>Ga0194132_10002843_pt1 | contig 31719 bp, 31 predicted proteins | sample TA2KigOf80mmetaG_FD_148612 | JGI IMG/M metagenome (GOLD analysis project Ga0194132, IMG submission 148612) | Freshwater microbial communities from Lake Tanganyika, Tanzania - TA2015054 Kigoma Offshore 80m | ecosystem: Environmental > Aquatic > Freshwater > Lake | place: Tanzania: Lake... | reverse complement strand
CATCGAACGGATCGAAATTTTGCGTGATCTTCGGCTCGGACAATTCGACGTGCTGATCGGCATCAACCTGCTCCGCGAAGGGTTGGACCTTCCCGAAGTGTCGCTTGTGGCGATTCTCGATGCGGACAAGGAGGGTTTTTTGCGGTCGGAGCGTTCGCTGATCCAGACGTCCGGACGCGCCGCGCGCAACGTAAACGGCGAGGTGATTTTCTACGCCGATACGATCACCGATTCGATGCGAAAAGCCATCGACGAAACCGAACGCCGGCGGACGCTCCAGCATGCGTACAACGAAGAAAACGGCATCGTCCCGGAAACGATATACAAGTCGATCGAAGAAATCATGCGCACGACGCTTGTGGCGGATGTAAGGACGGTGGAAGAAGAAATGCCCATCCTCAATACCATTGCCCGGATGGACCGGACCACGCTTGTCGAGGAACTGCGCAACGCTATGTACGAGGCCGCCGCGCATCTCGAATTCGAAAAAGCCGCCAAATTGCGCGACGAAATCGCCCGTCTCGAATCCCAGCCAGAAAAATGAACCGCTCCGATTTCCGATTTCTTCAACCGTTTGTCACAGACTTCCGGAAAGATGTCTCGCTCGTCTTTCGTGCCAGATGGCCTTGGGTGACTCTGTATTTTTTTCTTTTTATTGGCTGCTCTTCGCCGCGGTCGCATGACGCATGGATAGAGGCGACGACACAGAAAAATCTCGGTCTTGCCTATCTGGATCGCAATGATTTTGACAGCGCCGTGCAGGCATTCGAAGCGGTCACTCGGCTGGTTCCCGACGATCCCCTGGGGTATGCCAATCTCGCCGTTGCCTTACTCAACCGTCAGGAACCCGAAAAGGCCGAGGAGAACATCCGCCGGGCACTCGTCCTCGCACCGGGCGACGGTCAAGCACTTGCCATCGAAGCCGACATCGCGTTTGCGCAGGATAACCCCGAAAAGACGCTTTCCCTGCTCGAAAAGGCGATCGAAAAACGCCCCGCCGACATCTTGCTCCGATACAGATATCTTACCCTGACCGCCCGTCTTCGGGGCGACGCGCATGATCCGCAGACCGATGTGACTCAGCTTCGCGCCATACTCGACGTCGCGCCCGACAACCTCGCGACGCTGGCCCAACTGGCGGAGACACTGGTCCGCACGGGCCGAACGGTCGAGGCCGAAACCGAGTACCATCGTATAGCGGCGCTGCTTCCCGATGCGGACGAGACGGTTCGCAGTCAGTTGGACCTCACACTTGCCGCGCTGCACATCGGCCCACCCGGTGAGACGCAACGTCGTGCCGCCATACTCGGCAATCTGCTCAAGGCCGACCCCGTCTACCGCGACGCGCGCGACCGTCTCGGCGATGTCTCACAGAATTCACCGGCGATGGCTGACTTTCGCACCGCACCCCCCGATCTAATTACCGTTGCGGCGGACTCCCTTATCTCCGTGACATTTGTCGATGCCGGCCCTGTCCTGGATGCCGCCCCCGCCCCGGATGCCCGTCTTGCCGTCTTCGACGCCGAGGCCGACGGGTTTCCCGACCTTGCCGTTATCGCAAACAGCACCGTCAGACTCTACCGCAACACCGCCGGCGTCTTTGCCCACATCGACAGTCCGAACCTTGTCACCGTACAAGATGCCCGCTATGCCGTCCTCGGAGATGTGGACAACGACGGGGATGCCGATCTCGTGCTGTTTCGCGCCGACGGCACTACGGTTTTTCGTCAGGAAACGCCGGGGCGCTGGAGACCGGATCGTTCTGTCGTTCACGCGGGTGGCGGTGAGCCGAGCGGCGTTTCCGGCATTCTGGCGGACTACGATCACGACGGCGATCTCGATGTGGTGATATCGAAAAAAGAAGGCACCCGACTCCTACGCAATGCCGACGCGGGACAACTGGAAGACGCCGGAACCCTCCCGAACACCTCGAACGGCGAGATGTCTACACCCGGACAAACGGTATACGGCGATTTTGATCTCGACGGCGCGCTCGATCTGTTTGCGGTCCGTCCCGGCGCAGGGGCACGGTTGTACCGGAACGGACGCCAAGGAAGGATGATCGACGCGACCCAAAGTTTTGGACTCCGTACCGTGGAAAACTACCGGACGGCGGTTGCCGGTGATTTTAACAACGACGGGGCGTTCGATCTGTTTCTCGGCGGTGCGGGGCCGGGAAAGGCGGCACTGCTTTGGAACGAAACCGGTCCACGTTTCGATGTGGACAGCACCCCCGCCGGGCTGTCCACCGCCGCGCGCGGGCTGGATATTACCGCTGTCGTGCCCGTAGACTTCGATAACGACGGGTTTCTCGATCTGTTGATCGCCGGCCAGCCGTCTTCAGGTGTGGGACTGCGGCTGGTCCGCAACAGGGGCGCGGGGCGCTTCGAAGACGTCTCGTCGCTCCTGCCATCCGATGTAATCGCCGGAGCCTGTCTTGACGTCGCCGTTGCCGATTATGACGGCGACGGGGATATGGATATCGTTGCCTACACCGCCGTCGGTGTCCGTCTACTGCGAAACGACGGAGGCAACGCAAACCAATGGCTCAAGATAAGACTCGAAGCCAGTCTGGCTGGTAGCGGAAAAAACAACTTCTACGGGGTCGGTTCCACGATAGAGATAAACGCCGGAACGCATTATCAGGCGCTTACGGTCTTCGGCCCCTATACCCACGTCGGTATCGGAAAACACCCCCGAGCCGATGTGTACCGTGTGTTGTGGACCAACGGCGTTCCGCAAAACACGGTCTCTCCGGAAACCCGCACGACGGTCGTGGAGCGTCAGCGTCTCAAAGGGTCTTGTCCGTCGCTGTACACATGGAACGGAAGCGAATACGTCTTTGTCACGCATCTTATGACACGCAGTGCCATCGGCGCGTTGACCGAAACCGGCGCTTCCGCACCGCCGGATGCGGCAAACGACTATGTCATAATCCAGGCGGACCAGTTAAAGCCCAAAGACGGTCGACTTACCTTACGAGTGGTGGAAGAACTGTGGGATGCCGTGTATATGGACCGGATGGAACTGCTCGCCGTGGACCATCCTGAATCGATCGATGTCTATGTGGATGAAAAGTATCTGCCGCCGCCCTATCCGGGCTTGGAACTGTTGACCGCCACCCATCCGCGTCTTCCCGTTTCGGCCTACGACCGGAACGGGCGCGACGTGTTGCCCCATCTGGCCGCCCGCGATACGCTGTATGCCGGCGATTTTGCGCTTGGACGCTATCAGGGCACGGCGGAACTTCACTCGATCACGCTCGACCTCGGCAAACTGCCTGCCGAATCGCGCATCCAGCTGTATCTGTGTGGATGGATCATGCCGATCGAACCGAGTACCCATCTTGCGCTGTCTCAGCGCCGGACGCTCGGTGTTGTTCCGCCGTATCTCGAAGTGCCGGACGCCAATGGAAGATGGCGGACCGTCATTCCGTATACCGGATTTCCGTCGGGCGAGCACAAAACCATGATGATCGACCTGACCGGCAAATTTCTTGCAAACGACCACCGGGTGCGGATCACGACCGATATGCAGATTTACTGGAGCGAGGCGTTTTTTACCGTGGACGAGCCGGAGCGGCTGCCGATGACGGTCACGCGGCTCAAACCGGAGATGGCAGACCTTCGTTTTCGGGGTTTTTCGCGCGAATACCGGGTTGCGTCCAACGGTCCGTTTCTGCGCGACTATGATCAAGTTTCCACCGCGCCGCAGTGGCTTCCCTTTACCGGGTACCGGACGCGCTACGGCGATGTCGCGCCACTTTTATCCGCCACGGACGACCAGTATGCAATTTTCGGTTCGGGAGAGGAGATCGTCGTTTCGTTTGACACCGGCGGTCTGCCGTCGCTGCCTGCTGGTTGGCGGCGTGACTATGTTCTGCATACCGACGGATGGCTCAAGGAAGGGGATCTGAACACGAAAACGGCAGCGACCATCGAGCCGCTGCCGTTTCATGGCATGAAGCGTTATCCGTATGGGGCGGACGAATCTTATCCCATTACCGCCGAACATACTGCCTATCGACACCGGTACAACACCCGGTGGGTGTCGCAGCGCATCTTCCGCGATCAGCTACGCCGATACGGCGATGCGGCGGCGCGGATAGGGAATTGAGAAGTTTGAAGCTTCTCTCTACCTCGGGGTGGGCGCATACTCGCGGATCAGTTTTTCGTGTCTGAGTTCTGCCCACATATCCGTTGGAACCGGATGGTTGAAATACCCCACATTGGTATGGATAAACTCCGGTTTGAACGCGCCGGGGATAATCGCGGACACCACCGGATGGGCCAGCGCAAAATGCATCGCGGCGGTAGGCAGCGGTACGCCGTGGCGCTGACACACGGTCTGTATCCGCCGCGTCTTTTCCAGGATTTCGGGTGTGGCCGACACATAACCGTACCGTGCGCCTTCCACCGGACCGGTGACGAGAATGCCGGAGGCAAACGGCGATCCGATCACTACGGTGACGCCGTCTTGGGCGCACCGCTGAAATTCGCCGTCGAGTGCCGCCTGATCCAACAGCGTATACGGCATGGCGACGATAAAAAAGTCCAGCGGAACCATGTCCAGATAACGAGGCAAAAATCCCGGTTTGTTGATCCCCGCGCCCACCGCCTTGATCAGTCCGGCGGACTTGAGTTCGGAAAGCGCCCTCCATCCGCTTGTCGCCATCTGATTGAGATAGGCTTGTACCTGCGGTTCGGTGTGAAAAAAGTGATCCAGATCGTGGATGAGCAGGAGTTCGATGTCGTTTACACTCATCCGGGTCAGGCTGTCTTCGTAGGACCGCATGACACCGTCATAGCTGTAGTCGTAATAGAAATCGAACGGTAGTGCGCCTGCCCACAGATTTGATTTGAATGTTTCCGCGTTCCGGACCGCTTTGAATATGCGGCCTACTTTGGTAGAGATGACATACTCCCCATGCGGTTGTTGACGCATGAAGTATCCGATGCGGTGCTCGCTTTTTCCGTGTCCGTAGAAGGGCGACGTGTCGTAATAGCGGATACCGCTGTCCCATGCGGCCTGAAGCGTATCTTGGGCCTGTGTTTCCGGGACGAGTTCAAACAGATCGCCGAGCGGTGCGCCGCCAAACCCCAGTACGGTCACTTCTGCTTCTGTTTTGCCTATGCGGCGGACGGGGATCGCACCCATGACAGCCTCCTGAGAGTGGGTCGTAGTCTGCGGTGTAGGTAAGGGCAAAATGCCCGATGGCCTCCAAACAGGCGACAAATTTTAGGAGTAATCGGCTAGATGGCCTTGTATGACGCAAAGGCGCGGTCTTAACTCATATACTTTCTCAGCCGAATGTTGAGCATCTCGACACAACAGGAGAACGCCATGGCGAAGTAAATGTAGCCCTTCGAGATATGCATGTCGAGACCTTCGCCGATAAGCGCGACGCCGATAAGGATGAGAAAGCTGAGCGCCAGCATTTTGACGGTCGGGTTGGAATCGGTAAACTCGCCGATGGGTTTTGACGCGATCATCATGATCAACACCGCGATGACGACGGCGATTACCATAACCAGAATGTCGTTGGCCATACCGACCGCCGTAATGACCGAGTCGAGTGAAAATACGATGTCGATAAGCGCAATCTGTATGATGATACTGGCAAAGGTGCCTACACGGATGTCGCGGTCCGATTCACGGTGGTCCGCAAAGGTGTTGTGGATTTCCATCGTGGTTTTTGCCATCAGAAACAAACCACCGCCGATCAAAATGATGTCCCGACCCGATATATCCTGTCCCATGATCTGAAACAGCGAGTCGGTCAGACGCATCATCCATGTCAGGGTCAACAACAGCGCGATACGGCTGATCATGGCCAGCGCCAGCCCGAAAACACGCGCACGATGCCGTTGCGCCGCAGGTAGACGACCCACGAGAATGGAGATGACCACGATATTGTCTATGCCCAATACGATTTCGAGCGTGGTCAGCGTAGCCAGTGCAATCCACGCCTCCGGAGAAAAAACCCAATCGAACATGTGATTTCTTCCTATCTATGTGGAGGAGCCGTTTTCGGCGGTCTCTTGGCGCCGGTCCGGTCCGGATGTGTCGGATGGTTTGAGTTGTTCGCGTATTGTCTTTAGACGCCGCTCCACTCGGCCATGTATGGTATCTTCGGGAAAGGAGCCGTCTTCCTGGCGTTTTCCGGCCGCAACACCGGTCAACAGTTCGATGCCCTCGTCGATCGTGGCGACGGAGGAAATGTGAAATTTTACCGCGCGCACCGCTTCTACTATATCTCCACGAAGCATCAGATTTCGGACGTTTTGTGGCGGGATGAGTACCCCTTGTTCGCCGGTAAGCCCTATGGCGTTGCAGACGTCGAAAAACCCTTCTATCTTATGGTTGACGCCTCCGATGGCCTGTATTTCTCCACGCTGGTTGACCGAGCCGGTCACCGCGTACTGCTGTTTTATCGGGGTTTGTGCCAGACTGGAAAGCAAGGCATACAGTTCCGTGGAGGAAGCGCTGTCCCCGTCTACCCCCTCGTACGACTGCTCGAACGCGATGGTGGCGGACAGGGACAACGGTGCGCGGTCTGCATACTGACCGCCGAGATAGCCGGAGAGAATCAGCACTCCCTTGTCATGAATCCGTCCGCTGAGTTTGGCTTCCCGTTCGATGTTGACAATACCTGCTTGTCCGGTAAAAACACGTGCCGTGATGCGGGATGGCTTGCCAAAGACATAGTCGCCGACGCTCATAACGGCAAGTCCGTTGATCTGACCGACCACTTCGCCCGAAACATCCACCATGACGGTGCCGTCGGAGATCAAATCGCGCAAGCGTTCGTCCCATAGGTTGGATCGATATACCTTTTCCGCGATAGCTTGCTGTACGTCGTCGCTGGTGACGAGCAAATGGCCGTTTCTTCCAGCCCAGTAGCTTGCTTCGCGTGTCAGATCGGCGATGTCCATAAAACGAGTGGTAAGCCGTGTCTGGTCGCCGCTGAGCCGGGCGCCATATTCGACCATTTTGACGCCGGCGTTGCGATCGAAGTGCAGGAGATTTTCTTCGCGGCATCGCTGGGCGATAAACGCCGCATAATGCCCATGCTGTGCGCAGTCCGCGCCATGTCTACCGCAAAGTCAGCCTTGACCTTGAAAAGCGCCATAAAATCTTCGTCATAGGTCATCAATAGATGGTAGATATACGCGCTACCGATCATCACGACCTTGACGTCGAGCGGTATCGGCTCGGGTTCTATGCTTACCGTCGCAATGGTGCGAAACTGTTCTCCTGGTTCTTCGATACGGATTTCCTGATTTTCAAGGGCTTTTTTGAGCGCGTCGTAAGTAAACAGATTGGTCAGCACATCGCGCGCTTCCACCACAAGATAGCCGCCGTTGGCGCGATGCAGCGCGCCCGGCTTGATCATGGTAAAATCGGTGGTCAGCGTGCCAAACATGGCTTCGTGCTCGATGCGTCCGATCAGGTTGAAATAGGTGCCGTTTGGTTCGAGCACGATCGGAGCGCCCTGTTGTTTTGCGTTGTCTACCAGTACGTTGACCGCGTATCGGTGAAACGGGCTTTTACCGGATGGCGCGGCAAAAAAGGGATCCTGCGTTTTTTCCTGATCGGGATCGGCGCGAAAATCCTGGATATTGCGGACGATGTCTTCGTCAACATCGTTGAGATACTGGACGATGCCGGGAAAAACGTGGTATTTTTCCCGGAGTTCGTCGATATGCGGAGTGATGGCGTTACGGGCGATACGGGCGTCAAGGTCCTGGAGCCGCTGTTTGACCTCTTTGCCGGCGCGGACGATGCTACGGACGACTTCGTTGAGTCGTATTTCCATCCGCTGCCGATTTTCTTCGATCTGCTGACGCTGTGTTGCGGGCAGGGAGTTGTAGTGTTCGGGGGTCATGGGCTGACCGTCGTCCAACAACGGGATGACCAGAATGCCTTGTGGCGTTCGCTGAAGCCCAAGGCCCTGTCCGCGGGCTTCCTGCGCCAACCGGGCAAATTCGTCGGATTCCTGACGGCGGAGTTCTTCTACGATAGCAGCTTTCTGGCGTTCGTAGTTTTCGTCGTCGAATGCGTTGGGCGCTTCGGTGCGTAGGTCACGGATAAGGTCCGCCATGTCCGTCTTGAATCCGCTCGCTTGCCCGGCGGAAAGACGCACGGCGCGAGGACGATTGGGGGTTTCGAAATTGTATACGTAAATCCAGTCGTCCGGTGCCGGCATGCCCTCGACTTCGCGTTCGAGGATTTTTCGAATGGCCGTCATCCGTCCGGTGCCGGCAGGGCCTACGACATAGATGTTAAACCCCTGGCTACGGATGCCTACGCCAAAATCCAGCGCACGCAACGCGCGATCCTGGCCGATCATTTCCGGCAGGCTCTCTACATCGGTGGTATTCTCGAAGATGCAGTCGTCGTAAGGACAGGTCCATCTAAGTTGTTCGGGCCGGAGTTTTTGTACCATAAACGTCTCCGGCTACTCGTCCAACATGGCGGAGATAAAGAGGAATTTGAGCGGCGTGTCCCCGGCGTTGCGGTGACCGTGCAGGACGTTGCGTGGCAGAAATACCGTGTCTCCCGGCCCCGCCACATACGTTTTGTCTCCGACGGTCACTTCCATCCGGCCTTCCAGAATAAAAAACGCCTGCTCCTGATTGCTGTGGGCGTGAGGATGCCCAGCCGACCCACTGACCTCGTACTCGTTGGTATGGATAACCAGCCGTTCGGTGTCAAGCGCCGTCGGACGTTGGTCGTTGCGGGCCTTTGGCCCCATCACCACGCGGGAAATACCCCCGGGATGACCATGATATTCTCCCGGCAACCCAAACCCGTCACGTACGCAAAACTCTTTGTTCATGCTTTTCGCTCCGATGCCGTGTCTATGGCGTGTATTCCTTCAGAAATCCTTCGAATGTGGAAAGATGTGCTTCTTCGTCCGCCAGAAGCCGGATGCACAAATCCTGTGTGACGTAGTCTTTTCCCTCACAGAGTTTGATAATGCTACGGTATAATTCCACCGCTTCTTTCTCCGCTTTGATGACCCCTTTTATGGTATGCACTACATCGGTCGTATCCGAGCTGGGCTGAAGCGTTTTCTGTACGGACCGAAACGCTTCGGAACCGGGCGTCTGACTGCCGAGTTCCTTGACTCTTTTGGCCAGCGTCTGTGCGTGCGTCATCTCGCTCGTTACTTCGGCAATAAGAATCTTTTTGATCTCTTCTGCCCGTACGCCGTCCAAGTTGACCGAATGTGCAACATAGTTCATGACGGTCTCCATCTCGCCCCAGTAGGCGCGGATGAGTTCGTCTGCGATTTTCGATTTTTCCGACATGGGTTTCTCCTCCCGATAGATGCCTCGGAATGTGGTTTTACGCCGGAAGGGCGCAGCAATCCGCCAAAAAGTAACACGCTCTATGCGACTGCGTCAAGCGAATACGGTCATTCCCGGTCCAAAGCGCCGCGCGCCTCCTGTCGTTCCCGGTCTACAGGCGGAGGCAGGCTGTCCGGATTGTATCGGTAAAGAATTTGGGAATGTGGAAAACAAAACTCTACAAGGTGGCTTTTTTTTAGGTCGCGTATGATCAGCCGGGAAATATCGCTGGTAATCCGCTGACGGTCTTTGGCCAGCGTGTTGTATCGTAACCGAATACGTACGCCGTGTTCGAATATCTCGGCGCGAATAAATGGCTCCTGATTCGTTTCGGCAACGATGTCGGCCGTCACTTCGCCCGCAGCGCGGATCAGAAGCCGCTCGGCTTCGTCCAGTTCCGATCCGAATGTGATCATGACGACGACTTCGTCGAGGATATAAGAAGCGGCGCTTTCCTTGGCCTCTTCGCCCTCCAGACCGCTGAGCGTATAGTTGTATATCACCTGCTGAAAAAGCGTGGCGTTGGGGATCAGCACGGCGCGATTGGACTTTTCTTCTCCGCCTATGGTTCCGCCTACTTGATTGAGCAAGACATGTGTCAGGCTGATGTCCACCACGTCGCCGATGATGCCGGCGATGATCACCCGATCACCGATACGAAAGGGACGTTTGAGGATGATCATGAGCCACGCGGCAATGCCGGTCACCGGGGCCTGTAGCGACCAGCCGAGTATCATGCCGAGAAAGGCGGCGGACAGCCCGATACCGCTCAGGGAACCGGAAAAGGCAATCAATCCGAAGGCGACCACCACCCCAAGCCAAGCGTAACGCCAGATCAGCAAAAATTGTTGGACGTTTTCGGGTCGCTGTTGCTCGCGGCTGATGAGATACCGACGCACGCCTTTGGTTGTGAGTCGATACAAAATCCACAGTATGGCCACCGTGGTAAGACCGAGAATCAACCCCCGGTATATGCCCATGAGGTCGAAAAGATTGTCTCGCACGTCTTCTATACCGCCCATGTCTTGCCTCCGGTAGTGATTTACACGTGTGTTATCGACACCGATGTCGTCATGCGGGAGGCGACGCCGGTTCCGCGAAACGATCCTTCGATGGGGCGTGTTTCTTGGTGGGTAGGGCCGGATGCCACGGCGATATGCCGATCTGTCACGGCCAGCCCGGTGGAAGGGTCGTAGCCGCGCCATCCTGCTCCGGGAAGATAGGCCTCTGCCCATGCGTGAAGTGTTTTCTCTTCCGTGTCGGGCGGATCGAAATGATAGCCGCTGACAAACCGTGTGGCGATGCCGACCGTGTCACAGGCGCTCATAAACAACACGGCAAGATCACGACAAGCGCCTTTTTGGCGCTGTAGCGTGTCCTGTGCCGCATAAGGATCACCGGTTGGACGCTCGGCCGTCGAAATCGTCTCGGCGATATGGGCCGCCAAGATGGCCAAAAAGGAAACCGTATGGCCACCGGCTTTTGCGAGCAGGGTTGCGGCCAGCGTCTTGACACGGGTATCGGCGGGATACCGGGTCCGGTAGGCGGAAAACAGGGGAGGGGTATATCGGTAGGGAAGTTTTTCCGCGTCCGAATCGAGCAGATAGGCGAAAGGGTTGGCTTGAAGCGTCTCTATTTCGGAATACGCGGTAAACGTACAGACGTCGCGCAGACCTTCGAACCATACGCGCGTGGTCGTGTTGCCGTCAGGTTCCACATTTTCGTTCTGTCCTGCCGGCGGCGGGGTTATGGAAAGAGAAAAGGCAGCCAGTCTCTGGGCACTGTCGCACCGAGGTCTAAGCCGCACCGTATGCGGTTCGGCAAACACAAGGGTGTCGTACTCGAAATGGGTGGTATGGACGATCAGACAACGCATGGGCGTTATGTCTTGCCAAACATGGGGGCGGTCCAAGAGGCAGGCGCTTCGGACACGAGCCGGACCATCTGCATTTGCCACCAGTCCGCTGTTTCCATGATGTCCGCGTGCTCGTAACGTTTTTCGATCATCTGGTAGGAGTCGCGTCGGTACAACACGATGTCCACCGGAAAATCGACATCGGTGGCGCTGGTACGTGTGGCGTCGAAAGCAAGATAACCGATTTTCATGGCGGTTTCCAGATCGGTTTCGTATCGGAGCGCACGGTCCAAAAGCGGTTTTCCATAGCCCGTTTCGCCAATTACGTAATAGGGTGTTCCAGGATTGATCTCGACCCAGTTGGCTTGTGGATACAGCATATAGAGTTTGTGCTCGCTGTCTCTTTCAAGTTGGCCGCCGATCAGCGAAAACAGGTTGAATCCAAGCCCGCTTTCCTCCAGCGCCAGTTTGTCTTCCCGTGCCACACGCCGTACCTGCTCGCCAAAGGCGTTTACGGCCTTGTACAGCCTATCGAAAGTCTGCTCCTGTTCCTCCATCATCTCCTCGAAATAGGTCAACGCTTTGTCTCTGACCGATCTCAGACCGGAGGTCATCAGAAAAAGCGAGTGTCGGCCATATTGGTGAATCGTCACCTTTCGGGCGGTGCTTCGTTCCGTCCCGGAAATCAGACGGGTATCCGCCATGCCGATCAAGCCGTCCTTTACCTTGATACCCAGACAAAAACTCATGATTTTTCCTTTTGAATCGGTCGAAGGGCAAAAAAAGTATCGAAAATCGTCTGATCGATTTCGTTCAGACGATACTGAAACATATCGAGAAACTCGTGCAGGCCTCCGCCTATGATGTCGCCTATGGGGCGATACGAGAGTTCGGCGCAGAGATGTCCGAGCAAACGCTCCGGCTCGTTGGCAAAGGTTCCGGCCGGCGATCCGGCGATGGCGTGAAGCGACCGATCGGCTTTGCGGAGACAGTAGTGAATCGCGCGGGGAAATTCGGGATGCAGAATGAGAAATTCGGCGACGCGGGAAGGGTGGATAAGACCGAAGGCTATGCGGTACATTTCCAGCGCGCTGGCGGATTTGAGCAGGGCGGACCAGCCGATGTTGTCAAAAGGCGTCCCCACATCCTGCACTTGCGGCAGCAGGATAAAGTATTTTACGTCGAGGATACGCAAGGTCTTGTCCGCGCGTTCCATCATACCGCCTAACCGTCCGAAATGCCACCCCTCTCCGTGTGACATGGTGGCGTTGGTGATGCCTGCCATCAGATGACACCCCATTTTGACCTCGGTATAGAAATCATGCGGGGCGTCCGCCGCCAGGTCTGGCCGAGTGTTCTGCACAGTCAGAAAAAAGGCGTTGAGATGTTCCCACATCTCGGACGAAATGATTTCGCGGATCGAACGGGCGTTTTCCCGTGCCTGCGACAGACACGATACGATGGAGTTGGGATACGAACGGTCAAAAGTGAGAAACTCGACGACATGCTCCTCGGTAGCTTGTCCGTAGCGTTTCTGAAAAAGGGTTTCGTCTCCGGTGACCGCGATCAAGGGTTTCCACTGGCGGGCGAAACCGGCAGGCAGATCGAGCATGAGATGAAGATTGACGTCGATAAACCGCGCGGTGTTTTCGGCGCGTTCGACATATCGGCTCATCCAGTATATGGCGTCGGCTACTCGGCTGAGCATGCTGTCTCTCGTCAGTTTTCGGGCCGATCCAGCACCCAGGTATCCTTGCTACCGCCGCCTTGGGACGAATTGACGACGAGCGAGCCTTTGCGGAGCGCCACGCGTGTCAGTCCACCCGGAAGCACGTAGATGTCTTTTCCGCTCAACACAAACGGGCGCAGGTCTTCATGTCTGCCTTCGCAGTGGTTTTCTACGATGACCGGCGCGCGGGAAAGCCCCACCACGGGTTGCGCGATATACTCCCTTGGATGGTCCTGAATCTTGCGGGAAAATTCGTCGCGTTCCTGCGTCGTTGCGTGCGGTCCGATCATCATGCCGTATCCACCCGACGCATTGGCGGCCTTGACCACCAGCGCGTCCAAATGATCCAGCACGTATTGCCGGTCGTCGTCCCGCCAGCACAGATAGGTAGGCACGTTGGGAATGCGTATCTCCTCGCCGAGATAATACCGCACGATATCCGGGACATAACCATAAACCACTTTGTCGTCGGCCACGCCGGTTCCGGGTGCGTTGGCGATGGCGACACGTCCTTCCCGGTACACACGCATCAACCCCGGAATGCCCAGCATGGAGTCGGAGCGAAACGTTTCGATATCCAGAAACACGTCGTCGATCCGGCGGTAGATGACATCGACCCGCTCGAATCCCCGCGTGGTGCGCATACAGACAAAACCGTCGCGTACGACCAGATCACGGCCTTCGACCAGCTCGATTCCCATCTCACGCGTAAGAAACGAATGTTCATAATAGGCGGAGTTGTACGGACCGGGTGTCAACAGCACGACACAGGGGTTGTCCACCCGTCCGGCGGCCAGCGAACGCAGCATCTCCAGCAGACGGCTCGGATAATCGTCTACCGGACGCACGTGCGACGCTTCGAAGACCTGCGGAAACGTTCGTTTGAGAATTTCTCGGTTTTCAAGCACATAGGAGACACCCGACGGACACCGGAGATTGTCTTCGAGTACGTAGAATCGACCGTCCCGGTCCCGGACGAGGTCGATACCGGCGATATGACACCATACACCGAGCGGCGGGGCAAGCCCCACGCACGGAAGCAAAAAGCCGGAGGCGGAGGAGATGACGAATTCGGGAATCACACCGTCTTTCAGAATCTTTCGGTCGTGGTATATATCGTCGATAAACAGATTGAGCGCTTGGATACGCTGACGCAGACCGTCCTCGATGCCGGCCCATTCGTTTGCTTCGACGATGCGGGGAATGATGTCGAACGGCCATACCTTTTCCACCCCGGCTTCGTGGCCGTAAACGTTAAACGTAATTCCCATGTTGAACAGCCCGGCCTCCGCCGCTTTCTGGCGGCTCGCCAACTCGCCGTCGGACAAACTGCTCAGAATCTGCGCCAGCAGTATCGAACCCGGACGTGGCACGCCGGGTCGCACAAACATCTCGTCGTAAAAGTCGTCGGTATCGTAACGGTCAAATTGCATGACATTTCGCCTGTAAGCTATACCCATCGCTGGGTCGCGCGAGATTTTTCCAGTTAAAGCTCATGCTCCATGATACGGCGTTTCAGCGAGAAAAGCAACCGCATCAACTTGTTGTCAGCACCACGACCGCATCTTCGGTTTTGAGAATCCATTCGGTGTTGCGGTCCGGGTTGAGCAGGATATGCGCACCCGAACTCGACGGTTCCGGGGTGAGGATATACAGCCCCAGCGGAATTTCTCCGGAGTCACCCAGCAGTTCGTACAGATCGTCGAAACAAAACGGTCGGTTTGCAAGACCCAATTGGTCCGCCGTTTTTATCGCTATTTCCGGACCTTCCGAATCGAGCAGTACGTCGAAGACACTACGCAGTTCGCGGCGCAGGGTAATATGGGTAAGCAGGCTGCTCAGCAAAACCGGCGTGACCAGCGACTCATGCGGATAGTGCTCCAGCATGGTTTCGTTGGCCGGGTCCATCCATTCGATCAGAACTGCCGGACGGGTTTTCTTATCCTGAAGCGTTTCCTGAAGCACAAGAAATCCGAGCACGGTGCGCGCGTCCGATTCGGCTTCCGACAGCGCCCAATCCACGGCAAGAAGGACGATATGGTCGTATATCTCCGGGTGGACGGCGACAAGGTCCGCACGCGAGGTATAGTCTCCTGCCAGATGTCGAACTGACGGCAACGGCGTGGTGTCGTAGCGCTCCATATCGTCAAGACGTTCTGTCGCTGGGATCAAGGACAGCACGTCCACTTCGAAGCGTTCCGTAGAGACCCGGTCGAAGGCGTGGAGCAGGGCGGGCGTGCGCCGATTCCATCCGAGAATCAGCACGCGCCGAGAGGAGAGCGTCGCTGCCGGGTGGAGAACGCTGTTTTTGAGTGAAACCGGATGATTTGGTCCGGTTTTGTGTCGTCGTGGGGTTCCGGGTTGGGTCGCTTCATAATCCGGGGCGAGAAACACGATCCGATTGTCGGGACCGAGACGGGTTTGCGGGGCCGGATTGAGTGTGGTGCGGTATCCTTCGGGGGTAGGCCGAGAAAGCCCGATCGGAATGGATTTCGGAAATTTTTTCGGATTTCGGTCCAGACATGACCGTCGTATTCGCGGCATTCGCGGACATAGAGTTCGTTTCCTTCGGTGTAGGCGAGCAGTTCGCTGTATATAAACGAAAGCCCCGGATGCCGGATCGTCTGAACCATGAGACGGCTGATCGTCGCGTCGCTGGCGAGGATTTCCATCTGGCCTGCATACGCCTGACGGGCGATAGCGGATTTGCGAGCGTCTATCAGTTCGGCGACGATACGCGGTTTTTCCGCCGCGTTCGCTCGCCGACTTGCCTGTTCCACCGCCAACAGAATCTTGATGGCGCGGGCGTCCGTCGAGTCGGTGTCACGTGCGGTAAAATCTCCGGCAGGTATCATGATGGCCGCGGCATGGCTCACGTCCACCCGTCGCAGATGCGCGGAGCGCAGCGGTGTTCCGCTGCGTAGAATGATCTGGCGCGGATCCCACCGATTGCCCAACCGGTCTTTGAGTTCCTGTACGAGCGTCGGCCCGGCCTGTTCGGCAAGAATGGCGATGCGAAGTCGTCTGCGCGCCCCACGTCGTCCCAGAAAATGCTTTACCCGTGCTTCCGAGTAGATCAGTTCGCGCACCAGGATCGCCGTTCGTTGCGACCAGCCCAGAAGGACGATATGCCCCTTCTGGGTAATCGGTGTCAGACCGCTTTGGAGGCGATTGAGGGTTTCGTTGAGCCACTGCGTCATGATGGCAACCAGCGCGCCAAGGAAAATTACATACCCCAACACGGTCAGCATGGTCGAGACGGCGTGCCGACCCAGTCCTTGATCGTCGCCGAGATAACCGGGATCGGTAAGCCGGAGAAAGGCCCACCAGACCGCTTCGCCGGGCGATGCAAAACCCCCGACGGTGGCATGGACGATATACCCGGCGTAGGCGGATATAAACGCAATCCCCAAAATGATGACCAACAGCCGATGAAACGGCCCCCGGACGATAAAACGCTCTACTTCGAACTTGAGCAGGTTGACCTGAAACCGGAGCAGTCGGCGAAAACGTTTCCACATGGGAAAGGACGGGCCTTTATGTTGAAGACGCCCACACAGCAAATTTTTGACTTCGCTCGGACAATCGATAAGGAGAGTGGCGAGGAGGGGTAGCGTTCAACCCCGGTAGACGGGAAGCCGGCAGACCAAGCTGTTTTCATCCCAGATACCGAGCGCACGGAACAGGGTATGTGCCATGACGCGGTGACCGTATTCGTTGGGATGGCATCCGTCGCCGAGCCATGAGTGCATGGCGCCACCGGGCGGGCCGACTGTCCACTCGGCATAATGATCGATCACCGGCGCCCCCGTCGTATGTCCTATCTCTCGGATGGTTTCGACATAGGCGGGAAGATGACGCACTCGGTTTTCGGAGGTAGTGGGCAGAATACCGTTGGGGGTATGCAGCAGTACCTCGGCCCCGCCGGAGCGGATACGTTCTATGGTATCCAGATAGGTCGCTCCGAACCTCTCCAACCCCTCGATGCCTGCGTTACAGTCGTTCATCCCCACATTGATCGACACGCAATCCGGCGCAAACTGGAGTACGTTCCAGTCGAGGTCTTCGGTAATCCGATCCATTGTCCAGCCTGAGATGGCGGTTTTGACGATCACATCGCGCCGCCGACCCATTTCCCAGCGGACCCGTTCGGTAAAATGTTCGGTATAGTCACGCCAGCCTGTAGTATGTAGCGCGCCATGCGTGATGCTATCGCCGGTAAATACCCATTTGACCGGCTCGGTACGGGAAAACAAAGCGTGGATTGTGTCCATGATGGTATAGAGAAGTTTAGAGGTCGCCATAAATAGATGCTTGCCATGAAAGTATAACAAGGATACTCTGGTGTCAATTACCGTGCATGAAGCACCCATCGAAAGGAGTCTGAAAAGATGAAAGTCGCCACGATTTTTGGAGAGCGAAAGGGTGGGTTGGTGGATAAACCCGTTCCAAAGGCGTGCGAACAGTTTGTCGTCGTCAAATTGCACGCCGTACCTATGTGTACCGAGTACAAGACTTACAGGGCCGGGCATGTCACCGATGCGCTGGGGCATGAGGCAGCGGGCGAGGTGGTGGAGGTGGCGCAATCGAGTCGGGTAAAGATGGGTGATCGCGTGGTAGTGATGTCCGGAGACCCGTGCGGACGGTGTATGTTGTGTCTTCAGGGAGACTATATCCACTGCCAACATTTTATCGACCTTGCCGAGCGGACCGGCAACGCCAATGGCGGCGCGACATACGCGCAGTATCTGGTTCGGCAGGATTGGCAGCTTGTGCCCATACCGGGTGACGTATCCTATATCCACGCCGGCATGGCTTGTTGCGGGCTGGGGCCTACATTCAATGCCATGAAACAGATGGAGGTCGGAGCTTTCGACACGGTGCTGATCACGGGTATGGGACCGGTAGGGCTTGGCGGGGTGATCAACGCCACGTTTCGGGGCGCACGGGTGATCGTGGCAGAGATGCACGCCTACCGTGCGGCGCTGGCGCTTGCGCTCGGCGCTGAGACCGTCATCGATCCTTCCGACCCCGATGCGCTATCCCGGATCATGGACCTGACCGATGGACGTGGCGCGGACAAAGCGGTGGATTGCTCCGGTTCGGCCGCGGCGCAACGGTTCATGATCGACGCGCTACGGCGCAAAGGGCAGGCGTCGTTTGTCGGAGAGGCGGGCGACCTGACGATCCGCGTCAGCGCTGACCTGATCCGCAAGGGCATCGTTCTGCGCGGGGTATGGCACTACAACCTGGCCGATACCCCGGTCATGATGCGGCTGATCCGGGATTCGCACGCGAAAATGGACCGGTTTATCACGCACACCTTTCCCATGAGCCGGGTACAGGATGCGTGGGAACTTCAACTTACCGGTAACTGCGGCAAGATCGTGCTGGAGCCGTGGGGATAGTTCGGGTGCGCAAAGCGTCTTACGCTATTCCCCGATAAATTTTTCGATGTCCTCGCGTGTCATGGTAAAAAGGTCCATGTCGCGTCGCCATGCACCGAGATTTACCAGACACTCAGTAAACAATTCGCGGGTTTTGAGTTCCAAATCCTGCATGCCGAGATCGGTCATCACGCCGATGATGTGTTGCCCCTTTTTGACGTGCGTGCGCTCGTCGGACCGGATAAAATCGGCGATGTGGACGAGCAAGTCGTCCTTGCGTGCCCGCGCCTCGTCGATAAATCCGCCGATGGTTTTCATGACGCCGACCTCTCCGAACAGGTTGATTTCCGCCATGCCGTAGGCGGGTTCCATCGGTCCCCGGCAAGTGGAACTGGTCAGACGGTTGGGAAGCTCATACGGATCGTATCCGGCGATCTGCATGGACTTATGCCCGATTTCGGTATGACGGGCCTCGTCCCAGGTAATCCGTGCCAAATCGTATTCCGCTTTGAAATCTCTGAACCGAATGTCCCACAAAAATGTGCCAAACGCCTCGATGGCGTCCACCTCGTCGCGCTGTGTGCGGATAAAGCGCAGTCGCGTATGTTCGTACGTGCCCTCCTGAAATCGGGGCGCGTCGTCACCTACATCGTATTCACCCGTGTTTTTGAACGTCATGAACCGTTCGTCGCGCATGGGTACGGTATTGCGTTCAAATGGTTTGTCCGTAATCCGCAGGGGCGACGGTTCTTCGATACGCTCGTCGGAACCCGTAACACCGCCGATGCTGGCGAGAAGCCGCCGCAGATGCCACTGCCACTGGCGGAGCCGGGTTTCGTCGATCCCGCCGTCGATAAACGCGCCGATCGCGGCGTCGGCCCAGCCAAGCATCGGTTCGTAGTCGAGCAGGATGCGTCTGAGTGTTCGGATAGTGGGCGCATCAGTCACCGGATCGGTATCGTCGATATGATGCCGGTACGCGGTTTCCAGCGCTTTGCCTGCCACCTGATGCAGACCGACCAAAAATTCGGGCGTGTCGGCGGCGGAGAGCATCTCGTCGATAAATCGATCGATTTCCGCGTCCCGGAAACCGTCGATGACCGAAAGCCGCTGTTCTTGCTCGTTGAGACGTTCCCGGAGCAGTTTGGCGGCGTCGGCGTGATAGAAAAGATGTCTTCCACTTTCCACTTTTACTTCGAATTCAGGGATGGCCAGCGTCCATGCCCCGACGGACTGCATAAGACGGCGTTCGAAATAAAAAAACCGCATGAGCCGACGGGCGTTTTCTTCGACGCCGAATTTGCCGCCGAGTGGACGCGGGTCGCGCGGAAACCGGTAGGGGAATCTTTGTACGCGTTCCTGTGCGGCAGTGCGTTCTTCGGGTCTCGATACGATAGGGAATTCTTCGGAGCGGCGGATTTCGCCTCCGTTGCAAGGGATGTTCGAGTCGCTCATAAAGCCTCCGAAACAAGTGCATGGATACACCCGTTTGCCCGTCCGATGTGCTTTTTGGGACGCCGGATGCGGTTTTCGAATGGACGAATGGGTATTGCCGACGATACGAGTCGCATGTAATATATCATTTTCACCCCGACACGGCAACCCGACTCCCGACACGCACCCCTTCCAACGATGACCGAATGGCTTCCCTATCTTCCGATCGTCGTTGCGCCGTTCTGGATCATGCTCAATCTGGCGATCAACCGACATGTAAGCCGCCGGTCGCGGCATCATGCCTTTGATCTGTCGATAGATGCGCGGTTCCCTTTTCTTGCCATCTTTGCCCTTCCCTATTTTTCGGCGTATATACTGGGGTTGATGGGCTATATACTCATGTGGAGGCATCCCGATCTTGGCAGGGTGTTGGTCGGTTACGTCTTTTTAGTCGCCGTCGGAAGCATTTGTTATCTGCTGTTTCCCAGCCGGGTGACGCGATACGAAAATCTGATCGTCGCCGGGCCGTCCACCGCGATGCTGGCATGGTTTCAGCGGCTGTCCGGCCCGTACAACGCCTTTCCGAGCATGCATATAGCGTACTGTCTGTACAGCGCGCTGATCAGCTGGCATTACGCCGGTGGCCCGACCGGTGTCTGTCTCACACTCTGGGTACTGCTCGTGGGCGTATCGACCTTGTTTACCAAGCAACACTATCTGATCGATCTGCTTGCCGGCGCAGTCGTCGGCGTCGTCGGGTATATGACCGTAATTCGGTTGCTGTAACCGAACCCGGCTCGTTATCTTCAACCCCCCCAAAGCTACCGCCATGGCTTCCTTTTCTCCTCCTTTCGACACGGCCGCCCGCGCGGCACGGCATGCCATTGTGCGCGATCTCCCGTCGGTCAACTTTTTCCAAGGCGCTCTCATGGGCAACGGCGGTATGGGCGTGGTGGTCTGCGTCCGTCCGGATGCCGTCATGATGCACTTCGGGCACAACAACGTCTGGGATATCCGTACCGCCGAAAACCACAAAGACAAGTTTGGCACGTTTCAAGAGATTTTCGAGCGTGTCAAAGCCATCCCCGACACCCTGTCTCTACTGACCGACGATCCGTGGTACGCCGAATATCTGCGTATCACGGCGGACAACTATAGACACCCGTATCCGCGCCCTTTCCCCTGCGGAACCGCCGTGTTCGCCTTTGACCGCCGGGAAGTCGAAGCCATAGGCTATCGGCTGGACATCGGAACCGGCGTGTGCGAAGTCGAACTGCGGGTCGGCACACGTCGCGTGTTTTTACAGGTCGTTCTCGACATGAAACAAGACCGTGTGTGGGTCCGCACCGTAGAGGAGAATGGAAATCCCATTCCTGCGCCGTTTAATCGGGTTTGTCTTGTACCCGACTGGGATACACCCAAGGACCTGCCCGATCGTACTTTTGACGAGGCGACCGACCATGTGCTCGGTTTCCGGCAGACGCTGCCGTTTGAAGCACCAGACGTCGACGGCAAAACTTCCGGTCTACCGCACCCCAAAGACCGAGCATTTCGGTTGCGTGTCGCCGTAAACGGCATGTTGTTCCACCGCCCGCGTATCGCGGTGACGGGTGTGTACGAACCACTCGAACCCGCTGAACGATGGGTCCGTTCCGAAATGCCCTTTGTGGGGGTGGTAAACCTCGACGAGGGGCTGACGTCGGCTATTCCCGAAACCCCCATACCGCTTTCCGTGCCCGACGCACAAGATTTCGAGACGGTGTTTGCAACGACACGGAGGTCTTGGCGTGCCTACTGGCAACAGGCTGCCGTCGCCCTCGACGATCCCGTCCTCGAAGAAGTCTGGTATCGCAACCTCTATTTTCTTCATTGCACCGCAAAACCCGGGGTGGCCTGTCCAGGGCTTTTTGGCAATTGGAGCTACAAAAATATCGGCACGCCCTGGCATGGCGACTACCACATGAACTACAACACCCAGCAGCCGTTCTGGGGGACGTTTTCTTCCAACCATGTGGAAAAACACCTGCCGTATACGTCGAGATGGTAGAATTCGTCACGCCGGTCAGCCGAGCCTGGGCGCGTGACTACTACAAGATGCGAGGGGCGTTTTTCCCCCATTCGCTGTACCCGACCGAAATGACCACCAACCCGTATCCCGTGCCGACGTGGGGATGGGAGGTTTTCGAGACCCCGTGGACGGTCCAGAGTCTTTGGTGGCACTATCTATATACTATGAACCGGGATTTTCTGGAACGGCGGGCTTTTGCACCGCTAAAAGATGCCACGCTCTTCATGATAGATTATATGACCAGTCCGGACGCGCACGGCCCGGCTTGGGGCGATGATCGCTATCATGTGTTTCCGACCGTTCCGCCCGAACTCTATGGTCTTATGCCCGGTTTCAAACGCAATATAGACGGTCTGATCGATCTGACGCTGACCAAATTTCTTTTTCGGGCGTTTCTCGAAGCCTGCCAAACACTGGAGCGCGAATCCGAGGAACATGAGACACTGGCCACGATCCGCATGATTTTCGACCATTATCCCGAATATCCGACTGCAGAGTCCCCGCGAGGACGGGTATTTGTCAGCGTAGCAGGCGAAGATCCGGATATCATATACAACCTGCCCGCCGGCATGGTAACCGTTTTTCCGGGTGAAGAACACGGATTGCACTCCCCACCCGAGGAGTACCAGATTGCGCTCAATTCGTATCGTCAACAGCAAAACGAAGGCGGAAACGAACTGATATTTTGAATCTTCAGGCGGCACGGCTGGTGGTGCTCGACATCGAAAAGTTTAAACGACAGATTCGCTACTGCAACTTGCCCAACGGGGCTTGCGCCGATATGGCGCTTCAGTCGCATGGACGCTACGAGGATGTTACCGAGTTCGATTTTATGGGACCGATGGGGATATTTGTCGAAAACTTCGGGTTGCCGGTTGTGATCAACGAATGTCTACTCCAGAGCTATACGGGTATTTTGCGGTTGTTTCCAAACTGGCCTGTGAATCGATCCGCAGAATTTTATTCGTTACGGGCGGTCGGCGCGTTTTTGGTGTCGAGTCGATGCGAGGCGGGTCGGGTGACGTTTTTGAACATCCTGAGCGAAAAGGGGACGTCGTGTCGGTTGTATCATCCTTATCAGGGCGCATCCGTAGCTGTATACGAACAACACGGCGAAACCCGGACACTGGTAAGGCTTTTTTCGGAGGGTGAAATCCTTGGCTTCGACACCCGTCCCGGTGGTGTCTATACGGTAGAGCGTTTGTAATATCGGCATGCAGGACACCGGGGCGCGTGGTCAGCACCCTATCGATATCGTAGCCGAGGAGATAAAGCCATGTAATCAACCGGTGGATGGATTTTTTATAGTTGGTCTGATCGGGCCATCTGTAAAACTGCGCCGTTGAGGAGCCAAGCCGTCGGATCAATTCCCGTGTACTCAACTTCGACGTTCTGACTGCCTCCGGAGCAATTAGCGTGAGTCGATAAAGTAACTGATCTGCCAAATATTCCGGCGCTCTTTTGTAAACGGTGCTGTCCTTATCGGTATCTCGTCTCCGTCCTTACCGACCGGCACACAGGCTGAGGCCGAGCATCATCGGGCAGTTCCCAAAGACATTGCCTGCGGCGGTCGGATTCGGTAGATTTGCCGAGAACGTATGCAGGCATGCGAAATCTTTCTACGGGTTTTGTCCTCACAGGGTGTTTTATCGTGTCTGAAACCATGGTGTCCGACGCCGCACAGATATTGTCCGCCATCCGCATCGTGCTTGTCGGTCCGCAGGTTCCCGGCAACATTGGTGCGGCGGCGCGTGCCATGAAAACCATGGGGCTTTCGCATCTTGTGCTTGTCCATCCCGAAGCGTCCCCCGATGCGCCGGAGGCCCGGTGGATGGCGCACGGTGCAGGTGATATCCTCGATACCGTGATGGTTACGGAGACACTGGAAGAGGCGCTATCCGGGGTGGTCTACGCAGTAGGAACCGCCAACCGGGTACGCGGCGCCTGGCTCAATCCCGTATATCCTGTGGATACCGCCGCAACCGAGATCGTCCGTGCCGCGCAAAGGGGACCGACAGCGATTTTGTTTGGTCGAGAAGACCGGGGGCTACTCAACGACGAGTTGGAACTTTGCCAGATGGTCGCGCGCATTCCCGCCGCAACGATATACCCATCGCTCAATCTGGCGCAGGCGGTGATGGTATGCGTCTACGAGGTATTCCGAGCCGCTCAAGGACCGCCACCGACACTGCGTCTTCGCCTTGCCGAAATAGAAGACGTGGAACGGGTGTGTAGGCGGCTCAACGATACCTTGATGCGCATCGGTTTCAAACCACGCCCGGAGCCGGAAACGTTTCTTAGATCGTTGCGGCGCGTATTTCGCCGTGCTTTCCGTACCGAACAACGCGATGTCGCCGCATTGCACAAAATCTGCGATCAGATCGACGGGTATGTAGAAAGGACAATTATGAAGGAGGAATCATGAAGGAGGACGAGCGTCTACGATTTGAAAGGGTGGATCACATTTTGTGTTTTTTCACACTTCATCTTACCTGATCCCGTACTTCGCCGGATACACGACCCGCATTAGACAAAGCCCGGCCGCCGGGGCCGTAGGACCGGCCAGACAGCGGTCTTTTCCTTCCAGTATTTCCTGCATTTTTTCCGGGGTCCAGCGTCCTCTTCCTATCTCTACCGCCGTGCCGACAAGGGTTCGCACCATGTGATGGAGAAATCGGTTGGCGGAGATGTCCAGAAACAGCTCGTCTTCGACTTCGCTCCATATAAGCGTGTGTACGTCGCATATCGTGTTTTCTTCGCCCGATCCGGTCTGACAAAACGAGACAAAGTCGTGATTGCCCACAAGAACGGCGCAGGCTCGCCGCATGGGGGCTATGTCCAATGGATAGCGTATCTGCCAGACATAGCGTCGTTGGAGCGCGCCGGGGCGGCGCAGGATGCGGTAGCGATATCGGCGTTCTATGGCGGAATAGCGGGCATGAAAGGTCGCCTGTATCTCTTGTGCGGCGTACACGGCCACGTCGGGTGGCAGTAGTCCGGACAAGCCTCGTAGCAATCGGTAGCAGGACATGGACGATGCGGTGCTGAAGTGGGCGACCTGTCCAAGTGCATGTACCCCCGCATCGGTCCGTCCGGCGGCGATGGTCCGAACTTTCTCGCGCAAGAGGATGGAAAGCGCCGTCTCTAACACGGCCTGAACGGTCCGTCCCGATGCTTGGATCTGCCATCCGAGAAAGTCGGTTCCGTCGTATTCGAGCGTCAGGGCGAGGGTGCGCATGGTTCAGATAAATACGGAGAGGGCGAGGGCGGCAACACCACCGGTCATCAAGACGAGCGCGAGATAATCGTTGCGTGTCAGACCGAGTTGGCGATACCTTGTCCGCCCGACGCCGCCCCGGTAGCACCGTGCTTCCATGGCGACGGCAAGGTCGTCGGCACGGCGAAACGCGGAGACCAAAAGCGGTACCAGAAGAGAGGTCATGCTGCGGATGCGGCGCAAGGGGTTTCCGGAAAAGTCGGCCCCGCGTGCCATCTGAGCCTTCTGAAGCCGCTCCGCCTCTTCGGTCAAGGTAGGGATAAACCGAAGCGCGATAACCGTCATCATGGCAAGATCGTGCGCGGGCAACCCAAAGCGAACAAACGGCTTGAGGAGCGTTTCCAAACCGTCGGCCATGTCGATCGGGGCGGTGGCAAGCGTCAGGATGGCGGCGATAAGCAGGATGACGATCATGCGAAGCGCGAAGACCGCCCCCTGCAACAGTCCTTCGTTTGTCATGCCCGGCAGATAAAAACCGGACACCTCGGCCGGTTGTCCGGGGGTAAACCATGTGTTGGCCAGAAACGTAATCAGCAACAGCCATCGGAAGGCGCGGAGATTTTTAAGCAGGGGAGCTATGGGCAACCCGGCAAACAGAACGAGGGCGGTCAGTACCGTCAGGGCGCCGACAAGCGGAACGGGTTCCTTTAGCGTGATCAACGCGGTCATAAGCCCCATGGCGCCGCACAGCTTGGTGCGTGGATCAAGCCGGTGTATGACCGAATGGCCGGGGGCGTACTGACCGAGCGTCAGATTTCCAAAAAGCGACATGGCGGAAATGTAGGGGTTGCGTGTCCAGTGTGTCAAGACAGGGGTACATGTTTGGGATATTGGATTTTAGATATTGGATTATCGATGTGTAAGTTTTCCGTTCGAAGAAAGGGACACAGACATGAAAACCTTACGTATGCTGGGGGTTCCGCTTGATCTTGGGGCCGGACGCCGGGGGGTGGACATGGGGCCGAGCGCTTTGCGTATCGCTCGGCTCAATCGGCGGATTGCCGAACTCGGCTATACGGTCGAAGAGGGCGGTGATATGTCGGCGGCGATTCCGGAGATGCAGGATGCCGGCGACTTGCGTGCGCGGTATCTCGCCCAGATCGTCGAGGTGTGCGAACGGCTTGGTGACCATGTACGACAGACGCTGGATGCCGGATGGTTTCCGCTGGTCCTGGGCGGAGACCACAGCGTAGCCATCGGAACCATCGCAGGCGCGTCCCGATATTATCGTCAGCGTGGAGAACGCATGGGGCTTATCTGGGTGGACGCACATACCGACATGAACACGCCACAGACGACGCCCAGCGGGAATATCCATGGGATGCCGCTGGCGGTTTCGCTGGGACATGGGGTCGACGGTCTGACCCAGCTTGGCGGATACGCGCCGAAGGTGCAACCGGAAGACACCGTGCTGATCGGGGTCCGGAGCATCGACGACGCAGAAAAGGAGCAGGTGCGCAAAACGGGTGTCACGGTATTTACCATGCGTGATATCGACGAGCAGGGCATGTCCGCCGTGGTACACGAAGCCCTCCACATCGCCATGCGCAAAACCGCTGGTTTTCATGTGAGTTTTGACGTAGACGCGCTCGATCCGGGACTTGCGCCGGGTGTCGGCACGCCGATAAGCGGGGGGCTTACCTACCGCGAGGCGCATTTGCTGATGGAATACATAGCCGATTCGGGACGACTGACCTCGCTGGAAGTCGTGGAAATCAACCCGATCGTCGATACGGGCAATACGACGGCGGAAGTGGCGGCAGGGTTGGTGCTGTCCGCGCTGGGAAAGACGATACTGTAGACAGGCAGAGATTCGGCGGGCAAAAAAAATGCCCCACACAAGTGAGCATAAGTCTATTGAAAGAACCGACTGTTTGGACAGTGGTTGTCTGCCCGAACGCTTCTGGCTTCCTCTGCGCTACGTGAGGCTTGTCATCGACGTACGGAGCGAGATTCCCTTCAATAACTTAAAGGTTCTTCAAATGCTTTGCCATAAGTACCTGTGGGGGGCACGGATCGAAGTATAACCGGTGGGACGCTGGAAGGCAAGCGGTTTTTCTTTTCGTCACGTTTTTCTTTCCTTCTTTTTTGCGGCGGGAAACAGAACGTTGTTGAGGATCAGGCGGTAGCCGGGGGAGTTTTTATGAAGAGCAAGATTGGTCGGCGGATCGTTGACGAGATGTTCTTCGTCCTCCGGGTCGTGGCCGCCATAAAAAGTAAACGTGCCTTTTCCGAAATTACCGTGAATATACTTGGCCCGCGAAGTGCCTGCCTCTTCGGCAAGGACGAGTACCGTGCGTTTGAGCACATTTTTGTTAAACGACGTGGAAAGCCCGTAGAATCCGGCGATATAGTTGGCATGGTTTTGCGTCAGCATGGTGGGAACCGGATCGTATTTGGCGGAAAAGTCGAATAGCGTAAAGGGGCCAGTCGGGATTTTGCCGGCGTTGACCTGATTGACGTCGATATTGGAAAACGATCCGACCATCGGATTGAGTTGGAGTTTGAAATTTTCAAACGAAAGCGTCTGGGAAAAGTCGAGCCGGTTTTGCGCGTCGGGGTCCATGGGCGTATGGTCATATTCGGGGGCTACAAGATCGGCGTGCTCGGCGGCGAGAGCGATGTCGAGCGTTTCGGTGGCCGAGCACATGGCAAAGAGAAATCCACCGCGCCCGACAAAGGCTTTGATGGCCTGCGCCACTGACTTTTTGAGTTCCGGAACGGTCGGAAAATTGAACCGTCGTGCCATGGCCTCGGCCGCAGCCTGCTGTTCCTGATACCACGGCAACATGTGATAGCTGTAGAATTTGCTGTACTGACCGGTAAAATCTTCGTGATGTAGGTGTAGCCAGTCGTATTTGTCCAAATCCCGTTTGAGCACATCTTCGTCCCACAGCGTTTTGTACGGCACTTCGGCGTACTGAAGCGCCAGCGTGACGGCGTCGTCCCACGGGCGTTTGTCGGGTGGGGTATAGACGGCGATTTTCGGCGCTTTTTCAAGAAGCACGCGATCCATATTTTGCGCTTCTATTTCCGCATAAATCCGAGTCAGGTCCGCACCGCCGATCGGGGCAAAGCTCACACCCCGCAGACGGCACGCCCGGACGCGCTCGTCGGTAGCATCCATGACAAACGAGCCGCCCCGATAATTGAGTAGCCATTCTACGTTTAACCCCTGCTCCAACGCCTGAAAGGCGATGCCATACGCCTTGAGATGGTCTTTCTGGGAAAGATCCATGTAGATGAGCATCTTCTGGGCGGCGGCGGGCCCGGGCAAGATTGCCAGCAGACAGCATGCCAATGTCGGAAATATCCGTTTCAGCGCCATAGGACTCCTTTGGGACAAAGGGCTACAACGTAAAGTTGTCCACGTATTTGTGACCGCTTCCGGTATTGAACAGCACGATACGCTCCGCTCGGTCGATGCGACCGTCTGCAAGAAGCGCGCGGAGCGCGGCCACCGTCGCGCCGCTTTCGGGCGCGGCAAAAATGCCTTCATGAGATGCCAAGATTCGTATGCCTTGAACCATGTCCTCATCCGATACGGCGATAGCACATCCTCCGCTGCGGCGAATCGCTCGGAGCATGAGAAAATCGCCCACTGCGCGAGGAACCCGCAACCCAGAGGCAAGCGTGTGGGCGGTTTCCCATTCGGGTGCGTCTTCCCATCCCTGCTCGAATGCGCGCACGATCGGACGGCATCCTTCCGCCTGAACGGCGATCATCCGGGGCCGTTCGGAACCGATCCATCCGAGCGTTTCCATCTCGTCGAACGCCTTCCACATGCCGATCATCCCGGTTCCGCCGCCGGCAGGATACAGTATCGCGTCCGGCAGGGTGCCGTCAAATTGTTCCGCCAGTTCGTAGCCCATCGTTTTTTTGCCTTCGACGCGGTACGGTTCCTTCAAGGTAGAAACGTCGAACCAGCCTTCGTGTTCCTTTCTTTCGGCTACGATCCGACCGCAATCGGTGATGAGACCGTCTACCAGTTCTACGGACGCGCCTGTGGCACGGCATTCCGCGACAAAGGCGGCGGGGGTATCTTTGGGCATAAATACAAAGGCGGGTAGACCTGCTCTGGCAGCGTAGGCGCACAACGCGCCGGCGGCGTTTCCGGCGGAGGGAATGGCAAGGGCCGTTGCGCCAAGTTCTTTGGCGCGCGACACGGCCATGCAAAGCCCCCGTGCCTTGAACGAACCGGTAGGGTTGAGCGACTCATCCTTGATGTACAACTCGGCCATATCGAGCAGACTGCCAAGCCGCCCTGCATGAAGAAGCGGGGTGCCGCCTTCGCCAAGCGAAACGATATGCATCTCATCTCGTACCGGAAGCACCTCACGGTAGCGCCACAGCGTAGATCCTCGCGCCGCCATCGTCTCCGGAGTCATGCTTCGCGCCGCCGCCGCCAGATCATAACGAGCCAGCAACGGCTTGCCGCAGGCAGGACACAGATTCTGCAAAACATCCGCAGAAAAATGCGTCTCGCACTTGCCGCATTCAAGATCGATCAAAAACGACATGGTGTTTCCGTTTCGATCCTACAACCGCCGGGTAATGCCGAAACCGAGCCGAAAATCCCCGGAACTCGCCTTGGTGTCGGCCCCAGCCAGATATTGCGAAGGGTTGAGCCGTGCATTGTTGGTTAATGTGACAAAAAACGAATGTCCACCCGTCTCGATATCGAACCCGGTGGAAAGCGAATGATGAAACTTGCCGATTTCGCTAAGCTGAATCGGGCCTTTGTAACCGCCAAGCGTCGGGTTGTAGTCTACCCACAAACTCCACATCCGGTTGAGAAAAATCTGCGCGTACATACCGAGTGTAAAGGTTTTCTGCCTTTTTACCACAAAAATGTTGCTGTTGAAAAGATACGACGGAACAACTCCGATACCTAACCGGTTGTCGAGTACTCGTGTATTAAATACGCCTTGCAGATAGTACTGAAGGTTATCGTCGTTAAAAACGCCTCTGGTAAAATTGCTCGGAATCTCGGTATTCCATGCCAAGCCACCCCGAATCGCTATGGCCGACTGAGCCTTGGGGTGGTTGACCTGCCAGAGTTTGTATTTGAGTTGCAAATCCACATTGTTTAGCAATGTACTGAATCCCAGCGTGACCATAACTCGGTCGTGGACGCCATAACCGACGGCAGAACGCATCGTGACCGGTCCTTCCAGCCCCCAGACCTGATTGTAACCGGAGGTGACCGGCGGTTCGAAACGGTGCGAAATTTCGTATTCGAAATCGCCTTTGTTGAGCGTTTCCGTCGTCGGTTGGCTGGACAGCATGGTCGAAGGAAGAATCTCCACATCGGGTGTTTTAGATGGCTCCGAACGTTGCCATTGCGGTTGCGCACTTGCCGAAAAAGCCATAAACAAGATACCCATCAGAGCGAGACGATAGGTCATATGTTGCCTCCGGAGTAGATCCTTACTTGACGTTTTTCAGATAGAAGTCCAGATCAATGGTAATGTCGTCGTTGACTTTTACAAAGGCCACGAGCGATGGGGCTTTGATCTGAAAATCGCTAAGTTTGACCCTAAAGCTCGATTTTATACGTATTTTCCCGTTTTCGACGGTCAAAAGACCGGGAATCTCGATGTCCTTTTGCACGCCATGGAGCGACATCTTTCCTTTGGTAACAACGCGATAAGACGTTACCGTCGAGTCGGTCTTTACGATGGAAAGCGGGGTCCCTTCAAAGATTGCAAACGGCCATTTGCCGGTTTCCAGCACCTGCTGCATGTCTCGGTTTCGCTTGCCGTTGTCGGTGTCGAGGTGTTAAGATCCACCTCGAACCGGAACTGGGTATTGCGCTGAAAAAGTAGGTCGCCTTCCCAGTACAGATACCCGTCGATTCGGTCCGTGATGCCGGAAAAGGTAAGGGCAACGACCTCCGAGGTAAAAACCACTTTGTTTTTTGCTTGTTTGTCCACATGGGCTTCTCCGGCAAAGAGTATCTGCACGGAGCACAGCAGAACGATCGTGGAGGCTATGATTATCATGTGATCCTCAGTTGTTTGCCGCGCCTCGGTCTATCCAAGCCCGGATCGAGTCGAGTCGGGCCGTCGAAAGCGCTGCGCCGCCGCGCGGCATGGCGTTTCCGACGATACCCGATCCAGTCAGCTTTTTGTATAGATAACTGGTGGTCGAATTTCCCGGTTCGATATAGTCGAGCGTCTGCGTGCTCGCCACGTTGACGATGTTGTTGTAGGCGACGCCGGCCGACAGGTTGGGCGTTTCCGTGCCTGCGTGACAACCCGACAGCGCGCACTGGGGTGTAAACACCTGCGACTGAATAGCAGAGAAAGTGGCGGGCATAGGCGAAGAACCGCCTGTATTACCTCCCGTGTTCCCGCCTGTATTACCTCCCGTGTTCCCGCCTGTGTTTGTAGAACTGGTACTGCTTTTGCACGCGCCCGCATATACGGCAAGAACGACGGCAAAAAGGGTTATGATGCTCCACGATCCTATTTTCATTTCTTCTCCAGTGGCATGGGAACCCCATCAGCTTGCTGTGGGGAGGAATGCCCTAAAGGGTTGACAGTGAGAAACCCACTGACAAATAACGACCTGTTTTGTATGCTATGGATATGAAACTTACTATCTCCCT
>Ga0194132_10002839_pt1 | contig 31729 bp, 31 predicted proteins | sample TA2KigOf80mmetaG_FD_148612 | JGI IMG/M metagenome (GOLD analysis project Ga0194132, IMG submission 148612) | Freshwater microbial communities from Lake Tanganyika, Tanzania - TA2015054 Kigoma Offshore 80m | ecosystem: Environmental > Aquatic > Freshwater > Lake | place: Tanzania: Lake... | reverse complement strand
CCGCACTTTCAATTGCTTAGCTCGAAAATGGGGCAAAGTTCAGATTAGAGTGCGGACCATCACGATAGTACATTTTTGGGACTATTTTTCCGAAGGGTGAACCGCATTGCGGTCAATGCCCAAAAACTGAGCAGTTCGATCCAGGATATTTGGTCAAAATATGCGACCTATTTGTTACTTTTGCCTTGGTCTACATCGCTTTTTGCCCTAAGAGGATGGCACACCTCGCCGCCGCCGCGGCGGGCTCGACCGGAATGGGTAGCAAATGGCCGAGCGCATGTTGAAGTTCGTGTCCGTTGAGAAAGGCATGCCGGACAAGCGTGAACCGGCGGCACGGCGGGCCGATTTCGATGAGATCTATGGTGAGTTCGCGCGCGAAAAGGCCGCCGAGCAGGCCGGTCGCTGCTCGCAATGCGGCATTCCGTTCTGTCAGGTCCATTGTCCGCTCAGCAACAACATTCCCGATTGGCTCAAGCTGACGGCCGAAGGCCGGCTCGAAGAGGCCTACGAGGTTTCCTCGGCGACCAACAATTTCCCGGAGATCTGCGGCCGCATCTGTCCGCAGGATCGCCTGTGCGAAGGCAATTGCGTCATCGAGAAAGGTTTCGAGTCGGTGTCGATCGGCGCGGTCGAGAAGTACATCACCGACACTGCCTTCGAGCGCGGCTGGATCCGGCCGGTCAAGCCGCGTCGCGAATTGGACCAGTCGGTCGGCATTGTCGGCGGCGGGCCGGGCGGGCTGGCTGCGGCCGAGCAGTTGCGCCGGCGCGGCTACCAGGTGCAGGTCTATGACCGCCACGATCGCATCGGCGGCCTGCTGATCTACGGCATTCCCAACTTCAAGCTGGAAAAGCACATCGTCGAGCGGCGCACGAAGCTGCTCGCCGAGTCCGGCGTCACCTTCCATTGCAACGTCGAGATTGGGCGTGACGTGTCGCTGGCCGAGCTGCGCCAGCGTCACGATGCCGTGCTGATCGCGTCCGGCGTCTACGGGGCCCGCGACATCAAGGCTCCGGGCGTCGGCCTCGACGGCATCCATGCCGCGCTCGACTACCTGGTCGCATCCAATCGGGTCGGACTGGGCGACTCGGTCCCGGCATTCGCGGATGGCACGCTCGACGCGCGCGGCAAGAATGTGGTCGTGATCGGCGGCGGCGACACGGCGATGGATTGCGTGCGCACCGCGGTGCGCCAGGGGTCCAAGTCGGTACGCTGCCTCTATCGCCGCGATCGCGCCAACATGCCGGGATCGCAGCGCGAGGTGCAGCACGCCGAGGAGGAAGGCGTGGAGTTCGTCTGGCTGTCCGCGCCCGAAGCCTTCCTCGGTGACCGACGCATTCGCGGCGTGCGCGCTCACCGCATCCACCTGGGCGTGGCCGACTCCTCGGGCCGCCAGACGCCGAGTGCCATCGAGGGATCGAGCTTCAGCGTCGACGCCGACATGGCGATCAAGGCGCTTGGTTTCGATCCGGAAGATCTGCCCGTGCTGTTCGGTGAGCCCGCGCTCGAGGTCACGCAGTGGGGCACGTTGAAGATCAATCACCGCACCATGATGACCAGCCTCGAAGGCGTGTTCGCCGCGGGCGACGTGGTGCGCGGCGCATCGCTGGTCGTTTGGGCCGTGCGCGACGGACGCGATGCAGCCGACAGCATCCGGACCTACCTCCAGGCCAAGGCCTCGGCCCAGTCGCTGGCCGCGGATTGAACGGAGTCAGCTCATGAGGCGATCCCGCGAACATGCATCGACCGGCGAGAGCGGCGCGGAATTCGTTGCGCGCTGGCAGCGCGAAGCCGCGCGCCTGGAGACGAGCGGCCTCTATGATCCACGCGAGGAGCATGATGCCTGCGGCGTCGGCTTTGTCGCCGCACTCGACGGCAAGCCGCGGCGCGCCGTGGTCGAAGCGGCGATCAATGCGCTCAAGGCGGTCTGGCACCGCGGCGCGGTCGACGCCGACGGCAAGACCGGCGACGGCGCCGGCATCCATGTGCAGATACCCCAGGCCTTCTTCCGCGAGCACATCGCGCACCAGGGCCACCGGCCGGGCGACGGGCTGATCGCCATCGGCCAGGTCTTTCTGCCGCGCAACGATCTCGACGCGCAGGAGCGCTGCCGTTGCATCGTCGAAACCGAGATCCTCAATTTCGGCTACACGATCTATGGCTGGCGCCAGGTGCCGATCAACATCGACGTGATCGGCGACAAGGCGAACGCTTCGCGGCCCGAGATCGAGCAGATCATGATCGCCAACCGCAAGGGCGGCGATGAGCGCAAGTTCGATCTCGATCTCTACGTCATCCGACGGCGCATCGAGAAGAAGGTTCTCGACGCCCACATCAATGACTTCTACATCTGCTCGCTGAGCTGCCGCTCGGTCATCTACAAGGGCATGTTCCTCGCCGAGCAGCTCACCGCCTTCTATCCCGATCTGCTCGACGAGCGCTTCGCCTCGACCTTCGCGGTCTATCACCAGCGCTATTCGACCAACACGTTTCCGACCTGGCGCCTGGCCCAGCCCTTCCGCGTGCTGGCCCACAATGGCGAGATCAACACGCTGCGCGGCAACGTCAACTGGATGGTCAGCCACGAGACGCGCATGGCCTCGCCGACCTATGGCAGCCACATGGAGGACATCAAGCCGGTGATTCAACCGGGCGGCTCGGACTCGGCGGCGGCCGACAACGTCTTCGAGGTGATTATCCAGGCCGGGCGGTCGCTGCCCATGGTCAAGTCGATGATGATCCCCGAGGCATGGGGCGATGACGGCACCATGCCGCAGGCTCATCGCGATCTCTATCGTTACTGCAATGCGGTCATGGAGCCGTGGGACGGGCCGGCCGCGATCGCCGCCTATGCCGGCGATTGGGTGATCGCCGGCATGGATCGCAACGGGCTCAGGCCGATGCGCTACACCGTGACCGGCGACGGCCTCGTCATCGCCGGCTCGGAGACAGGCATGGTGCGCGTCGACGAAGCTTCCGTCATCGAGAAGGGCCGGCTCGACCCGGGCCAGATGATCGCCGTCGATCTCAGGAACGGCCGGCTCTACCACGACCGCGAACTCAAGGACATGCTGTCGTCCCAGCGCAATTACGGCGACTGGGTGCAGACCAGCGTCAAGCTCGACGGTCTGATCCGCGGCGAGCGCCGCGAGCCGTCCACCTTCGAGCGCGAGGAGCTGAGGCGGCGCCAGTATCTGTTCGGCTGGTCGCTGGAGGATCTCGAGCTGATCCTCCAGCCCATGGCCGAGGACGGCAAGGAGGCGGTCGGCTCGATGGGCGACGACACGCCGGTCGCCGTCCTGTCCGACAAGTATCGCGGCCTGCACCACTTCTTTCGGCAGAACTTCAGCCAGGTCACCAACCCGCCGATCGACAGCCTGCGCGAGCGGCGCGTCATGACCTTGCGCACGCGCCTCGGCAATCTCGGCAATATCCTCGACGAGGACGAGGTCCAGTGCCGGCATCTGCTGCTCGAATCGCCGGTGCTGTCGAATGCCGAGTTCGCCGCCATGCGCGCCTACATGGGCGAGACCGCGGTCGATATCGACTGCACCTTCGATCCCAAGGGGGGCGACCACGCCCTGATGGAGGCGATTCGCCGTATCCAGCGCGAGGCGGAGGACGGGGTCCGGCGCGGGTGCACGCACGTCAACTTGTCGGACGAGAAGGTCAATGCCGAACGGGCGCCCGTGCCCATGGTGCTGGCGGCGGGCGGCGTGCACAGCCACCTCGTGCGCCAGCAGCTGCGTACCTTCTGCTCGATCAATGTGCGCGCCGGCGAATGCCTCGACGTGCACTACTTCGCCGTGCTGATCGGCGTCGGCGCCACCACGATCAACGCCTACCTGGCGCAGGAGACCATCGCCGACCGTGTCCGACGCGGCCTGTTTCCCGGCGCCTCGGCCGAGGAATGCATCGCGCGCTACAAGCAGGCGATCGACGACGGCCTGCTCAAGGTGATGTCCAAGATGGGCATCTCGGTGCTCAGCTCCTATCGCGGCGGCTACAATTTCGAGGCGGTCGGTCTGTCGCGCGCGCTGGTCGCGGAATTCTTTCCGGGCATGACCAGCCGCATCTCCGGCATCGGCTTGACCGGCATCCAGCGCAAGGTGATCAAGCTGCATGGCCGCGCCTTTTCCGAGGACTTCCAGGCGCTCAATGTCGGCGGCTTCTATCGTTATCGCCAGAACGGCGAGACGCATGCCTTCGAAGGCTCGCTGATCCACACGCTGCAGACGGCGGTCGCGACCGACAGCTACCACACCTTCAAGAAGTACAGCGAGGCGGTGCGCCGGCAGCCGCCGGTCAATCTGCGCGATCTGCTCGACTTCCGCCCGCGCGGCGCCGGAATTTCGATCGACGAAGTCGAATCGATCACGGAAATCCGCAAGCGGCTGGTCACACCCGGCATCTCGCTCGGCGCGCTCAGCCCCGAGGCGCACGAGACGCTGTCGATCGCCATGAATCGCATCGGCGCCAAGTCGGACTCGGGCGAGGGCGGCGAGGATCCGGCGCGCTACAAGCCCAGAGTCAATGGCGACAACTCCAGCTCGGCGATCAAGCAGATCGCGTCGGGCCGCTTCGGCGTCACCGCCGAGTACCTCAACAACTGCCGCGAGATCGAGATCAAGATCGCCCAGGGTGCCAAGCCCGGCGAGGGCGGCCAGCTGCCGGGCATCAAGGTCAACAGTCTGATCGCGCGCCTGCGCCATGCGACGCCGGGCGTGTCGCTGATCTCGCCGCCGCCGCACCACGACATCTATTCGATCGAGGATCTGGCGCAGCTCATCTACGACCTGAAGCAGATCAACCCGGATGCCAAGGTCTGCGTCAAGCTGGTGGCGCGTTCCGGCATCGGCACGATCGCCGCCGGCGTCGCCAAGGCGCGTGCCGACGTGATCCTGATTTCCGGCCATGCCGGCGGCACCGGCGCCAGCCCGCAGACGAGCATCAAGTATGCCGGCATCCCCTGGGAGATGGGGCTGTCGGAGGTCCACCAGGTGCTGACGCTCAACCGGCTGCGCCACCGCGTCGTGCTGCGCACCGACGGCGGCATCAAGACCGGGCGCGACGTGGTGATCGCCGCCATGCTTGGCGCCGAGGAGTACGGGATCGGTACGGCGTCGCTGGTCGCCATGGGCTGCATTCTGGTGCGCCAGTGCCACAGCAACACCTGCCCGGTCGGCATCTGCACCCAGGACGACAAGCTGCGCGAAAAGTTCGAAGGTACGCCCGAGAAGGTCGTCAACCTGTTCAGCTTCGTCGCGGAGGAGGTGCGCGAGATCCTGGCCGTGCTGGGCGCCCGCTCGCTCAAGGACGTGATCGGCCGCACCGATCTGCTCGACCAGGTCAATCGCGGCGACCGCCACCTCGACGATCTCGATCTCAATCCGATCCTGGCTCAGGCGGACGCGGGCGGCAACGCGCGCTACTGCACGCTCGAGGGGCGCAACGAAGTGCCCGAGACGCTCGACGCGCAGATGATCCGCGACGCGCGGCCGGCACTCGAGGATGGCGAGCGCATGCAGCTCGCCTACAACATCCGCAACACGCACCGCGCGATCGGCACCAAGCTCAGCTCGCGCATCGTGCGCAAGTACGGCATGACCGGGCTGCAGCCGAGCCACATCGCCGTGCGCCTGCGCGGCTCGGCGGGCCAGTCGCTGGGCGCCTTCGCGGTCCAGGGCGTCAAGCTCGAGGTGTTCGGCGACGCCAACGACTATGTCGGCAAGGGGCTGTCCGGCGGCACCATCGTGATCCGGCCGATGACGGCGTCGAAGCTCGTCACCAACGAGAATACGATCATCGGCAATACCGTGCTCTATGGCGCGACCGCCGGCCGCCTGTTTGCCGCCGGCCAGGCTGGCGAGCGCTTCTGCGTGCGCAATTCGGGCGCCTACGCCGTGGTCGAGGGCTGCGGCTCGAATGGCTGCGAGTACATGACCGGCGGCGTCGCCGTCGTGCTCGGACCGGTCGGCGACAATTTCGCTGCCGGCATGACCGGCGGCATGGCTTTCGTTTACGACTCCGAAGGGCTGTTCAGCCGCCGCGTCAATGCCGACCAGGTGATGTACCAGCGCATCGAGGTCAAGCACTGGGAGAACCTTGTCCGCGCGCTGGTCGACGAGCACAGGCGTGAGACCCAGTCGCGGTTCGCTGAGCGCCTGCTGGTCGATTGGGCCCGCGAAGTGGGCAAGTTCTGGCAGATCGTGCCCAAGGAGATGCTCAACCGCCTGGATCAGCCCGTCAGCACGGCGGTCCAGAAGCGCGCCTAAGGGGTCTTGGGGATTGCGGGCGGGTCGCTTGACCCCGGGTCAGGCATGGGATACGCCCAACGGCCAGTGGGCAGGTGCCCACTGATCCCGGGAGCCCGATGACCGACGAAGTCCCGCTGCCCTCGCCCTGCGTTTCGGTGTGCATTCTCGATGGTGCCACCGGATTCTGCCGCGGCTGCTGGCGCACGATCGACGAGATCCGCGTCTGGGCCGTGCTCGACAATGCCGAACGGATGACCGTGCTCGAGGGTCTGCGTGCGCGCCGCCAGGCGGCGGGCCTTGCCTCCGAGCGGCGGCTCAACCGCCGGCGGACGGCGCGTCCGCCGGTCACCGCGGTCGATGCGTCCGGGATGGACCCGCAGAACTGACCGGTGCATCGATGTCCAATCGCTTTCTCCACTTGCTGGAGACCAAGCCCTATCTGGTTGCCGATGGCGCCACGGGCACCAATCTCTTCGGCCTCGGCCTCGCGACCGGCGACTCACCCGAGCTCTGGTGCACGGAGCATCCCGATCGGGTCGCCGTGGTCCACCGCAGCTTCGTCGAGGCCGGCGCCGACATCATCCTGACCAACAGCTTCGGCGGCAGCCGTCACCGGCTCAAGCTGCACAAGGCGGAGCACCGGGTGACCGAGCTCAACCGCGCGGCGGCGCGCATCGCGCGGACCGAGGCCGATGCCGCCGGGCGTCCGGTCGCCGTCGGCGGTTCAATGGGCCCGACCGGCGAACTGTTCGAACCGCTTGGCGCATTGACGCGGCCGGACGCGGTCGCCGCGTTCACGGAGCAGGCGCGGGCGCTCGCCGAGGGTGGCGCCGACGTGCTGTGGATCGAAACCATGTCCTCGGAGGAGGAAGTGGCGGCCGCTCATGAGGGCGCCGCCACAACCGGTCTGCCGATCGTGTGCACCATGAGCTTCGACACCAACGGCCGCACGATGATGGGTGTCACGCCGCAGCGCTATGCTCAATTCTGCCGTGAGATGAGGCCGGTGCCGGTCGCCTTTGGCGCCAATTGCGGTGTCGGGCCCGCGGAGCTGATCCACAGCGTGCTCGGCTTGACCGAGGCCGGATTGCAGCCTTTCGCGCCGCAGGTGGAGCAACCGCCGGCGCGGCCGATGGTGGTCGCCAAAGGGAATTGCGGCATCCCGCGCTATCTCGACGGCAAGATCCACTACACCGGAACGCCTGACATGATGGCGGAATACGCCAAGCTGGCGCGCGCGGCCGGCGCCCGCATCATCGGCGGCTGCTGCGGTTCGACGGCGGCCCATATCGAGGCGATCGTCGCGGCCCTGAAGTCGTTCGAGCCGGCGGGGCGTCCCGACCTCGACGCGGTCAGCCAGACTCTCGGTGCTCCGTGGTCGCGTGCAGCCGATACCGGCGCCGACTCGGCGCCAGCATCGGGCGAGCGGGCCGGACGACGTCGGCGTCGCGGCGGTTGAGGCGAACGGCCGCAGCCGGTCCGATTTCGCTACGAGGGCCAGAAATCCGCTCTTTGGAGCGGATCAACCTCGAGCGCCTGCGCGCGACAAAAAATTTTCCCGACGGGGCCAAAAGTTCTAACGGTCCGGGAGAAATTTTGTTATAGAGAAAACCGCGATGCGTCGCGCGGGCCCCCACCAGGGTGTTGGCCCGGGCTCGACAAGGCCCAAGGCACCGGCACGCAGCGGAGGATCGACGAGGGTGGGTATGCCGATTTTCCTGATGTGCGCACCGTCGCTGGTGCAGCCTTCCGGCAATACCGGTTTCGAGGTCGGTTGAGTTGACCGGGCTTGGGTGCGCGGCGATCCGCGCTGACCATGCTGACGGCGCTGGCCGGCTCGCTGCCGCCGATATCGGCGGCAGGCCGATGCTCGTATCGATGCTCCTGGCAGGTTCGGACGCGACGTCGCAGCGCGCGCGCGTCTTTTGTCGTCTCCAGGACGTGAGTGTGTGTGGAGGGGGAAGATGAAGGCGAAGAACACTCTTGCCTCGATGGCAGGGGCGCTGCCGGTCGAAGCCGGTGCCGCCCGGGCGACCGGCGAAGCAGTCGTCGCCACGCCGACGAAGCAGAGCCGACGCGGCCATCTGAAGGTGGTCGCCGACAAGAACGACCATTTCGTCGAGCGCGACGGCGTCGTCTTCGCGGGCGTGCACCTGATCGTCGATCTTTGGGGCGCCAAGCGGCTGGACGACCTCGCTTGGATCGAAAATGCGCTGCGCGATGCGGTCAAGGCGTCGAAGGCGACGCTGCTGCACGTCCACCTGCATCATTTCGAGCCGAACGGCGGCGTGTCGGGCGTGGCGGTGCTCGCGGAATCGCACATCTCGATCCATACCTGGCCCGAGCGCGGCTATGCCGCCCTCGACATCTTCATGTGCGGCGACGCCAAGCCACACAAGGCGATCCCGGTGCTCAAGCGCGCCTTCGAGCCGACTCAGGTGCTGCTCAACGAGCAGAAGCGGGGCATGGTCGGATGAACTGGTTCGAGGAGACGCTGTACCGAGAAGTCGGGCAGCGCTTCGTCGTCGGCCAGATACTCTACCGGGAAAAGACAGAGCACCAGGATCTGGTGATCTTCGAAAATCCGGTCATGGGCCGGATCCTGGCACTCGATGGCATCATCCAGACCACCGAGCGTGACGAGTTCATCTATCACGAGATGCTGACCCACGTGCCGATCCTCGCCCATGGCGGGGTCAAGCGCGTGCTCATCATCGGCGGTGGCGACGGCGGCATGCTCGAGGAGGTGCTCAAGCACCCGGTCGAGAAGTGCACAATGGTCGAAATCGACCGCGCGGTGGTCGACCTGTCGATCAAGTACCTGCCCTCGATCTGCGGCAGGGCGTTCGAGGACAAGCGCACCGACCTCATCATCGCCGATGGTTTGAAATATGCCGCCGAGACCAGCGACAAATTCGACATCATCATCGTCGACTCGACCGACCCGATGGGCCCGGGCGAAGTGCTGTTCACGACGCAGTTCTATACCGACTGCCGTCGCTGCCTGAACCCCGGCGGCCTGCTGGTCACGCAGAACGGCGTGCCTTTCTTCCAGGCCGAGGAGCTGCGCATGACGCGCGGGCGGCTCAAGCCGCTGTTCAAGGACGTCGCCTGCTATGTGGCGGCCGTGCCGACCTATTACGGCGGCTTCATGGCGTTCGGCTGGGGCACCGACAATGCCGAGGCGCGCCGTCAGCCGGTCGAGGCGATCCGCAAGCGCTTCCAGACGGCACGGCTCGAGACGCGCTACTACACGCCAGACCTGCACGTCGGCGCGTTCGCGCTGCCCAAGTTCGTCGGCGATCTGATCGCGTGATCTGATCCCACGTGCGCGACGCGCCGGCCTGTGCCGGCCCGCTATCACTTGCCTGGGCATCACTTGCGTGGGCATCACTTGCGTGGGCATCACTTGCCTTGGGCGCGACTTGCCGGGCGTCATTTGTCGGTCAAGAGCTTGCCTTTGCGGTCGGGCAGGGCCTCGCGGCCGACGACCTTGGCGATCACGTCGCCTGCCGAGGCGAAGGGCAGCAGGCAATGCGACAGCACCAGCCCGTCGCAGCGCGCCCGCACGGGCACCCGCTCCTGGGAAATCGAGTTGACGATGTCTGAGACCACGTCGCCCCGAGCCACACGACTGCCGATCGCGACCTGGCGCGCGATGACGCCGGGTATGGGTGCACGCAGCAGGTCGAGCGCCTCGAGCGGCACGGCCTCGTTCGCAAGCGCGGGTGTGGCGCCGGCCTCGCCGGCGATAGCGCCCATGCGCTGGAGCGTGCGGTAGAGGCCTGCGGCGCTCTCTGCGGCGCTCGCATCGTCGACGTCGGCCTTGCCGCGCAGCTCGACCGTGCCGGCCAGGCAGGGCGCCGCCGGAAGCGGCGTCGCGGCAAAGCGCGCGCGCAGCTTCCACCACGGCGTGGTCAGCGCCTCGTCGAACGGGTTGCCGCCCGACTCGCGCGCCAGCATGACGGCAGCGGCGCCGAGATCGGCCGCGAGCGCGCGCGCCGCGGGCCACAGGTCGGGCGTGGTGTAGAGATGCATGAGCGCGATCTCGTCACAGTGCAGGTCGAGCGCCATGTCGGCGTCATGCGACAGCCGCATCAGGATCTGTCGCAAATGATCCGCCTGGGTGCGCGGCTGGATCGCTTCGATCGCGGCACCAAGCGCGCTGCGTGCCAGGGCCAGGTTGGCCGATTCGTCCGCCCCGAGCTTGCCTGCGAGGATCTCCGCCGCCGCCTCGGTCAGATCGGGAAAGTCGCGGTTGAAATTGGCGCCGCCATCCATGTCGAAGCGGCCGATCATCTCGCCGCGGACGCGCTGCGCCTGACCGATCGGATTGGCGACCGGCACGATCACGATCTCGCCCCTCACCGCCTCAGGGGCGGCATCCAGCTGGCGCATCAGGTGATGCAGCGCGAGCTGGCCGGGAATCTCGTCGGCATGAAGGCTGGCTTGGAGATAGGCCTTGGGACGGGCGCCCGCAGCGCCGTAGCGGATGGCGGTCACCTCGCGGCTCGTGCCGAAGCTGGCAGCCTTGAGGGGGATATGGGTGATGGTTTTGCTCATGGGCGCACCGGCTCGATCGGATAGGTCGGCGTTCAGAGATCGCAAGCTGGTCGGTTAACTCACGGAGAAACCTAGCAGTTCTGTCCCTGGGCGGGGTAGTCGCAGGTGTCCCGGGGGCCACTGCGCTAACGAATTGTTGATAGTTACGTGTCAGGTTTCGCGCTACCGTTGCTCACCAAGTCAATGACATGGAGAAGGCCATGGTCGATTCCATTGGTTCTGCCCCTTCTCCGGCGCCAACCGCGCCCGGCGGTGCACAAGCCGCCGAAGGGGCCTCAACATCAAGTGCGCGGCCACAACAGCCGCAAGCCGAGCAGGAAGCCGGTGCGCAGCAGGACAATTCCGCGCCACCGCCCCCGCCCTCTGAGAGCGGACGCGGCCAACTGGTCGATATTCAAGCCTGAAGCGGGAGGACCCACCGGTCCTCCTGAACCATTCTGAATTTACCAGGGCGAACCCGCCGCGCGATGCGCGGCGGGACGCTTCGCGCGTCAGCCGGCGGCCGCGGCCAGGCGGGTCGAGTGCCCGTTCATGCCGCCCTTGTTGCGGAAGCGCACCATCTTCCAGTAGCCGAAGGCGTTGATCTCCTGGATGTCGATGACGTCCATGCCGGCCATGAGCTGAAGCATCGGCAATTCGAGATCCGGGCGAAAGCCCATGGTGGTCGACAACGGCGCCACGGCGCGCTCGAACTGGCGCATCAGCGGGTGGTTGCTCGCGAAGTGATTGACCACCACGACCTCTCCGTCGGGCACGCAGACGCGACGCATTTCGGCGAGCAGCCGGCGCGGATTGGGCACGACCGAGGCGACATACATGGCAACGACCGAGTCGAAGTGCCGATCAGGGAAGCTGGTCGCTTCCGCATCCATCTGCAGCAGCGCCTCGACCTGCGCCAGGCTCTGCGTCTCGACACGTTCGCGCGCCTTGGCCAGCATGTCCGGCGAGACATCGATGCCGGTCACGCGCGCGTCGCGCCGATAGAAAGGCAACGACAGGCCCGTGCCGACGCCGACTTCGAGGATGCGTTGGCCCGGTCGTGTGTTGATCGCTTCGACGGCACGCCGCCGGCCCGGCTCGAAAAGCGCGCCGAACAGCATGTCGTAGACGCCGGCATATCGGCGGTAGGTCTTTTGAATTGCTTCTAAGTTCATGGTCGCAGAAGTTGCGTCCCGAAATCGTACCCCCGCCGATCTCGATGCGTCCGACAGGGCCGATCGATTAATCGGGATAAGACCACAATTTCCCCTATTGCGAAAGGGTTTAGGCGGGGCCCGGCGGGGCTCGCGGCGGCTTCAGACCGGCACCGCGAAGGGCCCGGCGGCGTGCCGGCCTAGGCCGCCTTGCGAAGGTACTGCTTGGTCAGTTCCTCGGCGATCTGGACGGCGTTGAGCGCCGCTCCTTTGCGCAGATTGTCGGACACGACCCACATGGTGAGACCGTGCTTGACGGTCGGGTCCTTGCGGATGCGGCTGACGTAGACGGGATCATCGCCGGCAGCCTCGACCTGGGTGACATAGCCTTCGTCGGCGCGGTGGTCGATCACGGTCACGCCCGGCTGTGCCTTCAGCGCGGCGCGCGCCTCGTCCTCGCTGATCGGCTTGTCGAACTCGATATTGACCGCCTCGGCGTGGCCGATGAAGACCGGCACGCGCACGCAGGTCGCGACGACCTGGATGTCCGGGTCGAGGATCTTCTTGGTTTCGACCGCCATCTTCCATTCTTCCTTGGTCGCGCCATCCGGCATGAAGACGTCGATGTGCGGAATGCAGTTGAACGCGATCTGCTTGGTCAGCTTCTTCTTCTCGATCGGGTCGTTGACGTAGACCGCGCGGGTCTGATTGAACAGCTCGTCCATCGCCTCCTTGCCGGCGCCGGAGACCGACTGGTAGGTCGCGACCACGACCCGCTTGATCTTGGCCACCTTGTGCAGCGGCTTGAGCGCGACGACCATCTGGATCGTCGAGCAGTTCGGGTTGGCGATGATGTGGCGCTTGGCATAGCCGGCGATCGCGTGGCCGTTGACCTCGGGCACGACGAGCGGCACGTCGGGATCCATGCGGAAGTGCGACGTGTTGTCGATCACCACGGCGCCCGCCTTGGCGGCGCGCGGCGCGTGCACGGCCGACACCTTGGCACCCGGCGACGAGAGCACGATGTCGATGCCCTTGAAGTCGTAGGTCGCGAGATCGTGGATCTTGAGGACTTTGTCCTCGCCAAACGACACTTCGCGCCCGATCGAGCGTTCGGAGGCGAGCGCCACGACTTCGTCCACGGGAAAGTTGCGCTCGGCCAGCGTCTGCAGCATCTCGCGCCCGACATTGCCGGTGGCACCCACCACCGCCACTCTGTAGCCCATCGTCATGTCCCTCGATCGTTTCGTCGAAGCTGTTCCAGGTATCGTTCGTTTACGCGCTGGATTCGGGCTTGGCAAGCGCCGGCGACCCGGCAGCTGCCCGATGCCAAACTGAGGCCCTGTCTAGGCCGCCATTTCGTCGAGCTTGCGCAAGACGGTGTCGCCCATCGTGCTGGTCGACACCTTGGTCGCACCGGGCTGCATGATGTCGGCCGTGCGCATGCCGCCCGCCAGCGTCGCCTTGACCGCGTTCTCGACCAGATCCGCATCGTCTGCCAGGTCGAAGGAATAGCGCAGCAGCATGGCGAAGCTAAGCAGCTCGGCCAGCGGATTGGCCATGTCCTTGCCGGCGATGTCCGGAGCCGAGCCGTGCACGGGTTCGTAGAGGGCATAGCGTTTGCCGGTCTTGGGATCGATCGAGCCGAGCGAGGCCGAGGGCAGCATGCCGAGCGAGCCGGTCAGCATCGCCGCGCAGTCCGACAGCATGTCGCCGAACAGGTTATCGGTGACGATGACGTCGAACTGCTTCGGATTGCGCACGAGCTGCATGGCGCAGTTGTCGGCGTACATGTGACCGAGCTCGACGTCCTTGAACTCCTTGGCGTGAAGCTTCGTCACCGTCTCGCGCCACAGCACGCCGGTGTGCATGACATTGGCCTTCTCGACCGAGGTCAGCTTGTTGCGCCGCTTCTTGGCGAGCTCGAAGCCGACGCGGGCGACGCGCTCGATCTCGGGCGTGGTGTAGACCTGGGTGTCGACCGCGCGCTTCGTCCCGTCCGACAGCGTGGTGATGCCGCGCGGCTCGCCGAAATAGACCCCGCCGGTCAGCTCGCGCAGGATCAGAATATCGAGGCCCGCCACCACCTCGCGCTTGAGCGTGGATGCCTCGGCCAGCGCGTCGAAGACCAGTGCCGGGCGCAGGTTGGCGAACAGATCCATCTCCTTGCGCAGCCGCAGGAGGCCGCGCTCGGGCTTCTTCTCGAACGGCAGATCGTCCCACTTCGGGCCGCCGACCGAGCCAAACAGCACTGCATCCGATGCCATGGCCTCCGCCATCGTCGCGTCGGTCAGCGGCACGCCGTGGGCGTCGAGTGCCGCGCCGCCGACGAGCCCCTCCTTGATGTCGAAGCGGACGGCCCGCCGCTTGTCGAACCAGTCGACCACGCGCAACACCTGGCGCATCACCTCCGGTCCGATCCCGTCGCCGGCGAGCACCAAGAGCTTCTTGTTGGCGGGCATTCGTCTTGTCTCCTTGATTGGGCCGGCGGTGCCGGCTCAGTCCGCCATCCACGGCTGCTGCGTGCGGCGCTTGTCTTCGAATGAGTCGATCTTTGTGCCCTTCTGCAAGGTCAGGCCGATGTCATCGAGCCCGTTGAGCAGGCAATGCTTGCGGAAGGGATCGATGTCGAACTTGATTTTGCCGCCGTCGGGACCGGTGATCTCCTGCTTCTCCAGGTCAATGCTGACGATGGCGTTGGCGCCGCGCTCGGCGTCGTCCATCAGCAGCGCCACCTGCGCTTTGGGCAGCTTGATCGGCAGGATGCCGTTCTTGAAGCAGTTGTTGTAGAAGATGTCGGCGAACGACGTCGAGATGACGCAGCGGATGCCGAAATCGAGCAGCGCCCAGGGCGCGTGCTCGCGGCTCGACCCGCAGCCGAAATTGTCGCCCGCGACCAGGATCTGCGCCTTGCGATAGGCCGGCTTGTTGAGCACGAAATCCGGCTTCTCCGAGCCGTCGGGATTGTGACGCATCTCGTCGAACAGCGCCTTGCCCAGGCCGGTGCGTTCGATCGTCTTGAGATACTGCTTGGGGATGATCGCATCGGTGTCGATGTTGATCATCGGCATCGGGGCCGCGACGCCGGAGAGCTTGGTGAACTTCTGCATGACAGCTCGCTCCACTCGCTCGAGTTGGTCTCAGGGGCCGGTCGCGGAAATGGGGCCGCCCGGCGGCGAATTGCGCTTGAGCACGAGAGTGCCCGCCAAGAGGTCGTGCAGGCCGCGCTTGCGCTCGGAGAAGGCGACCATGATGAATCCGATGCACAACAGGACGAGCGAGACGTACTTGGCGAAGTAGCGTCCCGTCGACCGGGCGAAGCTGAGCTGGTGACCGGCGTGATCGGTCACCTTGAGGCCGACGGCGAGCTTGCCGAGGGTGGCGCGGTGGCGCGACGCGGTCATCAGCGCCTCATAGAGCCAACTCGTCACGAACGCACCCGGCACCCACAGGGCCATCGCGCTCAGCACGCCCAGGACCGCCGAAATGGCCGAAACGATCACCGCGTCGATGATCGCGGCGATGACGCGCAGCCAGAACCCGCCATAGCCGATGAAGGGCTCGACATCGATCGTGCCTGGCACTCCTGGGCCAGACGGTCGAAACGCGGATTCGGGCGCGCTCATCAGCGACATTCGGTCAGCGCAGCTCGCGCACGTCGGTCAGGCGGCCGGCGACGGCGGCGGCGGCGGCCATGGCCGGGCTGACGAGATGGGTGCGTCCGCCGCGACCCTGGCGGCCCTCGAAGTTGCGGTTCGAGGTCGACGCGCACCGCTCGCCGGGCTGCAGCTTGTCGGCGTTCATCGCGAGGCACATCGAACAGCCGGGCTCACGCCATTCGAAGCCGGCTTCCGTGAAGATGCGGTCGAGGCCCTCCTGTTCCGCCTGGGCCTTGACCAGGCCGGAGCCGGGCACGACCAGCGCGTTGACGTGGGAGGCCACCTTGCGGCCGCGCGCGACAGCGGCGGCGGCGCGCAGATCCTCGATGCGGCCGTTGGTGCACGAGCCGATGAACACCTTGTCGACCTTGACCTCCTTGAGCGGCGTGCCCGGCTTGAGGCCCATGTAGTCGAGCGCACGCTCCATGGCGCGCCGCTTGTCCGGATCGGCAACATCGGCCGGGCTCGGCACCTTGCCGGTGATCGGCAAGACGTCCTGCGGGCTGGTGCCCCAGGTGACTTGCGGCACGATGTCGGCGGCCTCGAGCGTGACCTCCTTGTCGTAGACCGCGCCCGGATCCGACGGCAGCGTCGTCCAGTAGCTGAGCGCCTGCTCCCAGCGGGCGCCCTTGGGCGCCATGGGGCGGCCCTGGACGTAGGCGAAGGTCGTCTCGTCGGGCGCGATCAGACCGGCGCGGGCACCCGCCTCGATCGACATGTTGCATACGGTCATGCGGCCTTCCATCGAAAGGTCGCGCACCGCCTTGCCGGCATACTCGATGACATGGCCGGTGCCGCCCGCCGTGCCGATCCTGCCGATGATGGCGAGGATCAGGTCCTTGGCGACGACGCCTGTGGGCAGATCGCCCTCGACCGTGATGCGCATGTTGGCGGCCGGCTTCTGCAGCAGGGTCTGGGTCGCCAGCACGTGCTCGACCTCCGAGGTGCCGATGCCGAAGGCAAGCGCGCCGAAAGCGCCATGGGTCGCCGTGTGGCTGTCGCCGCACACGATCGTCATGCCCGGCAGCGTGAAGCCCTGCTCGGGACCGATGATGTGCACGATGCCCTGGCGCACATCGTTCATGTCATAGAGCGGGATGCCGAACTCTTTGCAGTTCTTGGTCAGCATCTCGACCTGGATGCGCGATTCTTCGTCGTCGATGCCCTTGCTACGGTCGGTGGTCGGTACATTGTGGTCGGCGACCGCCAGCGTGTTCTCCGGCCGCCGCACCTTGCGGCCGGCCGCGCGCAATCCTTCGAACGCCTGCGGGCTTGTCACCTCATGGACGAGATGGCGGTCGATGTAAATCAGGCAGGTTCCATCGTCCTGCTGGTCGACCAGGTGGTTCTGCCAGATTTTGTCGAACAGTGTGCGTGGCTTTGCCATGACCTACTCCCCAATGCACCATCGGGGCGGAGATCTCGGCTCCGCCCCGTCGCTGCGGCCGCAGCGGCACCTACTCCTTGGCGTCGGCTGCCGCCGCACCGTCGGAAACTGCCGTGCCGCCGACGTTGACCGCCGCTTCCAAGCCCATCTTCGCGGCCTTCTCGGCGATGCGGGCGCGCTTGCCGGTGCGGCCGCGCAGATAGTAGAGCTTGGCGCGCCGGACATTGCCGCGGCGCAGCACTTCGATCGACTCGATGCGCGGGCTGTGCAGCGGGAAGATTCGCTCGACGCCTTCGCCGTAGGAAATCTTGCGCACCGTGAAACTCGAATTCAGCCCGGCATTGCGTCGCGCGATGCACACGCCTTCGAAGGCCTGGACACGCTCGCGCGTGCCTTCGACCACCTTGACGTTGACGCGCAGCGTATCGCCCGGAGCGAATTCCGGCACCGTGCGCGCTGCCGCCAGCTTGGCGACCTGCTCTTTTTCGAGCTGTTCGATGATGTTCATGACACATGTCCTCCAGTGAGAATTCCGTTCAGTTGCGTCCGGCCATGTAGCGGCGCCAGAGATCGGGCCGGCGTTCCTCGGTGACGCGCTCGGCCTGTTGACGTCGCCAAAGCCTGATCTTCTCGTGATGTCCGCTCAGCAGCACATCGGGCACGGCGCGCCCCTGCCACACGGCGGGTCGCGTGTAATGAGGGTATTCGAGCAGTCCGGCATCGAGACCGAGCGCGAAGCTGTCCTCGTCGAGCGCGCCGGCATCGCCGATCACGCCGGGCAGCAAGCGCACGCAGGCGTCGATCAGCGCAATGGCCGCCGGCTCGCCGCCGGAGAGCACGAAATCGCCGATGCTGATCTCCTCGAGCGCGCGCGCTTCGATGACGCGCTGGTCGAGGCCCTCGAAGCGTCCGCACAGCAGCTTGACGCCCGGGCCCTCGGCCAGCATGCGCACGCGCGCCTGGTCGAGCACGCGGCCGCGCGGCGACAGGTAGACGGTTGGCCCCGGACGCTCGTCGATGGCGGCCAGCGCCGCATCGGCGATGTCGGGGCGGATCACCATGCCGACGCCGCCGCCGAATGGCGCGTCATCCACGCTGCGGTGACGGTCGAGCGCAAAGTCGCGCAGGTCGACCGTGTCGAGCGACCACAATCCGGCGTCGAGCGCCTTGCCGGCCAGAGACTGGCCGAGCGGGCCCGGAAACATGTCCGGAAAGATGGTCAGCACGGTGGCGCGCCAGGGCCGCACCGAGGTCATCACGGCTGCGGTCGCGCCGTTGGCTGCTGTCGGCGTCACTGACGTCCTCCACGACGCTGTCGCCGACGGTGCCGCGGTGCGGCGGGAGCCGCCTCGGCCGCATCCAAGAGACCGGGCAGGGGTGCCACGACCAGGCGCCGCGCCGCCAGGTCGACGTCCGGCACCGCGGCACTGGTGAAGGGCACGAGCACCGAGCCTGCATCGTCGCCGATCTCGAGCACGTCTCCGGCGCCGAAATTGTGCACGGCGATCACCCGCCCCAGCGCAGGTCCGTCGCTGCGCGCGGCGGCCAGGCCGACCAGATCGGCGTGATAGAACTCCTCGGCACCGGTTGCCGGCAATGCATTGCGGGGCACGTGGAGCTCGGTTCCCTTGAGCGCTTCCGCAGCGTCGCGGTCGGCGACGCCGGTCAGGCGCGCGAACACGGTGCCCGCACCGGCGCCCGTGCCCTGGCCGGTCACGGTGAGCCGGAAGCTCCGTCCGCCGTCGCTCGTATAGACCGGTCCATAGCGGCCGATCGCCCGCGGATCCGCCGTGTGGCTGCGCACGCGCACCTCGCCCCTCACGCCACGCGCGCCGAGGATGCGGCCGACGCAGACGAGCCCGCCCGGCGCCGGCGTGCTGCGTGGCACGGGGCCGGTGCTGCGAAAGTCGTTGCGGGCCATGGCGATCGTGTATGCGGGCATCGGTGGGTCCCAGCCGACTCCGATCCGGTCAGGTGGCGGCGGTCGGCGCGGGTGCGGCCGGCGCCGCCGGTGCTGCAGCGCCACCCTCGGCCGCCTTCAGGCGCTCTTGCGTCTTGGCGCGCGGGGCGGACTTCTTCGGTGTCTCGCGGATCTTGGGCATGTCGCGCAGCCCCGCCTTGCCGAGAAACTTCGCGATGCGCTCGGACGGCAGCGCGCCGACCGAGAGCCAGTGCTTGATACGCTCGATGTCGAGGATCAGGCGCTGCGGATGGTCGTCCGGCACCATGGGGTTGAAGGTGCCGAGCTTCTCGATGAAGCGGCCGTCGCGCGGGCTGCGGATGTCGGCCACGACGATGCGGTAGAAGGGGCGCTTCTTGGCGCCGCCGCGTGCCATGCGGATCTTGAGAGCCATGTCGATGTCACCTCGTGTTCGTTGCTGAAGTCAGAATGTCGTCATTCCGGAAAGTGGCAGACGGCCTCGATGCGATGGCCGTCCAGGTCGATGATGAAAGCGCCGTAGTAGGTTGGATGGTACTCGGGCCGGAGCCCGGGCTTGCCGTTGTCGCGCCCGCCCGCCTTGAGTGCCGCGCGGTGGAATGCGCGCACCGATTTGCGATCACCAGCCGAGAACGCGATGTGGGAACCGGGCGAGGCCTTGCTGCGCTTTGTCAGGTTGAGCCAGAACTGGGGCGCCTGCGGACCGATGCCGTAGCCCGACGCCTCGTCCTTGAAATTCATCACGCGCTTGTAGCCGAGCGGCTTCAGCGTGCGATCGTAGAAGCGCCGGCTCGCGTCGAGATCGGCGACGCCGATCGACAGATGGTCGAGCATCGGGCCCATCAGCGCTGGCCTCCGCCAAAGCCCGGGCCGCCGAAGCCAGGTCCGCCGAAGCCGGGACCGCCACCGCCGCCGAACAACCCCTTGAGGCCGGCGCGCATCAAGCCGGACTTACCCAGCTTTTGCACCTGCTTCATCATCCGGCTCATGTCCTGGTACTGCTTGATCAGCCGGTTGACGAGCTGCACCGAGGTGCCCGATCCCGCCGCGATGCGCTTGCGGCGCGAGGCGTTCAGAAGGTTGACGTTGCGGCGCTCCTTCTTGGTCATCGAGGAGATGATCGCTTCCTGCTGGCGGATCACCTTGTCGTCGATGTTGGCGCCGGCCATCTGCTGCTTGAGCTTGCCGATACCGGGCAGCATGCCCATCACGCCGCCGAGCCCGCCCATCTTGCGCAGCTGACGCAGCTGGTTGGCCATGTCGTCGAGGTCGAAGGTGCCGGCCTGCATTTTGGCGGCGAGCTTTTCGGCCTCTTCGCGCTCGATCGTCTCGGCCGCCTTCTCGACCAGGCCGACCACGTCGCCCATGCCGAGGATGCGGCCGGCGATGCGGTCGGGATGAAAATCTTCGAGCGCATCGAGCTTCTCGCCGGTGCCGATCAGCTTGATCGGCTGACCGGTGACGGCGCGCATCGAGAGTGCCGCGCCGCCGCGCGCGTCGCCGTCGACGCGCGTCAGCACGATGCCGCTGATGCCGACCCGCCCGGCGAATGCCTTGGCGACGTTGACCGCGTCCTGGCCGGTCATGGCGTCGGCGACCAGGAGGGTCTCGACCGGATTGACCGCGTCGCGCACGGCGGTCACTTCGGCCATCAGCGCGTCGTCGATGTGCAGACGGCCCGCCGTGTCGAGCATGACCACGTCGTAGCCTTCGAGCCGCGCCGTCGTCATGGCGCGCCGCGCAATCGCGAGCGGCGGCTCGCCCGGCACGATCGGCAGGGTCGCGACCTCGCTCTGCTCGCCGAGCACGGCGAGCTGGTGCTGCGCGGCCGGGCGCGCCACGTCGAGCGAGGCCATCAGCACCTTCTTGCGCTCGCGCTGCTTCAAGCGACGCGCGAGCTTGGCCGTCGTCGTCGTCTTGCCCGAGCCCTGCAATCCCACCATCAGCACGGGCGCCGGCGGCGAGGTCTTGAGATCGATGGCAGCCGCCGTGCTGCCCAGCACCTGGACCAGATGGTCGTGGACGATCTTGACCACCATTTGTCCGGGAGTGACCGAGCGCAGCACCTCCTGGCCCACGGCCTTGGTGCGCACGGCATCGATGAAGTCCTTGACCACGGGCAGCGCCACGTCCGCCTCGAGCAGCGCCACGCGCACCGCGCGCAAAGCCTCGGTCACGTCGGCTTCGCTCAGCGCGCCACGCCGGCGCAACCGATCGAACACCTCGCCGAGCTTGCTGGTCAGGCTCTCGAACATCGAAACTCCGAACACGCCCCGGACAACCGGCTCGCCCAAAGCGGTTGCGCGCCCGTGCGCGAAACTCGCGGACGGGCGGACCCCGAGGGCAATGGCCTCCGGTCAGGATTGGGCGGGCGGGAAACTAGCCCCGGGTAACGATCAAGTCAATTGCTGCGCGGGCGAACGGACCGCCGGTCGGTTACCCCGTGCAGTTCCGCGTGCTGGGCAGCGATCCGACGGCGGCGGCGGCAATCCTCGGCATGATTCCGTTGGTGTCGAGCGTTTTCTGGGGGCCGATGGCGGTGGCGATCATGGGCGGTCTGGCCGGCGCCACGGCACTCACCCTCCTGTTCCTGCCGGCACTCTATGCGGCGTGGTTCCGCGTCGCCCTGCCTGCATGGCCGGTGGCGGCACCGCTGACGGGCGGCGCCCTGCTGGCACCCGGAGATTAGTCGCAGCTTGCGCGGCGGCGGGGCCGGCAGCTAAAGGCGGTCGGGCCGCTCGGCGATCTGGAAGATCGAGCCCCGTGACGGTCCGATGATCGGCGGCTTGCGCTCCGGGAGCGGCGGCATCGTCTTGGCCGCCTCTGCCTTGCCTGCCTTGGAGTGCTTACCGTCGCGCTTACCCTTGTGAGCCCGGTCCTCGGCGGTCTCCACTCCGTCGTGAACGAAGCCGTAGGTCGGATAGACGCGCACGCCGAATTCGCCCGCCGGCTGGTACCAGACGCGCACGCTGCTCCAGTCATTGCCCGGCGAGGTGTCGAGAACGGCCACGCCCTTGTGGATCTGGCCCTTGCGAATGCCCGGGCCCGACCAATTGGCATGATCGACCAGGATCTCCCGTTTGCCGACCACCCGCTTGACCACGGCGACATGGCCCGCGTGCATGTTGCCGGATTGCTCGAAGACCAGCACGGCGCCGACGCGCGGCCGCTGGCTGCGCGCATATTTGCCTTCCGCCTGGTGCCACCAGGTCCAGGCATTGCCGTAGAGCTTGAGGCCCGACTCCTTGCGCGCATAGGGCACGCAGGTCATGGCTGCCTCGGCCGGCGTCGGTATGATCAGTGAAGCGACGCCAAGCGCCATGGCCGCCAGGGCGATCGCCCGGATGGCTGGTCCCCCAAAACGCATGCCCCCACCCCCCGCACCGGTACCACTGAAATCTTTTGTAACATTTGTTGAAGCCTAACTAGCAAAGGCGGCCAGACCTGTCTACCCTCAAAAGCTGGTGGCCGCCTGGGGATACACCGACAACCCTTGGATTCTCCCGGACAATTCAGGTGAGCGAGACAGCGCGGACAGCCGACGCACGCTGGGCGGTCGTTGCGGCCCCGGCCGCCTTTGTCGTGCTGTGGAGCTCGGGCTTCATCGGCGCCAAGGCCGGTCTGCAGCATGCCGAGCCCATGCCGTTCCTGGCTTTGCGATTCGCCGTTTCGACCGCACTGATGGCAGCCATCGCATGGGCGATGGCGGCACCCTGGCCGCGCCGTCCGGCCGAAATCGGCCATATCGCGGTTGCCGGGCTGCTGATGCAGTTCGTCTATTTTACCGGCTGTTGGTATTCGATGAGCGCCGGCGTCGGGGCGGGCACGTCGGCCGTGATCTGTGCGCTGCAGCCCGTCGTGACCGCGGTGCTGGCCGGGCCGGTGCTGGGCGAGCGGGTGGCTCGACGCCAATGGCTCGGCCTCGTGCTGGGCATCGCCGGCGTGGCCATGGTCGTCTCGAACAAGCTTGAGGCCGGGCTCGGCACGCCGATCGGCATGGCCATGTCGGGCGTGGCTCTGCTCGGCATCACCTTGGGCCTGCTCTATCAGAAGCGATTCTGCCCTGCCATGGACCCGCGCTCGGGCAACGTCATCCAGTTCATCGCCTCGGGCATTGTCGCGGCGCTGCTGGGCCTGGCGCTCGGCGAGAGCCGCATCGAGTGGACCGGTGAATTCCTCGGTGCCCTCGGGTACACCTCGGTGTTCACGTCGCTGGTCTCGCTGACCCTGTTGGCCGTCATGATCCGCCGCGGCGAGGCGACACGCGTGACCACCATGTTCTTCCTGATGCCGCTGTCGGCCTCGGTCATCTCCTACTTCTACTTCGGCGAGACCATCACGGGGTTCGCGCTGGTCGGCATGGTTGTCGTCGTGGTGGGCGTGGTGCTGGCGGTGGGGCCGACGCGTTGGTCCAACCCTGCATGAGCCGCGGGCGCAATTCGCCGGCGAATCAGAGTTTGAGCTGGGCCTTGATGCGGTCGCCTTTGCGCCGGCCGTCGACGTCGCGTTCGTAGTCTTCGGCGATCTGCGCATCCCGATACTTTGCAAGAGAGCCCTTGAGCGCCAGGGAATGCAGTGGCGTTCCTTCGATCTCGGCCGTTCCCGATTCCTGCAGCGTGTCCAATCCAAGCGTCGCGATGTAGCGCTTCGTGTCGAGCATCTGCTCGCGGGTCTCGCCGGGCAGGCCATAGGTGAACGTGCCGTGCACCGTCATCCCGAGCTGCTTGAGGTAGTGGACCGTCTCGCGTGCGGCGTCGAGGTCGAGGCGTTTGTTGACGATGTTGTCGACGACATGCTGGTTGCCGCTCTCGAAACCGATCTTCACGCCGAAGCAGCCCGAATCCTTCATCGTTTTCCAAGTGTCGGGCTTGATTGAATCCGCACGGCACATGGCCGACCACGGCAACCCGATCTTGACCATGACCTTGCACATGGCCAGCACATGACGGTCGCCCAAGTTGAAGGTGTCGTCGTCGAAATAGATCGACTTGAACCGGTACCGGCTGGTGAGCTCGGCGAGGAAGCCCTCCATGTAGTCGGCCGTGTACTGCCGCACGCTGCGCTTTTTTGTGCCGTCCGGATCGTCGCCGGTCATGGTCGCCGGCCAGACGCAGAAGATGCACTTGTACGGGCAGCCGCGGCTCGACCAGATCTGCGCATGCGGCGCCTTCTGGCCCTGGGGATTGCCGTCCCAGTAGCGGTAGGCGACCTTCGGCGCGAAATGCGGATAGGGTGCGGCGTTCATCTCGTCTTCGGTGAGCAGATCGTAGTCGATCAGCCCTTCGGCACCGTCGATGACCCGCACGCTGCCTTTCTCGTACTCGCCGCGGATCGCGGCGATCACGGGCGCTTCCTTGAAGACGCGATCGGCCACCGCCGCTATCGGACCGGTGACCACGATCTTCAGGTCGGGGTGCCGCTGCTTGATCTGGCGAATGAGATCGGCGTCGTGATCCCAGCTCGGCGTCGCCGATTCGATGAACAGGAAGTCATAGCGGTCGCGCGCGAGGGCGGCGAAGAAGGCCTGGTACGATTCGCGCAGCGCAATGCTGTCGCGAAAGCCGACGATGGCCTGCGTCTTCGCTCGAAGATAGGGTGCTGCATAGCCCATGAAGAACGGATAAGGCAGATATCCGCCCGGGACGAATTTGTCGGGCGATGAATAGGCGCGCAGCGTGAAGGGCCACCGCGATCCGGCGCGGACTCCTGCCAGCCACCGCTCCCGGACCGAACCGTCGCGCGCGCGCATCTGCACCGGCGGACCCCACCAGGGCGGATTGGCAAACAGGACGCGCGGATGACTGGCCATGCATTACCAACGTGAACAGGCGAACTGGCGGCCCGGCCGCAAGGGCGTTCGTTCCGGCGTTGTGACGATCGTCTTTTCTATCACGAAGGCCCGCGGGGTGGCGAGGCGTCCGGGCCGAGCATGGCCAGCATGCGATCGACATAGGCTGCGGCCGTATGTCGGCTGCGCCATGCCGGCGCGATCCGTTCGGCGACCTCGGTCAACCTCTGGCGGTTGGCGACGAGGTCGAGAATGGCCGCAGCGAGGCTGCGCGCATCGAACCGGGCCATGCGCACGGCCAGCTCACCGCCGGCCGCGGCTTCGAGATTGGCGGCCTCGATGTCCATCCAAGAACGAGCCGCGACCACGAGCGGCTTGCCGTGCGCCAGCGCCTCGACGAAGACGTGGGAGGTGCGATGGTAGTAGAGGACCGGGTCGTAGGCGACGAGCACCGCATCGCTTGACGCCAGCAATCGATGATAGGCGCCGACGTCGAGGGTCGCGCCGGTCAGTCTGATCTGCGGCGAAATGGCGGCGAATTCCGCGGCGAACCGATCCCAGGTATCGCTGCCCGCGGTCAGTCCCTGGATGGTCACCCGCAGATCGACGCCCGCGTCGGAGAAGACCTGCCGCAGTGCCGGCACGAGGAGAAGGAAGCCCTTTTCCGGGCGCGCATCCCCGAGATAGGTCAGATGGAACCGGTCGTCCGCCCCCGTCGGGCGCCCCGGTAGGTCATCCGGCACGATCGGCATCGGCATCACCGAGATCGGCATGGGCGCCAACCGTTGAATGTGGCGCGCCAGCACGGCGCTGTCGGCGCCGAACGCCGCGTCGCCGTCGGCGTGGTTCTTGAACAGGCCCAGGACGTAGGCGTAGATGCCGCGCGCCATGTGCGTTTCCTCCGGCCGAAGCCCGAAGGAGAGCGGAAAGCGAAACATGACGACCATGCGTGGGCGTGGCGCGGACAGGGCGGCGAACCAGCTGTAGAGACCGGTCAGATCGTAGGCGTGGATCGTGTGCACGAGCAGGACGTCACCGCCGGCTGCGCGAACATGCCGAGCCAAATCCTTGGCGACCGATTCGCTGACATCAGCGGCGCGGAAAATGCGGTATTCGCTGTCGTCGCGGCCGAACCGGGCATAGGCACCGTTGCGGAATGTCGGCCGGACGCCAAGTGCCTCGACGACGTCCTGATCGGCGTCGGCACGGCCGTGTATCTCGACCTCGCCGCCCCGCCGCCGCCATTCGCGCACGAGAGCGGCGTTGACGCTGTAGTGATGACCGTGACGCGCCTTGAACCGGGGGTCGATGACGATAAGCCGCATGACGCCCCGGGGCTCCTGCCGGATTTGCAGATCGCTTTACATTGATTAGCAGATCGGCGGGCGGGGTTGCCAGCCCAGCACCCGAGAGGATAGCAGGAATGCCCGATTCCCATGGACTTGGCCTGCCGGCCAACCCTATATAACCCGCCATGGGCGCCATTCCCTTCCGCAAGATGCACGGTCTCGGCAACGACTTTGTCGTGATCGACGCGCGCGCCCGCGAGCTGCCGCTGTCGCCTGCGCAGGCGCGCGCCATTGCCGACCGGCGCCTCGGCGTCGGCTGCGACCAGCTCATCGTGATCGAGCGCCCGAAGAGCGGTCTTGCCGACGCCTTCATGCGCATCCGCAATCCCGACGGCGGCGAGGCCGAGGCCTGCGGCAATGCCACGCGCTGTGTCGCCCGACTGGTCATGGATGAGCTTGGCCGCGACCATGTCATTGTCGAGACGATTGCCGGGCTGCTCGATGCCGAAGCGGCTCCCGACGGTCTGGTCACGGTTGACATGGGTCCGGCCCGTTTCGACTGGCGCGAGATTCCGTTGCGCGAGCCGTGCGACACGCTGCACGTGCCCATCACGGTCGGAGCGCTCGCCGATCCGGTGTGCACCAACATGGGCAATCCGCACGCGACCTTCTTCGTGCCCGATGTCGCCACGGTGCCGTTGGCCGATGTCGGTCCCGTGCTGGAGCGACACCGCATGTTTCCCGAGCGCGCCAATATCGGTGTTGCCGAGGTGATGTCGCGCACCAGGCTGCGCCTGCGCGTGTGGGAGCGCGGCGCCGGCATCACGCTCGCATGCGGCTCGGGCGCGTGCGCGGCACTGGTCGCTGCGGCACGCCGCGATCTCACAGGCCGCAGGGCCGATGTTGTCGTCGATGGCGGCACCCTGACGATCGAGTGGCTGGCCGATGGTCATGCCGTGATGACCGGGCCGGTCTGCACCGCCTACACCGGCGAGCTGCCCGAGACGCTGTTGCGCGCCGCCGAGCCGGTGCTGTCATGAGCGGCACGGAAGTCATCACGTTCGGCTGCCGTCTCAACGCCTATGAGTCGGAGGTCATCCGTGTGCAGGCGGCGTCGGCCGGCCTCGCCGACACGGTGATCGTCAACACCTGCGCGGTGACCGGCGAAGCCGAGCGCCAAGCGCGCCAGACCATCCGCCGCCTGCGCCGCGAGCGGCCGAAGGCTCGTATCGTCGTCACGGGCTGCGCGGCGCAGATCGACCCGGCCGGCTTCGCCGCCATGCCCGAAGTCGATCGCGTGATCGGCAATGCCGAGAAGCTCAGCGCCGAGAGCTTCATGCCCGAGCAGACCCAGCGCATCGCCGTCAACGACATCATGTCGGTCAAGGAGACGGCCAGCCACCTCATCGCGGGATTTGCCGGTCCCGGGTTCGCGGGACGGGCGCGCGCCTTCGTCCAGGTGCAGCAGGGCTGCGACCATCGCTGCACCTTCTGCATCATCCCGTTCGGGCGCGGCAACAGCCGGTCGGTTCCGATGGGCGAGATCGTGTCGCAGACGCGCCTGCTGGTGGCGCGCGGCTGCCGCGAGATCGTGCTCACCGGCGTCGACCTGACCGCTTATGGTGCCGACCTTCCGGGCCGCCCGAGCCTGGGACAAATGGTCCGCCGGTTGCTGGCGCAGGTGCCCGACCTGGCGCGCCTCCGGCTTTCTTCGCTCGATCCGGTCGAAGTCGATGACGATCTCTTCCGCCTGATCGCCGCGGAGGAGCGGCTGATGCCGCATCTCCATCTCAGTCTACAGGCGGGCGACGACATGGTCCTCAAGCGCATGAAGCGACGGCACAGCCGCGCCGATGCCGTCGATCTGTGCCGGCGCTTGCGCGGACTGCGATCGGACATCGTGTTCGGCGCCGATCTGATCACCGGATTTCCAACCGAAACGGCCGCGATGTTCGCCAGCACGCTGGACCTCGTCGACGAGTGCGATCTGACCTTCCTCCATGTCTTCCCCTATTCGCAGCGCAAGGGCACGTCTGCGGCGCGCATGCCGCAAGTGCCGGTGGCGGAGCGGCGCGAGCGGGCGCGCCGTCTGCGTGCGGTGGGTGCGGCGGCATTGCAGCGGCATTTGCGATCCCAGCTCGGCGCCATTGTCGACGTCCTGATCGAGGAAAACGGTCAGGGTCACACGCGGCACTACGCGCCGATCACGGTCGTCGATGCGGCGGGTGCGTCCGCGCCGCTTCAGCCGGGCGCCATCGTCGCTGCGCGGGTCGAACGGATAGGCGAGAGCAGGCTTTACGGCCGGCTTGCCGGCTGACCGGCGCCGGGCGCGACATGAGCGACACGGCACCCGCGCGAACGGGATGGCTGGCGCGGCTCAAGGCCGGATTGGCCAAGACGACCGCCAAGCTGAGCGACGGGATCGCGCAGGTCTTCGTCCGTCGCCGGCTCGATGCCCGCGCGATCGAAGAACTCGAAGAGGCGCTGATCGCAGCCGACCTGGGGCCGGCCACCGCCCAGCGGCTGGCCGGAGGCTTGGCCCGGCTGAAATTCGACCGCGACGTGACGGTGGACGAGGTCCGCACGGCACTGGCGGAGGATGTCGCGGCGATTCTCACCCCGGTCGCGCGGCCGCTCGTGCCCGACCCGGCGCGCAAGCCGCACGTGATCCTCGTGGTCGGCGTCAATGGCAGCGGCAAGACCACGACGATCGGCAAGCTCGCCCATCATTTTCGCGTCGGCGGAGCGAAGGTTCTGCTTGCGGCTGGCGACACGTTTCGCGCCGCCGCCGCCGAGCAGCTCAAGATCTGGGGCGAGCGGTCCGGCGCTCACGTCGTGGCGCGCGAGCCCGGCGCGGACGCTGCCGCGCTCGCCTTCGATGCGCTCGAGCAGGCGCGCCGTGACGGCGCCGATGTGTTGCTGATCGACACGGCCGGCCGGCTTCACAACAAGTCCGATCTCATGGCCGAGCTCGCCAAGCTCGTGCGCGTCATCCGCAAGCTCGACGCCACGGCGCCGCATGACTGTCTTCTCGTGCTCGACGCGACGATCGGCCAGAACGCCCATCAGCAGGTCGAGACGTTTCGCGAGCTCGTCCAGGTCACGGGTCTCGTCGTCACCAAGCTCGACGGTACGGCGAAGGGCGGCGTACTGGTCGCCCTTGCCGACCGCTTCAAGCTGCCGGTTCACGCGATCGGCGTCGGCGAAACGATCGACGATCTGAAACCCTTCGACGCCCACTCCTTTGCGCGTTCGCTGATGGGGCTGGATAGATGAGTGGCGACTTGGACGAGCGCGGCAAAGCTGAACCACCGAGGCATCAAGGCACCAAGAGGTCGGTTGCGCGCAGCGCGACAGAGCCGCGGCATTTCTGGTTCTCGCAGGGCTCGTACAGGCGCCTTGGTGTCTCGGCGCCTTGGTGGTTAACTCAGTCGCCAACCGGCGGTCGGCGCCGCCCGCAACAGGTCATTCACCATCCGGTTTCATGCTCAAGATCCTGATCGACTTCGGACCGCTTCTCGCCTTTTTCGTGGCTTACACGCTGCACGGCATCATGGCGGCGACCGCCGCCGTCATGGCGGTCGGCGTTGCGGCGCTCGCGGCGGGCTGGATTCTCGAGCGGCGCGTACCGCCGATGCCCCTGGTCACCACCGGGCTGCTGCTCGTCTTCGGCGGGCTGACCCTCTGGCTGGCCGACGAGACCTTCATCAAGATGAAGCCGACCATCGTCAATCTGCTGTTTGCCGGCGTGCTGTTCGGCGGCCTCGTGTTCGACCGTATCCTACTGCGCCACGTGCTGGGCGCCGCCTTCGATCTGACTGACGAGGGCTGGCGCGTGTTGACCTGGCGGTGGGCGTGGTTCTTCGTCAGCATGGCGGCGCTCAACGAAGTCGTCTGGCGCACCCAATCGACCGATCTATGGGTCAAGTTCAAGGTATTCGGGTTGCTCGGACTCACCGTACTGTTCAGCTTCGCGCAGATGCCGCTCCTGCGCCGTCATGGCCGCGCCGCGTCGGGCGACCAGGCATGAGCGACAGCGACATTGCCGCGCGCCACCTCGCGGCGATCGCCATTGCCGCCGAGGCTGGGGATCTGGCGCGGCGCCAGTTCCTCGACCGCGACGCCATGACCATCACGTTCAAGGGCCCGCAGGATTGGCTGACCCAAGCCGATCGCCAGGTTGAGGAGCTGGTGGTCGGACGCATCCGCTCGGCGTTTCCGGGCGATGCCTGTGTCGGGGAGGAGTCGGGCGGCACCGAGGCGTCGAGCGTCTGGGTCATCGATCCCATTGACGGCACGTCGAATTTCGCGCGCGGCGTGCCGCATTTCTGCATCTCGATCGCCTATATGCGCGACCGCCGCATCGAAGCCGGTGCGATCCTCAATCCGATCACGGGCGAGATGTTCTCCGCGCGCCGCGGCCATGGCGCCTTCTGCAACGGCCGGCGCATGAAGGTGAGCGGCACCAGCGATTTCCGGCTGGCGACGATCGAGCTCGGCTGGTCCACGCGGCGCAGCATCGAGGACTACACGAGGCTGCTCGCGCGTGTCGTCAGCGCGGGCGCCAGCTTCCGACGCGCGGGCTCGGGCGCGCTCGGCATGGCCTACGTCGCCGACGGCCGCAACGACGGCTATGCCGAGCTCCACATCAATGTCTGGGACGTGCTCGCGGGCATTCTCATGGTTCGGGAAGCGGGCGGCTGGACCAATGACTTCCTTGCCGGCGACGGCTTTGCGCGCGGCAACGCGATTCTGGCTGGCGCGCCGGGCATCCACGCTCCGCTCGTCGAGGCGACCTGCATCGCGGCGTAATACCGCGGTGGGCGTGGCGCGGCGCCTCTGCCTCATCTTTGACACAACCCACTGAAATTGCGCGTGAAATATTGTCGGAATGGGTCGGACACCCGGCACGTTATGACGTCGGATGCGGGGCGCCCATTTGAGGAGGTATAGCCATGACCCGACCGTTTGCTTCCCTGTTCCGGTGGAGCGCGGCCGCGATGATCGGTACGGTGCTCGCCTTGGGGACGGCTCCAGCGATGGCAGACCACAAGCATCACCATCGGGGCCACCACCATGGCCACAAGCATGGGCATTGGCACCCGCACTATGGCTACTGGGTGCCGGCGCCGCCGCGCGTGGTCTACGTACCGCCGCCGCGCGTCTATTATGCGCCGCCGCCGGTCTATTACGCGCCGCCGCCGGGTGTGTCGTTCTCGCTGAACCTGCGCTAACCCCGGGCCTAGCTCGCCGAATTGCTCTGTCCCGCCGGCGCCGCGCGGCGCCGGACGGGGCATTTTTTTTCAGGAGGTCTCTGATGACTCGTTTCACCGCGGTCCTGACGCGCGGTAGCGCCGCCGCCCTGGTCGGCGCTGCGTTCGCGCTCGGCGCGTCGCCGGCCAGAGCCAAGGATGACCATGGCTCGCATATGTCGCACCACTACTACCCGCACGCCGAGCGGCAGGCCCTGCGCGAGCATAACGTGCGACATCGCGAGCCGAACCGGCACAGGCACGATCATCGCGACAATGACGCCGCCCTGGGCTTGTTCCTCGGGCTGGGGCTCGGTGCGGCGGCGCTCGGAGCCCTCAGAACTTGTGAAGAAATCGACGCGGGAGCGGGTACGATGATTCATGAGCATCGAACCCTCCGCATCCGAGCCGCCGCGCACGGCATTGTTTGGTGATCTTCCGACGTCGCCCCGACGTTCCGAG
>Ga0194132_10002838_pt1 | contig 31739 bp, 28 predicted proteins | sample TA2KigOf80mmetaG_FD_148612 | JGI IMG/M metagenome (GOLD analysis project Ga0194132, IMG submission 148612) | Freshwater microbial communities from Lake Tanganyika, Tanzania - TA2015054 Kigoma Offshore 80m | ecosystem: Environmental > Aquatic > Freshwater > Lake | place: Tanzania: Lake... | reverse complement strand
CTCGACGCAGAAGGAGCCGGAGGAGCGGGAAAGGGCGGCGCGCAACCGCGATTTGGTCGCCGCGAGGATGACACCGGCACAGATCGCCGAGGCGCAGCGGCTGGCCCGCGAGTGGCGGCCCAAGACCGCTGCCGCGACCCCGCCGCCCGCAACGCCGCAGACCTCCGGCAGCATCGTCATCCAACCCCTGCTGGAGGGCCGCAAGACCATCACGCCGGACTGGGCGGCGATCAACGCGGTGCCGCTGGGCGACAAGGGCAACCCGGTGCGCGTGCACTTGGCTGGCCAGGAAGCCTACCTGTCGCGCCTCGTGTGCTCGAATGGCGCGCCGCCGACCTTCTATCGCGTCGGCTCTTTCGGCGTCGGCGTCTATGGCACGATTGTCGATGGCTACGATGTCGACTGCGCCGGCAGCAAGCGCATGGTGTTCATGGACATGTACCACCCGAACTACGTCGAGCCTCGCCCGGTACCCGGCTTCACGATCCGCGCGCCATAGAACAGAGTTCGACCAGCCTGGATGCTCTGTCATTCCTCGCTGCGCTCGGAATGACAGATCGACTCGGTTTGCACGGATCGTGCGCTAGAGCATCGGACGCGAAATAGGAGTCGGTGGGGGATTCCCAAGAGACGCGAAAGGTGGTTCACCGTGATCGGGGATGAATCATGGGTAGGAGCCATTCGCTGGACCTGCGCAAGCGTGTCGTCGCGCGTGTGAGGGAGGGTCATTCGCGGCGGGAGGCGGCACGGCATTTTGAGGTTTCCGCGAGCTGCGCGGTGAGGTGGCCGCGGCGGCGATCAGCGCATTCCCAACATGCCGCGCGCCTCGGCCGGAGTGGCCGCCGGCCGGCCCAGGCGCTCGGCCAGCGCGCGCACCCGCGCCACGTCCCGGCTGCTACAGGTCACCGGCAACACCCTGCTATGCTGGCCGCCAGACAAGGCGAGGCGGGCCATGCCGAAGCTGGTGGCGGGCTTATTCGCGGCGCTGCTGCTGGCGCTGCCATGCCAGTAGGCGCCGAGGACTTCTCCAAGGGCTTGAACGCCTACAGCGGCGGCGACTACGTCGAGGCGCTGAAGTGGTTTCGCCGCGCCGCCGAGCAGGGCCATGCCGGCGCCCAGTCTAACCTTGGGTTCATGTACGACACCGGCGATGGCGTGCCGCAGGACTATGCCGAAGCGGCCAAGTGGTATCACCATGCCGCCGACAATGGTGATGCCGAAGCCCAGTTTGCCATCGGTAGCATGTACCGCAACGGCCAGGGCGTACCGCAGGACTACGTCGAGGCGGTGAAGTGGTTGCGACGCGCCGCCGAGCAGGGCCATGTTGACGCCGAGTTCAATCTCGGCCTCATGTACCGCAACGGCCAGGGCGTACCGCAGGACCATGCCGAGGCGGTGAAGTGGTTCCAAAGCGCCGCCGAGCAGGGCCATGCCGGCGCCCAGAACAATCTCGGCCTCATGTACCGCAAGGGCGAGGGCGTACCGCAGGACGACGCCGTTCGACGCAGGCCCCTGAGCCCCGCTTTCCGTATGGCCATCCTGGCCGGGGCGATGGAGTCCGTCCGGCTGCATTTGCGTTCGGGCATCAACATCAATGCCACTGACGAAAAGGGCCGTTCGCCCTTGATCCTGGTGGTCTCCCGAGGGCGCCTCGATCTGTGCCAACTGCTCCTGGCGGAAGGCGCTGATCCGAGCATCTGGGACAATGAGGGGAATGATGCTCTCGCCGTGGCTCGCCTGCGCGGACAGGCCGAGATTGCCGAGCTGCTGGGGTCTGCTGGCCTGAGCGAAGATCAGCACGGCTCAGTAAGAGACAAGCAGATGGTGGCGATCATCGGAGAGACAGATCGCGCCGGGCTGCCGGTTGTTCCCAGGCGGCACAAGGGCAGCGAGCAGACGCTGTACACGTGGAAGAAGCGTTTCGGCGCGTTCCAGGCGTACGACGTTCGCCGTCTGAAACAGCCCGAGCAGGAGAACGCGCGGCTGAAGGAGCTGGTTGACCTCGCCGGCCTGTTTGTGCTGCGCCGTCCCGCCGCCTAACCCGCTTTCGGCTTGAGCGCCACCACGTTGCCGGCGTCGGCCGGCTTGCCCTGCATGGCGGCGGCGATGCGGCTGGCGATGCGGTCGGCCGCCGCCTTGGCGGGGTCGGACGGCACATGCGCGTAGCGCGGGCTGGTACGCGGACCACGGTGGCCGAGCGGCCTGCCGATCACCAACAGGCTGTCGCCCCCGGCCGCGCCGACGCTGGCGAAGCTGTGCCTGAGGTCGTGCAACCGAAAGCCTTCCAGGCCGGCCCGTGCGCGGATGCGCTCCCAAGCCTTCGGTAGGCCAACAAAGAAACCACCGGACCGTTCGCCGGGCAGCACGTAGGGATTGCCGGCAAGGCGCGGCAAGGATGCCAGCAGTTCCAACGCCGGAGCGCCTAGCGGCATCGTCTTGGCGCCTGTCTTGGAAGTCGGCAGGCGTAGGCAGGCATGCTCGAAATCAACGTGCCGCCATTCCAAGGTCAGGATTTCGGATTTCCGACAGCCTGTCAGGATCAGCAACCGGATCGCCGCGATAGCCGTGGGATTGTCGCCAGCTTGCTCCGCAGCGGACAGAGTTTCGCCCAGCTGGGCAAGCTCGGCCGCCGAAAGGTAGCGCTCGTTCTGCCGGTCGCGATAGCGCTCGACGCCACGAACCGGATTGTCCGCTCGCAGCCCGCGTTTGACCGCGAACGTGAAGATGCCGCCAAGCAGGCCGACCGTCCGCGACGCCGTGCCCTTACCGCCCTCGACGATGGCGCGGCCGTGCTTGCCGGTCTTGATGTCCGCCGCCGTCTTGCCGCTCGCCACGTCGGCGAGGAACCGTCGCACGTCGATTTGCGTCACGTCGCGCACCTTGCGCTTGCCCAACAGCGGCTTGATATGCCGCTCGATCCGGCCCCGGTCGGTCGCCAGGGTTGACGCCTTCTTGGTCTCCCCTAGCCGGCTCACGATTTCGCCTGCTTGCGCGGCGCCAAGATACTGACCGCAGAGTTCGGCCACCGTCGGATCGCGACGTTCTACGTCCCGCTCGGCCGCCGGATCGCGGTCGGCGACAATCTCGCCCAGCAGGCGCCTGGCTTCGCGCCGCGCGGTTTCGACCGTCCAGGGCGCGCCATGCCGGCCGATGGCGAACCAGCGGACGCGGCCTTTCACGCGGGTCTTGAGGTAGTAGAGCCTGGCGCCCGACGCCCGCACGCGGCAGCAGAAGCCGGGCATGGCGTCGTCCCAGATTACCGTCTCGCCGCTCTCGGGCGGCTTCGCCGCGTCGATTGCCCGCTTCGTCAACGACATGACCGCCTGCCTATCGCAACGGTCGCGCCGTGCGACCACCGTGCGACCACCGTGCGACCACTCGGGCGCGAAGTCAAGGCGGCGCGTGTCGGAATGTGTCGCGAGGAAATGGCTTACCAGAGCCGATTTGCGATAGTCTTGTCGGAACGTGGCGATAGCTGGCGGGCTACGCTCTAGCCCTCCGAAGGCAGAGGTCGGAGGTTCGAATCCTCTCGAGTCCGCCAGACTTTCCAGCGGCTTAGGCGTCCGTCGCCAGCGTTCGCAAGCGCCGCCTGGCGCGGAATTGGCGCGCCAGGGGTTCCCATTGGCGCGCTGCGCCAATTGGCTTGGCGCGGTTCCGTTCACAACGCGACGCGCTGCAACCTGAGCGCGTTGGCGATGACCGAGACGGAACTCAAGGCCATCGCGGCGGCGGCGATGATCGGGCTCAACAGCAGGCCAAACGCGGGATACAGCACGCCCGCCGCGATCGGCACGCCGGCCAGGTTGTAGACGAAGGCGAACACCAGATTCTGCCGGATGTTGCGCATGACCGCGCGCGACAGGCCACGGGCCCGCGCGATGCCGCGCAGGTCGCCCTTGATCAGGGTGACGCCGGCGGAGGCCATCGCCACGTCGGTGCCGGTGCCCATGGCGATGCCGACATCGGCGGCGGCCAAGGCGGGCGCGTCGTTGACGCCGTCGCCCGCCATGGCCACCACCCGGCCCAGGCCGCGCAGGCGGCTGACCACCGCGCTCTTGTGCTCGGGCAGCACTTCGGCCTCGACCTCGGCGATGCCGAGCCGGCGCGCCACCGCCTCCGCCGTTCGTCGATTGTCGCCGGTCAGCATGACGATGCGTACGCCGTCGGCCCAGAGCGCGGCCAGCGCCTCGGCCGTGGTCGCCTTGACCGGGTCGGCGATGGCCAAGAGGCCGGCGACCGCGTCGTCGAGCACGAGGTGGATCACGGTGGCGCCCTCGGCGCGCAGCGCATCGGCCCGGTCCGCGAACCGCGCGGGATCGATGCCCAGGTCGGCCAGAAGCGTCTCGTTGCCGAGCGCCACCCGGCGGCCGTCCAGGCGGCCCATCACGCCCCTGCCCACGGGAGAAACGAATTCGGCCGGTTCCTTGAGCGGCAAGCCACGCGCGAGGGCGGCGGCGACAATCGCCTTGGCCAGCGGGTGTTCGCTCGCCCGCTCCAAACTGGCGGCGGCGGCCAGCAGGTGGTTCTCCGGCATGTCCGCTAACGGCTCGATCGCCACGAGGCGCGGCCGGCCCTCGGTCAGCGTACCGGTCTTGTCGACGACGATGGTGTCGATCTTCTGCATGCGTTCCAGCGCCTCGGCATCGCGGATCAGCACGCCCATGCCGGCGCCCCGGCCGACACCCACCATGATCGACATCGGCGTCGCCAGTCCGAGCGCGCAGGGACAGGCGATGATCAAGACCGCAACGGCCGCGATCAGGCCATAGGTCATGCGGGGCTCCGGCCCCCAGGCCGTCCAGGCGGCGAAGGCCAGAAGCGCCACCACGATCACCGCCGGCACGAACTTGCCGGACACGGCGTCGGCCAGGCGCTGGACCGGCGCCCGGCTGCGCTGCGCCTCGGCCACCAGGCGCACGATCTGGGCCAGCACGGTATCGCGGCCGACGCGTTCGGCCCGCATGACGAAGCCGCCCGACTGGTTGAGCGTGGCGCCGATCAGCCGGTCGCCCGCCGTCTTGCTCACCGGCATGGATTCGCCGGTGATCATTGCCTCGTCGATGGCGCTGTGCCCTTCCAACAGCGTGCCGTCGACCGGCACCTTTTCGCCCGGTTTCACGCGCAGCCGGTCGCCGACCGCGATGGCGTCGAGCGCAATCGACTCGTCCCGGCCGTCGGCGGCGATACGCGTGGCGGTGCGCGGCGCCAGGTCGAGCAGGGCGCGGATGGCGCCGCCGGTGCGCTCGCGGGCCCGCAGTTCCAGCACTTGACCCAGCAGCACGAGTGCGGTGATCACCGCCGCCGCCTCGAAATAGACCGCGACGTTGCCCTCGGCGTCGCGCAAGGCCGCAGGGAACGCCCCCGGCGCGAGCGTCGCCACCAGGCTGTAGAGCCAGGCCACGCCCGTGCCCAGCGCGATCAGAGTGAACATGTTGAGGTTCCAGCCCCTGAGCGAGGCGGCGGCGCGCACGAAGAAGGGCCAGCCGGCCCACAGCACGACCGGCGTCGCCAGCGCGAACTGCGCCAGGATCGCGTTGCGCGCGCCCAGCAGGTGCATGAGGTTGGTCAGGTGCCCGCCCATCTCCAAGGCCGCCACCGGCAGGCTCAGCGCCAGCGCGACCCAGAACCGCCGTTCCATGTCGCGGCGTTCGGGGCTTGCGCCCTGGGTGGCCATCGCCTCGACCGAGGCCGGCTCCAGCGCCATGCCGCAGAGCGGGCAGGCGCCGGGCCCAACCTGGCGAACCTCGGGGTGCATCGGGCAGGTGTAGATGGCGCTGGCAGGCGCGGATGGCGCGGCGGGCTTCGCCGCCGGCTCAAGGTAACGCTCGGGCTCGGCGACGAAACGCTCGCGGCACCTGGCGCCGCAGAACCAGTAGGTCTCGTGCCGGTGCTCGGCCTTGTGTTTGGCGGTTCGTCGATCGACTAGCATGCCGCAAACCGGATCGCGCATCACGTCGGCGCCAGTTCCCGGTTCGCCCGCAGGCGGCCGATGATGGCCATGGGGATGAGCGCCATCAAGGCGGTCGGTCGTCATCGCAGCCACTTCTGCCCTTTGCCGGCCGGGCGCAAGACCGGCGCGATGCCCGCATCGTCGCGCGCCGGCCGCCGGAGTTTAGCTCGTCAAGAGCGTCATGGCAGCGGCTCGAACGACATGACCGTGAAGGCACCGCCCAGCTTCTCGGTGGTGAAGGCGATCCGGTCGCCGGCTTTCAGACGGTCGAGCATGGCGGGTTCCTTGACGCGGAACACCATGGTCATGGCGGGCATGTCGAACTCGCGCATCGGCCCGTGCCGGATGGTGACCTTCTGCGCCTCCCTGTCGACCTTGCGCACTTCGCCCTCGGTTCGCGCATTCTGGGCGAATGCCAGCGCCGGCAAGACGAGCAAGAGTGCAGCCAGCAGTATCCCTGGCACTTTAGGCATTGCGCCAACCTCCCGATCCCTGGCGAGCCGCCCGGCTCACGGCTTGACGATCACCTTGCCGATCATGCCGTTGTCGTAATGGCCGGGATGCAGGCAGGCGAAAGGCACCTCGCCGACCTTGGTGAATTTCCACACCAGTTCTTTCGACTGGCCGGGCTGGACCGAAAGCATGTTCGGCTCCTCGTGCTCCATCTCCGGGTTCTGCACCATGGCAGCGGCGTGCTCCTTGAGTTCGTCCGCGGTGCCGAGCGCGAGTTCGTGGATGACCGCGCCTTCGTCCCTGAGCACGATCCGGACGGTCTCGCCCCGCCGCACGGTAATCGACTCCGGCCGGTACTTCATGTCGTCGCGCGCGACGATGCGCACGGTGCGCGTCGCCTGTTTGGGTCGACCGGGCCCGCCAATCTCGCTGCCGGCGGCGCCGTGGCCCGGCCCGTGGCTGTGGGCGCCGGTGCCGGTCGCCTGGGCGGTGGCGGACAGCAGGGCGGCGGCAAGGGCGGCAGAAGCCAAAAGCGCCAGTCGCAGCATCGGGCGTACTCCTTGGACGGTGAAGCGCGGGCTCGGTTCAGCCGCGCGGGCTGGGGCCTTTCCATTCGTAGGCGACGGTGCCAGGCGGGTGCCGGTACCAGCCGGGGTCCCGGTAGTCGCCGCGCGCCAGCCCCTCGCGCACCTTCACCACGGTGAACATGCCGCCCATCTCCAGCGGGCCGAACGGGCCCTGGCCGGTCATCATCGGCAGGGTGTTCGCCGGCAAGGCCATCTCCATCTCGCCCATGTCCGCCATGCCGCGCTCGCCCATCACCATGTAGTTGGGCACCAGCTTGACGATGCGCTTGGCGATGCCGCGATGATCGACGCCGATCATGGTCGGCACGCCGTGGCCCATGGCGTTCATGGTGTGGTGCGACTTGTGGCAGTGCAGCGCCCAGTCGCCCGGATAGATCGCGTCGAACTCGAACGCCCGCATGGCGCCGACCGGCAGGTCGATGCTGACCTCCGGCCACTGTGCCGAGGCCGGCACCCAGCCGCCGTCGGTGCCGGTCGCCTTGAAGTCGTAGCCGTGCAGGTGGATGGGATGGTTGGTCATGGTCAGGTTGCCGACCCGGATGCGCACGCGGTCGCCCAGCCGGACCGGCAGATGGTCGATGCCCGGGAAGACCCGGCTGTTGAAGGTCCACAGGTTGAACTCGGTCATCGTGGCGACCTTGGGTGTCGCCGCGCCCGGCTCGATGTCGTAGGCCGCCAGCAGGAAGCAGAAGTCGCGGTCGACCCGGTGGCGCGCCGGATCGGCCGGATGCACCACGATGAAGCCCATCATCCCCATCGCCATCTGCACCATCTCGTCGGCATGCGGGTGGTACATGAAGGTGCCACTCTTCTTCATCTGGAACTCGTAGACGAAGGTCTTGCCGACCGGGATCTGCGGCTGCGTCAAGCCACCGACGCCGTCCATGCCGTTCGGCAGCAGGATGCCGTGCCAGTGGATGGTGGTGTGTTCCGGCAGCTTGTTGGTGACAAAAATACGAACGCGGTCGCCTTCGACGCACTCGATGGTGGGACCGGGGCTCTGGCCGTTATAGCCCCACAGATGCGCCCGCATGCCGGGCGCCATCTCGCGCACCACGGGCTCCGCCACCAGGTGGAACTCCTTCCAGCCGTCCTTGCTGCGCCAGGGCAATGACCAGCCGTTCAGCGTCACCACCGGGTTATAGGGTCGGCCGTCGGGGGGCATGAGCGGCCGCTGCATGGCGGGCGAGGTCTGCACCGGCGCTTCCGGGATCGCCGCGGCGTGCACCCGCGAGACCATGCCCGCGCCCAGCACGGCGGCGCCGGCGATCAAACCCCTGCGGCTCAGCATGCGATGGCTCTCCTCGCGCTCAATGCTCGGCAGCGGCCGGCGCCGCCGGCGCTGCGGTCGGCTCCAGGCCGGCAACCGGCGGCGACCCCAGGCCGTGGATCGCACCCTCGAGCGCGATCTCCGCCAGCCAGAAATCGCGGGTGGCCGCGATCGCCGCGCTGACGCCGGCGATCTGCTCGCGTGCATCGGCCAGAAGCTCGAACACGCTCGCCAGCATGCCATTGTAGCGCAGCAGCACCTCTTCCGAGATTGTCCGCCGCAGCGGCACGATCTCCTCGCGGTAGCGCCGGGCCACGTCATAGACGGTACGGTAGCCCAGATAGGCCTCGCGCACTTCCGAACGGGCGTTGAGCGCGGTCTCCGCCAGCCGATGCACCGCGCGCATGTAAAGATGCTCGGCCTTGGCGACCCGCGCTTCGCCGAAATCGAATAGCGGCACGGACACGTCGATCTCGAAGCCCTCGCGCGGCGCTTCGCCGGTTTCCCGATGTCTGTCGAGGCTGAGGCTGAGCGCACTGACCAGCCGGGTGACGCGAACCAGTCCCAGCGACCGGGCGGTGGCTTCCAGTTCCGCCCGCGCCACCTTCAGGTCGGCGCGGTTGGCCACCGCCAGCGCTTCGATATCGTCATGCTGGCGCGCGGCGGCCGGCAAGTCGGGCAGCCGCTCCGGCAGCGTGTAGGCAAGCTCCGGCCCCCACAGGCTCAGCGCCCGCGTCAACCGCTCGCGCGCGCCGACCTCGGCGGCGCGCGCCCGCGCCAGACCGCTCGCCGCCTCCAGGTGGAACGCCCGCGCCCGCGCCGCGTCGAGCCGCGGCAGATTGCCAACGCCAGCCAACCGTGCCGCCAATTCGGCGCTGGCTTCCGCCGCCGCCGTGGCGTCCTCCAGATAGCGGGCAAGCTGGGCGGCGGCGATCGCCTGGTAATAGGCCCGCCGGGTCTCGCCCGCCAGCGCGATGACGCGCCCCGCCGCGCGACGCTTGGCGCCGGCATAGCGATCGCTTTCCACCTGCGCGCGGACCGGCAGGGTGAGCAGGCCCAGCAGGTCGAACGTGACGGTGCGCTCCAGTTCCACGTCGCCACCGCCCGAATCCCGCTTGTAGCTGTAGCCGGGGCCGCGCGGCAGAATGCTTTCCATCATGTCGGCGGCGGCGAAGCCCAGCTCCGCCAACGCTCCTTGCAGGGCGCGATTGTTGAGCAACATCACCTGCACCGCCCGCTCGGCGTCGAGCGGTTCGGCCAGCAATTGCCGCGTGCGTTCCTTCAGCGCGTCGGCCTCCGCCTCGTCGCGCAGCCAGACCAGTTCGAGCTTCTCGCCCAGCCGCGCGCGCGCCGCGCCGGAAACCTCCGCGAAGCCCTCCTGCGCCGCCCGGCCGGCGCAGCCCGACAGCAAGGCCGCCGCCGCCAGCGCAGCCATCAGCGACCTCGCCGTCATGGCCGGCATGGCAAATCCCTAATGCTTGTGCGCCGCGCCGGCCGGTTCCGCGCCCGGATCGACATGGCCCACGTGACCGCCCAGCCGCCGCATCGTCTCGTTCGCCACCCGCCAATCCAAGGACGCCTCCGCGCTCTCCGCCGCCGCCGCGTCGAGGCCCGGGCGATACACCACCGCCGGCACCGCCGCGTTGGGTTCGGCCACCGGCAAGCGCGGCACCGCCGCGCAGGCCGCCAGCAGCGGCGACAGGACAATCGCGAGCAACGACCTTGATGCCTTCATCGCTTGAAACCCGCCTTGGTCCGCGACGCCTTTCCAAACGCGGCGGTTGCCGGATGGGTCGACGTTGCCATTGCCACGTTTCCCCAGTTTGTCGCCTTTGTAACGGTTCGTATCCCCGGCCGCGACATTCGAAGGGCCAAAGCCAGGACTGGCCAGCCGGCTGGTGCCGGGTTCATGGCCGCCCGCCGCGCGGCGATCGGCCCGCCCGCGCGCCGCCCAGCCCGGCACCTTTAAGGGCCGCGTATATGGCGGGGATCACGACCAGCGTCAACACCGTCGAAGAGATCATGCCACCAATCATCGGCACCGCGATGCGCCGCATCACTTCCGAGCCCGTGCCCTCGGACCACAGGATCGGCAAGAGGCCCGCGACGATGGCAGCAACCGTCATCATCTTCGGGCGCACACGTTCGACCGCACCCACCATCACGGCATCGTACAGGTCGGCCAAGGTCGCCGCCTCGCGACGCGCCGCGCGGGCGGCGCGCGCGTGCGACCAGGCGCTGTCGAGATAGACCAGCATGACCACGCCGGTCTCCGCCGCGACGCCGGCCAACGCGATGAACCCCACCGCCACCGCCACGCTCAGGTTGAATCTGAGATACCAGGTGAGCCAAAGGCCGCCCGTCAGTGCAAAAGGCAGCGACAGCATGACGATGGCGGTCTCCGCCCACCGTCCGAAGTTGAGGTAGAGCAGCAGCAGGATCAGCAGCAACGTGATGGGCACGACGATCGCCAGCCGCGCCTGCGCCCGTTGCAGATGTTCGTATTGCCCGCTCCAGATGGCGTAGGTCCCGGACGGAAATTTGACGCGCTCGGCGACCGCGCGACGGGCCTCGGCCACATAGCCGCCGATGTCGCGCTCGCGCACATCGACGAAGACATAGACGGCGAGCTGTGCGTTCTCCGTGCGAATGGCGGTCGGCCCGCGCGACAACGTGACTTTCGCCAGTTGCCCAAGCGGTACGGCATTGCCGTCCGCCAAGGTGACAAGGACATTCTCGCCGATGGCGCGCGGATCGGTCCTGAGGTCGCGCGGGAAGCGCAGCGCCACGCCATAGCGTTCGCGTCCCTCGACCGTGGTCGTCAGGATTTCCGCGCCCAGCGCCATGGCGACGGTCTCCTGCACGTCGCCTACAAGCAGGCCGTATCGGGCGAGCGCCGCCCGGTCGGGTTCGATATCGAGGAAATATCCCCCGGCCGCCCGTTCGGCGAAGGCGCTGGCCGTGCCGGGCACCTGGCGCACGGCGCCCTCGACCTCGGCGGCCACGCGTTCCAGCGTTGCCAGATCCTTGCCCAGCACTTTGATTCCCACCGGCGTTCGGATGCCGGTCGCCTGCATGTCAATACGTGCCCTGATTGGCATGGTCCAGGAATTGCTGACGCCGGGAAACTGCAATGCGCGGTCCATCTCCGCGATCAGCTTGTCCACCGTCATGCCTGGCCGCCATAGCGATTGCGGCCTCAGGTTGATGACGGTCTCGAACATCTCGATGGGCGCCGGATCGGTCGCCGTCTGTGCGCGGCCCGCCTTGCCGAAGACCGAGGCCACTTCGGGAAAGGCCTTGATGATCCTGTCTTGCGTTTGCAACAGCTCGGCCGCGCGCGTAACCGACATGCCCGGCAAGGTGATCGGCATGTAGAACAAGGTGCCTTCACTGAGATTCGGCATGAACTCGGAACCGAGTTGGCGGGCTGGCCAGATTGAACCGAGCATGGCCGCCAGCGCCAGCAGCACGACGAAGGCCTTGGCCCGTAGCACGCCCCGGATGGTCGGGCGATAGGCCCGGATCAGCAGCCGATTAAGCGGGTTCCGGTGCTCCGGCATGATCTTGCCGCGCACCAACAGCACCATCAGCGCCGGCACCAAAGTGACCGAAAGCAAGGCACCCGCCGCCATGGCGAAGGTCTTGGTATAGGCCAGCGGCTTGAACAGGCGGCCTTCCTGATCCTCCAATGCGAAGATCGGCAGGAACGAGACGGTGATCACCAGAAGGCTGAAGAAAAGCGAGGGCCCCACTTCGACCGCCGCCTCGGTCAACACCGCCATCCGGTTCGCCCCCGGACCGGCACGTTCGAGATGCTTGTGCGCGTTCTCAACCATGACGATCGCGGCATCGATCATGGCGCCGACCGCGATGGCGATGCCACCCAGGCTCATGATGTTAGAGCCGATCCCGAACGCCTGCATGGCGACGAACGCGAGCAGGATCCCCAGCGGGAGCATCAGGATGGCGACAAGCGCGCTGCGCAGATGCAGCAGAAAGACGACACACACCGCGGCGACGATGAGGCTTTCCTCGATCAGGGTGTCGCGGAGCGTCGCCACGGCCCGGTAGATCAGCTCCCAGCGGTCGTAGACCGGTTCGATGCGCATGCCCTCGGGCAGGCTGCCGGCTATCTCGGCGATCCGCTGCTTGACGTTGCCGATGACCTCGAGCGCATTCTGTCCGAAGCGCTGCACGGCGATGCCGCTCGCCACCTCGCCCTCGCCATTCAGTTCGGCGATGCCTCGCCGTTCGTCCGGCGCCAGTTCGACGCGGGCGATGTCCTTCAGCAGGACGGGCGTTCCCCGTTCGCTGCGAAGAACGATCTCCTCGAGATCGGCGATGCCTCGGACATAGCCGCGGCCGCGCACCATGAACTCGATCTCGCTCATCTCAATGGTGCGGCCACCGACATCGGCGTTGGAAGCCCTAATGGCATCCCGCACCCTGCCCAGGGTCAGGCCAAAGGCCTTCAGTCGCCTGGGATCGATAATCACGCTGTACTGCTTGACGAAGCCGCCGACGCTCGCCACCTCGGCGACGCCGCCGGCCTTGGCAAGCGCGAAGCGCACCAGCCAGTCCTGGGTCGAGCGCAGTTCGGCCAGGGTGTGATTGGCACCGAGCACGGCATACTGGTAGACCCGCCAGTCGCGTCCGGGCCGAGCGTCGGCGCGGCCTGCGGCGGCAGGCGCTTGGCCACGGTGTTGAGATACTCGAGTACGCGGCTGCGCGCCCAGTAGATGTCAGTGCCGTCCTCGAAAATGATGTAGACGAACGAGGCGCCGAAGAACGAGAAGCCGCGCACCACCTTCGAACGCGGCACCGCCAGCATCGCCGTGGTCAGCGGATAGGTGACCTGGTCTTCCACCACTTGCGGGGCCTGTCCGGGATACTCGGTGTAGACGATGACCTGCGTGTCCGAGAGATCGGGAATGGCGTCGAGCGGCACCCGGCCAAGCGCCCAGATCCCTGCCAGGGCGGCGAACAGGCCGGCCAGCAGCATCAGGCCAACATTGCCCATGGACCAACGGATGATGCCGGCGATCATTGCGCCTTCTCTGCCGGCGTGAAAGCTTTGAGCGCGGCCCTGAGATTGCTTTCGGCGTCGATCAGGAAGGTGGCGTCGACCACCACGCGCTCGCCGGGTGCGAGGCCCTCCCGCACCTCATGGTATCCGACTGACTTGGCGCCGAGCTTGACGGCGCGCGGTTCGAACCGCCCTTCGCCCTTGGCGACCAGCACGTACTGGCGACTGCCATCGTCGATCACGGCGCTCTCGGGCACGGCCAGGACCGGGCGATCGGCTCCGGTCGCGATCGTCACCTCGGCATACATGTCGGCTTTCAGTGCTGCGTCCCGGTTCGGCAGCTCCAGGCGTATGCGGGCGGTGCGCGTCTCGCGACCGACCGTCGGGTAGATGAAGGTGACCCGACCGGCGAAGTCGCGGCCGGGATAGGCCTGCACGTCGACCCGGGCCTCCTGGCCGAGCCTGACGGCCGCCAGGTCCTGCTCGTACACTTCGGCGATCAGCCACATGCTCTGGGTGTCGGCGATGCGGTAGAGCGGTTCGCCAGGCATGAACCGCGCGCCGGCCAGCGCCGTCTTCTCGATGGCAACACCCTGGAACAACGACAGTAGCGGGACCAGCCGGCGAACTTCCCCACCCTGCCGCAATCGCTCGATCTCGCTGGCCGGCATGTCCAGATTGCGCAGGCGGTCGAGCGCGCTTTCGGCGAGACGGTCCATCGTCCCGCGGCCCTCGCCGCCGACGAGCCCGCGCAAAGCGACGAATTCCTATTGCGTCAGCGTGAGTTCCGGGCTGTAGACGAGCGCGAGTGTCTGCCCGCGTCTGACGCTGGCACCGGTGGCGTCGACCAGCAGCCTTTCGATCCACCCTTCGTACTTTGTTGAGACGACCGCCACCCGCCGTTCGTCGAACTGCACGGTGCCAACCGCGCGGATGGCGCGGCCAAGGGAGCGCTGTTCAACCGCGGCGATCCGCACGCCCGCGCGCTGTATGCGCTCCGTACTGACCTTGATGGTCGTGCCGTCGTCGGCCTCGTCGGCATAGACCGGCACGTAGTCCATGCCCATGCTGTCTTTCTTCGGCACCGGCGAGATGTCCGGCAGCCCCATGGGGTTGCGGTAGTAGGCGGGCTTGCGTTCGCCGCCGGCCGGCGTTTGCTCAGCGGCGGCTTCCGCCGCCACCGGCAGCGATGGCGGCCGCGGCGCGTGACGCATCCCGGCCCAGTAGGCCACTGCCACGACCAGGATCAGCAGGAGGACCGTGACGGCGCGACTCACGCGACCCATAGGTCGCCTCCGACAAGGCGCTCGATGCGTGCGAGCTGGCGCCGCTGCTCAACTTCGGCCTTCAATGCCTCCAGGCGCGCCTCAAGCAGCCGGCGACTGGTATCGAGCACCGCGTCGATGTCGGCCGCGCGGCCGCGCTCGAACGCCAGCAGCGCCAGCCGGTAGGCCGCCTCCGCTTGCGGCAGCAAGCTGTCGCGCACGGTTGCTTCGACCGCACGCGCCGCGGCGAGCGCGGCCAACGCTTCATCGAGCTCGGCCTCGGCGTTGCGCGCCAGGTTGGTCAGCCGGGCGGCGGCGGCCAGCCGCTCCGTCGCGGCGCGTTCGCTCGCCCGCCGCAGCCCCAGCTGTATCGGCAGCCTGACGCCGATGCCCGCCATCAAGGCAGGCGGCCCGTTGTCGCGCCGGTCGATCCCACCCAGCATCACGCTGACGTCGGGATACCAGTCGCGTTCGGCCAGCCGTCGTTCCTGCTCGGCAGCGACTTGCTCGGCGGCCGCGGCCCGCAGGGTCGGGCTATCGCGGAGCAGCCGGCTCCGTAGCTCGAGGCTGGCCAGGCGCTCTGGTGGCGGCATGGCGACCAGCCGCGCCGGTTCCGCCAGCGGGGCGTCGGCCGCGCGTCCGAGCAGCCCGTTAAGGCGCGCCCGCAGTGCTCGCGTCTCGGCGTCGAGGCGATGGAGTTCGCTCTCCAGGCGTGCCCGCTCCGCCTCGGCGCGCAGACCGTCCGCCGCGCTGCCGAGGCCCCGGGCATAGCGCGTCGCCGCCAGCACGGCTTGCGACGCCGCCTCGTGCCGCTGGGCGGAAACCAACCGACGCGCGCCATGCGCCAGGTAGGACTGCGCGAAGGCGATCTTGGCCTCGGCCGCGAGCGTGCTGGCCGTGCCGTCTTCCCTGGCGCGTGCCGCCGCCGCTTCCGCTGCCGCCGCTCCTTTCCGCAGGCCGCGCTTGCCCCATAGCGGGAAGTCCTGTTCCAGACTGTATCTGAACTCGGCGTTGCCCTCGCGATCGACCTCGTCCGCCAGGAAGCGGAAAGTGGGATCGGGGAGGGAATCGGCCGCGTCGGCGCGCGCCGCGGCCGCTCGCCGTTCGGCCACGGTTGCCGCCAGCGCGGGACTCCCGTCGATCAGAAGAGCCAGAAGTTCCTCGACATTGGCCCCCGGGGCGACCGGCTGCGCGCTGACCGGCGGGATGGCCGCCATCGCCGCCGTCAGCAGCGCGGCGCCGCAGCAATGCTTGAACATGTTGGAACCTCCGTCGGCCCGTTGGCACAGGCGCCGTCAGACGATCGGCCTCTCGGCGAGGCGGATCGCAGGTCAGACGGCTTGGCGGGGAGGGCCGGTGTCGGGGGCGCGCTCGATGCCGGCGGTAAGCTGCCTGGCATAAGAAAAGGCGATGGCCTCGGCGAACCGAACCAGCCCTGAAGGTTCGGCGTCCGGACGCGGAAACGGCAAACTAAGGGCACAAGGCGCAAGGCAGCCTTGATCGCAGAACTTGCATAGCTCTTCGCACTGAACGGACGAGGCCTCGCCAATGCCGCCAAACGCGGTCGCGGCGAACGGCTGCCACGCGAACAGCAAGGCAATCGCCAGCGCAACCACGCCCACCATGCGACCGAGCCGCTGCCTCATGGCTTGCTCACCAGCCTCCGCGGGACGGATGCCCGTACGACAATGCAACCGAGACAGTATCCTTCGGCGCCTGTCACGCCAACCGCTCAACGCCCGGCCTGAGGTAAACCCCCTGTGACCGACAGAAATGCTGGCACCCGCGGCTACCGCCGACGTTGATCGGGCGCAACTGCGTTAGCGGCATGGCAGCGCTCGGCCGCAGCCCGCCGCACCGCCCGGAACCTGGGGTCAATCGCCGGCCACGGCGGAGCCGGCCCGACACCGGGACCGCGAACCGGGCCGCATCGCCGCAGTTGGCCTTGGCGCGAGAGCCGGCCTACCATCCCAAGGCAAGGCTCGCGTCCCTCGGTCGGCTTGGCAGCGTGTCCGGGAGACGGGCGACGAGCCGCCGCGATGGACAGTGGCGCTCGAGCGGAGGTCTGCCTGTGGCGAACATGGCAAAGCTGCTTGAGGTTCGCGGCCTGAGGACCAGTTTCGCCACCGCGGCGGGCCTGGTACGGGCGGTCGACGGCGTGTCGTGGGACGTGCACCCGGGCGAGACCGTGGCACTGGTCGGCGAGTCGGGTTGCGGCAAGTCGGTGTCCGCCCTCAGCGTCATGCGGCTCATCGACCCGCCGGCCGGACGCATCGAGGACGGTGCCATCCTCTACAAGGGACAAGATCTACTCAGCCTTTCCGAGCAGGAGATGCGGCAAGTGCGGGGACGCGAGATCGGCATGGTGTTCCAGGAGCCGATGACCTCGCTGAACCCGGTGGTGACGATCGGCCGCCAACTGACCGAGGGTCTGGAACTGCATGTCAAGATGGACAGCGCCGCCGCCCGGACGCGGGCCATCGAGCTTCTGGGCATGGTGGGCATCCCCGACGGCGAGCGGCGCCTTTCGCAGTATCCGCACCAGTTCAGCGGCGGCATGCGCCAGCGCATGATGATCGCCATGGCGCTGGCCTGCAGACCGTCGCTCATTCTGGCCGACGAGCCGACCACCGCGCTGGACGTGACGATCCAGGCGCAGATCCTGGAATTGCTGCGCGACCTGTCGCGCCGGTTCGGCGTCGCCATGCTGATCATCACCCACAATCTCGGCGTGGTGGCGCGCTACGCCGACCGGGTAAACGTGATGTACGCCGGCCGCATCATTGAACGCGCCGCGGCCGCCGCGCTTTACGCCAGGCCCCGGCATCCCTACACCCTGGGCCTGCTACGCTCGGTGCCGCGCCTGGACCAGCCGACCCGCGAACGCCTGCTGCCGATCGAGGGTCAGCCGCCGGACCTGACCCGCCTTCCGCCTGGCTGCGCCTTCGCGCCGCGCTGTGCCTTTCGCGTCGCGCGCTGCGATGCGGAGGCACCCAGCCTGAACGAAGTGGATGGCGCCGAGCACCTCGCGGCCTGCTGGGAATCGAGCCGCTTGGCCGGCGGGGCGCGGGCATGACGCAGGCGCTGCTCGAGGTCTCGAACCTCGTCAAGCATTTCGCCGTGGGCGGCTGGCGCGGCGGCAAGGCGGCCACGGTGCGCGCGGTCGACGGCGTCAGCTTCCAGATCACGCGCGGCGAAACGCTGGGCCTGGTCGGCGAGTCGGGCTGCGGCAAGACGACGGTGGGCCGCTGCATCCTGCAGCTCGAGCGGCCGACCGGAGGCCGGATCGTATTCGACGGCGCCGACCTCACCGGTCTCGCGCAGCACGACCTGCGCGCGGTGCGCCGCAAGATGCAGGTGATCTTCCAGGACCCCTATTCCTCGCTCAACCCGCGCATGACGATCGGCGAGATCCTGTCCGAGCCGCTCAAGGTGCACAGGCTGGTGCCCGGCCGCGCCGAGCGCGAGGCACGGGTGCGCGAACTCCTGCTGCAGGTCGGTCTGCTGGCGCAGCACGCCCGGCGCTATCCGCACCAGCTTTCGGGCGGACAGCGCCAGCGCGTCGGCATCGCGCGGGCACTGGCGATGGAACCATCGCTGATCGTCTGCGACGAACCGGTGTCCGCGCTCGACGTCTCGATCCAGGCCCAGATCATCAACTTGCTGGAGGACCTGCAGGCCCGGCTGGGCCTGACCTATCTGTTCATCGCGCACGATCTGTCGGTCGTCCGGCACATCTCCGACCGCGTGGCGGTGATGTATCTCGGTCGCATCATGGAACTGGCGGACCGTCGTGCCCTCTACGAGGAGCCGTTGCACCCCTATACCCGGGCGCTACTCTCGGCCGTCCCCATCCCGGACCCCAGCCTGGAAGCGGGCCGCGAGCGGGTGGTGCTGCGCGGCGAAGTGCCCAGCCCGCTCAATCCGCCCGCGGGCTGCGTCTTCCATCCACGCTGCCCGTTGGCCGAGGCACGCTGCGCGGCTAGCGTGCCGGGCCTGCGCGAGATCAAGCCCGGTCACTGGGCCGCCTGTCATCTTGTTGACCCGATTGCGTAAATGGCTTTTACTCCTAAGTCGGGACCCAAAAAACAGAAAATCCGGGCCCAGGCCAGGGAGGCAGGATTCATGCGCCGCGTTATTCGGCTGGCGACGCTCGCCACGGCCGCCTCGTTCGCGTTGTCGGCCATCGCCCAGACCCCGCGAAACGGCGGCGAACTGATCTTCCCCGTCCCATCGGAGCCGCCGTCCTATGACGGTCACCGCGAGGAGACCTTCGGCCTGATCCATCCGATCGCGCCGTTCTACAACACGCTTCTGCGCGTCGACCCGACGGATATCAGCGGCACCAGGGTGGTGCCGTCGGTGGCGTCGAGCTGGACGGTGTCGAGCGATGGCAAGACCTATACCTTCAAGCTCCGCGGCGGCGTGAAGTTCCACGACGGCAGCGAACTGACCGCCAAGGACGTGAAGGCCTCCTACGACAAGATCATCTTTCCGCCGCCGGGCGTCGGCTCCACTCGGCAGGGCCAGTACGTGGCGGTCGAGGCGGTCGAGGCGCCGGACGCCACGACCGTGGTGTTCCGCCTGAAATATGCCTCCGGTTCGTTGCTGGCCGGCCTCGCCTCCCCCTACAACTTTCTTTACAAGGCCGACATCCTGGCCAAGGAGCCCAACTGGTACGAGAAGAACATCATGGGCACCGGCCCGTTCGTGTTCGTTGAACACGTCAAGGGCTCGCATGTGGTGGGCAAGAAGAACCCAGACTATTGGGACAAGGGCAAGCCCCATCTCGACAGTTTCCGCGCCATTTTCATGCGCGATTCCGCGGCGCAGGTGGCGGCGGTGCGCGGCGAGCGCGCGCATATCCAGTTCCGCGGCTTCACGCCCAAGGATCGCGACAACTTGAAGGCGGCGCTGGGCGACAAGATCACCGTGCAGGAATCGCCCTGGGACTGCATCCTGATGGTAGGCTTCAACCACGAGAAGAAGCCGTTCGACGACAAGCGGGTGCGCCGGGCGCTGTCGCTGGCGCTCGACCGGCACGAAGCCTCCAAGGCGCTGTCGCAGATCGCCATCGTGAAGGCCGTGGCGGGCGTGCAAGTGCCCGGAACGCCGTTCGCCACCCCGCCCGAAGAGCTCAACAAGCTCGCCGGCTACTGGACCGACGCCGAGAAGTCACGGGCGGAAGCGCGCAAGCTGCTGCGCGAGGCGGGCGTGCCGGACGGCTTTTCCTTCACCTTCAGCAATCGCGGCATCCCGATGCCCTACGAGCCATTGGGCGTGTGGCTGATCGACCAGTGGCGCAAGGTCGGCCTCAACGTCGAGCAGCGGGTGATCGAGGCCGCCGGCTATTACGGCGTGATCCGCTCGGGTGACACCGAAGCCTTCATGGACTTCCAGTGCGGCTACATCGTCGATCCCGACCTCGACATGTACAAGTTCCTGTCGACCTCGCGCAATCCGGCCAATTACGGGCGCTACGAAGACCCGGTGCTGGACGAGCTGTACGACAAGCAGAGCCGGACCACCAGCGTCGAGGAACGCAAGCGGCTGGTGGGGGCGTTCGAGAAACGGCTGCTGGAGGAGGAAGCGCATTATCTGATGACCTTGCAGTGGCACCGGATCATCCCGCATTCCGCCAAGGTCAAGGGCTGGCAGGTGACGCCAAGCCACTATCTCAACAACACGCTGGATACCGTCTGGCTCAGCGAATAGCGGGAAGCGCGCCGGCGGCGCGGACAGCGCCGTCGGCCGCGGACGGCGATGGCGAGCTACATCATCAAGCGGCTACTGGCGATGGTGCCGACACTGTTCGGCGTCGCGGTGCTGATCTTCCTGCTGCTGCGCGTCGTGCCGGGCGATGTGGTGGAAGCGCGCTACATCGGTCAGGGCAGCCAGTTCCAGTCCCAGGAACTGATGCAGCTTGAACGCAAGAAACTGGGGCTCGACCAGCCGTTATGGCGGCAGTTCACCAGCTGGATGGGCGGGCTGCTGCGGCTGGATTTCGGCCTGTCGATGTGGACCGGGGCGCCGATCATCGAGGAAATCCGACTGCGCTTCGCGCTGTCGCTGCAGCTTGCCATCATGGCCTCGACGGTGGCGACGCTGCTGGCCATCCCGCTCGGCATCCTGGCGGCGATGAAGCAGGACACCTGGATCGACTACGCCGTACGGGTGTTCTCCATCGCCGGCCTGGCGATGCCGTCCTTCTGGCTCGGCATCCTGATCATCCTGGTGATGCTGATCGTCTTCCGGTGGCTGCCGCCGATGGTGTTCACGCCACTGTGGGTCAATCCCTGGGAGAACCTGGCGCAGCTGATCTGGCCGGCGCTGGCGGTTGGCTACCGCTATTCGGCCGTCGGCACCCGCATGATGCGCTCGGCCATGCTGGAGGTGCTGCGCGAGGACTATATCCGCACGGCCCGGGCCAAGGGCCTGGCCTTGAAGCTGATCCTGACGCGCCACGCGCTCAAAAACGCGATCCTGCCGGTGCTCACCATCATCAGCCTGGAATTCGCCTTCCTGCTGGGCGGACTGGTGGTGACCGAACAAGTCTTCAATCTGAACGGCCTGGGCATGCTGTTCGTCGAGGCGATCGCGCGGCGCGACTACACCCTGACGCAGGCCCTGGTCATGCTGGTCGCCACGACTTTCCTGCTGGTCAATTTCGTGGTCGATGTCGCCTATGCCTGGATCGACCCGCGGATCCGCTATCGCTAGCCATGCCCCCCAGCTCGCCGCTCAACGAGACCGCCGCGCCGCCCGACCGCAAGAGCGCCGGCACCGTTTTCGCGACGCTGGTCGATTTCGCCAGGCGCCGGCCGCTGGGCGCGGTCGGCGGCGCCATCATCGTCGTCATGGTGATGCTGGCGGCGAGCGCCAACCTGATCGCGCCCTACGATCCGCTGGCCACCGACTATGCCGCGATGCTCGCGGCGCCCAGCGAGGCGCACTGGCTCGGCACCGACGCATTCGGGCGCGACATGCTTTCGCGCATGATCCACGGCTCGCGCACGGCACTGATGGTGGGACTCGGCGCTTCGCTGCTGGGCGCGAGCCTGGGCTCGCTCATCGGGGTCGCCAGTGCCTATTTCGGCGGCCGCGTCGATCTGCTGGTGCAGCGGGTCATGGACGTGTTCTTCGCCTTTCCGGTGATCATCCTGGCGCTGGCGGTGGTCTCGATCATCGGCACGGGCGTCGGCAACGTGGTGTTGGCGATCGCCACGCCCATGGTGCCGCGCTGCGCCCGCGTTGTGCGCGCCAGCGCCTTGTCGGTCCGCGAGATGCCTTACGTCGATGCCGCGCGCGCCGCCGGCTTCGGGCACCCCCGCATCATCCTGCGCCACATGCTGCCCAACGTCATGGCGCCCGTGCTGATCATGGCCACCGCCTTTCTGGGTGAGGCGATCCTGCTGGAGGCCTCGCTCTCTTTCCTTGGCCTCGGTGTCACCGAGCCGACAGCCGCCTGGGGCTTGATGCTGCGCGGCGCCGCTGTCGAGTTCGCCGAGACAGCGCCGTGGATGGCGATCTTTCCCGGCCTGGCCATCAGCTTGGCGGTGTTCGGGTTCAATCTGCTGGGCGACTCGCTGCGGGACGCGCTGGATCCCCGGTTGCGCACGCAATGACGCGGCCGCTTTCAGCCGGCAGGGCAGGGACGGCCGGGCCCGTCGATCGCCGGCACTGGCGGCTGCCCCGGCACGGCACCAGGGCAATTTCCGTTCAAACCGAACCGGCAGGTTCGGTTTGACCGGAAGCCATTGCCCTGCAACCATGACGGCAGCGCGGTGGGCCCCGATCCGATGGATCGCGGACCGCGATTCCATCGGATCGGACACCGCGCTGGCATGCGCCATAAGGGTCGGGTCCACGGCAAGATGAACCCGGCCAAGGGGAGGATGGAAATGCGCACCACGCGATCGTTCACGCGGCATGGCGGGGCTCTGTTGGCCGCGGCGGCCTTGTTCGCCTGGGCCGGGTTGACACAGGCCCAGACCAAGGTCGACGTGATCTTCAGTGCCGGTCCGACGGGCGGCAGCTGGACGCCGCTCGCCGCCTCTATTTCGCAGGTGGTGAAAAGCCGTTTCCCGGAACTCAACGTGCAGGTCGAACCGGGCGCGGGCCTGGCCAACATGGAAAAGATCCGCACCGACAAGGCGGACATCGGCTGGTCGATGACCTCGATCATGGCCGATGCCCGCGGTGGCATCGGCCAGTTCGCCGGACAACCGACCGACAAGGCGCTCTATGTCGCCAACTTCTATCCGAATGTCTGGCAACTCGTGGTGCCGGCTAACAGCGACATCAAGAGCGTCAAGGATCTCAAGGGCAAGCCGGTGGCGTTGCCGGCGCGCGGCAATACCAGCCTGGTGTCGGGCTGGGAATACCTCTTGCAGGTCAATGGCATGACGTTGAACGACCTGGGTCCCAAGAGTTTCGGGCCGGTGTCGGCGAACGCCGAGTCGGTGAAGAACCGACAGGCGCTGGCGGTCGGCTGGTTCACGGTCGTGCCGGCCTCGTTCGTGCTCGACCTCGGCTCGGCCATGCCGGTGCGCATGGTCGAGGTGTCGGATGCCGAGTTCGCCGAGTTGCGCAAGCTGAACCCCGGCTTCGTGCGCTACACGGTCAAGGCCGCGCATTACAAGGACCAGGGCGTGACCAAGGACGTGCAGACCTTCCAATCGCCGACCGTGCTGATGGCCGCGGCGCGCGCGCCGGAAGAGGTGATCTACAAGATCACCCGGGCGATCGTCGAAGGTCGCGACGAGTTCGCCAGCGTGGTGCCGACCATGAAGGGCATGGCCGCCGCCGAGATGGCGGAAAATTTCGACATGCCGCTGCATCCGGGCGCGGCGCGCTATTTTCGCGAGGCGGGCCTGCTGAAGAAGTAGACCCGGGCGATGCGTAGCCTGCCGGGCTTCGCCGGGCTCACCGTCGGCGCGGTGGCGGTCCTCATGGCCGCCTACCACGCCTATGCCCGGTTGACGGTCTACGCGCCCGACCAGCATGCGTTGCTCTACCTCACCCTGGCTTTCAGTCTGGCGCTGTCATTCTTGCTCTGGCCCCGGCGCAAGGGCGGCACGCCGGACAGGGTGCCGTGGTCCGACCTGGGCCTGGCGGCGTTGTCGCTGGCTTGCGTCGGCTACATGTTCGTCAACTACGACTACGTGGTGAACCGTTATCCGACCGCGCATCCGTTGCGCGCGATGGACATGGTGGTTGGCGCCCTTGCCGTCCTGCTGGTGCTGGAGGCGACCCGGCGGACCATCGGTGCCGCCCTGCCGATCGTGGCGCTGACCTTCCTCGCCTATGGCTTTGCCGGTCCCTATCTGTTCGGCTGGCTCTACCATCGCGGCCTCAGCTTCGAGCTTGCCATCGACCAGCTCTATTTCACCACCGAAGGGATTTTCGGGGCGCCGCTGACCGTCGCCGGTACCTACGTCATCCTGTTCATCATCTTCGGCACGTATCTCGAAAAATCCGGCGCCGGGCAGTTCTTCATGAACTTCGCCAATGCCATCGCCGGCGGCGCGCGCGGCGGCCCGGGCAAGGTGGCCGTCGTCTCTTCCAGCCTGTTCGGGACGATATCCGGTTCGGCCGTGGCCAATGTGATGGTCGACGGCTGGTTGACCATTCCGATGATGAAGAAGACCGGGTTCAAGCCGGAGGCCGCGGCCGCGATCGAATCCGTGGCGTCGACCGGCGGGCAGATCATGCCGCCGATCATGGGCGCCGCGGCCTTTGTCATGGCCGAGTTCATGGGCACCAGCTACACCGCGGTCATGATCGCCGCGGCGATTCCGGCGCTGTTCTATTACGGCGCCCTGTTCGCGGCCATTCACTTCAACGCCGTGCGTTCGGGCCTGCGCGGCCTGCCGCGCGAGGAGCTGCCCATCTTGGGCCAGATCATGCTGCGGCAGGCGCATCTCTTCCTGCCCGTCATCGTACTGCTGGCCCTGTTGCTCATTGGCTTCACGCCGACCTACGGCGCGATCATCGCCACGGTGGCGCTGGTCGGCATCTCCTGGCTCAGGCCGCAGACCGGACTGACGCCGCGGGACTGTATTCTCGCTCTGCGCGACGGCGCGATGCATACGGTGCCGGTGGCGATGGCCTGCGCCTGCGCCGGCATCGTGATCGGCATCGTGCTGCAGACCGGCCTGGCGCTGCGTTTCACCGCCTTCCTGATCGACTTCACCTCCGGTTCGCTGCTGCTCGCGCTCCTGATCACCATGTGCGCCGGCATCATTCTGGGCATGGGCATGCCGACCACGCCGGCCTACATCATGCAGGCGGCCCTGCTGGTGCCGGCCATCATCAAACTTGGTGTCGAGCCGATGGCGGCGCACATGTTCGCGTTCTACTTCTCCTGTCTTTCCGCGGTGACGCCGCCGGTTGCCCTCGCGGTCTATGCCGCCGCCTCCATCGCGGGCGCCGGCCTCTGGGGTGCCGGCGTGCAGGCGGTCAAGTTCGCCGCGGCCGGCTTCATCGTGCCGTTCTTCTTCGTCTTCAACCCGGCGCTGTTGTTCTCCGGCCCGTGGCCTGAGATCCTGCGGGCCGTTCTGACTGGCGGCATCGGCGTGGTTGCGCTGGCGGCTGGCCTTGAGGGCTATTTCCTGCGCCGGGCCAGTTGGTTAGAGCGTGTGCTTTTTCTTGCCGCGGCGTTGCTGCTGATCGATCCGGCGGCGCTGACGGATACGATTGGCGCTGGCATCCTGGCCTTCGGCCTGGTGCTGCAGAAGCTGCGAGGCGAACGAGCGGCGGTCGAGACCGGGTTCCGCCCGTGAGCCGCGCGCAGCTCGCGGTGCTGGCGCTGATCGCCGCCGTGCTGATCGGCGCAACCGTCGTCTATGGCTTGTTGCGGCTCTACGCGGCCTGAGACCGCCGCCCTCAGGCCTCGCGCCAGGCGCGCGCCATGGCATCGACGATCGGCTGCGACAAATAGGCGAGCGCCGTCCGCTCGCCGGTCTTGATCATCGCCTCGGCCGGCATGCCGGGCAGTAGTTGACCGCCCCCCAGGCGCGCCACCTCGTGATCGGGGATCGCCACGCGGGCGAGGAAATGGGCCTAGCCGGTGCGCTTGTCGGTCAGGCTGTCGGCCGAGACCAGAGTGCGGGCGACCGGGAAGCGTTGCGGCATCAGCCGTTATTCGCTGGCCTCACGGCCGAGCGGCTGGCCCGGCTGACGCAAGGCGCATTCGTGCAGGGCTTGCCCAAGGGCATCCTGTTGTTCGGGCAGGGCGAGGAGGCGAGCTTCCTGCACGTCATCCTCGAAGGCCGGGTGGCACTGTTCGGCAGCATCGAAGGCGAGGCCGAAGAGGTGGTCGAAGTGTTCGGCGCCGGCGACGCCATCATCGCGCCCGCCGTCCTGTTGCGCCGACCCTATCTGATGTCCGGCCGGGTGGTGAGCGAGGCCCGCATCCTGCTGATTCCGGCCGAGACGTTCCGGTTCCATGTGGCGGAGGATGTGCGGCTGGCGCATGCCGCAGCGCTGTTGCTAGCCGGCTATTGGCGGCAGCTCGTGACACAGATCAAGAACCTCAAGTTGCGATCGGGTGCGGAGCGGTTGGCGGCCTATCTGCTGGCGTTGGCAACGCAAGCCGAGGGACCGGCGAGCGTGACGCTGCCCGAGGAGCGCAAACTGATTGCCAGCCGTTTGGGTCTGACCCCGGAAACCTTGTCGCGTGCCTTCCGCGGGCTTGCCGCGTATGGTGTCAGCGGCCATGGCCGGCAAGTGGAAATCGCGGAGCTCGCCCGCTTGCGCGAATTTACCCGGTGGGATGGCCTACGCTAATGGTTTCTCGCTGGCGCATGTGGCAGATCGCGCCGGCACCGGTTGTCGCCCTGGCTGGAACGGATAGATGCCATGACCCTCGATCTCGGCCTGGCCCGCGCCGATGCCCGCGGGCTCGACGATGTGATCGCGCTCGAACTGCTCAAGAACGCCCTGCAATCGATCGCCGACGATATGGCGGTGACGGTGGCGCGCACCGCGCGCTCGATCGTGGTGAAAGAGGCGCTCGACTTCTCGACCGCCCTGTTCGACGCGACCGGCCGCACCATCGCGCAAGGCACCTGCCTGCCGGCCCACCTTGGCAGCATGCCGGCGGCGGTGGCGGCCGTCATCCGCGAGTTCGGCGAGACCATGCTGCCGGGCGACATTTTCGCGCTCAACGACCCCTATGACGGCGGCACGCACCTGCCTGACATCGTTGCGGTCAAACCGGTCTTCCTGGCTGGCGCACGGGTCGGCTTCGCTGCCGTGCTGGCCCACCAGACCGACATCGGCGGCCGCATTCCCGGCGGCAACGCCAGCGATTCGACCGAGATCTACCAGGAAGGGCTGCGGATTCCCCCGGTCCGCCTGTGCCATGCCGGCCGGCCCAGCCACACCCTGTTCCGCCTGCTTGAGCGCAACGTCAGGGTGCCGGACAAGGTGCTGGGCGACGTGCGCAGTCAGATTGCCGCCTGCAATACCGGCGAGAAAGGGTTGCTGGAACTGGTCGCCACGCACGGCCGCCAGGGCTTTCTGCGGCTGGCCGATGCCCTGCTGGACTATACCGAGCGCTATACCAAGGCCGAGATCGGCAAGCTGCGCCGCGGCACGTGGAGCTTCACCGACTGGCTGGATAACGACGGCATCGATCCCGGCCCGATCAAGATCCAAGCCGCCGTCACCGTGGCCGCCGACGAGATCGTGATCGACCTGACCGGCACCGATCCGCAGGTCAAGGGCGCCATCAACCTCGTCTACACGATGACCTGCTCGGTCTGCTGGGCTGCGGTGCGCTCCATCCTCGACCTCAACATTCCGAACAACGACGGCTTCTTCCGGCCGATCCGGGTGATCGCCCCGGAAGGCTCGATCGTCAATCCGCGGCCACCGGCGGCAGTGGCGGCGCGCGCGCTGACCGCGTTCCGGGTGGTCGATGCCGTCTATGGCGCGCTGGCCAACGTAGTGCCGCAGAAGGTGCCGGCGGCCGGCTCCTCGGTACCGGATTTCGGCGTTACGGTCGGCGGCTATCACGCCGATGGCGAGGCCTTCGTGCATCTGGAATTCCTGGTGGGCTCGTGGGGAGCGAGCCAGGGTCGCGATGGCGCCGACGCGCTGACCGGCATTCCGGTCAACTATTCCAACAGCCCGGCCGAACTGATCGAAACCGAAGCACCGCTGATGGTCGAACGTTACGGCTTCGTCCCCGGCACCGGCGGCGCCGGCCGCTACCGCGGCGGCCTTGCCCTGGAGCGCCAGCTTCGCTTCACCGCCGAGCAGGGCGTGCTGCAGGTGCGTTCCGACCGCCGCGACATCGCGCCCTACGGCCTTGACGGCGGCGCGCCCGGCGCCAAATCGTCGGTTACCCTGCTGCGGGCAGACGGCAGCGTCGAACGGCCCGCCGGCAAGTTCCTGACCACGCTTCGCAAGGGCGATCGTTACCGCATCCAACTGCCGTCGGGGGGTGGGCAGGGCGATGCGTTTGCGCGCGCGCCGGCGGCGGTTCTGGCCGATGTAGCCGAAGGAAAGCTTTCGGCCGCGCAAGCGGCCGAAAGCTATGGCGTCATCATTCGCGACGGCGCGCTCGACCCGCTCGCCACGGCCGCCCGTCGGGCGCGGGACGGCTGACCGCTCAGAACGAAGCCAGCGAGGCGTTGCGCAGGTCGGTCACCAGCATGTGGCTGGGCGTGTGGGTGATCGAGATCGGCGGCTTGGCGCTGCGAATCACCGATTGCGGCGTCACGCCGCAGGCCCAGAACAGCGGGATCTCGCCCTCGCGCAGATCGGGCGGGCCGCCCTGCCAGCCCTTGTGCACGTCCGCGATGCCGATCTGCTCCGGCAGGCCGATATGGACCGGCGCGCCGTGCACGCGGGGGAAACGGCTGGTGATCTGAATGGCGCGGATCGCATCGGCCGGCTTGAACGAGCGCATCGAGACGACCATCGGGCCTGAGAAACGGCCGGCCGGACGGCACTGGATGGAAGTCAGATAGATCGCCGGTTCCAGCCCGGTCTCCCAGTGGTTCAGCTTGAGGCCGGCCTCGATCATCGCCTGCTCGAAGGAATAGGAGCAGCCAAGCGCGAACACCACGAAGTCGTCGCGCCACAAATTCCTGATGTCCGACACATCGCCCGTCGCCACGCCGTCCTTGAACACCCGGTAGCTCGGCAGGTCGGTGCGGATATCGAGATCCTCCGCCAGTTCCGGCAGGCGCGGGCTGCCTGGCTCGCTCATCGCCAGCAGCGGGCAGGGCTGCGGGTTGCGCTGACAGAAGCGGGCGAATTCATCTGCGTAATCGGCCGGCAGGATGGCTAGGTTGGCCTGCACGAAGCCCGGCGCCATCATGCCGGTATGACGACGGTAGAGGCCGGCGCGGATGGCTTGGCGCACCGACACCGGATCGTTGCGGTCGAAGTCCGCGTTGTCGGCGCGGGACAAGACGGCGACGTTGCTCATGACGGTGAACCTCCTTTGGCCGTTCCGCCGGCAGTCTAGGGGGGCCGGCGCCACCCGGCAACGCATGCCGCCCTTGCGTCGAACGCGGGCGTGGCCTGCTATGTTGCGGCCTGACGATGGGGGGCGGCGGTGGCTTGGCAACGCATGGTGCTGGAACTCGGCATGGGCACCGACATTCGCGGCTGCGACTACACCAAGGCCGCGGTCCGCGCGCTCAAGGACGCGCTCTGGCACAACTCGCTGGGCATCGCCGGCGCCTTGGGACAGTCGGCCGACGACATGCGGATCGAGGTGCGCATCGGCGTGCCCAAGCCGGAAGCGGTTGACCGGGCGGCCGTGCTGGCTGTGTTGCCGCATGGGCGTGGCACGGTCGAGGTGGTGGAGGGCGGTCTGGAAATCGCCAACGACGCCGGCACCGACAAGACCGTCATCGCCAACGCCGCCGCCATCGTGCGGCTGGACCTCGCTTGAGGGAGCCCGGCATGGCCTTGAAGCGGGTAATCCTGGAAATGGGCATGGGCAACGATCTGCATGGCGGCGACTACACCAAGGCGGCAATCCGCGCGGTAAAGGATGCCATTCACCACAGTTCGCTGAGCTTCGTGCGCAGCCTGAAACTGCAGCCGCAGGCGCTGCGGATCGAGATGACCATCGGCGTGCAACGGCCCGAGGCCGTCGACCCGCAGCGCGTCAAGGCCGCGCTGCCGCACGGCCAGGTGAGCGTCAAGGTGGTCAAGGGCGGCCTGGACGTACCGGACGATGCCGGCCACGACAGGGCGGTGATCGCCAGCGCGGGCGTCGCGGTGCGGCTCGACCTGCCGTAAGTCGCGATTGGCGCTCAGGCCACCTGTTCCAGCGTCGGCGCGCTGTCGGCCACCGTGGTCCGATGCATGTCGCGCACCTGCCGATCGTCATAGCGCCGGGCGCGATGCATGACGACGCGGTTGTCCCATATCACCAGATCCCACTGCCGCCATGTGTGCGAATAGACGAATTCGCGCTGCGTGGCGTGCTCGGTCAGGTCGCGCAGGAACATGCGGGCTTCCGGCACCGGCCAGCCGCGGATCGCGCCGGCATGCGAGGACAGGTACAGCGACAGCCGGCCCGTGCGCGGATGACGGCGCACCAGGCGCTGCGCCACGGGCTGCCATTTCAACCGCTCCTCGGGCGTGAATTCGGTGAAGCCCAGCAAGCCGCGGGAATGCAGTTGGGTATGCTCGCAGACCAGATCGCGGCACTCGGCCTGGGTCTTGGCATCCAGTGTGTCCCAAGCCGCCCGCATGTCGGCGAATTCGGTGTTGCCGCCCTCGCTCGGGATGGAGCGGGCCGAGAGCAGCGAATACTTGGCCGGCGTTGGCTTGAACGAGCTGTCGGAGTGCCAAAGCATGTTGCCGATATTGAACAGCCGCCGCCGGTCGTCGCGCTCCAGCACCCGGCCGTCCTTGTCGAGATTGGAGACGTCATTGATATGCATGGGTAATCGCCGCTGGTCGCGCTGCGCGATGTCGCCCGTGGCCTGCTCCATCGGCCCGAAATGCTGGGAAAAGGCATATTGCTGATCGTCGTCGATGACCTGGTTGGGCAGCACTAGAACGGCAAAGCGGTCCATTCCGGCCTCGATTGCCGTCGCCGTCTCGGGCGAGACGCCCTTGGCAAGGTCGATACCCAGCACTTCGCCGGCAAAATCCGGCCGCTCCGGCCGGATCGGCTTGATGGTCAGGGCCATGGCGTCCCTCGGGTTAGCGCGACACGATGGCTTCAGACTGTAGCACGCGGCCCGGCGGCTATCATCCGCCGCGGGGCCGGCGACGGCCCGCTTGGTATTGCGGGCGCGATCTCCTATAGTCATGCGGCATTCAATGCCTCGGCTTGCCTTGCCGCTGCGCTGCTGCCCGAACCGCTTGGCCGGCTCGGGGACGGGCGCGACTACAAGTGTTACCCAGAGCTGCGAGTGACGCGCACGAGTCAAGAGGAACGAGCGCGCCCAAACGAACTATGGACTGCGAGAGGAGATCGGCATGCCGATCGGGACTGTGAAATTCTTCAATACCAACAAGGGCTATGGCTTCATCACGCCGGAAGTTGGCGGGAAGGACGTGTTCGTGCACGTGACCGCCGTCGAGGCGGCGCGGATGCCGCCGCTCCGGGAGGGCCAGCGGGTTAGCTTCGACGTGGTGATGGACCGCGGCAAGCCGGCGGCGTCCAACCTGAAGTCGGCCTGAGGTCGCGCCATTTCTCGGTCGGCTCGGGGCCGGGCCGGCCGAGCGGGAATTGAAGCCGGCGCATGGTAGCCATGCGCCGGCTTCGCCGTCTTGGGCGCATGCCGTCTTGGGCGCACGCCTTCGAGCGCCGGGGCGATTTCCCTACCAATCGGACCGGCAGGTTCGGTTTCAGCGGAAACCGTTGCCCGACAACCATGGCGGCAGCGCGGCGGGCTCCGCTCCCAGGGATCGCCGATCACGATCCCCTCCGATCGGACACCACGCTAGGTCACGAACTCATAAATGGGATTCCCAAAGTTGGCGAAGGGTGATTCAAGGGTCCTCGAGGAGGGTCGAGGATGCCTGCACGCCGCTACGAGATCACGGACTTCGAATGGTCGATCCTACAGCCGCTGTTGCCGAACAAGCCGCGCGGGGTTCCACGCGCCGACGACCGGCGCGTGCTCAATGGCATCTTCTGGCGGCTGAGGACGGGCTCGCCGTGGGCGGACATCCCCGAGCGCTACGGGCCGGCGAC
>Ga0194132_10002837_pt1 | contig 31748 bp, 29 predicted proteins | sample TA2KigOf80mmetaG_FD_148612 | JGI IMG/M metagenome (GOLD analysis project Ga0194132, IMG submission 148612) | Freshwater microbial communities from Lake Tanganyika, Tanzania - TA2015054 Kigoma Offshore 80m | ecosystem: Environmental > Aquatic > Freshwater > Lake | place: Tanzania: Lake... | reverse complement strand
CGGCTTAGTAAGGCCGTTGTGAGGGGTGTTAAAGGAGAATGAAGCGGTTGCTGAGAAAAATACCGGTAATAAAAGAGTGGGTTTTATACCTTGAAAAGCGCGCATTTAAGCGGGCCTGGCGGAAGCGCAATCCACACAACCATACTGCAGTAGGTGACAGGTTCTTTCCAATAAATAATGTAAGCGTTGGGAAGATGAGTTATGGTGCACTGAATATTCAAAGCCTTTTTGAACAGGATGGTGAAAAACTAGCCATTGGAAATTATGTTTCCATTGCCCCGGGAGTGCAGTTTCTGCTGGGTGTGAATCATCAGACTGAAACGCTTTCAACCTTTCCGATGTATAGCCGGCTTACTAAGCCATCTAACATGGACGCTGTAGTAAAAGGTCCGTTGGTTATCGAGGATGAGGTATGGATTGGTACAAATGCCATCATTCTGGCGGGGCTGACAATTGGCAAAGGAGCCATTGTGGCTGCAGGTGCAGTTGTTACCAAAGATGTGCCACCTTATGCAATAGTTGGAGGTAATCCCGCCAGGGTAATCAGGTATAAGTTTTCTCAGGACATCATAGATGTAATTGCCCCCCTTTTTCTCAAGGATCTGGATAACGAATCTATGAAGAACAACATGGATCTGCTGTACAAGCCAATACTCAATGCGGCAGATGCAGAAAAGGTCGCCAAAATATTTGACTCCGCTAAAAAATAATATGCCCCGAATCATTGCTTTTTATTTGCCTCAATTTCATCCTATTCCTGAGAATAATAAATGGTGGGGTGAAGGATTTACCGAATGGACAAACGTGAGAAAAGCGAAGCCGGTTTTCAAAGGACATTACCAGCCGCGGGTACCTGCCGATTTAGGTTATTATGATTTAAGACTTTCCGAATCACGAGAAGCACAGGCTGAGTTGGCGGAAAAATATGGTGTTGAAGGTTTTTGTTACTGGCATTATTATTTTGGCGATGGCAGGCGGTTGCTGGAAAGGCCTTTTGATGAAGTATTAAAAAGCGGAAAGCCTGATTTCCCTTTTTGTCTGGCATGGGCAAATCATAGCTGGAAAGATAAACAGTTTAGCAAGGGAGGCAGCGATAAATTGCTCATAGAACAAAAATACGGCGGGGTTAAAGATTATACCTTTCACTTCAATCTAGTTCTGCCTGCATTCAAAGACCACCGTTATATAAGGGTATATGATAAGCCAGTTTTTATTATTCATTCACCCGATAAAGTGCCTGATTTAGTCGAATTTATGAATCTTTGGCAGAAGCTTGCCCGTGAAAATGGTTTGTCGGGTATACATTTTGTATGCAATACACACAATCTTGAGGACATAGAAACCATGCACATGAAAGGATTTGATGCCGTAAGTCTGGTAAGATTATTTCATGTGTTTAAGGCCGATTTTTCCTTGTGGTACCGCATGTATGCAAAATTTATGCGTTTGGTTTTTCAACGTGGGCAGGTTTTGGATTACGAACAGTGTTCAAGGTATTTTCATGGTGATGAAGATAAATTGCGCTATTGTTATCCAAGTATTTACCCGAACTGGGATCATTCTCCTCGTTCGGGTCGGCATGGTCACATATTGCACAATTCAACCCCTAAAGCCTTTAAAAAACATGTTGAACATGTTTTAGAAATGATAAAAGAAAAACCCTCACAGGAACAAATCGTGTTTATACGGTCGTGGAATGAATGGGCAGAAGGTAATTACATGGAGCCGGATCTCAGGTTTGGCAGAGGATATCTTGAGGCATTAAAGTCTGCCCTGGATGAATCGGCGGGCCGTTACTAAAATCTGGGCAGCTTCTTAATTCTTTTGCCCGTGAGTTTTGCCAGGTATTTGTTTACAAGCGAATTCACTTCCTGAGATATTTGGAATGCGTAAAGCAGATATGCGTATGCACCACCGAGAACAACTGTTCTTAAAATGCTGTCCCCAACAGGATATTCGAGCCACCTTCCTGTGAAGGAGAGCGCCATCATTGTAGCAAAAACAAGTATGAGTACCCCTTTGTTTCTGGCGAAAGGGTGCAGTTTCATTTTGAAATAAATAATGGATACGCCAAAAGTCTGGGTGCATAAAAACGTTATAAGGGTGCCGGCAGCGGCGCCGTTAATTCCGTAAACCGGGATAAGGAAATAATTGGCGACAATGGCGGTGGTCAGGGCTATGGCAAAGTTTATCAGCGTCCAAGCGTAAAAAGGAGAATTGGCGATAATGGGTCCGGCCGACGCGCCCAGTGCATCAACCAGGCGGGTAATGCCAATCAAAAAAACAACCCACTTCCCCTCTGCATAGTAATCGCCCCGGGGCATGATGGCATACATGTTATCCACGTTTATCCAAATAATGTAAAACAAAACCGTGGCCGCCATAAACTGGTTTAATGTACTTCGCTGATAAAGTTTCTCTACTTCGCGATGCTCATTTGCTTTCATGTGGTGCGAAAAAACCGGTGTGGCAATCTGCAGCAGTGTGCGTTTTGGAATATCAATCAGCATGGCCACATAAAAACCGATGCTGTAAATGGCAGTATCATCGAGCATTTTCATGGAGGAAACCATGAAGAAATCGATTCTACTTACAATCAAACCGGTTAATCCGCCTAAAAATAAAAATGCAGTGTAACGGATCATATCATTTTTTAGACCCGGATTTTCGCGTAGAAACTGCCAGTCCGGTTTCAGGTCAATCAGGGTTAATTTACGGATGAGAACCATGTTGAACAGGAAAACCAGTCCATATGCGCCGGACATGAGCCAAAGTGACTGGGAAAAGGAGAGCCAGCCTTTATAAAAGCAATAGCCTGAGATAATAACAAACGAACGGAGCATTACTTCCCTCAAAAAATTGGGAATGGCTGTACGTCCGTGGTTTGCGGCACATGTTTCCATTACGGTCTGATACAGTGAAAAAAGTACCATAAATACCAGCATGGGGTAAAGGGGCTCCAGCAGGGGAGCATCTTTTTTGAAAAGGCTCAGCAGCGGCTCTCTGAAAAAAATCAGCCCCGTTAATACCAGCAAATAACCCAGTGTGGGAATACTGAAAGCCCAGAAAAAGAAACCATGGTGCTTTTTATCGGCTGTCTGAAAGTGCGGAAAATAACGATTGATGCTGTAATTGGTGCCCATGAGCGCAAAACTGGACAGAACTGCTGCACTTTCGATAATCAGACGCACTGCACCCAGTTCCTTTGGAGAGTAAAAAAGGGGTTGTAGCAAGAACAGGCTCAGAAATGCAAGACCAATCCCAATATAGTTGCTGAAACTGGACTTGATACTCTGGCGGATGATGACACCCATGCCGCAAATTTACGGATTGCAATATCCCGTTGATGAAGTTGTTTACAATTTACGACAAAAATGCACCTGCATTCGATTTGGTTGTTCAATCGGTTTTTCCGCCTTTATTTTGCCCTTTCACATGCTGAATCTCATCATCTTTGGTCCTCCGGGTGCAGGCAAAGGCACCCAAAGCGAAAAAATCATCGCGCAGTATCAGCTGGAACATATCTCAACCGGAGATCTGCTGCGTGCTGAGCGGAATGCAGGAACAACGCTTGGAATTAGGGCCAACGAATACATAATCAAGGGAGAATTGGTTCCCGATGAGGTGGTTATCGGCATGGTCCGCAACTTTATGTTGTCAAAATCTTCCGCACAGGGTTTTATTTTCGATGGTTTTCCCCGCACCATTCCGCAGGCCGAGGCACTGGATTCGATGTTGCTTGAATTCAATACATCCATTGCCACGGTTCTTGGGCTACAAGTAGGGGAAGACGAACTTGTGAAAAGGCTGATGCTGCGCGGTTATACCTCCGGCCGGATTGATGATCAGGACGAAAATACCATACGCAACCGTTTTCGTGAATATCAGAATAAAACCCTGCCGCTGCAGGTTTTCTACACCGGACAGGGGAAATACCAGGGTGTAGAGGGGATAGGTGAAATTGAAGAAATTTTCACTAACTTGTGTGCCTGTATCGACAAGGTAAAATTATGATCAAAAACAACATTCATTATCTTATACTGGCGGTGGCCGGAATAATAGCCGCATGGTTCATCGGTAATGGCTTTAAGCGTAAACCCCAAGGTGAATATATCTCTGTTACCGGCATGGCTGAAGTAAATTTTACCAGTGATGATATTCACTGGTCGGGTTCATTTTCACGTTCCAACCTGGAAATGAAAGATGCCTATCAGTTGCTGAAAGCTGATAAAGATAAGGTGTATCAGTATTTTAAAACCAAAGGGATACAGGATTCAGAGATGGTTTTTGGCACGGTGAATATAGATAAACAATATGAAGATATTCGTTCTGACGGTAATTACCGCACAGTTTTTGTCGGCTACAAAGCATCACAGGGTATAAAAATACGCTCACGCCGTATTGATGCCATTGAATCTATTGCGAAAGAGAGCATGGAGCTCGTTGAGAAAGGAATTGAATTCAATGCCGGAACACCCGAGTTTTATTACACGCGTTTATCTGAGCTGAAACTTGAGCTTATTCGCAAAGCGGCTGCAGATGCCAGTTCCCGCGCCGGGAAGATTGCTGAGGCAAGCAACAGCAATTTGGGATCGCTCAAGTCCTCAGATTTGGGGGTGTTTCAGATTACTGGTGAAAATGAAAACGAGGAATACAGCTGGGGCGGTGTTTTTAACACTTCCAGCAAGCGCAAGACCGCTCGTGTTACGGTTTCTTCCAATTTTGCGACCCATTGATGCCTCCACGCAATTTACTGTTGCTGGATCTTGATAATACCCTTTGGGATTTTGACGGCAATGCCGAAGAAGCCCTGGGCGAACTTTTTCACAGGCATAAATTACACATTCGCACATCCCATTCCGTACATCATTTTATTGAGACTTACAAAGCCATCAATAAGGCATACTGGAAGCGTTATGAGGCGGGTGAGATTGAAAAGGATTTACTCAGGACCGGAAGGTTCATGGATACCTTCAGTTCTCTCGGCATTCCCGATGGGGAACAACCCGAAAATGTGTGGGATGAATACCTGGAAATCTGTCCTGTTATGACCCGGATGATGCCCGGTGCCATGTCGTTTGTGAGGAAAATGAAAGAACACTTCGTGATTGTGTTGCTTACAAACGGGTTTGAGAAAACGCAGCGCACCAAAATAAATGCCTGTGGTTTGGTTGAATACGTGGATTTAATGATAAGCAGTGAGGCGGTAGGTATTGCCAAGCCTGATAAAGGTATTTTTGATATTGCCATACATACTGCCGAAGAGAAATGGGGAGAGTTTAACCGTGTTTTTTACGTCGGCGACATCTGGGAAACAGACGTAGCAGGCGGTGTGAATGCCGGTATACAGACCTGCTGGTATAACCATACGGCATCCGAAATACCGCAGGATGAAACCGCTCGTCACCCTTTGTTTTTGGGCTCTTACGACTCGCTTTCAGCACTGGGTTCTGCAATCATTGAAAGGCTTTGACAATTAAGTTACACAATTTAGGATAGCCTTAATTATCTTTGTGTGTCCATGAATATTAGTATTAAAAATCTTCTTTTGCTTGCCATTGCAGCATTTTCTTCGCAGGCAGGTATTGCGCAAACCATCGAGGTGCAAGGTAACAATACACAAAACTTTTATCCCGAAGCGAGTGGTTTTACCGATTGCTCCATCTATATGAAAAATATCAGCAAAGTTTCACTGAAGATTGCCTATGAGAAAGTTTCTGCAGATTATCCTGCCGGCTGGGATGTTTCGTTTTGCGATAATCGCAATTGTTTTTTCTCACTCAGGGATAAAGACACCTTTACTGCTATGGCTCCGGGTGAAAAAGCTAGTATGAAAATTACTGTTTACCCTAAAGGATCCGCCGATACGGCAGTTGTTAAATATGCAGTTTGGGATGTAAACAACCCCGCAGTTAAAGATACCCTTACTTTTAACATCATGGTGCGCTGGTCTGCTGGAATCCAATTGTCTTGTATGCCCCAGCCGGCTATTTACCCAATTCCTACAAAAAGCCATCTTCAGGTAAATACAACAGGGGCTAATTACATCGAAATCAGAAATATTTCCGGGCAGACAGTTGGTCACTATCTTCCAAATGCTGAATGGACCCGCCTGGATATTGCCGAACTACTCGCAGGCAGTTATTTTATTCTTCTTAAAGGGGATAATGGTATTCGCAGTTACAAATTCCTGAAAAATTAACGGGTAAGAACCCTATAAATATGCTGCTTTTCGCATTTCAAACACTGACTTCAGGTTGGTTTTTGATTGTGTGTTTTATCGCAGCAGCCGGTTTAACTTTCTTGCTGTATAAAAAAACGGCACAATTTCAAGGTGTTTGGAAGTATCTGCTGCCCGGATTGCGGTTTACCGGTCTGTTCTTTTTGTTTTTATTGCTTTTGACTCCATTTGTAGTGCTGACATCTCAGCAGGAAGAAAAGCCCACCTTATTGGTGTATTTGGATAAAAGCGCTTCTGCAGCAGATCAAACCAAGGAGGTGTACGAGCAATCGCTCAGGAAAACACTCACTGCACTGGAGGATAAGTTCAATGTCCGTACCTATTTGTTTGCAGATAAAGTATACCCGAGGGGCGATACGGTCAAAGGCATTAATAGTACTGACCTGGGACAGATATCCGGACACATCAATAACTACAGAGACTCAAGGACTGTTTCTACGGTGCTTGTTGTCTCCGATGGAATTCAGAACCGCGGGGTAAGTCCGCTGCTGCTGCCTTTACACAGCAACCCGCTTCTCTACTGCATAGGTTTGGGAGATACAACACCGGTGTCGGATATAAGAATTACGGGTGTTCAGGTGAATGAATCAGTTTTTCTGGGCAGTGAGTTTACCCTGGAAGCTCAATTGCAGTGTGATGCGGTAGTTTCCGCTGCTTATAAAATTGCTTTATGGGAAGGTCAGTCGCTAATAGAAAGCCAATCCGGCTTTTTTGATAAAGGCAGCAGGTACAAGAGAATTTCATTTTCACTGAAAGGTAAAAGTACAGGGCTTAAACAATACAAGGTTTTGGTATCTTCTTTGCCGGGAGAAAAAAACAGGGCCAATAATGAGGCTACGGCAGTGACGGAAGTGGTGGATGACCGCAAGAAAATCACATTGGTTATGGCCGCCGCACATCCTGATGTTGGGGCACTGAAACGCCTTTTGGATGAAAACGCCCGATATCAGGTAAGTACGGCTGATCCCGGCCTAACTCCCAATCTTGAATCGGCAGATATTTTTGTGGTTCATGGTATGCCTCTCAATGCAAGTCAGGCTGCATGGCTGAAAAGACTGGCTGAATCCGGGAAACCTTTTTTGCACATCAGCTCTGTGCAAACAAAGAGGGGTTTACTGGGTGGTCTTCCCGGCGGAATATTTCCTTCAGTATCTAATCAGACAGAAGAAGTTTTGCCACAACCGGCACCCGACTTTGCAGAAATAGTATTCGAGCCTGAGGTTTTAAGAAGAATCGCATCTCTTCCCCCGCTGAAAGTAGCTTATGGCAGGTGGCAGACCGATGCAGGTCAAAAAGTGTTTCTGAAACAGAGAATCGGGAATGTGGAAACTGAATATCCACTCTATTATTTCAGAGATCTGAACAAGCAACGCACGGTGTGGATTTGTGGGGAGGGTATCTGGCGCTGGTTTTTGAAGGAAACTGCCGCCCACGGAGATTGCATGGCAACAAGATCATTGATTTTTCAATCGGTCCAATATCTTGCTGTTTCAGGTAAGCCCAAATCCTTTGAACTCAAGGCATCCAAAAGTGGATACGAATCCGATGAATCTGCAGTATTGCAGGCAACCTGGCTAGATGCCGCCGGCAACCGAGAAAACAAAGCGGCCTGCGAACTTACTCTAGAGGGAGATCAAGGCTTTAAAAGGGTGATGCCTATGGCCCGTTACAACGATGTTTACCGGCTGGAAGCGGCTGGTTTACCGCCCGGTCAGTACAAAGCAACTGCCAAACTGGATAAAAACCCTGCACCATTTGCATCTGCGGTATTTATTATTACCTCAGTATTGACGGAAACTACCATGACCCGCGCTGATCACAGTTTCATGCGACAATGGGCAGCCAAGTACGGAGGTGTGTTTGTGAACCGCAGCCAAATTGATCTGCTGAGTCAACTTCTGGATAAGCAGGCAACTGCACGACCCGTTGTGTACAGCGAAACCAAAATCACGGAACTGATTCACGCGAAGTGGTTTTTTCTGATTATTGTGCTGTGTTTTTCGCTGGAGTGGATTTTCCGTAAATATCTAGGCGGTTATTGACGACCTTTGCAGGTAATGGCAAGGGTTGTAGTAGGCTTAAGCGGTGGCGTTGACAGCAGTGTGGCGGCATGGTTGCTCAAAGAGCAGGGGCATGATGTCATCGGTCTGTTTATGCGCAACTGGAACGATGCTTCGCCTACCCTTGAAGATGAGTGTCCATGGATTGATGACAGCCGTGATGCTATGATGGTGGCCGAACAGCTCGACATTCCGTTTCAGGTTTTAGACCTAAGCGCGGATTACAAAACCCGTATAGTTGATTATATGTTTGCGGAGTATGCCGCAGGAAGAACACCCAACCCGGATGTGCTTTGTAACAGAGAAATCAAGTTCGATTTGTTTTTGCAAAATGCCCTAAAACTGGGAGCTGATTTTGTGGCCACCGGGCATTACGTACGCAAAGACACTATAGTAGCAGGCGGCAAGGAGTATTTCAGGTTGTTGCAGGGTATGGATACCAACAAAGACCAAAGTTATTTTTTGTGCCAGTTAAATCAGGAGCAGCTGTCAAAAGCTTTATTCCCGATTGGTCATTTGCAGAAATCTGAGGTTAGGGAACTTGCCGCAGCGGCTGGATTGCATGTTCACAGCAAGAAAGACAGTCAGGGATTGTGTTTTATCGGTAAAGTTTCACTGCCTGATTTTCTGCAGCAACAATTAAAACCCAGGGAAGGTGATGTGATATTGGTGGAAAAGGATACGCCTGAAGTATTGTTGCATGTTCAGCGTTTGCAAGAAGAAAATGAGCCTGAAATTTGGGTGGAGAAACCCCGTTTTTCTCGTGCTTCGGGAAAAGTAATTGGAAAACATAAAGGAGCACATTACTACACAATAGGGCAGCGGCGCGGATTGCAAATTGGTGGCACGGGATTACCGCTTTTTGTGTTGCAGACCGATGTGAAAGGAAATATCATTTATGTTGGTTTGGGTGAAGACCATCCCGCCCTGTTAAGCAAGGCACTGGAAGCTGATGAAGTTGGTATTCACTGGGTAAATCCGGCGGCTAAAAACCTGTTGGAAAGCGGTGAAAATTTTAAGGGCAGAATTCGCTACAGACAGTCCCTTTTTGACTGTTATTTTAAAATGACAGAAAACAGACAATTCTGCATCTTTCTCACAGCACAGCGTTCAGTAACTTCCGGGCAGTTTTTGGCCGTATATTATTTGGAAGAATTGATATGCAGTGCAACGATTAAGTAATAATAAACGTCTAATATGTCATGATAAAGTTTATGGAAACCACAAAGACAGTATTGATAAAACACAGAGCAATAAATAAATTGTTGTTTTTATTTTCTTTTATGATGATATGCAATGGGTTGCGTTCCCAGATATCATCAACGGGGAAAACATTTTACATGACTTTTATGGAAATGGAAGCTCGCACAGGCGGGTATCCTGACTCGCTTATTATTTACATAACCTCAGAAAAGAACACGACTATAGTCTTGGATAATCCCAGATTGTCCGGTTCATCCCAGACCATTAACATTACCGCCGGTGTGGTAAACAGACGGGCTGTGGATCCCCAATTTTATTATCCTCAGGGTTCAGAATTCAATGCCTCTGACCTGAATAGTAAACGTGGATTACGGATTGTTGCCAAGGATCCGGTGAATGTGTATTGTATGAATCTGGAACTAAACAGATCAGACGGTACGTTTGTAATGCCTTATGAGTCTATTCCACAGGCCCCCGTTTTTTATGTTACTTCATACACGCCAACACAAAGATCTGGTTCAACCTATTCGCCCAGTCAGTTCGCCATAATTGCTATGGATAACAATGTTTCCGTGGAGATTACGCCCACAGTGCGAACAAGGGGAGGCAAGGCTGCAGGAACAGCTTTTACTGTTTCAATGTCCAGAGGCCAAGTATATCAGGTTCAAAGTGACCCTGCTGATGGCAATACGAGTGATGGAACGAGCCTGACTGGAGATTTAACCGGTACACGGATTCGTGTTGTCAACGGATGCGGAAAAATTAATGTTTTCTGTGGAATGCGTTCGGTTAAAATCCCCAATTCTTCATGTGGAATCGCCGTGGATCATCTCTATACACAGCTTTTTCCAATATCGGTGTTAGGGACCAAGCATGTAGTAATGCCATACAAAGACCAATCAAAAGGCTACATAGTAAAGGTATTGGCAACCAAGCCCAATACCAGAATTTCGGTTGATGGCACCTACGTTGGATCTACACGAGACGCAGGTAAATATTATTATTTGGATGTTACCTCCTCGGTTGCCCGTTGCATCACATCAGACAGCCCGGTTTATGTAGTTCAGTACATGAAAAATGGTGGTAACTGCGCAGGTACTACCGGTAACGATGGAGATCCTGCCATTCTGATCATGCCGGATCAGTCACAAAAAATGCTCAAAACAATTGTAGGAACTGCTAATACAAGCAACATGAACAAACACTATGTGAATGTTCTTGTTGCGACGAACGCTAAAAAGATAGTCAAAATAAACGGAACTTTTGTTAGCTCAACCGCATTTACAGATGTATCATGCGCGGATCATTCCTATGTACAACTGAATGTAAATAACCCCTCTTCAAATGTAATTGAATGCGACTCGGGTCTTATTGCTGTGGCTTATGGTGTAGGACGATACGAAAGCTATAGCTATTGTTCCGGAGCATTGTTTGAAAATCTGGAGTATGATTTTACCCTAAAACGTGCGAGCAAATGTCCCAAATATCCGGTTGATATCTCAGCGAAAGTACCAAAAACAGTTAAACCACTCGCAATTCTTTGGGACTTTGGCGATAATACCCCACGCGATACAGGAAGAAAGGTTACGCATGCATTTTTGAAGACAGGTTCATTTTATGTTACCATGAAGGTTGTGGTAAAAGTACCCTGCGGAGCCAATGATACATTTACACGCTCAAAAATTATTGATATTTTACCCGGCCCGACCCTCAACTTTCCGGACACCTTAATCAAATGCGGAAATGCCCGAATTAACGAGACATTTGACGCAGGATCAAGTGTGAAATTTCTGTACAAATGGCAGGATAGTTCTGCCAAACGTTTCTATACGGCTACCAATACAGGCAAGGTATGGGTGAGGGTGAGAGATACATCCACCAATTGTTCATCAATGGATTCAACCGTTATCGTTAGGGCTGCACAAATTGATGCCAAGCTGAATTATGATACAGCATACAATTGCATTAACGTGAACAGATATGTTCTTTCTGATAACACCAATTACTACGGCGATAGGCTAAAGTCGGTACTTTGGAAACTAGCAAATCCCTATTTGCCCGGTGATACGACCCGACTGACGGATTTAATATTCCGTAAAACGTTTGATTCTATCGGTCAATACTATTTAGAATATATTGTATACACGAAAAAGGGTTGTTCGGATACCGTGAAAACAGTATTGAATGTCAATGGATTGCCAACTGCCAAACTGTGGTCATCCAAATTATTCTATTGTCAGAATTCAACCACCGATCTGATTGATTCGAGTTATGGTGATGGAGGTATTGGAAAAACATTCTGGACTTATGGTGATGGTACTAAGGATACAGTAAACAACCGCTTTGGCAGACACCGCTATACCAGTTATGATACCTTCACCGTGAATATGATAACCCAAACCATTCATGGTTGTACCGATACGCTCGACTCGGCTTTTGTGGTGCACCCTGTTCCGGTTTCTAAAATTACGAAAACCACTAACAATCAGTGTTTCAAACAAAACAGTTTTGATTTTTCAGACAATAGCAGTCCGTTGCCATACGGTACGTATAACCGCTACTGGCACTATAATGGCACATCCACAACAGGTGTGTCATCGCTGATAGCTGTTAAATTTAAAGACACAGGTTTCTGGACAGTCACCCGTATTGATACATCGGACTATGGGTGTATGGATTCTGTTAAGGCCACAGTTTATGTGGCTCCTGAGCCTAAGGCGCGCTTGGTGGTTACCGACAGCAATAAGTGTTTTAATCAGCATTTCTTCAACCTAGATGACCGCTCTATAATTGGTTCGGGTGCCGTTGCGTCACGCAAATGGACTTTCTCTGATGGTAGTACAAGTACCTCCAAAACTCTCACCAAAAAGAAGTTTTCTGCATGGGGTGTTTATACCGTCAAGCTAGTGGTAACCTCTGGGCTTGGATGTAAAGACAGTTTAACCCGTCTTCTGGATGTGAGCCCTTCCCCTAAGTCTGCTTTCAGTGTGAATGATGATATTCAGTGTATCATAGGCAATAGTTTTTCATTCAGCCCTGATAATATCTTGGTTGTTCCCGGTATTACAGTCTCTCATAAATGGGATTTTGGTGATAATGCTACTTCGACTGCCCAAAGCCCGGTGTATTCATATTCAGATACCGGTACCTATAAGGTTAAATATATTATGTCTACAAGCCAGGCCTGCCATGACACTACAATTCGCATCATGCGTGTTGTGCCAACTCCGAAACCTTCGTTTACAAAGTTGCCTGACAGCACTTGTCTTGGCAAGGCGAAATTTAGCTTTATCAATACAACCAATTTCAACGGTACCCTCAGCTATGACTGGTCTTTGGGCGATGGTTCCAAAGCTACCACTAGGCATGTAGTTCAGAAAGATTATACCAGTGCAGGTAATTACACCATCAAACTTATTGTTACTTCGCTTGCAGGTTGTAAGGATTCAACCACCAGAATGATAAAGATATTCCCGATTCCGCAGGCAAACTTCAGTATTAATGACGATTTGCAGTGCCTTAATGGAAATAATTTTGTTATTACCGACAATTCCAATACCAATGGAGCAACCGGAGTAACGTATAACTGGAAGATGACCCCCGGTGGAACCTTTACCGGTAAGAACTATCCCAATCAGATATTTACCGATACAGGTAACTACAGTCTTAAACTGGATGTGTTGTCTGACCGCGGTTGTGGCAGTACCATTACCAAGACTATGTATGTAGCCGAAACACCTTATGTTGATGTCACTTTCGATTCGGACGCATGTCAGGATGAGACAGTAAACTTTACGTCCAATACACGCATTAACAAGGGCAGTATTACCGACTACAACTGGAATTTCGGCGATGGTTCCAATGCTGCGGTGGCAAACCCAAGCAAGGTTTACAATACTTCAGGCAAATTCAATGTGAGCCTGACCGTTACTTCCAACAATGGATGTACAGCAACATCAAAAGCTAAGCCCATGACAGTATTTGCCAAGCCTGTTGCAAATTTTATTTCTGATTATTTGCTGTCGCGTGGCATGGAGACCGATTGGAAATTTGTATTTACAGGAAGCAATGCGGTGGGTTATGATTGGCGCTTTGAAGACGGACAAAATAGCAATGCAGGCGGTCCATTATTCCTTACATTTAATGATACGGGTAATTTCCGCGTGAAGCTTATAGTAACCAGTCCAGACTTTTGTGTTGACAGTATCACTAAGTTTATCTTCCTGAAACCCGAGTTGTTGTTCTGGTTGCCAACTTCATTCACCCCAAATAATGATGGGTTGAATGAAACTTTTGGCCCCAATGCCACTTTTGGTTTGAGCAAGTATAGTATGCAGATTTACGATCGCTGGGGTGGTTTGTTGTTTACTACAAACGATCCTGCAAAATCCTGGAATGGAAATGACTACAGCGGTAAGCCACTCCCCGAGGGTGTTTATGCCTACACAATTAATTTCCGATACATAGATGGAAAATTGTTTGTATACAAGGGATCCATAACAATAATTCGATAAATTAGGAAACAAGCTATAAAAGAAAAGCCCCGGAAACGGGGCTTTTCTTTTATGAGACTATGAAAGTTTTATTATCCCAGATAAGATTTCAGGATTTTGCTTTTACTGCTTTTACGCAGGCGCCGCAGGGCTTTCTCCTTAATTTGACGCACGCGTTCGCGTGTTAGGCCCACCTTCTCAGAGATGTCTTCCAGGGTATGGGCAGGATTTCCGTTCAGTCCGAAGTAATATTTCAGTACATCGCGCTCTTTATCGCTGAGGGTACTGATAAGGCGGTTGATTTCGTTTTGCAGCGACTCATTGATAAGGGGCATGTCTGGGTTGGGTTCGTCATTCTGGTCAAGAACGCCCAGCAGGGTATTGTCTTCACCGTCAGCCAGGGGCGCATCGATGCTCAGGTGACGACCACTGCTGCGGAGGGCATTTTCTACCTCGGTGAGAGAAATCTGCAAATGTTCTGCAATTTCTTCAGGCGTTGGTTCACGCTCCAGTGCCTGCTCAAGGCGGGCGGAGGCCTGAGTGATACGTCCAAGACTGCCTACTTTGTTAAGGGGAAGACGAACGATACGGCTTTGGTCTGCCAGTGCCTGAAGGATGCTTTGACGAATCCACCAAACGGCGTAGGATATAAATTTAAAGCCGCGGGTTTCATCGAAACGGCGTGCGGCTTTGATGAGCCCCATGTTGCCTTCGTTAATCAGATCGCCGAGAGTGAGGCCCTGATTCTGGTATTGTTTGCTCACAGAAACCACAAATCGAAGGTTGGCGTTTACCAGTCTTTCCAATGCGGCCTGATCTCCTTCACGGATTCGGCGGGCTAATTCCACCTCTTCCTGCGCATCAATCATCGATACTTTGGAAATTTCGTTGAGATATTTGTCTAGGGATTTGTTTTCCCGGTTGGTAAACTGCTTCGAAATTTTTAGTTGTCTCATGATTGCTTTGGCTCTTGAATATAAATTGCCTTGCAAATATACAATCGAAAAGCCAATTTGGCTTTTGAAAATATGCAATAATTTTATTGCAGGGCAGCAGTAAGGTTAAAGACGAGCCATGCGCTTAACCATGCAAGAACCAGATAGGTCGCAAATTGGAGCAACGGCCATTTCCATCCGCCGGTTTCACGTTTCATTACTGCAATGGTGCTCATGCATTGCAGGGCGTAGGCATAAAATATCATCAGGCTGAGTGCATAAGGCAGACCATAAAGTGGTTTCCCTGTTTCAGGATTTACTTTTTGCTTCATCACATCCCTGATGGTCTCGGGCTTGTCTTCTCTGCCTCGAAACAGGGTTGCCATGGTTCCTACGAAGACCTCACGGGCAGCGAAAGACGATATTATGGCGATACCTGTTTTCCAGTCATAACCCAAGGGCTGAATGGCTGGTTCTATGAATTTGCCCAGGTGTCCGGCATAGCTGGCTTCCAGCCTGGCTTCGGCTAAATCGGTATTTCGTAGTTTTTCGGTGTATAATCCGTAAGTAGGTTTATCCGTTGTTCTGTAAACCTCATTTTCAGCCATTTCAATTGCATTCCCCGGGCCATAGCTACTGAGCGCCCATAGAATCATGGAAATAATCACGATGACCTTGCCTGCGGAGGTGACGAAACTCATGCTCTTATGCGACATTTGGAGCAGCACGCTTTGAAGACGCGGCAACTGGTATGTAGGCATCTCCAGGATAAATTCGGAAGTTTCTGTGTTTTGGTTTCTTCTTTTGAAAAACAGGGAAATGCCAACAGCCGCTATTATTCCGGCAAAATAGGCCAAGGTCATGATGATACTGCGCAGGCTAAACGGGCCAATTCCGGCTGTTTCCGGAATGGTAAGTGAAATGAGCAGTGCGTAAACCGGCAAACGTGCGCTGCAGCTCATCAGGGGTATTACAAACATGGTGCCCAGCCTTTCCCCTTTGTGCTTAATATTTCGGGTTGCCATAATGCTGGGAATGGCGCAGGCAAATCCACTTATAAGAGGAATTACAGAGCGTCCGTTCAGGCCGATTCTGCGCATAACCCGGTCGGTGATGAAGCTGGCGCGGGTCATATAGCCGCTGTCTTCCAGCAAGCCGATAAACAGGAAAAGTATAGCAATCTGGGGCACAAACACTACTACGCCGGCAATTCCCGGTATAAATCCTTCGCTTAGCATGGAAGTAAAGGTGCCCGGAGGTAAGGCAGTATTTGTCCATTCACTGAGCGTGGCAAATCCCTCCTCTATCCAGTTCATGGGGTATTCTGCCAGGGTGAAAACACCTTGAAAGATGGTGAGCATGATGAAAGCAAAAATCAGGTAGCCAACAATGCGGTGGGTGAGCCAGTAATCGAGTTTAGCGCACCATGCTATTCCGTTGGTCGGTTTTTGGCACACACAAGCAGATATTATCTTTTCTATATGTGCATACCGCGAAAGCGTTTCCGCAGCTACGCCTGCTCTTTTACCTGTTTTAATGCAATCCGCAAGTCGTTCCCGGGTATTTTCCACCATCTTCAATGAAGAAACTTTTGCATGGCTGAGTGCAGGAATTATTGCATCCATGCCATCGCCTTTTCTGGGATTGATTTTTACCACAGGAACGCCCAGTATGTTTTCAAGTTCTGTGGTATTTATCTGCAGGTTTTTCTTTTGTGCCGTATCGTTCATGGTGAGCAAAACGGTCATGGGAATATTTAACTCGGCTACCTGGGAAAACAACAGCAGGTTTCTGCGAAGATTGGATGCATCGAGGATGAAGAAAATTTTGTTTGGTAAATCGACACTATCCAATCCCAGCAGTTCTTTCACTACTACTCTTTCATCCTCAGATTCTGAGTAGAGGCTGTAAATGCCGGGAAGGTCAATGAGCGAAAATTGTTGACCACCTGCCCCCCATGATCCATGTTTCTTTTCAACGGTAGTTCCCGGTAGGTTGCTGACTTTTTGCCTAAGTCCTGTAAGCCGGTTGAACAGCGTTGATTTTCCGCAGTTCGGATTTCCAATCAGGGCGATGTTTTCAGCCATGAGTTGGTGATTCAGCAGGTTCAACAATCAGCAGTTTTGCTTCAGATTTGCGCAATCCGAGCAGGTAGCCTTCCACATTAAACGCCATAGGATCACCGGCAGGGGCGGTAAATTCAAGCTTAATAAGGGTTCCGGGCACGCAGCCCATGGCAGTTAAGCGGTCTGCCTGCAGGGATGGGGTCAGGGCAGAGATTTTGGCATACATGCCGGGTTTGAGTTCGTCTGCCGTAACCATTGTCCCGCAAAAATAAGGGTTAAATTTCGGTTAAGTCCTTATTTGGCCGCTGTTTTAACCAATTTTTCAGCTACAGGATACCAATCAGGTTTTTCATTGGTGAAGTAGGATTCCGTATAAGAATGAATAATAGAGGCGGCAATCTTTAGCAATGAGCGGTTTTCGGGTTTGGACAATTCTGTTTCGATAAAGCGCATCTTTCTCAAATTAGATTCGCCCATATTGCGGTCATCGGATGATTGAATCTGGTTGTTGAACCAGTTAGAGAAAACGAGGTTGAATGCGCTCAGGCCGGCTTTGGGATTTTTGTGAAGCATCAGCATGTATTGACAGGGTTCCATGCCAGTATCTTGCAGCATCCACTTCTTTAACCATTCTGTGGCAATGGCTTTGGTTGCATATTTAACTGCATTTCGGACCGTGTCGGCAAAGCGCGATTCCCAATCCACATAATTAATGGCATGGCTTGCTATTTTCGGGCTGGGATCTGAAGTAAGGCGCGATAATATTAACTTGCTAAGGTTGGGGTATTGTTCACGCATAACTATCAAGGCTTTTTCTCTTACATCCGAGTCGAAATTGCCCAAAGTAATGCGCTGCAAATTCGATTTGATGGCATTATTATCGTTGAAACTGCGGTATGAGCAATGAGCCAGGGCGGCATTTAGCAGAGGGCTCCAGTTGGATTGCAGAGCGGCAATGATGATGCTGTCCGCCGTTACTTCCAGTTCGGAGTAGGAATTGGGAAACAGTTCGGCAGCGCGGTTGAAAACAACGAGCTGTAAAGCTGGGTTTTTGAGGGTTTGTATGGCCTTTTTTAATGACAGCAGCGGGTAAGGAGCATAACCGTCATTAGGGTAATTTATTTTGCACAGGAGCTGATTGTCGGGGTCTAACAGCCAGAAGTCGGGTTGCTCTGAAAGAAGGAAGGTGAATGATTGCACACGCTTGCTGATTTCAATGGGAAATATACGGGTGGTCGTTCCGGTTTGAACCAGCACTTTGGTTTTCATTGTATAGGTATTTCGGTGGTTTTGAATCTGATTAATATTAAAGTTTATGGATTTAGCGGTTGAGTCCCAGGTTGATAAAACATTGATTTCCGGATTATTACCGGTAAAGTACCATTGATTGAAAAATGGGTGCAGGTCGCGACCAGTAACGGCTTCCATAGCCAGTCTAAGGTGGTCTACCTCAGCAGCTCGGAAACGATTGTCGGTCAGGTATTTTTTAATTCCCTCCCTAAACGCAGCATCCCCAATTTCATAACGGAGCATGTGAAGTATGAGCGCTCCTTTCTGGTAGCTGACAACATCGAAAACATCATCAGCCCGGTGATAATCATACCGTACCAGTTTTTTGTCGGCGCCGCCCATCATGCCATTTAAACGGGTATATAATATGAATTCTTCAAGCAGTTCGTCGGCATTGGCCTTACCATATTTGTATTCGCGCCAGAGATATTCGCCGTAGGTGGCAAAACTTTCATTGAGGGTAATGTTGCTCCAACTTTCAGCAGTAACCAGATCTCCGAACCACTGGTGAAAAAGTTCATGGCTTACATAATCTTCGTAAGTTTCATCGCGGAACTCCTCTTCAGTGGTTTGCAGGTTTTCCATGTGCACGGTAGCACTGGTGTTTTCCATGGCACCACTTACAAAATCCCGAACCACCACCTGACTGTATTTGTCCCAGGGATAATCCACGCCAGTGTATTTGCTGAAGAACTCTATCATCTCGGGCGTATTGCCGAAGATCTTTTTGGCGCGGGATGCATAGGGCTTTTCCACCAGGTAGGAAACGGGTTTATCGTGCCACTTGTCCTGAATTTCTGCCCAGTCTCCGATGGCCATCATCGCGAGATAAGGAGCGTGAGGCAGTTTTTGTTCCCAGCAATCGGTGCGCGTGCCATTGCTGTTTACTTGCGATGAGATTTTGAGACCATTGCTAAGGCTTACCATAGTATCGGGAATGGTCATGCAAATGCGCTGGGTCATCTTTTGGTTGGGTGCATCAATGGTGGGAAACCATCGGCTGTTGCTTTCAGTTTCGCCCTGTGTCCATATCTGGCGTGGTTTCAGCTGGTCGGAGCCATCGGTATTAATAAAGTAAAGGCCCCGGTCCTGTGAGATGGCAGAACCGCTCTCAACCTCTCCTATGTATGGTTTTGCGGTATATTTTATTTTGAGATTTACAAGAGGATTGGCTGTACTGAAAGTTATTCCGGGCTTGATTATCAATTGGAGGTTGTCTTGGTAGGAAAATACAACTGATTTCCACGCATCATTCTGCCTAATCTGCACGGAATGAATATCCATGTATTTGGCATCAAGCAGGATGCTGTCAGTTTCATAGAAATGCATTTTCAGGATGATTTCGGCTTCGCCCAAAAGCTGTTTTTTGTCAAAATCAAAGCTAACATACAGGTTGGTATGTTGCAGGTCCCAGTCGCTGTAGCGGGCTGAGCGGTAATCGGATGGCAGGATTTCATTTTCGCCGGTCCAGGTAGCAATTGCATAGTCAACGGCAGTATCAATTGCCGTGCTATCCACAGCCCAATCGTAGCTGTTTTTGGGAAAAATGCTACATCCAGATAATGTGATAATGGTGAAAAGTATAAGTATCGTTTTTTTCATTGTATCTTATTGTTTGAAGAATTCCCAGGCTTTCTCTGCCTGTTTTTGAAGCATAAGCATGCCATTAAACACACTGGCACCCTGATTTGTTGCCTTTTTCATTAACAATGTGTCTTCGGGATTATAAACAAGATCGATGATGGTGTGATTTGGTGAAACGTATTCGAATGGGATAGGGGGACATTCGTCAATGTTCGGGTGCATGCCCTGCGGGGTGGTATTAATGATAAGGTTGTTGGTTTTTATCGTTAATGTATCCATTGCTTCATAGCTAATCTGATCCAATTGCGGATTGCGACTGACAATGGTATAAGGAATATTGTATTGAACTAAAACATAGCAAACGGCTTTTGCAGAACCACCGGAACCCAAGACCAAGGCTTTTTCTGATTTTTCTGCGCCGGCCGAGAGCAATAGCTCTTCAAATCCGAATACATCTGTATTGTATCCTATTAAGGAATAATGACTGCCATTTCTGCGAATACTGACCGTGTTTACAGCACCAACTTCAAGTGCTTCGGCTGAGATTTCGTCCAGATAAGGGATGATTTCTGTTTTGTAGGGAATGGTTACGTTGATGCCGCGCAATTCTGTACGCTTTTCCAATAGCCCAGGCAAGTCCTTGATATTTTGCAGCGGGAAAAGCCTGTATTCCCAGTCTGTAACACCTTCCCTTCGGAAAATCTGAGAAAACAATTCGGGAGACCTGCTATGGCCAAGGGGATTGCCTATCAGGCCCAGCAAGTGCATATTACTTTTTGGAAAATTTAGATTTGAGTGCCTGATAAATCATGGGGCAAATGGAGATGAAAATGATGCCCAGTACTACTTTTTCAAAGTTTTTCATCACCCATTCATTGCTGCCCAGCAGGTAACCGGCAATGCTTATGCTGCAAACCCACAGGACAGCCCCTGCGATACAATAACCGATAAACTTTCGATAGCCCATGGTGCCGAGTCCGGCGGCGAATGGGGCAAAGGTTCTTACAATGGGCACAAATCTCGCCATGATGAGGGTTTTGCCACCATGTTTTTCATAAAAAGCGTGGGTTTGGTCCAGGTATTCACGTTTCAGTAATTTCCATTTTAGGTCGAATATACGCACCCCGATTCGGCTGCCTATGAAATAATTGGTGTTGTCGCCCAAAAGCGCTGCTGTTATCAATAAGGGTATGAGAATGAAGATGTTGAATTCGTTGTTCGGATTAGCTGCAAGCATACCTGCTGTAAAGAGCAATGAATCACCGGGGAGAAAGGGCATTACGACCAGACCTGTTTCTATAAAAACAATAAGAAATAGAATGGCATAGAGCCAGCTGCCGTAATTTTGTATCCAGCCAGTCATAGTGCCTCTGATATCAGACAAGAGACCCCAAACCTCAGAGAAAATATTTAAAACGGTCATTGGTTCTGCAATTTTACTTCAAATTGGCGGTTTATAATACCATAACTGTATTTTTGAATGATGAAATTTTGCCGGATAACGTTCTTTTTGTTAATTGTGATCTCAATTATTGGCTGTAAGGCCATTGCACAAAAACAGCCCCAAAAAGCAAGGTCAAAGTCGGGTTGCAACTGTGGTTTTTGAGTAATATTTGTATTTTATTTTATTTGTTTTTTCTATAATTTTAAGTTGTGGGGAAGGTAAAATATCCGGAACTGGAAAAGGGTATGTTTCATGGATTGCACAAGGCGGTTCAGGAGTGAACTGGCAGTTCATTGCCGGTGATACATCAGGCTTTAACCGAGCAGGATGATCGTTCAGCGAAGAAGCTGCTGGCGATTCGCACAGCATTGGGAATCATCCGTGAGCGCGAAGCAACTGATGGGGCGGGGTACGTTGATGCTGATATAGGTTCGAAAATTGTTAATGAGCCCGTTACGGATTACGCTATGCGGGATCTTGACCGCCTTTATACTTACTGGTATTATCTGAAATGGTATTTTCTGGATCGTGTGGAGCTAATTAAAAGCAAGGTGGTGAAAATGTATCCTGCACCCAGCCGGAACCATCAGCTGGTGGTGCGCTTGGTAAACCGATATTTTGATCAGTATTTCTTAAACAAGAACTATGGCTTGTTTTATGCTCCCTTTGATGTGAGGCTTCCTGTTCACGGTGCCAAAAAGATAGCGCCATGGTTCAGCCCGATTTGACCAAATTGGGTGTGCGTGGTTGTTTTGGTGTTCCTGATATACTGGTAGAAATTGTTTCACCGGGAAATTCTCGTTACGATATGAACGTTAAATTCAAGCTCTATGGGGCTTTTGGGGTTAAGGAATACTGGATAGTTCGACCGCATGAACGCATCATTTTGATTTATGTTCAGGAAAATAAAAAATATATCGGTTTGCTGCCTTTTATCGAGGGTAAAATTCTGTAGGGATGACCTTTCCTGATTTTGTTCTGCCGGTGGATACTGTGTTTGAATATCTGCCAATAGATTAAGTATATTTCTCTTTGATAATCAACAAAAAATGTTATAATTTTTGTAATTTCGCACCCCGATTAATAACATGACAACAGAAACCACTTCATATCTTCCTTGCAAAGTAAAAGATATTAGCCTAGCCGAATGGGGCCGCAGGGAAATCCGCATGGCGGAAGCCGAAATGCCCGGTTTGATGGCAATTCGTGAAGAATTCCGCGTAAATCAGCCCCTCAAGGGTGCGCGTGTTGCCGGCTGTCTTCACATGACCATTCAGACTGCCGTTCTGATCGAAACACTGAAAGAACTGGGTGCCGAAGTTACATGGAGCTCCTGTAACATTTTCTCAACCCAGGACCATGCAGCAGCTGCCATTGCCGCTGCAGGTATTCCTGTGTATGCCTGGAAAGGAATGACTGAAGAAGAGTATGAGTGGTGTATCGAGCAAACCCTGTATTTCGGTCCTGACCGTCAGCCGCTGAATATGATTCTGGATGACGGCGGTGACCTTACCAACGTGGTGTTGGATAAATACCCTCACCTGGCTGCCGGTATCAAAGGCATCAGCGAAGAGACTACCACCGGTGTTCACCGCCTGTATGAGCGTGTTACCAAAGGAACTCTGCCTATGCCTGCCATCAACGTGAATGACAGCGTTACTAAGAGCAAGTTTGACAACAAATATGGTTGCAAAGAATCGCTGGTGGATGCCATCCGCCGTGCTACCGATGTGATGCTTGCCGGTAAAGTGGCTGTGGTTTGCGGATACGGTGACGTAGGAAAAGGAAGTGCCGACAGCCTTCGTGGTGCCGGTGCCCGTGTTATTGTGACCGAAATAGATCCCATCTGCGCCCTACAGGCTGCTATGGATGGTTATGAGGTAAGAACCCTTGAAAATGCCATACCCAGAGCTAACATCGTGGTTACCGCAACCGGTAACTGCCAGATTGTGACCGACAGGCATTTCAAGCTGATGAACGACAAAACCATCGTTTGTAACATTGGTCACTTCGATAACGAAATTGATATTGCCTGGCTGAACAGCAATTATGGCAGCACCAAATACACCATTAAGCCGCAGGTTGATGTTTACAATATCGATGGCAGGGAAGTGGTTGTTCTTGCAGAAGGTCGTCTGGTGAACCTAGGCTGTGCCATGGGTCACCCCAGTTTTGTGATGAGCAACAGTTTCACCAACCAGACACTTGCGCAAATTGAGTTGTGGAAAAACCACAGCAATTACGACAACAAGGTGTATGTGTTGCCCAAGCATCTGGATGAAAAAGTAGCACGTCTGCACCTTGCCCATATTGGCGCTGAGCTTACCGTTCTTACCCATGAGCAGGCCGATTATATTGGCGTGGATGTACAGGGACCTTTCAAGAAAGACCAGTACCGCTATTAAAATTTATAGTGATTAAAAGAAGGCCATCCGAAGGGGTGGCTTTTTTTAGGATTATAAATTGTGGGATCGCAGTGATTTTACTTCTGCAATAATGCTGTGGTAATAGCGATACCAGCGTTGAATGCCCAATTCTTTTGCTTCACGGTGCTTTGTATCCGCGGCCCAGTTTTTAACCGAGTCCATATCTTTCCAATAACTGATAAATGATCCGCGACCATTGGCTTTAAAACTTTCATATCCCAAAAAACCGGGCATTTTGTATGCCAGCTGAAGTGTTAATTCATCATATTCGGAGTAGCCCTCCAGATCGTCAGACAGATAATAATTAAATACCGAGGCAATGTATGGCGCTTCCGGTGGTGTATTGTCTTTCCAGTTAATCATAGAACAAAGATGTCGGATAAACGCTTACCATCAAACTTTCGGATGCCTTTTTTATGGTTACTCTTGCCCCAATGCTTTCAGGAAATCCTTATCTGAAGCAGGTTTTGTTGTTTGCCTTCGGATTAAAACTCTTTTATCTCTTGGTTGAAAAACTACTGCCAAACGGCTGGAATGGAATTGAGCATATTTTTGATGTTTTTGCCCGCAATGATTCGGGGTGGTGCCACCTGCTGCTTGGCAGCAGACATCCCTTACATTTTTTCCTTTGTATCCAACAATAATTGCCTTATTCCGTCAGCCTATATTATCATTGACCTAAAACCCGGATCTGGTGTATGTTACGTCCTCGTTATTGGTTCATATTATACTAACCTGGTTTTGGGTAGTTATATTGTTCAAATGGCTTGAAACCACGGGCATGGGACCCTGCAAGATTTTCATATACAGTATATTTTTTCAGGTATTTCCCTACCATTTTTTCTACCATGTGTATTACAGCGAAGTGTTGTTTTCCATCTTGTTTTTGTGGGCTTTAATATTGGTTTCAGTTAAGTCGCATTTTTCGCTTGCGGCAGCTGTATCATTGCTTACGCTTTGCAGACCCACCGGTATTGTATTTTCTGCAGGACTGGGGTTTTGGCCTATAACGGTTGGTTTTGTATAATGAAAGAAAAAGGAAAGATAAAACCAATAGTCGCCTTACTGTCTAACCCCTGAGCATCGTTATTTTGGATGGTATATCTGCATTTTCATTGCGGTGATGCGATGGCTTCAGCAATACGCAATCAGCCTCGAGACATACCTATACCTGACCCGGGGAATCACTGTTTGCGGGCGGACAATGGTATGAGCAGACTATATCTGTATATGCGCTTTTGCTTTTGGTAATTACTTTTATATTGTTTAGGAAGGTCAGAGTCGGCGAAAAACTCTTTGTGGCTATTAACGCACTGTTTCCATTAATTACCGGGAGTGTGGCTAGTTATTACCGATATTTTCGGTAATTCCGCAGCTTTATCCAAGGCTTTTCACCGCCGTAGAGGCGAGGTAGAAGTGGGTTGTGCCGCTGCAGGTATGCTGCTAAATATTCTACTTTATTACGTTTGGGTTAGTGTGCTGCCGCCTTGTCCTGAAGCATGGCTAGCTTATGGATCAAGCGGCAACAGTTTCTTCAGTTTCAGCCGGCTCATCATCTTCATCGGTAATGTCTTTTTCAATTACCAGGTTATCAATGATAAACTCTTGTCTTTCGGGGGTGTTTTTGCCCATATAATAACTCAGCACTTTTTCTATACTGCTGTCGGCGCTCAATACTACAGGCTCCAAACGGATATCCGAACCAATAAACCGGGCGAATTCTTCGGGTGATATTTCTCCCAGCCCTTTAAATCGGGTAATTTCAGGTTTGCCCCCAAGCTTTCTGATTGCGCGCTGCCGTTCTTCATCGTTGTAGCAATAGATGGTTTCTTTTTTGTTCCGGACCCTGAAAAGCGGGGTTTGCAGAATATACAGGTGTCTGTTTCTTACCAAATCAGGGAAGAACTGCAGGAAGAATGTCATCATCAGCAGGCGGATGTGCATACCATCCACATCGGCGTCGGTTGCCAGTACGATTTTGTTGTAGCGCAGGTTGTCTACAGTTTCTTCAATATCCAGTGCATGTTGCAAAAGATTGAATTCTTCATTTTCGTATACTATTTTTTTCTTTAGTCCATAACAGTTTAATGGTTTACCACGTAAGCTGAAAACCGCCTGCAAATCGGGATTCCGGCTTTTGGTAATGCTTCCGCTGGCACTGTCTCCTTCTGTGATGAAAAGCGTGGTTTCAAAGCGTTTTTCGTTTTTCTCATCGGGGAGATGAACACGGCAGTCGCGAAGTTTTTTATTGTGCAGGTTGGCGCGTTTGGCTCTTTCCTTTGCCAGTTTCTGCACTCCGGCCATGTCTTTGCGCTCGCGCTCGTTTTGCAGAATTTTTTTCAGCAGTGCATCAGCGGTAGCCGGGTTTTTGTGCAGGTAATCGTCCACCTGTTTTTTAACAAATTCTAGAATTCCGGTTTTTATACTTGGGCCATCGGGACCCATATCGGCACTGCCCAGTTTGGTTTTGGTCTGGCTTTCGAAAACGGGCTCCTGCACGCGAACGCTCACTGCTGCAGTAATGGAGCCGCGAATGTCTGAGGCATCGAATTCCTTTTTGTAGAACTCGCGTATGGTTTTCACCATGGCCTCACGGAAAGCCTGCAGATGTGTGCCGCCCTGTGCGGTATATTGTCCGTTTACAAACGAGTAGTAATCTTCCCCGTAACTATCGGTGTGGCTGAAGGCAATCTCTACATCGGTTCCTTTTGCATGAACAACAGGGTACAGCATGGTTTCGGGGTTTACTTTGTGTTCAAGTAAATCCAGCAGACCGCGTTTGCTGCTATAATTCTCGCCATTGTAGTTAATGGTGAGTCCGGCATTAAGGTAGGTGTAGTTTTTAATTTGCTCCCGCAGATAATCATTGACAAACTTGTAGTTTTTGAAAATGCTGTCATCAGGTTCAAATATGGTAAGTGTGCCGTTATTTTCTTTTACATCAAATTCTGGTAGGTCTTCTTTGAGTTCACCTTTGCAGAATTCGGCTTTTTTGGTTCGGCCATTGCGGAAGCTTTGCACACAGAAATAATGACTGAGAGCGTTAACTGTCTTAGTTCCTACACCGTTCAAACCAACAGATTTCTGGAAGGCACGGCTGTCGTACTTGCCGCCTGTATTGATTTTGCTAACGCAGTCAATAACCTTTCCAAGGGGAATACCACGTCCGTAGTCACGCACGGTAACGCGATGTTCTTCCACCTTTACTTCTATCTTTTTGCCGTTGCCCATCACATGCTCATCGATGGAGTTATCGAGGATTTCCTTTACCAGCATATAAATACCGTCATCGGCCGCCGTACCGTCACCCACCTTGCCTATATACATGCCGGGACGAAGTCGGATATGCTCTTTCCAGTCAAGACTTCTGATTTCGTCTTCGGTATACCTGGATGTATTTTCCATTATAATTGCAATATTATAATTTGATTTGCGTGCGCTCCACCATAGTTGTTCACAGTCTTACTAAATTTGCGCATGCGTTTTTCTATTTTATTTATGTTGTCGTTGCTTTTTGTGGCATGTCAGACCGAAATGGATAAGAAACTGTCTGTGATACAACCCTATATAGGTCAGGTGCAGGATTCCATGAATGTAAACCGAATTCCTGATTCTATGGCAGTACATTTTCAGCAGTTTGCGGCACATTTTCCACAGCACAAGGCCAGTGAAAAACTGCTGTATGCCGCCACAATTTTGGCGGAGAGTAGCGGACGGTATTTTGAGTGCGGGAAATGGTGTGAGATGTATGTGGCGCATTACCCACAGGGGCGGTATTTGTTTCCTGCAATAGTAGCGGCGGCAAATAATTATGAAAGAACCGGGCAGTTTGACAAGGCAATTCAGTATTATGACAAAGCTGCTTTGCAAAATCCGGGTTCCACTTTGGGGAAGCAGTGTGCCCAAACCTCAGCCATGTTAAAAAAAGGCCTGATTACACCTGAGCAGCAGCTGTATTATATTCTGCAGCAAACCACAGATACTGCGAAATAATTATTTCTTCTTTTTCTTCTTAAATTCACCGCGTTTCCACGCATCGAGGAATTGCATCCATGTCATGGGACTCAGGTAATTCTGCGGCGGTGCCTGTTTGTAATAATACAATTGCTGCACCCTACTCTGGGCAATCATCTGCTGGCTTGCTTTTGCATCTGCCGGTGACAGTTTCATCTCTTCCTTGGCAGCTTCCAGTTCTAGGTTTTTACGGGCAATTTCGTAGGCATCATCAGGCGGTGTTGTATTTACAAATTCATGGTCGAAAAACGATTTTGAAGGTAATGCTCTTAAAAAAATGACCGGTATATCAATGGTGTCCTGCACCATGGTTTTTATGATGTTGTAGCGGTTTGCAGTAATTGTGTCGGGTATAACGTGCCAGGACGAGGTTTTTTCGGCCTGAGAAAACCACAAAGTGTCGCCTTTTAGGGCTACAATGTCGAAGTGTCCAAGCAGGTCTGTGTAGCCGGCCAGACCGCGGCGGCTGTTTTTAATGGCAACGTAGGGAATAGGTTTCAGGCTGTCGGAAGTGAGCACAAGGCCTGTGAACAGGATATACGGATTGAGACCTTTTTGTGCCTTTGCGGTATTCGGAACAACAATGAACAGGCATAGGCATCCGATTATTGCAGTTCTGAACATGGTTTTAAATTTGATTATATGCATTTTTCTTCACATTTCCATATTTACCAGCCGTTTACTGTCCATACTACCCCGGCAATCACGGCGCCAAGCACAATTAGGGGTGGAGATATTTTTTGAGAGAAGATGAGAGTTCCTGCCAGAATAAAAATGGCGATTTCGGACATATCTGATTTGAAGTCAGTTATTCCTTTCCAGAAAGGTTGGGGGATGATGAGCGCGGCAGAAAGAATAAAACCGACGGATGCGGCAAAGATGCCGTCCAGTGAGCGTTTGATAATAGGGTAGGCTTGCAGTCTGTTCCAAAGCGGGAAAGCAAAAAAAACCAGCAGAATTCCGGGAAGGAATATCCCTACAAGGCCTACGGCGCAGCCAAGCAGCTGTCCATCCAAACCAAAGCCTGAGGTGCGCATGGCAATGCCATTAAGGTAAACTGCCAGATTAAAATTGGGTCCCGGCATACCTTGAATCAATCCCAGTCCGGTGTTTAGTTGTTCAATAGTCATATGGGGTTTGTGGTGCACATAATGTTCCATGGCCATGGCACTGAGAATATTTCCGCCACCAAAGGATAATGCGCCCATACGGTAGGTGTTTTCAAACAAAACAATGGGCTTACTTAGGCCGAGCGTGTCTTCATTCGCGCTTAAAACCATACCCAGTAAACCAATCAGAATGAAAATCAAAAGAAAAAGACTAAGGTTTGCCCAACGGACTTTTCCGAAAGGCCTGGGGTTTGGGGTGAACTGCCTATTGCCGAAATTGCTGCTGATAACACCACCCAAAAGAACTCCGAAAGGGAAAATCAGCGGATTGCGGAATATAAAACCGGCAATGCCGGCCAAAAGGAATACCAAATAGTTTATATTGTCTTTTCGAATCAGCCAAAACATGCTGTAGACCGCATAGCAAAGGAAAGCAGCTACCATGGGCTCCAGAAACCGAAGATGTCCTTTCTCCAGAAAAACGGGTGACAGGGTAAATACAGACATGAAAATAGCACCGGGTAAAACCCAGGCAAGCAGTGTAAGAAAAGCCAGTCCTGGACCGCCCAGTTTAAACCCCACCGCCGTAATAGTTTGCGTAGTACTGGGTCCCGGCAAGATGCTGCAAAACGCATTGATGTCAATTAATTCCTCCCTGGTCAGGAACTTTTTGTTGTCTACCAGTCTTTTGCTGAAAAGCGGAATATGCATTTGCGGTCCGCCGAATGCCGAACAGCCTAGCCAGAAAGCAGATTTGAGAAACTGCCACTGCCTGAGTTTGCCTATTTTTGCACCGCTATGTGGCATATGAAAAACAAAACAACGAAAATATGGGCAAATATGGCAGTTTTTATACCGGTTTTTATCATATCTCTGAGCGCATGTGGTGGTAATCAGGTTTCGGAAAACAGGGCAGAATGCCTCCCACTAACAGATTCACTGAAGGGTGCTTTGCAGCAAATCCGCGGCAGATTTGATTACAAGATTAATGAGATTGATGAGCGGCGTCATGAAATGGACAGCTTTTTGCAATGGCTCAAATTTGCCGATGATAATAAAATTACTGCCGAAATGCGTTCACAAATTTTGCAATACAATTCCGTTTACCGCATTTACAAAGATTTTGCACCCAAATATAAGGGATGTGTATTAAAAGCAGAGGAGTTGTTTTACGAAATCAAAGCCCTTGACAAACAGGTAAAAGATGGCGTCTTTGACAGTGATTTGCCTGCATTTGGCAAGGAATACCGACTGCTGCGCGGACAATTAACTATGTTGAATGCTGAACTTGATGAAGTTCTGGGCAGGTTAAATGCTGTTGAACCTACCTACAGACGTATTGTCGGGCCGGTGGAAGATTTTGCCGAAACAGTACATTAAGTCCAGTCCGAAGGCCAATATGTTTTTGACGGATATTTAGATCTGAACTGTTCAAATGCCTCGTCGCATTTGGTTTTCCAGGTGTCAATCTCAGCCTGGTTTTCAGACATTACCCGGTGTTTTTTCATGCGAAGCCAGTTTTCTGCATCCTCTATGTAACTGCGACCTACATCTGTGAAACAGGTTTCACAAAAGCGTCTGAAAATATATTCCGTTGCCCATGCAGTGGGATGCGCAAGGTCTTCGCTGTAGAAACGATGATCGCGAAGTTCCTCGGTCTGGATTTCGTAAGAAGGGAAATACAAAATTTCGGTGTGTTTTTCGCGCAGGGCAGCAAGTGCACTGATGAGGCGGCTTTTACTGATAATATTTTCCTGTATCCCATCGCGCAGGTGTTTTACCGGGCTGATGGTAAACATAATTTTTATTCCGGGATTTATCAGCCGCAAATAATAAATGCAGTCTCTGTATACTTTTGCAATTTCGGTTTCTGTCAATAACCTTGTCGTAAATTCATTTCCGGGGATTTTATGGCAATTCCCCACAATCATTTTGGGTTGGCGCATTTGCCATACTTTGGCTGTGCCCGCTGTGATGATGGCAATGTCTGCAATGCTCAGGAAATCGTTAGCAGTTTCAATCTGCAGGTTTATACGGGAAGCAAGCGTTTCGGCGTCTGTGTGCTTAAAGGTGCCGTGATGATGCATACTGTGAAATTCGCCTGAGTGATAGGTGAAATCCTGGGCGCTGTAACGGTATTCGGTGGCAATTTTTTCAATACAAAGTGCAATGCTGTGTGGATTAAATAAATTACCAAAAGGGTTTTTCAGGCAGGCAAAGCCACTGTTTTGCAGATAATTGCAGATATTCTCAGAAAAACAGGAACCAACAAAAAACAACCTTGAATTGATATCGGCTATGGGTTGGGGCTGGATCAAGAATTCGGTAGTAAGTCTGTTTTTTAATGTTTCGGAAGACATGTCCGCAAATTAAGCAATAAGGCACTTTCACGGAATATAGTTTGCCGCATGGATGTTGACTTGCGAAAAAACGAAAACCTGCATGTGGTTTTCTGGCTTGTTAAAGATTTCGTATGGATTACAGGGTTAAATGGTTGGGTATGGCTTTTCCCACCGTGCTTTTGTATTATTGGCTAACGTATAAAAGCCATTCTAGCCGCTCCGATTTTTTTCATAATCTGGCCGTTTCTTGCTCAATAACCGGAAATTCCATTTGGATGGCAGGTGAATTCTATTTCGATGATAAAATAAGGCAACTTGTAATCCCTGTTTTTGTTGCAGAATTGGCAGTTATTAACTATTACTATCTGTCAGACTATTAATGTAAAAAAATCCCGGTTATCCGGGATTTTTTTACAGGAAACACAGGTAGCTTTAGCGCTGGCACTCATAAAACAGCTGCCATTGCTTTTCAGACAGTATGGATTTTAGCTCTCGAAGGAATTGTTTGTAGCAGTCTTTTAGTGCTTTATCTTCTTTCAAT
>Ga0194132_10002836_pt1 | contig 31749 bp, 33 predicted proteins | sample TA2KigOf80mmetaG_FD_148612 | JGI IMG/M metagenome (GOLD analysis project Ga0194132, IMG submission 148612) | Freshwater microbial communities from Lake Tanganyika, Tanzania - TA2015054 Kigoma Offshore 80m | ecosystem: Environmental > Aquatic > Freshwater > Lake | place: Tanzania: Lake... | reverse complement strand
GTCCGCTAACACCTTCGTTATCGCCGCCGTCAACGTCGTCTTCCCATGATCAATATGCCCTATCGTCCCCACATTCACATGCGGCTTCGTCCGCTCAAACCGCGCCTTACCCATCGCTTCACTCCTCGTTGTTAGTTAGGGTTAAAAGGGCTTTTGCTCCAAAGGTCAGGGAGAACGAAGCCCAGGAGCGGGATCGAACCGCCGACCTCGTCCTTACCAAGGACGTGCTCTGCCGACTGAGCTACCTGGGCAATAGCAAAACGGACCCCCATTTCTGACATTTTACTCCCGACAGAGTAACTCACGCAAAAACTTCATTAAAAAGCGGGAAACGGGATTCGAACCCGCGACCCCAAGCTTGGAAGGCTTGCGCTCTAGCCAGCTGAGCTATTCCCGCGTCACTGTCTTCAGTTACCCACTTATTTCATTCACCGTTTTCATTATGGAGAGAGGAGGATTCGAACCTCCGAAGGCGTACGCCGGCAGATTTACAGTCTGCTCCCTTTGGCCACTCGGGAATCTCTCCATATCTTGTTTTACATTGCCATGACTGAAACAAGCTGACGATAGGACTTGAACCTACAACCTACTGATTACAAATCAGTTGCTCTACCGATTGAGCTACGCCAGCAACTATTCGGCCCCTGCAAGACGCACTGCAGGGTTCTCGTAGCCCTAGAAGAGAAATACGACAGGCGAGACCATGTTTTACGTTTCATAAATTTTAGGAGTCGTAAAACTTATCGATTCACTATGCACAAGTCAAGAGCAGGAGACAAAGACCGTGCCGAACGGTGCGTCAGCAAACCGCAGCGTTGGTAAAAATCAGTACGCTCCTATTCCCTCTCACCGCAACAACATTCTTCATCGTGGCTAACGAAGCCGTCAGCTCACTTCTCAGGTGTACGATTCTTACCGCCTCTTTGTGGTATCCTACGCCGGAGGAACTCGTATAGCGCAATCGCACCAGCAGCAGAAACATTCAGCGACTCAACCTGGCCCAGCATAGGAAGAGAGACCGTACAGTCACACATTTGTCGCGTTAACTGACGGAGTCCCTTCTCTTCTCCACCAAGGACAAGGGCAATTTTATGAGAGAGCTGAAGCTCATAGAGTGATTGCTGTGCATCTTGGACCAATCCGACAATCCAATACCCCCGCTCGCGAATCGTGGATAACGCACGGGCGAGATTTTCGACCCGAGTGATAGGCAAATACGCCGTTGCTCCAGTCGCCGTTTTTTCAGCAACTGCAGATAATGGTGCCGAGCGCGATTCCGTAATAACCACTCCAGCAACACCTGCGCCTTCTGCGGTGCGTAAGAGAGCGCCAAGATTACGTGGGTCGACAAGCCCATCGAGCACCAGGAGCAACTCTCCTTCCTGCGCAAGGAGGTCGGGGAGCAATACGTATGGAAATGGTTGCAGACGAGCAGCGGCTCCCTGATGCACTCCCCCATTGGTGAAATCCTCGAAAAACGCTGGGGTCTCATAACGGACCGGGACATGCGCTTGGCGAGCAAGCGCCTCAAGTGCTGACCCCTTAAGCGATGGGAGTAAGTACAGTTCAAGAACGTGCTGAGGGCGCGCACGCAAATGTTCACGGATAGGATGCCAACCATACAGTCGTCGCGATTTACAATCTTTTTCTTTTTTCCTAGGATGCGGATGCATGGGCAAAATTTTATGTCGCTATATCTATCGAGAACTTGCGACTCCTTTCTTTTTTGCTCTGCTCATTTTCACGATTATCTTATTTACCGTCCGCATCCTCAAGCTCGTTGAGCTCGTCGTCAACCGTGGTGTCCCGCTCGAACAGTTACTCGCTATTTTTCTCTATATTCTGCCTGCGTTCTTTGAAGTGACAGTGCCCATGTCGCTCCTTCTTGCCCTCCTGTGGAGTTTTGGCCGGTTGTCTTCGGATCGAGAGATTGTGGCGCTCAAAAGTTGCGGCATTAGCTTTCTGCAAATGGCGGTTCCTGTCGCTGTCGCCACACTGCTAGTGTTGTGTGGAACGTTTTTCCTTACTTTATATGCACGCCCATGGAGCAACGCGGCATTGCGAGGGGTGATCTACGAGGTCACGAAAACACGCGCAACTGCTGGCTTGAAGGAAAAAACCTTCAATGATGAGTTCGCTGGCGTCGTTGTCTACACTGATGAGATTCACCCACCAGGAACGTTGTTACAAGGGGTCATGATCGCCGATAATCGGAGTGCCCAAAAACAGAATACGATCTTCGCTCGCCAAGGGCTGGTTGTAGTGAATGAAGACAATCAGTTACTCACTCTGCGGTTGTTCGATGGCACAGTCCATAGTACGGAAGTATCGCGCAAAGGGTATCAGACCACTCACTTTTCTACCTATGATTTAACGCTCAACCTGGCCGCGGCGCTTACGGAGATGACGCAAGCAACTGCCGCACCGCAAGAGCTCTCGCTTCGTACCCTACAATTTGTGATCAATGAAAAACAACAGAATGGGGAGCGTGTCAACGCGGAATTGTCCGAATGGCATCGCCGATTCTCTTTGCCCTTCTCTTGTGTCGTGTTTGCGCTGCTTGCTCTTCCCCTTGCTATTCGTCCGGCATGGGGGTTTCGCTCACATGGGTTTGCCATTAGTATTGCCATCATTGTCGCATACTATGTTCTCCTTACGGTAGGAGAAACGCTCGGCAAGAAAGGTTCTCTGCCACCAGCACTTGCACTATGGCTGCCGAATTTGGTACTCGGCACCGTAGGGATTATGCTGTTCTTGCGAACTGCACAGGAAAAACGTTGACGCCCCGCTGGGTGTGGAACGTTCCCCTCCTTCATTCGTTGTTTGAGAAACAATATAGTCATGCGGTGATGATTTGCTATGTCGTTTGCGAATGCCTCTTCTTTTCGGATTATTCCACTGTACCTGAGCAGAGAGTTTCTCCGCACCTTCTGTTTATGCCTGCTCTTTCTGTGGACGCTCGCACTTCTGATCGACTTCTTTGACCGCCTGGACGACTTCATCCGTCAAGACGCTAGCATCTTTTCTGTTCTTCGTTACTTTTTTTTCAAAGCACCGTTGTTCGTTTCGCAGATGGCACCAGCCGCAGCCCTCACGGGTTCCCTCTTGAGCCTGAGCCTGCTCTCTCGGAGTCGCGAATTACTGGCATTAAAGGCATGCGGAGTGAGCACAGTGCAAATTGCGCGCCCGTTGCTCTCTGTCGCAGGAATATTAAGTGTCGCGATCTGGGGCTGGAATGAAGTCATTGTTCCGCCCGCATTTCATAAAGCACGGGTGATTAATTCTGAAGAGATCAAAAAGAAACCATTTAAAGGATTCTTTGACGAACGCGGCTTTTGGTATCACGGCGAGAGAGTCTTTTATCATATCGAGCATTTTGACCTGCACGATAAATCTCTTTCAGGTTTGACTATCTATCAGCTTGATGATCAGTTTCAGGTCCGATCTTTAGCCGAGGTCTCACGCGCAGTGTGGAAGGACGGAAAGTGGAACTGTGAGAACTTCCAAGAACGATCCTTCTCTAACGTTCAACCTATCGCGGGTCAGCTCTGTCATTCGCTCTTGCGCGAGACACCAGATGACTTTGCAATTGTTGCATTAGAGGCGGAAGAATTCTCCTCTCAACAACTCCGGCAATACATTCTCGATTTACAAAGAAAGGGATTGGATACCACAGAATATCAAGTAGACCTCTACTTGAAGGGGGCACTACCCATCGCCACGCTCACGATGACCCTTTTGGGGCTGTCTCTCGCAGTTCCTGGAGCAAAACAGCTGACGCTGACAACCTCACTGGGGCTTGCACTGGTGATAGGCTTTAGTTACTGGGTGCTTCTTGCACTCTCGGTATCTCTTGGTCACAGTGGCGCGTTATCACCATTTCTTTCAGCCTGGATAGCGAACAGCGCCACGTGTCTGGTGGGAGTGTTTTTTCTACTTGGTGTCGACTGACCCGCTCGCAGAGAACCTTACCGTTTTGAGTATTGTGGCCGTTTTCGCGCTTTATGTTTCCCGTATTTCTTACGTTCCACTTCGCGTGAATCGCGGGTAATATAGCCAGCCTTCTTTAGTGGCGAACGAAAATCTGGGTTCGCCTTAAGCAATGCACGGGTCACACCGTGACGGATCGCAGAGGCTTGGGCAGAGTTACCGCCACCTTGTACATTGGCGATCAAATCATATTGACCTTCTGTTTGTGTCACGGCAAAAGGCTGTTGCACAATCATTTGGCCAGTTTCTCTGCCAAAATACGATGAAAGGGGTTGTTGGTTGACCTCGTAGTTTCCGTTGCCACTAAAAAGCCGCACCCGTGCAACCGCCGTTTTCCGCTTCCCTGTACCCCAGTACTCTGTTCTTCTTTCAGCCATACCCTATTCCCCGACGTTTAACTCCATTGGTTGCTGTGCGCGATGCGGATGCTCTGATCCAGCATACACTTTCAGTTTGGTTGCCATACTCCGTCCAAGGCGTGTCTTGGGCAGCATACCTTCGACCGCCAAGCGCACCACCTCTTCAGGCTTCGACGCCAACATCTGCCCGGCGGACGTTGAACGGATACCACCAGGATATTCTGTGTGGCGGTAATAGATTTTGTCTTGCAACTTATTCCCGGTAAAGCGAATTTGGCGGGCATTGATCACAACCACAAAATCCCCGCAATCAAGATGGGGAGAAAAGGCTGGGTTATTCTTCCCCCGTAACGCTGCAGCAACAACGGTAGCAAGGCGACCAACGGTCTTGCCCGCAGCATCGACGATGTGCCATCGTCGAGCATCGAGTAACGTGCCTCTTGAGATTGTTTTTGTCTCCTTCTTCATTTCATCACTCTCTGTTCATCTAAAAAGGGTGGCGGGGCCGACGAGACTCGAACTCGCGACCTCCGGCGTGACAGGCCGGCGTTCTAACCAGCTGAACTACGACCCCACCATGGGCGGTATCCGGTTCGAACGGATGGCCCTCGGCTTGTAAGGCCGATGCTCTTCCGCTGAGCTAACCGCCCTTGAGCAAAGGCTACACAGGAGATTGACGGGGGCATGCTTTCCTTCTTCGCGACCGGAGGCGAGAGCAGTAACACTCAAAAATCTTCCCGTCAATCCCCTGTAGTTAGTGAGTCACAATTTCTGAAGATGAAGGCGGGACCGCTGTCTCAGGAGGGTATATCGCTTGAGCGAGATCTGCTTCGCGACGAACCAAGAAACTGTTCGGATCATCAAGGAGGAGGGCTTTACGCAAGACCTCATCTACATGAGAGACTGGTTCTACTTGTATCGCTTTGAGAACTTCAGCAGGAATTTCTTGCAGATCTTTTACATTCTCTTCAGGGAATAGGACCTTTTTGATCCCCGCACGGTGAGCAGCAAGGACCTTCTCCTTGAGTCCGCCGATGGGCAGGACTCTGCCACGGAGTGTGATCTCTCCAGTCATCGCAATATCATGACGTACCAAGGTCCCTGTGAGCGCAGATACGAGCGACGTGGCAATCGTCACTCCAGCTGATGGTCCATCCTTCGGAATTGCTCCTTCAGGAATATGTAGGTGGATGTCGATTTTCTGGTAAAAGTCTTTGTCTAAACCAAGCTCTTCCGCACGAGAACGAACATAACTCATTGCCGCCTGCGCCGACTCCTGCATTACCTCGCCGATCTTGCCTGTCACTGTGAGCTTGCCTTTACCCGGAACAACTGTCACTTCAGTGGCAAGAATTTCACCACCCATATCGGTCCACGCTAGACCAGTCACAACTCCCACTTTGTCTTCTTGTTCCGCTTTACTGACTCGGAACTTTGCAGGACCAAGGAACTTCGCCAGGTTCTTCGTCGTCAGACGGACACGTGCATTACGGTCTTTCTTAACAATTTCAACCGCTACTTTTCGACACAGCGTACCAATTTCGCGCTCCAGACTACGTACGCCAGACTCTCTGGTATACGAACGGATTACGGCAAGGAGGACACTGTCTGGGCAGTCGATATTTTGCTCACTGAGACCGTTCGTTTCTCGCTGTTTCTTGAGCAGATATTTTTTGGCAATATGGAGCTTTTCCCATTCGGTGTATCCAGGGATACGGATAATCTCCATACGATCTTGCAGTGGCCGTGGGATACGCTCCAACGCATTTGCTGTACAGATGAACATCACTTTGGAGAGGTCGTAATCAACATCCAAGTAGTGATCGTTAAAAGCGGTGTTCTGTTCGGGATCGAGTACTTCCATCAACGCCGCCGAGGGATCACCACGAAAATCGGTGGACATCTTGTCTATCTCATCAAGCAGAAAGACAGGGTTTCCAGAGCCGGCTTTTTTCATGCCGTGAATGACTTTTCCTGGCATCGCACCGATGTAGGTTCGTCGATGGCCACGAATCTCAGCTTCATCTCGTACTCCGCCGAGGGACACACGAATGAATTTCCTGCCGGTGGCACGTGCGATCGATTTCCCAAGCGAGGTCTTTCCAACTCCCGGAGGACCAACAAAGCAGAGAATCGGCCCACGTAATTGGCCAACCAGGCTTTGAACTGCAAGGTACTCCAAGATACGTTCTTTGACTTTTTCTAACCCATAGTGATCTTCATCGAGGACTTTTTCTGCATCCTGGATATCAAGTCGATCCTCGGTGTAGTCATACCACGGCAGAGAAAGGAGAGAATCTATATAGTTTCGCACTACCGTCGCTTCAGCGGACATGGGCGACATTGATTTCAGCTTTTTGAGTTCCTTCTCGACCTTGTCTCGGGCTTCGGCGGACATCTTCTTCTGTCGGATCTTTTCCTCAAGTTCTTGGATCTCGTTCTTGAATTCGTCTTTCTCACCAAGTTCTTTCTGGATCGCTCGCATCTGCTCGTTGAGATAGTACTCTTTCTGCGACTTTTCCATTTGCTTCTTGACCCGACTACGGATTCGTCGCTCAACTTCGAGAATTTCAATCTCCGACCGCATATGACCAAGCACTTTTTCTAAGCGTTCGGCTGGATCGATCGTTTCGAGGAGTACTTGTTTATCTTCAAGCTTGACACCCAGATGAGCAATGATCGTGTCCGCTAAGCGAGAGGGGTCGTCGATAGCCGCAACCGACATGATCATTTCAGGTGGGATTTTCTTATTGAGCCGAACGTAATTCTCAAATGTTGAATTGACCGTTCGAGTCAACGCATCAATGTCGGAGCCGCGGTTGTGCGCTTCCTCAATCTCTTCAGCTTCAATCCAGAAGAGATCGTTCTGGTCAAGATGGCGAAGAATTCGTCCACGCTTTTTTCCCTCGACTAGCACTTTGACAGTGCCATCAGGAAGGCGCAGCAGTTGGACAACATTACCAATCGTACCGACTTGGTACATGTCGTCTGGGATTGGATCATTGACCTTCGCATCTTTCTGCGTAGCGAGAAAAACCAACCGCTTGTTAGCAACAGCTTCTTCAAGTGCTTTGATGGACTTTTGGCGTCCAACAAAGAGCGGTACCACCATATGCGGAAAAACTATGATATCTCGTAACGGTAAAAGTGGCAGGCGCACACTTCCTCCTCTTTCGCGGGTATCTTTTTTGTCATTGCGGAACAACATAACCGCTTGCTCCCCCTACAAATGGCGCATGTGCTTTCCCTACGCGCTTTCAGCGGCAGCTTTCTGATAGAGTACGATCGGTTGCGCGTTGCGCGAAACCACCTCTTCCGAAATGAGGACTTCCTTAATGTTCGGCTGAGAAGGAATATCGTACATCACATCAAGCATTATGTTTTCCATGATCGCTCGGAGTCCGCGTGCTCCGGATTTCCGCTTGAGGGCTTCTCGCGCGATGGCCGCTAACGCCCCTTCGGTGAAACGTAAGTGCACGTTCTCCATGTCAAAAAGCTTTTGGTATTGACGAACGAGAGCATTCTTCGGTTCGCGCAAGATGCGGACGAGCGCTTGTTCATCAAGTTCTTCGAGGGTTGCTAGCACTGGAAGGCGGCCAACGAATTCCGGGATCATCCCAAACTTGAGAAGATCTTCGGGTTGGACTTCTGCCAGCAGTGCGCTTGAACTTTTGTCGGCTGCCCCCTTCACGTCTGCCCCAAATCCAAGGCTCTTTCCACCAATCCTGCGACGAATGATGTCATCGAGCCCTACAAATGCTCCACCACAAATAAATAAGATATTCGTCGTATCGACTTGAACGAATTCTTGTTGCGGATGCTTACGTCCTCCTTTCGGAGGGACACTCGCAACCGTTCCTTCAATAATCTTTAATAGCGCCTGCTGCACCCCTTCGCCAGAGACATCACGCGTGATAGACGGATTGTCTCCCTTACGGGCAACCTTGTCGATTTCGTCGATGTAGACGATGCCTTTTTGGCACTTCTCGACATCGTAATCAGCGTTCTGCAATAGGCTGAGAATGATGTTTTCAACATCTTCACCAACATACCCAGCTTCCGTCAAACTGGTAGCATCACCAATAGTAAAAGGCACTTGTAGAAATCTGGCGAGCGTTTGGGCGAGAAGGGTTTTCCCTGATCCGGTCGGACCAATGAGAAGGATGTTGGACTTTTGCAAATCGACATCGCTCGTAACCATCTGCGAGTCGACCCGCTTGTAATGGTTGTGGACAGCAACGGCGAGAATCTTCTTGGCGCGCTCTTGGCCAATGACATATTGGTCAAGGACACGTTTAATTTCTGCCGGTTTCGGCACAGCTGATACTGAAGAAAAAGAATCTTCTTGATCGCCTTCTTCAGCAATGATGTCATTACAGAGATCAATACATTCATCACAGATGTACACCGTCGGGCCTGCAATGAGTTTGCGGACTTCGTCTTGGCTCTTGCCACAGAATGAGCAGACTAAGTTGCCCGGACGATCATCACCATGTCTCGCCATATCGGCTCCTCGTCATTTTTTCACTAACCGACTTGCCACCACTTCGTCAATGATGCCGTATTCCTGCGCTTGTTGACTGGTAAAAAACGAATCCCTATCGGTATCTCGTTCGATTCGCTTACTATTCTGCCCAGTATGCTTCGTCAGGATCTGATTCATTTGTTCGCGCAGTCGTAGGATCTCTTTTGCTTGAATATCAATATCGGTTGCTTGCCCTTGCGCTCCACCTAATGGCTGATGCACCATGATGCGCGCATGAGGTAATGCATACCGTTTCCCTTTCGCTCCCGCGGCAAGAAGCCAAGCCGCCATACTTGCTGCTTGTCCAAGACACAATGTAGAGACATCGGGTCTGATGTACTGCATCGTGTCATAGATCGCGAGCCCCGCTGTGACTGAACCTCCGGGAGAATTGATGTAGAAGTGCACGTCCTTCTCAGGATCTTCAGCCTCAAGAAAGAGTAGTTGTGCAGTAATGAGGTTGGCCACATCGTCAGTCACCGCTGATCCCAAAAAGAGGATGCGGTCTTTGAGTAAGCGAGAGAAGATGTCGTAAGCACGCTCTCCTCTTCCTGTCTGTTCAACAACGATGGGCACGAGGTTCATAAACAATATCTTGTCCGATCTTAATCTTTTTCCTCTATAGCAGCAACGTCTCCTTCAACAATCTTTACCGCGGCTTTCTCGACGACGAATCGTAATGCTTTGTCATGCAATAAGCGGTTACGCAAGAGCCGTTTATTTTCCTCTTTTGCGTAATAGGCATCGACTTGCCCTTGCCGCTCGACACCAACGGAGGCAGTCACTTCAGCAATTTGCTGCTGGATTTCTTCGTCAGAGACTGCCAAATTTACTTGCTTCGCGAGCGCATCAAGTAAAAAAATCGACTGCACTTGTTTTCGCGCCTGCTTGAAGAATTCTTCTCGTATATTATCTGGTATCCCTGCCTCATTGATAGAGCCATCGGCATTTGGTCGCACAACTCGAGTTTCCACTAACATACGCCGCATCTGCTCTCGTACCAAACTTGGCGGGACTTCGAAGGTATTCGTTTCTAAGAGTCGAGTGATGAGAGCATCTTGCATTTGATTCTCAGACCGTTGATCTGCCGCCTTCTGGAGGTTCTGACGAACTTTCTCGCGCAATTCGTCCAGCGTATCACACTCACCATGGTCCTTGGCAAATTCGTCGTCGAGTGCAGGAACTTCTTTCCGCGCCAAGTCGTTAATTGTTACACGAAACGCAACAATCCGCTCCGTCGTGGGAGATTCTGCGGCTGGTTCATCCCCTCGCTGTGGCATCGGTAGGGAAAATTGCAACGTCTCTCCTTTTTGTGCACCGATCAGACGTTCTTGAAATCCGGGAAAGATGGCATCTTTGCCAGTCTCAACTAATCGGCCATTCCCTTGTAACCCAGCCAGTGGACGCCCGCCCAAGGATGCCGAGTAATCAATTGTGACCACGTCTCCATTCTCGACTCGATCACGATCTGTAAGAGGGTGGAGTTGCGCAAAGTTCTCGGTCAAGCGAGTAAGAGTATTGTTCACTTCTTCTTCGGCAACTTTGCTGGTGTGTTTCTCGACATCTAGTCCTTCGTAGTTTGCCACCGTAACTTCCGGGCGAACCTCAACCGTCGCTGAATAGCGAAAGGGCTGGCCAGGAGTGAGCTTTTCCGTCACTAATTGCGGGTCCGTCACAACCTGTAAAGAATGTTCCTGCAATGCTTGCCAGTAAGTTTCCTCTACCAGATAGGAACTCACTTCAGCGGCGACCTGCTCTCCATACTGACGTTCGAGTACTGAGCGAGGTACTTTTCCAGCGCGAAACCCCTTCACTTGCGCGCTGCGCTGGAAAGTGCGGTAAGTTTTTTCCAGTTCCTCCTGGACACGCTCAGAAGGGACTTCGATGTTGATTTTTTTCTGTACGGGGCTGAGAGATTCGATGAGTGCTTTCATAATAAACACAGGCAGGCAAATAACGAATTGCTAACGATAGGAGCCAGCGTGAGTGTCCGCGCTGCCCAGGCGTTGCTTCCATAACCAGTGCGAGAGGGGGGACTTGAACCCCCATCCGCGATTAAGCGGGCTAGATCCTAAGTCTAGTGCGTCTGCCAATTCCGCCACTCTCGCGTTGCTAATGGGCCGCCGGAGATTCGAACTCCGGACCCGCTGATTAAGAGTCAGCTGCTCTACCAACTGAGCTAGCGGCCCATACACAAATCCTCAGCGATCAGTTTTCAGCAGTCAGCTTTGGAAAGGACAGTAAAGAACATAGGCCTGATAATTTCCTTGGCCTCAATCTTGATCTTCCACAGCTGATAGCTGACAGCTAATAGCTGAGAGCTAAAAGGGTGAGTGAAGGGCCTCGAACCCTCGACCCCCAGGGCCACAACCTGGTGCTCTACCAACTGAGCTACACCCACCATAATTTCCTACACGCGCCAGAAGGGATTCGAACCCCTGACCCACGGCTTAGAAGGCCGTTGCTCTATCCACCTGAGCTACTGGCGCCTAGCCAGCAGAGAGTCAGGAACAACGCAGCAGAAGAAGCCGTTTGCCTCCCGGTCTCGCTGTGCAATCGGGGCGACTGGATTTGAACCAGCGACCCCCTGCGCCCAAGGCAGGTGCGCTACCAGGCTGCGCTACGCCCCGATCTGTTGCTTGCGAAACTCGATTAACAAACCCAACTAGAGAGCGCAAGGAGGATGCGGTCAACGAACATGAACCAGTGCCGTTGACAATACAATGAATAATGATCGCTTGATGAGGGTTAATGTGAATTTACTGCGGAAGCGACCTGGGGATGCATCGTTGTCGCAGTGTTCCAAGGGCGCCGCCGTTCCCACAACGCTAGCTCTTCACGCAGCCCAGATCGATGGGCAATTTGCTGCAGCGAAATCCCGGCTAAATAATTTCCCAGAATCCGTTGAGCTTCGTACCAAATTGAAATCTGACTACACACGGAACAATAACGGCAAGCGCGCTCTTTCTCTTCGAGACAACCCATGAGCGTTAAGGGGCCTTCAAGGCACTCATATACTTCTTTCAGGTTAATCTCTCCTGCCGAACGTTTCAGCGTGAAGCCTCCACGCGCACCCATATAGGACTGGACAAAGCCTCCACTCTCCAAACGCTTCATGATTTTGGAAAGAAAATGAGCCGGGATATCTTGTTTGGTCTGAATCTCACGGCGTGACACCGTAGCCCCTGGTGCCTGTGCCGCAAGATACGACAACGCCCGTAACGCATAATCAACGCGCTTGCCGATATTCATCAGCGAGCTACGTTCAATCGGACGGTCCTGGCTGTTTTTGACGCGTGTTCTCACGTGCACCACTGGCTCGTGAGAACTCTGAGTCATTTCTTTTGGTGCCTTCATTGCTAAACTATTCGTCCTCTGGCATCCCGAGCATCTTCTTGGCCTCGATACTCATCATACTCGGTTCCCACGGTGGTTCCCACACAAGCTCAATCTTGGCCTCTTCGACGTTATCCATTTCCATCAACTTTTGCTCGGCCTCGGCAGTCATGTACTGCCCCATGCCGCAACCACGTGCAGTGAGGGTCATTTTAATATCGATCTTTTTTTCGTCGATCACTTGAACATCGTACACAAGCCCAAGATCGACAATGTTCACCGGAATCTCCGGGTCGTAGCAGGTGCGCAACACTTCGTAGACTTCTTCTTGCGTTGGCATGCGATCTCTCTTTTCTTCCGGAGCTAGAGCTGTGCTCCACGAACAATTTGTTTCTGAGTCTGAATCTTACGTTGTAATGCCATCAAGGCATCAAGGACGTTCTCTGGGCGCGGTGGACAACCAGGAACGTACACGTCAACCGGAATGATACGGTCGATACCAGCTACGGTGGTGTAGTTGTCGTAGAAGCCACCTGTCGATGCACATGCCCCAAAAGCCATGACCCACTTTGGCTCGCTCATTTGCTCATACACACGTTTCAAAATGGGCGCCTGACGACAAGTCACTGTCCCAATCACCATCAGAAGATCTGCTTGGCGAGGACTGAAGCGTGGGAGTAGTGCGCCAAAGCGATCGATGTCGTAGGGCGTCAGGGACAATGCCATGAATTCCATCGCACAGCACGCGGTAGCAAATGGATAAGGAAACAACGAATACTTTCGCGCCCACCCAATCACTTTATCGAGCTGGGTCACAACGACAGTATCCGCAATCAATGCCTCTTCGCCACCTTGAGTTCGGGTCACTGGAGTAGGGGTAACTGTTTTCAGGCTCGCCATCGAGCTGTCCTTTCTTTCGTCGACTGCAGGGCAATTCCTTATGCAGCTTTTTCATCTTTCTTGGTGCGGTCTCGCCAATCTTCTACCGCTGCTTTAATCGCATCTTCTGCCAGCACTGAGCAGTGGATCTTCACTGGTGGAAGCGACAATTCTTTCGCAATCTCGGCATTTTTAATCGAGTATGCTTCAGCAACGGTCTTCCCTTTCACGAGTTCAGTCACGTAACTCGAAGAAGCAATCGCCGATCCGCAACCAAAAGTCTTGAAGCGCGCGTCTTCGATGACCTCAGTCTCTGGATTAATCTTCAGTTGTAACTTCATGACGTCCCCACACTCGGGGGCACCAACAACACCAGTACCGACGTTCTCTTCCTCTTTTTTGAAGCTGCCTACATTCTTCGGGCGCTCATAGTGCTCAAGCACTTTGTCGGTATAAGCCATACGCTACTCCTTTCAGCAATTACGCCAACACCCAGAACAACGCAATATCGAGTTTGTTTATCGGTCCTAAAATAGACTTATAAAGTCCACTTTGTCAATTACAGGGACTCACCACTTCTCATACACAACCGCTCGTCGTTGATAGCCAGCGCCACGAAGCAAGTCACGCAGTTGTGTAACCTGTGAACCAACCCCACAAATGTAAAAGTGTCGACTGCGATCCTCGTCTCGTTTTACGTATTGGTCCTCAACGTACTCCAGTAACGATCCTTGCACCGTAGATAATCTGTCGGATGTATATCCCCCAAGCAATTCGAGTGAAAACTGCACATGTTGCTGCGTCCAGGCCTCAAGTTCAGTTCGATATAACAGCTCGTATTCACGGGCAACGTGGTACAGCAATCGCACCGCAAACTGCGAGTGAGACTTTAATGCGCGGTGAATCATGGGGCGAATCGGCACAATCCCAATCCCATCAGCAAGAAAAATACATTCCGCCGATGGAGCCTGGCCAAGAACAAACGTGCCCCACGGCCCCGTAAAGGTCACAGAGTCACCGGCGCCAAGAGAAAACAGATAGTGAGACCCCTGCCCCTCGGGAACGAGGTTGAAGCAAATTTCTAGCGGGCCACGATCTTCTGGATTCGAAGCGATAGAGTACGGTCTCGTAAGAATCTTGCCAGCAACAGGCAACTGCAACGAGAGGAATTGTCCAGGGATAAAGTTGAGTCGCTGATCATTGGGGAAACGAAGGAAAAGTGAGCGAGTGTCAGAGTTATGCTCAACAATACGATCAATGATCGCTTCGGACACCTGACGTGAGTCCACCTTACCCTACCTGCTGATTAATCGTGTAACGCGGCACCAGGATAGTGACTTCGCCGTCCTTCTCAAATACCGCTTGGCAACCAAGCCGTGAGGTGGGAGTCAATCCTGGAGCACGATCTAAAAGATCATCCTCAGCTTCCTCATTCTCAGAGAGATTCGTCATGCCACTTTTCACAATCACGTGGCACGTTGTGCAAGCGCAATTCCCACCACACGCATGCTCAAGGGAGATCTCATGTCCAAGCATGATATCAAGGATCGACCCTGGCTGTCCGTCATGTTGAAACGGCGCCTTGTCCAGGTCGAACTCGATCACTTTCTCCGGGTCACCGGTTTCGTATGTCACTCGTAGTTTAGCCATGACTAAAAAAGTAGTCAGGAAAGGCAAATAGTGAAGAGTTAAGAATGAAGAGTTCAGAGTGTGAAAGAAATAAGATGATTTTGACTGTCCTCTATAATGCTTCACTCTTCACTCTCTTAATTACTTTTGTCCAGGGTTCACCATTTTTTCACTAGTGCACCACAAGCTGCCGTCGCGCACGTTCTTCCAGGCGTTGCGTCACGTGCTTCGCGATCTCACGGAAGGCTTTGCTTTGCGGGTGCTGAGGATTGGCAACGACGATCGGGGCCCCTTGGTCACCATCGACACGAATTTCACGCACCAGGGGAATTTCCCCCAGAAACGGCACCTTGAATTGCTGGGCCATCTTCGCTCCACCACCGTGACTGAAAATCTCAGCGCGATGGCCACAATGACTACAGACGTGATAGCTCATGTTCTCGATCACACCGATCACCGGAACATGAACATCTTCAAACATCTTCACGCCACGCCGCACATCGAGTAACGCCACATCTTGCGGGGTTGTCACGATCACTCCGCCAGAAAGGGCAGCCTTCTGCGTGAGAGTCAGTTGCGCATCACCAGTACCAGGCGGAAGGTCAATCACCAGTACGTCAAGGTCTCCCCAATCAACATTACGCACGAACTCGGTGAGCAATTTATCGATCATCGGGCCGCGCCAAATGATCGCTTGTCCGTCAGGAACTAACATCCCGACCGACATCACTTTGAGATTGTGCTTCGTCACTGGGACCATGCGCTTCTCTTCAGTTGTTGTGGGTTTCTCAGTAATACCCAACATGAGCGGCACACTCGGCCCATAGATGTCAGCATCCATCAACCCAACCCGTTGTCCATTCGCCGACAAGGCCAAGGCAAGATTGACAGCCACCGTGGATTTGCCGACGCCCCCCTTCCCACTCGCAACCGCGACAATGTGGCGAATACCGGGGATCTCTGGCTTCGGTGCCGCGGGCATTTGTACGGGAGCCGGTTTCTCGAACGTCACTTCGACCGGAACTTTCACAAACGGCGATAATGCTTCGACCACACCCTGTCGTAGTTGGGCAAAGACGCTTTGACTATCAGTCGAGGGCGCCAGATGCACGGTGACATTCACGCCACCAATCTCAATATCTTTGACAATCCCGAAATCCACGATATCGCGGCTAAACCCTGGGTATTTGACGCGTTTCAAGACTTCGAGCAATTCCTGCGGTGTTGGCATAACCGGCCGTTATCCTTTCGCCTGTTCTTGGCTGAGCGTCTCATGCTGCTCACTCAGCGTGCGCAAGTATTCAAAGGTATAGATCCCCGTGTCATGGCCATCTGTCCAACGTGGAGTAATTGCATAGTTGCCGACGGCACTGATGCTTTCAAGCTGAGGATTCTCAACGGGAATGAAGTTTCGCGTTCCCCCATGCCCCTGGCACACAGCACAGGGGCACCACCCACGCAGGTAGGTAAACGAATATTCACTCAGGAGGTCGTCATCCCACAGGATGCGTAACGACTTCTCTTCCATGACTGGAATTATCAATGCCGGATGCGGCATAAGCTCTCCACGTTATGGCCTCGGATTCAATAGGGCAAAAGTCTAACGCTGTTCAGTGCAATGTCTTCGGGCTTGCCTGCATCACCCGATTGGCAATTGTATGAAAAGCTCGCGATACTGCATGATCAGGAGACTGCAGAACCATCGGTTTCCCTTCATCACCACCGGTGCGAATTTCTTCGACAATGGGAATCTCACCAAGAACTTCAAGACCGGTCTTTTTCACACCGCCGTGGCCGAAGATCTCTTCGCGTTCTCCGCAGTGTGGGCAGAGGTAGTAGCTCATATTCTCGACAATGCCAATGATCGGCACATGCACTTGCTTGAACATGGCAATCCCGCGATTAACATCCAACAACGCCACATCTTGCGGAGTGCTGACAATCACCCCCCCATTCAACGGAATCTCTTGCGCAAGGGTCAATACCGCATCGCCAGTTCCTGGAGGAAGATCGACAACCAAATAATCCAAGTCACCCCAGATCACGTCACGGAGAAACTGGCGAATAATACCCATGACAATCGGACCACGCCAAATGACCGGTGATTGATCATCAAGGAAGAATCCCATCGAGATTAAGCTGATACCATATTTCTCAACTGGGTAAATTTTCTTGTCGTCCCCAGCACGCGGCGTCGCTTCACTTCCCATCATCAAGGGAATACTCGGACCATAGACATCAGCATCCAATACACCAACTCTATTGCCTAAAGCTTTCAAGGCTAATGCAAGATTGACTGAGACAGTCGATTTGCCAACGCCTCCTTTACCACTGGCAACGGCAATGACTTTGCCAACACCAGGCAACGGACTTTTTGCCGGAGCAGCAACGGGTCTCTGTTGGCCACCACCAAGACGACGACGCCCATCATGAACCACCACGTGCTCTACACCAGGCAAAGCCGAGAGCGCGGCGGTTATCTTCCCACCCAGATGTTGTAACACTTGATCGCTGGCACTCGACGGACGGAAATGAACCACGACATCACTGCCGTGCAGGCCGATTTCACTGACCAATCCTAATGTAACGATATCGTGTCGCGATCCGGGATAAGCAATTTTCTGTAAATGCGTACGGACTTCTTGTTCGGTTGGCATGAAAAACTCGCGGTCAAAGCATGTCGGAAGAATATGGGAGTTCTCTATCACGTAACACGCAACACGTAATAGGTGGGATACATGTTGCGTGTTACGTATTGCGTGCTCAGGAATCTAGGCGTGTTTCCATTGCACCTTCTTAAGATCGATACCGTCTTTGGCCATCTCGTAGAGGGGCGACATATCTCTGAGACGCTGCACAACTTCTACCACACGTTTCACGACATAATCGACATCCTCGTCAGTATTGAAGCGTCCGAGTCCGAACCGAATAGAAGTGTGAGCGAGGTCGTCGCCAACTCCAAGGGCTTTAAGCACATACGAAGGTTCGAGTGTTGCTGAGGTACAGGCTGAACCAGAAGACAAAGCAATGTCTTTGTTCACTCCCATTAGGAAGGATTCACCTTCGACATAGGAAAAGCTGAGATTGAGGTTTCCAGGAATACGCTCGGTAGGATGGCCGTTGAGAAATACGTCTTCCAGTTGACTGGTTAGCCCGTTGTAGAGTTTGGTGCGCAAAGCGATGAGCTTCGCCGCCTCTGCTTCCAACTCTTGTCCACACAGCTCACAGGCCTTACCAAAACCAACGATGCCAGAAACGTTGAGTGTACCGGAACGCATACCACGCTCGTGACCACCCCCATCCATTTGTGGCGTCAAGCGAACGCGTGGGCCTTTTGAACGAACGTACAGCGCACCGCACCCTTTAGGCCCATACATTTTATGCGCACTCATGGAGAGCAGGTCTATCCCATCCTGATCGACATTGACCGGCACTTTCCCGACTCCTTGGGTCGCATCGCAATGGAAGAGCACGCCCTTCTCTTTGGCGAGTTTGCCGAGCTCACGAATGGGATGGACCGTGCCAATCTCGTTGTTGGCATACATGATCGAAATCAGGACGGTCTTGTCGGTAATCGCATCCTTCACTGCATCAACATCGACTTGTCCGTATTTATCAACCGGGAGGTAGGTCACGGTTGCTTTGCCGGCGCGCTCTAAGGCTTTGCAGGTATCGAGAATCGCTTTGTGTTCAGTCACACAGGTGATGACGTGGTTGCCTTTATCTTTATAGAACTCAACGACGCCTTTTACGGCTAAATTGTCAGACTCGGTCGCGCCACTAGTGAAAATAATCTCTTTACCTTTGGCACCGATGAGCTTACCAATCTGCTCACGGGCTTGTTCGACAGCTTCTTCTGCAGCCCATCCGTACGGATGACTGCGACTGGCAGCGTTACCAAACTGCTCGCGAAAATAGGGCAACATCGCGTTCAACACCCGTTCATCCATTGGGGTCGTCGCCTGGTTGTCCATATAAATAACCCGCTGCGCCATATATTTTCTCCTCAAGTTGTGGTGCTGTCGCAATGTAGACTCTTAAGGTCTACTTTGTCAACGACGGTGCACTTCGCCCTGTTGCAAGCGTCGCCGATGCTCTTCATCAAGTGGCAGAATATGTACCTTGCCGGAGATGTCGTTCAGGCCAATATACACTTCAGTGTCATACACCGCCTTGATATTCGCGTAGGTCAAGACTTGCTCAGGGGTTCCATCTGCAAAAATTTTTCCTGACTTAAGCAACGCGAGGCGGTCGCAATACAGCGCCGCAAGGTTGAGGTCATGTATAATCGCAATGACGGTTAGCCCCTGTTCGCGACTTAAGCGCTTCAGCAAGTCATAAACTTCAACCTGGTGCTTAATATCCAGAAACGCGGTTGGTTCATCAAGCAGCAGTAATTGTGGTTCTTGGGTTAACGCACGGGCAAGAACAACTCGCTGCCGTTCGCCACCACTTAATTCGTGAATCTCTCGCGTCGCCAGCATGCTCACTCCCGTTTGTTCCATCGCATGCTGAGCAATGGCGAGATCGTGCGCCTGCTCAAAACCAAAGCGCTTCAAGTACGGCGAACGCCCCATCAGCACAACTTCAAGCACGGAGAACGGCAACTCAATGCGTGATTCTTGCGGCACCACTGCAATCTGTCGTGCTAAGACTTCGCGCTCATAGGTTTGCAGACTCTGGTCAGCAAAAAGGATCTGCCCACTTCGTGGTTTGGTCACTCCACTGATAAGGCGCAACAGCGTTGATTTCCCAGAGCCGTTCGGGCCAAGCAAGCCAAAGATTTCACCAGGAGTGACCCGCAACGAGACGGACGAGAGTGCCTCAATTTTCCCATAGGCAAAACTGACTGCCTCGCAACGCAGCACAGGCGGCAAGGTTTCACTCATTGAGCGAACACCTTTCGTCCTTCTTTACGCAGGAGGTAAAGGAAGAAAGGACCACCACACATCGCCGTCACGACACCAACAGGGAGTTCACTGGGACTCGCAACTGTCCGCGCCAGGGTATCCGCCCACACCAAGAAAAGAGCCCCCCCAAACACTGAGGCTGGAAGTAATAATCGATGATCAGCCCCGAACATCAAGCGTAACAAATGGGGGACAATCAAACCGACAAATCCAATCATCCCGCTCACGGCAACAATCGCTCCCACCAGTAGCGATGCGGCCAGGAAAATGCCGCGCCTGAGCGCTTCGATGTCCACACCGAGTTGTAACGCACTCTCTTCTCCCAAGGTCAGAAGATTCAGCCGTCGTCCTTGCACAATCAGCCATACCACTCCGATAGATACATAAAGTGAGGTTAATCCAACCGTCACATAATCACGTGCCGCCAGACTACCCATCAACCAGAAAAGAATCGCATGGCTTTGATAAAAATCAACCAGTGAGTTCACCAGCATAATCAGTGCGCTACAGAACGCATTAAACACGACACCAGTCAGCAACAATGCATACGGTTGTAAACGTCCATGCACCAATGCTAGCCGATAGATGAGCACTGTCGTCCCCATCGCCCCAGCAAAAGCAGCAATCGAGACAAATGAGAGCTTCACGAAGTCAGGAGCATGAGTGACCAAAGCACTCGTCCCTACCAATGCGAGAATGCCACAGAGCGACGCACCACCAGACACACCAATCAGGTGTGGGCACGCAAGCGGGTTATGCAGCAACGCTTGCAACGCTGCGCCAGCAACCCCTAACGCACCACCAACGACAGCCGCCAACAACACGCGTGGCAGTCGAATACGAAAGAGAATCACTGTTTCAGGATTATCGAGTGACGGCGCGTGCCATATCTGCGCAAGACTAATGGGCTCAGCGCCAATCGCGGCACATAAAACGAGCGACAACAGCAAAGCAACGGCAAGCCCGCTGTTGACCAGGAGCCATTTCTGCTTGGTGAGATAGGACATGGGCGGGCAGTAAAACGGAAAATGGGGGAAATAACCACTCCACCTCCCTTGTGTGATACGTATTACGTGGTGCGTTTTCTACGTCCTACAACACGCACCACGCATCACGTTTTCTCTACTGAAACCGCTCTGGATGAATCAGCCGCGCAATTTCCTCGAAGCCATCAGGCAGACGTGGTCCAGGGCGGAGGACGGTAGATGATCGTGTGCCATAGACTCGCCCGTCACGAACCGCAGGCACAGTGGGAAAGTTCTTCCAGATACCAAGGTACCTAGCCTTGTCATGCTCTTCAGAACCCATTGAACCATCGATAATCACTTCTGGTTGTCTCGCTACCGCAACTTCCAGACTAAAGCGCGTCCAGGGCTGATTTGCCTCAGCAGCGATGTTGATGCCATGTGCTTGCGAAATCAGTTCATCGAGAAAGATTCGGCTACCAACCGCAATCAGTGGCTCCTGGCCGACCACCATTAACACCCGCCGTCGCGGTACCCCGACCAAACGAGTCCGTATTGCCTCCATACGCTCGTCCATCTCACGGAGGAGCGCTTCTCCTCGTCCAACACGGCCAGCTTCTTGCGCGATCGTGCGTATCGAGGCACGAATTTGCTCAATGGTATCGACTTCGACAATTTCTACACGAATGCCAAGCTGCCGCAGTGTCGCAATCGCTTCGGGGTTATTCGGGGGAACACCAATCACGACATCGGGCCTTTTCGCTACAATCGCTTCAACGTTCGGTGCACTGTACGAACCAACGCGATCGATCTTTGCAACGTCGTGTGGAAAATCACAGAAGGTGCAAATACCAATAACTTCTGCCTGCGCACCAATAGCAAAGAGAGTTTCTGTCACTGACGGGGCGAGCGACACAATACGGCGAGAGACATTCTGCTTCTGTTGATCACTAGAAGTGCAGGAAGCAAGAAGCAGAAGAATAAGAAAGGGGCTCATTCGCATAGAGTCAACCTAACTGAGACGCTCCGTACAGTGCCCCGCACGCCCTTCGACTTCGCTACGCTACGCTCAGGACGAGCGGTGTTAGTTTCCGGTCGTGCGGAGTGTAACCCGCAGGGTGAAGTCGAAGCATGAACGGCGATTCCAACGAATAATTTGCGAACACGTATCTGGTTCATTATTCCTCAAAACGTCACCCGCACGCCCGCAATATAATTGAGCGGAGGCGAGCGAAAGCCCAGCACTTCTTGATAGTTGCGATCGAACAGATTCTCAACTCTCGTATACACGCTCAGCCGTATGTTCGCGAAGAAGCGCGGTACAAACGAATAAGACGCGGCAAAATTCGTTCGCGCAAACATAGGATTCTTACGCGGTCCGCGCGCTGGGTCGAGATCATCCCGTTCACCCACGACATTCACGTTCAGATGTAAGTTGAGCAGGTCGTCACTCCAAGACAGTCCTTGTCGTTCATAGTTGATACCTACAGAGCCATGCTTCGTAGGTCGGCGCAGCAACCTCCCATCCTGAGTATCAAAGTCGAGAAAAGTGAAATTGCCACTGAGTGTCAATCCAGGGAACACGCGTAACACAGGAATGACTTCTACCCCTTGGATATCGACCCTCCCTTTGTTTTGCGCCAGGAAAATAAAATTTGCAGGATCGACTAAAGCGCCTTCGACTAATCCCTTGACGCGACGGTTGAAGTACACTGCCTCTAGTGAAAAACGTTGTCCCCACAGGGTCTGTTCAAATCCGGCATTCCACTCACTGCTTCGTTCAGCATCAAGACGTGGATTACCAAAATTTGGAAAAAACAGCTCATTGAAATTGGGGGCACGAAAACCGCCAGCAAACCCACCTTTCAGTTTCGTTCCCGTTTGTGGAAATACATAGGCGATTGACCCGGCTGGAGTAATGTGGGTGCCAAAATCTTCGTTATCATCGACACGAAAACCACCGGTGATAAACAACCGTTCATTGAGTAACCGCAGTTGTTCTTGCACGTAATAGGCGAAATTGCGGCGGCTCTTCTTCGTATCGTAGTTTGAGCGAAAGTTATCAAAGTTGGACTGCACATCAGCTTTTCTTTCCTCAAACTCGAAACCGAATGTGATAACACTCAAGTGTCGCCAATAGAGATTCCCTTGGAATTCGCCAGTGAGTGTTTCTATCGGAATACGCGAAACGCCAAAACTGGAATTAAATCGGTCTGGCTCGTCAAAGAAGCGTTGATTATCGTGCACATAAGACCCAGCGACTCGATAGTCAAAAGTATCAAATGGCTGATGAGCCCACTCACCTTTCCAGAACAGGGTATTTGTTAGTTGGCGCGCGTTGAGATCTGGTACCGAAAGATAGTTCTTATTATTGAAGAGGCCGGTCTTTGCGTCCGTATAGCGAAAGAAATTGCGAAACGTGCCACGTGGCAGCAGATCGACATCAACGCGCAGATTGGTCGAAAAGTTACGATGCCCGTCATTGAAACGGCGGAAGCCGTCAGTGTCGACAGAAGACAGACCACCAGAAACACTGACGATCCCCTGTGACCCAGAGAACGAAAGTGTCTCACGGTGCGTATTGCCTTTTCCACCCTCGGTTGAGATCGTTATGGTGGGTTTCCCTTCACCTTTTTTGGTGATGATATTGATGATCCCACCAACAGCCTGTGACCCGTAGAGCGTGCCACCGCCGCCACGGAGCACTTCAATACGATCGATGTTCTCAGTCGTAAGACTGCTGAAATCAAACGCACCCAATGTGACGCTATTCACCTCTACGCCATCGATGAGCACAAGTGTATGATCAGACTCTCCACCACGAATAAAAACATTCGCGGTTGTTCCTAATGACCCGTTTTGTGCTATATCAAGCCCAGGAACGAGCCGCAGGGCTTCGAGGACTGTTGAGGCTTGTTGTTGGCGAATCTCCTCAGCAGTAATGACTGTCACCGAAGCTGCTGTTTCTGTCAGTGGCACTTCCGTGCGTGTAGCAGTAACAACGACTGGGCGGAGTTGTGTACTTTGTGACTGAACAGTCTGAGAAAGTTGAGCGCTAAGGACGGTTGGGAAACCTGACGAAAACACAAGAACCGCGACAAAAAAACTACGGCGCATAAAAACCCCAATCTTCACGGAGAAAATCAGGGCGCAGAAAAAGTCGACCACTAGCGCTCAGACCTTCCCCGCGGAAGGTATTCTGGCTATGGCCGGTCAGGCAGGTCTCCTGGCTTCGGGATCATCCTACTAGCCGCGCCTTCCCGGACTACCCAGTGGCATGAGCGGCGTTCGTCCCCCTTCACAGTTGCGGGGCAGCGGGGGAATTACACCCCCTTCCCTTTTCATCCGCCAATGGCGGAACCAAACCGGAATAACGAGTTGTCCTCATATGGAGATCGCATACACTTGTCAAGGCGGAAAGCCACGGACAAAAGGAAAACGACTTGCCGTACTCGTTTTTTCACGTCACAATGCTGCACGTAAAGGGATGCTATGCGGAATTGGCGTGCCCGATTGACTCCAGCGCAACAGAGAATCTACGACCGGAGTGTCGCCATCTCCCCCGTGCCCCTCAGCCCCACTCTCCAGCTCTTTTCGGCCACACGGGCACTCGAAGCAGCACTGCTCACCGAAGAAGAACAACACGTCCACACCCACGCGCAAACCGTAGTCAACCTTATCTGTGCTCGACTAAGCGTACGGACGATCCAAGTACACATACAAGGCGTACGCCCATCAAATCGACGCGGTGAACTGCACGGCTTGTATACCCAGTACGCTGGTGGCAGTGAGAGCGACTCGATCCAGGTGTGGATGCGCACCGCCAAACGTGGTCAGGTCGTTGCGTTTCGCACCTTCCTTCGCACGTTACTGCACGAAGTGTGTCATCACTTAGATTATGTCTACTTCAATCTGCGGGAGTCCTATCACACCGAGGGATTCTTCCAGCGCGAATCTAGCCTGTTCTACGCAGTGACTCGCCAACCAGCAACAGAAGCAACCGACCGACCACCAGCACAATCCCTGTCGTCTATGGTAGAAGCGATATTGGCGAATCGTCAGCAGACAGGGAAGTGAACCTCAATCGAAGCACACAAGATTGGAACAAGTACTGAGTAAAATCCCCCCGCGCGTCGCGCGGCTCCCTTTCACAAAGGGGGCATTTGGGTTCCCTCCTTTATCAAAGGAGGGGCAGGGAGGATTTCATGCAAGGTCAGTAAAGGTGAGAATGTTACATGGCCTGTAGCCACCAGTCTCTCTATTCCCTTTCCCACGAATCAGCTCGCCCTGCTTGTTGTCCTTGTAACTCAGACAATCGCTCCCGTGCCCCAGGATAGTCAGGGTCGTAGCGAAGCGTTTCCCGATACTCTTCAATCGCCTCGCGCGTATCTCCTAAATCGGCATAAACATCCGCCAGCTCAGCATGGGCACGTGGGCTTTGTGGGCACATACGTAATCCACGCTGATAGAGCGCAATCTTACGGTCTGGATCATCGGTATTTTTTGCCCGAACAAAGATCGGGCGAGCTTGTCGACACGCCTGCTCATCGCGTTTGAGCATCTGTCGCGGTCGGGGGCCAACATCTCCTGATGCGCGCCGGGTTTCATGATTTGGCCGTAAAATCTCAGCCTGTCGCTGCAAAGTCTCGAATCGTTCGTACGATGACGGATGCGAGGAAAAAAACCCGGCATTCGCCGTCTCAGGAATTTCTTCCGCCATCCGTCGCATCACATAGGCTGCCGCTCGGATCGTATCCCGCATCGTAGGCATAACGCAGTCCCACCGTATCAGACTCTCGTTCTTGATCTTGGTTATAGCGATTCAGGAACAAGCGACCAGCCAAGCCTGTCGCCATCTGTGCACCCGGAATAAAGGCCCCGGCAATGATGCTGCCGAGATTCAGTAACACGTTATTTCTGGCGCCTCGCTCCACGTGTCCTTGGGTCAAATGGGCAAACTCATGACCGAGAATCATGGCTAATTCATCATCAGATTTGACAAAGCGCAGCAACCCTTCGGCCACGATCACCTTACCGAACGTCGCTCCAGCATTCACCGACTTCTCTCCTGCCGCCAAGATCACATTCACCTTTGGCCGATTGGGAATCACCTGTAACAGGCGTCGCGAAACCCGATCAAGTTGAAGCAGCATGCGGCGGTACTCCGTCCGTTGCGCTGGTGGGAGATCGCGTAGCGCCTCCTCAAGGTCATCATTGGTATTGCGCTGCGCAAATGCGGGAGACCACGGCAACAATGAGAGACACACGAGAACGCTGATAAACCACCGTGTCATCATTTTCTCCTTTACCTTATGCTATAGTGCCTCACGAAGAAGAACACAGCAATCAGAGAGGGGACGCGTATGCCACAGTGGGTATATGTGAATGAGATCGGTAAACACGAAGGACAAGACGTCACGCTAAAGGGCTGGCTCTATAACAAACGGCCCAGTGGTAAGCTACATTTTCTCCAACTTCGCGATGGTACTGGGACCATTCAGTGTGTGGTCTTCAAGGGAGATGTCAGCCCGGAAGTCTTTCAACTGGCAGACCACCTCGCGCAGGAGTCGTCGTTGACTGTAACAGGGACCGTGCGCGCCGATAAACGCTCTCCCCTGGGTTTTGAGTTATCAGTCAAAGAGTTGCAGCTCCTACAAGAAGCGCATGATTATCCGATCACGCCAAAAGAACATGGCATTGCGTTCTTACTGGACCATCGCCATCTATGGCTGCGCTCATCACGTCAGCATGCACTCCTGCGCGTCCGCAGCGAAATCATCAAAGCCTGTCGCGATTATTTCGATAACAACGGGTTTACGCTCCTCGATGCGCCGATCTTTACGCCCACAGCCTGCGAAGGGACAACAACCCTTTTCCCGGTCGATTATTTTGGTGACACCGTGTACCTCACGCAGAGTGGTCAACTGTATATGGAAGCTGGAGCGATGGCGTTCGGCAAAGTCTACTGCTTTGGTCCAACGTTTCGGGCGGAGAAATCCAAGACGCGCCGTCACCTGACCGAGTTTTGGATGATCGAACCGGAAGTCGCCTATTGTGACCTCAACGGCGACATGGACCTAGCCGAAGACTTTATCGCATATGTCGTTCAACGTGTGTTGGCCAATCGCCGCCAGGAACTCGCGGCCCTAGAACGGGATGTGACCAAGTTGGAGCAAGTCAAGAAACCTTTCCCCCGTATCAGTTATGGCGAAGCGATTGAACTCCTGCAAAAGAAAGGCATCGACATTCAATGGGGCGCGGATTTTGGCGGTGATGACGAGACCATCATTTCCGAATCGTTCGATCGGCCCGTGATGATTCATCGTTATCCGACTGAGAACAAAGCCTTCTACATGAAAGCAGACCCAGAAAATCCCAAAGTTGCGCTGTGTATGGATGTCCTCGGCCCAGAAGGCTACGGTGAAATTATTGGCGGTGGTCAACGGGAAGACGACCTCGCCGTCCTGAAACAAAAGATTCTGGCTCATGGATTGCCCGAAGAAGCGTTCTCCTGGTATCTCGATCTGCGCAAATATGGGTCTGTCCCCCATGCCGGTTTCGGGATGGGCATCGAACGCATGGTCTCATGGTTGTGCGGACTGCATCACGTACGCGAGGCAATTCCGTTTCCGCGCATGTTGGAGCGGGTGACGCCGTAAGCGATGAGTAAGGTTCTTTATCTGGGCATTATCCCTATTTTCCCAACAACAGGAAGGAGGTAGGCATGGCAACATTAGAAGCCGATTTACTGTTCAACCTCGATATGCGTATCACTGGAGGAGAGGCAGTCGGCGTTACACCAAAAGGGACGCGGGTGATCGCTTATGTGAAGGGTACATTTGAAGGGCCCGGTTTAAAGGGCACTGTAGAAAATGGTGCCGATTGGTATCTGCTACGCTCAGATGGTGTCGGTGAACTCGACGTCCGCCTGACCATGAAGACGGACGACGGTGAATATATCTATATGAACTACACTGGTATCGCCGTGATCCCACCCGAGGTGCTTGCGAAAACAGCACCTGGTCAACTCCCGAGCGGCAAGATGGATACACTGCGTACAGCAGTACGCTTCGAGACCTCGTCGAAAAAGTATGAGCGCCTCAACAAAGTGCAGGCGATTGGTATTGGGAAAGCAGATACGAGTGCAGGAACAGTCGGCTACGCCGTGTATGCATTGAAATAGCAAGAGCCGCCCTCACAAGAAGATTGGATGTGGGAGGCTCTCAGAGCTTCACCCCCTCACGAATCGCTCGCACCAAGGCGATGTTATCCGTATGCCCCGTGCAACTGGCGGTGATCTTTCCATGAATCGGGCGACCAAGCAGATAGAGGTCGCCCATTAAGTCTAAAATCTTATGGCGGACTAGCTCATCAGGGAATCGGAGTGGCGGATTGATCACTCCTTGTTCGCCAATCAAGATACAGTTATTGAGGCGCCCACCATTTGCCAATCCCATCTGCTCAAGCATCTGGATGTCTTTGACAAACCCAAACGTTCGGGCTGGGGCGATTTCCTCGCGATAACTCTGCAAGTCACGATGGATATACTGATACTCCTGACAGCCAACCGGCGTAGGGTACTTCAGTGTATAGTACACTTCAAAGCGATCGGCCGGCTCAATCTGGATAAACTTCCCTGACTGTGGATCACCGACACAATAGGCCTTATCAATGTTCACCGACTCAAGTTTCTCGGTCTGTTCAACGATCCCAGCCCCTTCAAGCAACTTGCAGAATTCAAGAGCTGACCCATCAAGGATCGGGATCTCTCCCTGCATTTTGATCAACACGTTGGTGAGGCCATACGAGTGAAGGGCGGACATGAGGTGCTCAATCGTCTGGGCAGTAACACCGTCGCGACACAAGCTCGTCGCATAGCCTGTCGAGTCAACGTGATCTACCGTCGCAGGGATCATCACATCTGGTGCAGAGATCGCACTAAAGGCGATACCACTTCCCGGCGGCAAAGGATGGAGAATAACCCCAGTGCGGACACCTGAGTGCAACCCATGTCCGTGAATGACGACACTCTGCTTGATTGTCCGTGCCCGTTGTTGCCGCTGTCGATAGGAGACAGCGTGCATTTCTTCAAGGCCAGCAGTCGGACCATTGTCCGGTAGGCTGCCACTCGTCGTCCGTCCGGTCGCGCGGTGCACCGAGCGCAAGAGTGTTTCCAGGGAGAACGGTTTCTCGATGAAATCCGCCGCACCAAGTTTGGTTGCCCGCACGGCGGTCTCGATCGTGCCGTGTCCGGACATGACAATCACCGGCAGTTCGGGCTCTTGGGCTTTCAATCGCTCCAACAACTCAATGCCATCAACCTGTGGCATCCAGATATCAAGCAGCACCAAGCGTGGGCGCTGCATCGCAACCATATCCAATACATTCGGCGTGCCATCGGTGTCGAGTACTCGATACCCCTCATCACTCAACACCCCACGCAGAGTCGAGCGAATCTTCTCCTCATCATCCACCACCAAAATGGTCTCTTCCATACCACTCTCCTTCTTCCGCTTTTCCGTTTGTGCTATTCAATACCGGCCTCGACGACACATTCGTGGTCTGGGTCCGTTGGGCTGTGCGACGCACCGGTAGCTCGATAATAAATCGGCTACCTTCTGGGTAGTTGTCACGAACACGAATAAACCCTTGATGATCAGCGACAATCGTCGCGACGATCGCTAGTCCTAAGCCCGTTCCTTCTTTCTTCGTCGAAAAATAGGGTTCAAATAGACGATCTTTCACCTCTGGTGGAATCCCGCATCCCGAATCTGTCACTTCAAATTGCACGATCCCTAAGGTTCCGAGTAACCGCGTGTGAATTATAATCTGGTGCTGTCTACCATTTGCTGCGGTATGACACGCAGCCACGGCATTATCAAGCAGGTTACGGACAATGCGTTTCATACCCTCACGGTCAAGCTCAAGCGTGGGCAACCCGTGATCAGGAGTAAAGACAAATGCGATATCTCTATGTGCCGCAGCAAAAACGGGGATCACTTCCTGAATGAGGGCATTCAGATTCTCGGGTAAATGTTCAGCAGTGGGTAGTCGTGCAAAGGTAGAAAATTCATTCACCAGTTTCTTAATCGCATCAACTTCATGCGCGATGCTATTGACGCACTCATTAAAGACATCCGCATTATTCGTGATCTGCGGTGCAAAGCGCCGGTGCAGGCGTTGTGCCGCCAGTTGAATTGGCGTCAATGGGTTCTTGATTTCATGGGCGATACGGCGCGCAACTTCACGCCAGGCCTCCATACGTTCGACACGGACAATTTGTGTGACATCTTCAAAGAAACACACGGTCCCCAGAACGTCATGCTGCTCATCTGTCAGGAGCGTTCCAGTCATCACCAAAGACAGCACTTGCCCTTCTCGCCTGAGCTTCATCTGCCCGAGGGTTTCACTACCTCTTTCACTCCTCCCGTTCGCGGAGACCGAGAGTAATTCCTTCACCATGCGACGGACTTCGGCAAAATCGGGCACTGGAAAGACCGTGAGATACTCTTGACCGATGGCTTCGTTGGCAGTCAGCCCGAGCAGGCGTTCAGCCGCAGGGTTCACGGTCGTCACCACACCGTGGCGATCGAGTGTCACTACTCCGGCAGTGATATTTGCTAACACGGTCTCCATGTGGCGGCGGCGCGACTCAAGTTCTTGGTGACTCCGTTGCAGTTCGCCGGTCATGCGATTGAAAGCAGCGACAAGAGTCCCGATCTCGTCTTCAGCTTCACCCTCGATACGATGGGTCCAATGTCCCTGGGCAACCTCACGCGTCCCGGCAGCCAGGCGTTGTAAGGGAACGGTCATCTTTTTTGCCAGGAATAATCCCAACCACACCGCAGAAAATACGGCGACCAGTGTCACCAATGACATCGTCACGATGTAGTTGGTCTTCATCGGATGCTTGAGAATTCGCAAGTGGAGGTACTCACGAAACGCATTCATGACCTGTGCACTTTGTTGGGCGATGCTGCGTGGGACAAAGTATTCAACAATGACTGCACCGACGACCTCATTGCGCACAACGATCGGAACTCCGCCCAACACCACTTCGGCTTGGGCATTTTCTGTCGAGCGGACTTCGCGCAAGCTTTCACGCCGGAACACCCGATCAAGTAATGCGGTTTCGAGCCCGCTGCGCTCCCGAGTTTGCAATTCTGCAATAGTCGTGTTCGCCAATACACTCCGCTCCGGCGACAACACCAGAACGCGCCCTACATGCAACATCTCCCGTCGCGTTTCAATGAGTTCTTGCAGGACTTGCCGCCGCTCTAGGGCAAGCAACTCGTTCTGAGCGATCTCCGTCGCTAGAGTCTGCGCTTGAGATACCGCTTCCCCACCCAACAAATCGTAAAAGGTGCTCACAACGGCGAGTGATCCCTCTAACGCTCGCTCGACTTGGTTGGTAAACATGCTTTCGAGCGAACGCGTCATCACCGCAGTCCCCACGAGGAACAACAAGATCGCCGGAAAGAGGGCAATCGCAACAAAGGCGGAAACGAGGCGAAAGCGAAGGTATGCGCCCAACAGCTTTCGTCGCCGATCGTAAAACAATTTAATGAGATTACGAGCAACCAGAAAAACGAGAAGAATAAGCAGAACGATATTCAGGTTGATGAGGAGAACGAAAACGGCGTTGCCGGCAAGATTCTGCGTATCACTCAATTGCGGCAATCGCGTCAAGGAGAAGGCTAGCAGCACAACAGCGAGAGCCGTGGCGAGAATAATCGCCGCTTCCCAATAGAGTCGCCGTCCGTGATCGTCCGGCGTGTCGTGATAGTGGTGGCGGTTCTCCACGCGGACTCTTCTCCTAACGACGCAGGAAGGCAAACAACAGCGACAACACCACGCTCACAAGAATGCTTGTGGCAATAGGAAAGTAAAAAGAAAAGTTATCGCGTTGAACAACAATGTCTCCTGGCAACCGCCCAAGCCACGGGATTTTCCCGCCGAGCACCAACAATGCCCCAACACACACCAGCAGCCCACCAGCAATAATCAAGAACTTTCCCAGTTCCGCCATGCGGGTCTCCTTAGAAAGTGTTTTTTAATTCGTATTTTCCGTCGTCACCATCCGCAGCGTGCGCCGGATACTGGCCAAGTACACCATAGCGTCACTGGAAACGGTGGTATGTTCGAAGTCCCGACAC
>Ga0194132_10002835_pt1 | contig 31751 bp, 30 predicted proteins | sample TA2KigOf80mmetaG_FD_148612 | JGI IMG/M metagenome (GOLD analysis project Ga0194132, IMG submission 148612) | Freshwater microbial communities from Lake Tanganyika, Tanzania - TA2015054 Kigoma Offshore 80m | ecosystem: Environmental > Aquatic > Freshwater > Lake | place: Tanzania: Lake... | reverse complement strand
GAAGCCTATGATGAACACCTGCGTCAACGCACCCTTCGCCACCTCAAACGGACCGCCGCCCGGTTGGGGTTCACGCTCCTCCCCCAGCCCGTCTCGGCCTGAGAGTGTGTTTCTGAGCAGTGAAGCGAAGAATCTCTCAACCAGCAGTACAGAGAGATGTTTCGCTTCGCTCAACATGGCACCGTTGCAACCATTCTTTGCAAAAAGCCCAGAGAGTTCCCACTCTTCCCGCTACTGCATACCCCCATTCTTTCTCCCATCTTCCTCTCGCTCGTCAAGGGCAAGCATGTTCCTCCGCCCTGGTCTCCGTTTGGTCGAGATGGTAAGTGTGGCCTTCCATTTCATTGCTAAAGGAGATCGCATGGCTCGCACCAACCGCCGTTCATATGGCCCAAAGATCGATCCACGACCAGTCGATCGATCGATCTCGGTCACTGAGTTGATCGATCAAACGTTTCAAGCATATAACGCAGCACGGTTGCGCGAGGCAGCTCAGCTCTTTACCCGGAAGATGCTCGAACCGAATGTCACAATTGGTGTAACCGTTACAGGAGCACTCACGCCGGCAGGCCTCGGCATTTCCTGCCTGATCCCGCTTATTGAGCATGGCTTTATTGATTGGATGGTATCAACAGGAGCCAATCTCTATCATGATACCCATTTCGGCATCGGCCTCACCATGCATCAAGGTTCGCCTCACGTTAGCGATGTCACACTGCGGCAAGATCAGGTTGTCCGTATCTATGATATTTTCTTTGATTATGATGTGCTGCTGAAAACTGATGCCTTCTTCTTTCAAACCATGACCGCTCCTGAATTTCAGAAGCCGATGAGCACAGCTGAGTTTCACTATCACATGGGACGCTACGTTCGAGAACGCGAGAAAGCCCTCGGGCAGAAACGACGGTCACTCCTGTCGGTTGCGGCAGAGTATGGCGTCCCCATCTACACGTCTTCCCCTGGCGATAGTTCTATCGGCATGAATGTTGCCGCCCAGGCGCTGCGAGGGAACGGTCTCGTGTTCGACGTGTCACGCGATGTCAATGAAACCGCGGCAATTGTTTATGGCGCCAAGCGCAGCCGTGGCAAAAGCGGCATCTTTATCCTTGGTGGTGGCTCACCGAAAAACTTTGCATTGCAAACTGAGCCACAAATCCAGGAAGTGTTGGGGCTCGCTGAAAAGGGACATGACTATTACATCCAGTTCACAGATGCGCGCCCAGATACCGGCGGTCTCTCAGGCGCGACCCCGAGTGAAGGGGTGACGTGGGGCAAGGTCGACCCAGATGCGCTTCCTGACACAGTTGTGTGCTATGTTGACTCTACTGTAGCCTTACCGCTGTTGAGTGCCTACGCCGTAGCCAACCATGCGAAACGCCCGCATAAACGATTGTATGATCAACGGGAAGAGCTGCTCGCCACGTTGGCCAAAGATTACCAGAAGCACCTCAAGAAAAAGAAAAAATAACCGCTGAGAAAGGTTGCCCCTCTTCATCTGCTTATGACGACTCCTACTTTTACGCAAGAAAAGGATTGCGCTATCGCGGCAGCCCGCGAGGCTGGCGCGATCATTCGCTCTTTTTATTCTGCTCAGTACACCGTCGATTACAAAGATCGCAGGAAAGACAGCCCTGTCACGATTGCCGATCACCAGGCCAATGAGAAAATCCACGCGATACTTCGCGCTGCGTTCCCGCAGTATGGCTGGCTCTCGGAAGAGACGGTCGATTCCCCCGAGCGCTTGTCTCGTCAACGGGTGTGGCTTGTCGACCCGCTGGATGGCACGAAAGAATTCATTGATAAAATTCCTGAGTTTGGTGTTTCCATCGCACTGATTGACAATGGCCGACCGATGGTTGCGGTTGTCTATAATCCGATTCACGATCAGCTGTTTTGGGCTGTGCGAGGTCAGGGCGCCTGGCATGATCAGCGCCGGTTACAAGTCACCCAGACACGCCAACTCTCTGCCGCGACCATTCTCGCGAGCCGTTCAGAAACGAAACGCGGAGAATGGAAAAACTTCCTCTCCCAGTTCCAGATGCGACCGATGGGAAGTATCGCATATAAGTTAGCCGTTCTCGCGATTGGCGATGCCGATGCCACGTTCACCCTCACTCCGAAGAATGAATGGGATATCTGCGCTGGCGTCTTACTCGTGGAAGAGGCAGGTGGACGGGTGTCGCATCTTGATGGTCGGCAGGTCATTTTCAATCAACCGAAGACACTCTTGCAGGGGCTTGTTGCGAGCAACACTCTCCTGCATTCTCAACTGCTCAATCTGATTGCCAAATAGCGTTGAGAATGCGTGCAGGGGAATCCAGGCAACTCACACCTGAAACTCACGAAGGCACCGTCCGGAAGGCACTCTCGCTCTCGATCTGGGACGGCGTCTTCGCCAATCTCTATGCCAACCTCACAGGTGGTGTTTTTCTCGTCGGTTATGCTCTTGCGCTCAAAGCGACCGAGGTGCAAATCGGCCTGTTGGCGGCGTTCCCGGTGCTCGCCAACGTTGCACAGTTGTTTTTCACCTATGTGATCGAGCGGATCGGTCGTCGCCGCCCACTTGCGCTCTGGGCTGGCACTTGTGCCCGTCTGCTATGGCTCGTCATTATCGGCGCTGCACTCTGGGGGTTGCAACGTAAATCTTTGCTCTACCTGAGCATGTGGGTCATTGGTCTGTCGCAGATCGGCACCGCCATCAACAATCTGGCATGGATGTCATGGATGGCAGACCTTGTCCATGAAGAGCGCCGCGGTCGCTACTTTGGGCTACGCAATGCCGCGATTGGTGTGGCGGCATTGATTGCTACCCTTATCGGTGGCCGCTTTCTCGATGTCTGGAAGGACAGTCACCCCACTGGCGAGATGGATGCCCTGCTCATACTCTTCGGCGTCGGCGTTCTCACTGGCATTGTCAGTTTATTCATCCAGGCACGGATTTACGAACCACCGTTACACGAAGGCACTGACGGCCAGCCCTTCTGGCAGCGCCTGCAATTGCCCTTTCGTGATCAGAATTTCCGCGCCTTTCTGCTGTTCACGTTTCTGTGGAACTCAGCAGTCTATTTCACGGCACCGTTTTTCGCAGTGTACATGCTGAAGACGTTGCAACTCAGTTATGCCACGGTCACCACATACGCCGTGTTATCGAGTATTGCTGATCTTGCCAGTGTCCGTATCTGGGGCCGTCTGTCAGACCGAGAAACCAACAAACCACTTTTGTTGCTCGGCAGTTTTTTCGCCGCACTGATTCCGTATGGATGGTTGTTCACCAACCGAGACACGTTCTGGCTGTTCGTATTGCTTCATGTCCAAGGTGGGTTGTTCTGGGCTGGTATTCGGTTGTGCACGGGCAATCTCGTGTTAAAGATTTCTCCCCTTGCGCATCGTTCGATTTACTTCTCTACGTTTAACGCCGTTGCCGGGATTACCGCCGTCATCGCACCAATCTTGGGTGGTATTGCCCTGAAGCGTCTTCCTCGCATTCTCCAAGAATACGATCTGTCCTGGAGCCCCTTTTTAGTACTCTTCTTTGTCTCGTCGACGCTCCGTCTGCTTGCTCTCCCTTTTCTTGCTCGCGTCCGTGAACCACGCGAACGGAGCGTCTGGCAAGCGGTGCAGATTATTCGCAATGTCCGCGCGTTCACGACGACTATGGGATTCAACCTCAATTATCACTTCTGGTTATCAGGAAAGCGGCCACCGCCAGATGAGTCATCGCGGTAAAGCACGTCTGAAACGCAGAAGGGAAGCGGCTGCAGAGAGGCGCTGTCTGGGTACTCAATACTGAGAAACCAGGTATGGTCGTACCTGTACACCTCGACTGAAGAAAATCATCATGGTACGATGGAGAAAATTTTTTGGTGTACATCTGTGGCACAGTTTTCATCCCTCTTCCGCCGACCTCCAAAACCGCGTTGCCCGGCATGTCACAAGTGGAATCGTGTGTATCTGACGGGCGGGTCATATCTGTGGCATTGTGTACAGTGTGGCACAGCACTAGAATTGCGCCCCCCAATTGCTTTATGGAGTATCCTTGTGGTTCTTGGTGTCAGTGTCCTAGCACTCGCAGCACTGCCGCTGCTCCACCGATAATAGAGGCTTGTATGGCGCATCTCGGAGTACAACTCTCGCAGATTGAGCAAATCTTTGCGATTCTCGACCGGCTCGGTATCTCGCGTGAAGCGGTTGTCATTCCCCTTCGCCCGCAGGGGCCCGGCAATGTTCGCACCTTACAGAACGGCAAACTCGAAATTGTCGTTCCAGCTGAGACCCCATTTGAGCAATGGTATGCCTCCCTCGAAGGCACCATTCAACAACTCTACACCCCTTAAGAACTTTCAGCTCGTTTTCTTCCTGTTGTTTGCAGTGGGCTTCATGGTCCAGGGCTGGGGGGAACGAGACGGTTTGTTGCAACACCCCGCGCGAACCGGAGTGGTCATGGTTTTTGCTCTGAGCACCTTGCTGCTCTTATTTATCCCACTTGAACTCTTTTCTGAAGGGACGAAAGAAGTACGTCGTCAGCGGTGGCTGACGTTTCTTGCTCTCGGCACTGTTGGAGGGCTGTGTTGGTACTTGCCCTATGCAGATCGGCGGGAGCTTTTTGTGTGGCCTGAGAGTGACCTTCTCCGCTACAGTGGTCTCGCCGCAACCGTTCTAGGCATGGCAATTCGTATCGCTGGGATGTGGCAGCTCGGGCAACTCTTTAGCGGATTTGTTACCTTGCAACCCGAGCATCACTTGATCACGACAGGGTGCTATCGTTGGGTTCGGCATCCCATCTATAGCGGCTCTCTTCTCGCTTTCGCCGGTTTCCTCTTGGTCTTTCGCAGCAAACTCGTGCTCATTGCCGCACCGGCGTATCTCATCGGGACCCTCTTACGGATTGCCGATGAAGAGAAACTGTTCGCAGAAACATTCGGCGAGGCATTTGCGCGCTACCGCACCCGAACATGGCGACTCATTCCGTTTGTCTATTAAAAAGGCAGTAATCTATAACGTTTGTTCCTGCGAAGGTTGAGATGGAGTCGCAGGAACACGCTGCGGAGCCGCGCCAGCATCGAGAGGAACGTTCTTTTCGACAGTTCCTTCTCCTTGAATCTCGACCCGATCAATCACAAATGGTTTTCCTCTACCGGTAGCATTCTGCACGTAAATGTCATACGCGCCAGTATCCAAGGAAAAGCGATGTTCTGCAGCTGGCGTGCTCCGAGCAACGGCTTTTTGCGTACCAGCCTGATAAATGACCACCTCCGTGGCGGCACTCACGTCTTTCCCTTCCAACAGGGGATACACCCGGAGCTGTCCTCGAATTTGTTCTCTGAGTTCAAGCGTCGATAGCGTATTGCCCTTCAGTTGGACTTGCCGATACCACTGCCCCTGAGGTGGGGTTGCCACTTTCACATCCAGCATTCCTGGGTACGCAAAGATTGTCTCTCCACTGAGAAAGTCACCAAGTTTCTGGCCTGAAGTGGGATCATACACTTCTACCCCAAGCCCCAGTTCGTTACCCTTCTTATCGAGGGCACTAATGTGCAGGCCTGCAACCTCATTGATGATCACCGTGCTCGTTCGTCCGGCTTTGACTAACACATTGTCACGCTTGATCTTTCCTCCGAGGACGTCGAGTTCGAGCCGATAGGTCCCTGGAGGAAGATTGACCGGAGCGCCCATTTTGACGGTCGCAACTGGAGTTTGTGAGTTTACGGGGTAGAGATGCGCTTGCGTTGAACTCGATTGCCCGCCTTCGCCTAAGGCTTCGACAACCAAGGTCCCCTGCCCTTTGTTCTCAGCGAATGCCGCTGAGCTACCCCCCAGCAAGAGATTCACGAACAACAAAGGGACCCACACAAAGCGAGTGAAGTAGTGCAACACCATACTCCCTTTTATTTCTCTAACGGTAAATCTTCGCGATTGCCCCACTCTCCCCACGACCCGTCATAATTACGAACATGATCAAAGCCGAGAAGTCGCAGTGTAAAGAGTCCGTGCGCCGCACGGATACCGCCTTGTCAATAGGTGATGACTTCACGTTCGGGGACAACGCCAACTTTGTGAAACATTGCCCGTAATTCTTCTGCCGGTTTGAACTCTTTGGTTTTGCTATCGACGTAGTTGAGCCATTCCAAATGAACTGCACTAGGAACACGGCCACCACGTTTCGTGCCGCGCGCGTTCACACCAGCCCACTCATCATCAGAGCGGACATCAAGCAGGGTACGATCACTGCGGCCTATGGAATCACGAACATAGTCCCAACGGGCAATCATGCTTTCCTGTGGGCGAACAGTAAACGTTGCTTTTTTAGCCTGCGGAGTAGCCATAGTCACAGGGCGTCCTTCCGCAAGCCATTTATCCCAGCCACCATTCACGACTTTCGCCTGTGTATGGCCATAGTAATTCAACGCCCACCAAAAGCGCGCCGCATAGAGGCCGCTAAAGCTGTCATACGCAATGACTAACGTGTCATCACCGATGCCCAGTGCGCTCATGGTCGCAGCAAACTTCTCTGGTCCCATGATATGCACCGCACCTTCTTCTTCTTTCAGGTAATGATGCCCTCGAAAAGTGATGGCACCAGGAATGTGTGCACGTCGATATGCGTCGCGGTTATCACAATCGACGAGGCACAGGTTGGCGTCGTTGAGGTGAGCCGCTACCCACTCCGTTGTCGTCAACATTTCTGGTCGAGCGTAGCCTTGATCTGCCATCAGAACGCCTCCTTCGCTAAAATTTACTTCTTAGACTGTAATCGTCATGGCGTTGAGGAGCAAGAGCTTGCTACACTTATAAAGAAAAGGGACGATGTTCGTCCTACGAGGTAAAAATATCATGCGTACTCGGTTCTTCGCCCTCTCCCTGCTTACCTTCTTCTGCTCATTCACTTCCGCCTATGGAAGTTCACTCCGAGACGTCGAGCTTATCGATGGCAGTGTCATTCGCGCGCAGGTCCTCTCGATGGACGGCAAAACCTATCGACTACGCTCAGAAACACTAGGGGATGTGGAAATTCCAGAATATCGCGTGAAGGCTATTCGCGGGGCCAAAGCCAAAAGTGCCCCCACACAGTCAGACAAGACTTCTGCAACCACCCAGCAATGGCAGCCAGAAACAGCACAGTCTGTTACAGATACTGGGGCTCTCCCATCGAGTTCACCACCAGCGGTGATCCCCTCGACCAACGATCTGCAGCAGGCGTTCAGTCAGGATCCAGCCGCAATGAACAGCATTCTTTCTATGCGAGACGACCCCCTGGTGCAGAGCATCTTGAGCGACGAACGTCTGATGCAGGCAATCCACTCAGGAAACCTGGGTGAGTTAATGAACGACCCGAAAATCCGCGAGTTAATGAGCCACCCGACAGTGCGGGGATTAGGCCGCCAGTACGGACGTTAACCGGGTACTGAAGGAGAGAGGTGGAGAATGGGAGAACCGGAGACTACCCCACCATTCTTGGTGCTGATTCTCCCATTCTCCCATTCGTCCTTCACAGGGCTACCGGTAGTGGCGAATAATTTCTTGAGAGAACTCAACGATGCTCTCTTCCACATATCCCCACGGTGGAGAGATCACAAACTGAGAAAGGCCTGTCGCAGAGAGCTTCCTGAGCACGCTAATGACCTCGTCACGCGTCCCGGTGAGGCTCATGGCTTTAATCGCCTCGGGCGTAATGAAAGCCTCTTCTCCAGGATGAAGGAACCGCGAGTGCGTGGCGTGAATCTCAGTCCAGCGTTTGTCGAGGTACGCACAATACTCAGGTGTCAAAAAAGGCTGCAAGTATGATGGCGCCGGTTTTCCTTGCCGCATGACTTCGTAGCCATAGTGCAACGCTACGGCAATCCGCGGACCGACACGGGCTAACACTCGTGGAGAAGTCACACTTTCGCCAGATCGCAGGACACAGGCAATGCCAACGGTCACAACAGGAAACTCTCCTGGCTGAGTCCGTTGCTGCGCCACCGGCACCAACGTCGCCCGTAGCACTTCGGGTGATAAAGTACTAATGGTGATGAGCCCATCACCCAGAGCACCGGCAATGCCCAGCGCTTTAGGCGACGCCGCCGCGACATAAATCGGTACCGGATCTTTCACGTTGATGTATCCATGTTCACGATCAAAGAAGCGGATCATGCTGTGATATCCACGGTCGTGATACTCGATCTCTTCCCCACGCAACAATCCTCGACACACTTCAATGGCATGGCGAAAGGTTTGTAAACGCACGGGCTGCATCCCCATTGCTCGCCACGCAGTATGACCGGTGCCGATGCCAAGAATCACGCGCCCTGGCGCAAGTTGGTTAATCGTCGCGATCGAGTGCGCAATCACCGGTGCAATCCGTGTCCCCACAATCGTCACTGCCGTTCCGAGACGAATCTGCGACGTGTGCTCAGCCGCTAACGCCATGCACGCATACACGTCAGACGCCAGCATTTGCGTGTCGACAAACCAGGCATTGGCAAAGCCCATCTGCTCAGCAAGCATCGCGTGCTTCCAGCTATTACCAATGTGCGATTGGAAACTGACTCCGAAGTCCATATTTCACCCCTTTTGCTGATTCCTTACTCTAATCGCATCCCTTCGCGTTTTCGCACGTCGTTGAGATATGCAAGTATGCCCTCTTCCACCGTGTACTTGGGGGTAAAATCCAGCTCCTTTTGCAAGCGGTCCGTTTTGACCAGAGTGGTCATCACGTACGGCTTCTCACTAACTGAGATTTTTGCTTGCGGAAGAATGTCGCGCAGGTATGCGGTGATATCGCCAGTTTTCCGGCACACGCCACTCATATTGAAAATACGGTGGGTCAGATTTTTTGTGTAATAGGCCCGGCGAAACACCTCGGCAGCATCAAGCACATACATCCAATCAGACACCTGCTCATGTGGCGGCATCACAACTGGTTTTCCGAGTAACGCGAGCTCTGGTGAGACCATAAAATGGTCAGCGTCGGCTCCACGTCGTTGACCACGCCCAATACCAAACACAGAGGTCGGACGGATGCCGATCGTCTCGAGTCCATAGGCCTGCGCGTAATAACTCGCGATATGTTCATTAAACAGCTTACACGCACCGTATACACTATCTGGTGTGGGTGGATCATCTTCACCCAGCTCTGGTCCGCCAAGTGTTGTCCGCATCGGATAGACAGCCACGGAACTCATATAGACAACGCGGGGAATCTCCGTCAGTCGTGCAGCTTCGAAGATGTTGGTTGTCCCAATACAATTCACGTTAATCGACGGCAACGGATTGCGGATTCCTCCGGTGCCAAGAAGATACGCCAGATGAATGATTCCTTCGACCTTGTATTTCTTGATGGTGTCAATGAGTGCAGTCACTTCCATCACATCGCCAGGTACCACTTTCACCTGTGAGGCAACGTCGGCAATCGCAGCCATGTTGGGTACTGCATCCAGTACCACAACATCTTTTTCCCCCTGCGCCAGGAGATGTCGTGTCAAATGTCGGCCAAGGAAACCGGTTCCACCAGTGATGAGAATCGCCATCGTAGAGCCCTCCTCTTTCCGCTCCTTACCACAGTGGCGGGCTCGGGAACAGCCTGAGCACCCTGCGGAAGTGATGGAACCGCCCTCCGTTTACCCTGAGCGTGTCGAAGCGATACTGTTCGGCACAAAACTTGACCAGCGACAGGCGGCAGCTGCCACTCCCCTCCTTTTAGGGGTAGGCTGTTACGCTGAGAAAAGACGAGACGTCATTCCCGCGAATGCGGGAATCCAGGGAGAATACGCAATCGTTCAGGGTGAAGCTCCTGGATGCCTGCCTGCGCGGGCATGACGAACACGCGGATCCTCACGAGGGGAAATCCGCGCCAATTGTGGCTTGGACAAAAAACCTACCCTTATGAGGAGGGCTAGGGTGAGGGTGATGCGCTGCGCAGTCAGTCACATCCACGCTCTCTCCCCTCATCCTGTCCTTCTCCCCTGCGGGGAGAAGGAACCCTTCTGCATACGTGCATCGCGAGGCGAGTGCTGAACACTATTGGTGTCGAAGGGTGGAGGGAGTGTCTGCATTGTTACGAATTACCCATTCGTGCGGAGCCTGTCGAAGTACGGGGTCGTTTTCTCCAGCGCCTTCTGCATTTTCTCCTCCCGTCTTGCCTCCACTACTAAAGCTGGGCATTGAGAGTAGATGATCATTATTCTCATGGGCGTCTCTGGCTCCGGCAAAACGACAATTGGTCAACATCTCGCGCAGAGCTTGGGTTGGACGTTTTACGATGGCGATGATTTCCATCCCCAAACCAATATCGACAAAATGCAACAGGGAATTCCGTTGACTGACGACGACCGTGATTCCTGGCTTAGCGCGTTACAACAGTTAATCGCTCGTCTGTTGCAAAATGACCGCTCTGCGGTTCTGGCGTGTTCAGCACTCAAACAAATTTATCGCAGTCGACTGCAACAACATCCAAAGCAGGTGCGCTTTGTCTATCTGAAAGGAGATTATGCTCTGATCCGTCAGCGCTTGATGGCACGCCAAGGGCATTTCATGCGTGCCGATCTCTTGGGCAGTCAATTCGCCGCGCTTGAAGAACCGCATGAGGTGCTCACGGTCGACATCAGTCAATCTCCTGAGTCTATCGTGACAGTCATCACAAGTGCTTTTCTGTTATCGTAATGTCATCATCAGGAAGATCTCTTAAGGTCTCCGTTCCCGAGCCGATACGCGTTCTTGTTGTGTTAAGAATGCGCAAGGGGATTGCACCGATGAGTTCCAACACATTGTATCAGCTCACCGTTGAAGGTACTGAGGTGGTTGTCCGTTTCAATAGTGAACTGATCGACCACAACCGTATTATCAAACTCCTGGATGCACTTGAACGTGAATCCATTCGACAACAATGCAATCGCAAAGAAGAAAGCTGGCCGACATTCTCCCAACACCTGAACCTCACACAGTAGACGTCCGGCCTTATCCAACAGAGGTGGTGGGTTGTGAAGCTTTGCTCGACTCAGGGGTGGCAAGAAATTCGATCGAGCGAACCGGAACGCAGAACCCCAAAACGATTGCCCCAAGCAAACACCCTGCCGCAGCAGTGTAGAATGGTAACGACCAGTCCTTAGTCTGTGAGACGATATAGCCCGCCACCATTGGACTAAAGAACCCACCGAAATTCCCACCGAAGTTCATGATGCTCGCAATTGACCCTGCCAGCCGTCCGTTCATCTCAACCGGAATACTCCAGAACGCCACTAACCCTAGTGTGGTCAGCAATTGAAAGACGGCAAAAGCAAAGACCGCATGCATAGGAGAAACAATCGTTGCAGCCACTGCCAGGAATGGCGCGGAGCAGGCAATAGCTATCGCTGGAATACCTTTCCGAGCCCATGTTTTGCTCACTCCTTGTTTTGTCATCCAGTCAGAGGCAACACCACCGCCAAGTACGCCGATCAGCCCGCCAGCTACAGGTAACATCCCAACCCACCCCATCTGCTGCATGGTGAACCCGCGCGCATTGACAAGATAGGTTGGCAACCACGCAACTACCATCGACAAGCCGTATGCCCAGAAAAAGTACGCTAATGACAACGCCAATACGGCAGGGGTACTCAAAAGCGCGCCCAGAGGTACTTTGGTTTTCTCACTCTGTACTGTGCTTTTTTCTCCTGTAGTTTCCGCCGGATGGTCCGCTCCTTTCCATAGCCACAGCGCAATCCACAAGAATCCGACGACAGCGTTAAAATAAAAGACGGCACGCCAGGAGAAGCTCTTCACAATCCACGTAGAGATCGGATAGGCAATCAGTTGTCCAGCATAAATCCCCGACAGACTGATCATCTGCGCTATCCCCAGTTCATGCTTTGGCACCCAGCGCGAGTTGATAACGGTCGCTGCCGGCAGACTCGTGGCCTCAAATGCACCAACGAGAAAACGGAGCATCCACATCAACAGAAACGAATACTGTCCAAGTGGCGTCAGTAACGTAAAAAACGACCACCCCAAACAAGCGACGGCCAAGATAGTTTTCGGACTACGCGTATCCGCCAGTAATCCGCTAGGAATCATAAATACGGCATAACCCGCGACAAAAGCAGAAAAGACCACACCGAACCAGGCCGTGTCCCAACCTAACTCCGGCATCATCACTGGGGCAGTGATAGAGATATTCACCCGGTCGATGTAGTTCACCAATGACAACAGAAAGAGCAACAGGAGAATCGTATAACGTGGTGGCCAATGCATTGAGCCAAACCTCTTCTTTCTTTTCAGACCCCTAGGGTGGCAATTGGAGCGGTGTCCCGCATCGTCTCATCGGGCACATGAGTCCCGTCGAATGGGTTGGCCATCGTCGTTCCCTCCTTTATGCGATGTCGAAATGCTGAGAGCGGACTCTAGCACATGCAAGTCCTAGAAAAAAAGCGATGTCTCCAACATACGATGAGAAGCAAGAAGAGAGGTGTGATATATTTTTCTAGCCTCAATGGAAACCATCTACTCTTTTGAATTCCTGCAAGCGCTGTTCAATGAAATGGCGGGGTCGTATGATCGGGTCAATTATCTGACCTCATTCGGGTTCTCCCATCGCTTCCGACGTCAATTTATCGACAAAGCCAATCTCTCAGTCGGCCATACAGTCTGTGATCTGATGTGTGGCCGCGGCGAGTGCTGGTCTTTCATCCTCGACCGCATCGGCCAGGGCGGCAAACTCATTGCTCTCGATTTGTCGCCGGGCATGCTCGAAGGTGCACGTCAACGTCTCAAACGGCATCCGCAACACACGGTAACGGTCATGGAAGGGAATGCCCTGGCAACCGGCCTGCCTGATGCTTCACTGGATCGGGTGCTCGTTGCGTTTGGACTGAAAACGCTCGCACCTGAGTTACGGTCAGGACTGGCCACAGAACTCTATCGCATCCTGCGGCCCTGGGGCGTCGTTTCAGCCATTGAGATGCCAGAACCACGCACCTGGGTACTTCGTCCAGTTTTTATGTGGTATTTGAAGAAAGTCGTGCCGATCTTCGGGAGGTTACTACTCGGCAACCCGGCCAATTATCGTATGCTTGGCGTCTACACAGAACGGTTTCAAGGCTGTGAGCCAGTTGTTGATGAAATGCGAGCGGCTGGCTTCGACGCACAACTTGTGTCCTATTTCCACGGCTGCGCCACAGGCATCGTCGCGCAGAAACCCGCTTCATAATATTTCCTACGACGCCATAGCCTTGATCGCAGCAATAATCTGGGGAATCGCCACACCGGCCTTTTCTTGAATGATGAAATCAGCGATCGGTCCAGTGAGATCGGTACGTTCGGGATTGATCTCGATCACGTGGGCACCTGATTGTTTGGCAACACGTGGAATATCTGCGGCTGGGTACACAACGGCTGAAGTCCCAATCACCAGAATCAGATCACAACTCTGCGCAGCTTCTTGCGAGCGATACATAGCATGCTGAGGAATAGGTTCACCAAAGAACACACCGGCTGGTTTGAAGACTCCACCACAAGAGCAGTACGGTGGAAGCGTATCCAGGGCAATGTCTTCCAACGGTAAGACTTTCTGGCAACCCTGGCAGATCACTTGTCGCATGTTGCCGTGGAATTCAACCACATCCTGACTTCCGGCATCCTGATGCAAATTATCGACATTCTGCGTGATGATGCAGTGCAGAAATCCCATCTGTTCAAGCTGGGCCAGACCAAAGTGGCCAGGGTTAGGACGGGCGGTTTTCAGTTCGACAAAGTCACGCATCATTTGCCACACTTTTCCGGGGGTGCGGCGAAACGCCTCAATCGTCGCATACTCTTCCGGATCATAACGGTCCCATAATCCACCTGGATCACGAAAGGTCGGAATGCCACCCTCGGCAGAGATGCCCGCACCAGTCAGCGCAATGGTCTTGCGTGCATGCCGAATGAGCTGTGCTGCACGTTCAATGAGATCCTGCATACATCTTGCTCCTTACTCTCCCAACAAAAACCTTTGCACCTCTACAAGGAACTCCTGGGGAGTGTCAAGAAAAATATGATGCCCAGCGCCGGCTATTTCCACCCCAAGTGCGTGCGGACAGAGGCGCAGCATCTCCGCCATCGTCTCGGACGACAAATTGTGACTTTCGCGACCGCGCAAGATCAAGGTTGGACACTGAATATGCGGAAGCTGTGTACGGAGGTCTCGTGGTTCACGACCGAACGTTGCCCGGTCGACTTTTAACGTGAAGCTTCCATCCTCCTGTCGGCGAACACTGTGCCACGCGATATAGCGGAACAGTTCGGGTGAGGCCGACGTTTGCTCGGGCAATAAACGAAAGCGAGCAGAGACCTCCTCCTCGTTCGCATACACAGGCGATGGCATCCACCGTAGTAGTCGCATGAAACGGCTACTACCAATCCGTGGACCGATATCGACGATAACCAAAGATCGCAGGTTCGACGAGTGCGCACTCGCGTAGGACATGGCGACAAGACCACCGAGTGAGTGACCGATCAGCACGAACGGTGGCAGGGCAAGGGTGGCAACAGTTTCGACAAGATCGGCCACATAGTCTTCAATCTGATAGGCTGCCCTGTCATGAACCCAGCTACTGTCACCATGTCCACGCAGATCAAGCGCGAGCACGTAGAAGTTGCGTGCCAGCACCGTAGCAACATGATCCCACCAATGCGCATGCGCAGCTCCACCATGCAGCAATAGGAGCGGTGGGTTGGTAGCCTCTCCCCACGCAAGATAGTGCAGTGTCGTTCCACGCAAAGTGAGGACGTGACCAGTGGGAACACGTTGTTGGGAATCTCGCTCTGATAGTGAACTCTTCTCAGCACTCATTCTTTTTCTTTATTCGTACCGCAGCGCCTCAATCGGGTCGAGTCGCGAGGCTTTATAGGCTGGATAATACCCAAAGATGATCCCGACTATGCCTGAGAAAACCAGTGACCCGATCACAGCCACAGGGGACACCAGGCTCGGCCAATGGGCGAACCGCGCCACCAGATGTGCGCTCCCGACACCGACCGCGACGCCAATCAATCCACCAACGAAACTGAGGATAAAAGCCTCGACTAAGAATTGCATGAGAATATGTCGTGCTTTTGCACCCACCGCCATGCGGAGACCAATTTCCCGTGTGCGTTCAGTGACAGAAACGAGCAAAATGTTCATGATCCCGATGCCCCCGACCACAAGTGCAATCGAGGCCACTGAGGCAAGCAGAATGGTCATTACCTGACTTGCTCCAGCCGAGGCATCGGCAATCTCTTGTAGCCGTCGCAAGCTGAAATCTTCTTCTTTCTGCTCAGGAGGGATACGGTGTCGTGCTCGCAACAACGTGCGTATTTCTTGCTCGGCCTGCGTTGTCAGGCGTGCGTCTCGCGCCGAGACCAACATTAAGTTGACGAGTCCAAGAATTTCCGCACCGATCAACTTCCGCTCTGCTGTCGAAAAGGGAATGACCACCGTGTCATCCTGATCCTGCCCCCACCCGGTCTGTCCTTTGACCGACAACAAGCCAATGACTTGAAAAGGAACGTTCTGAATACGAATCGTTGCACCCAGAGGGTCCTGTCCCTGAGCAAAAAGATTCCGCGTCGCGCTCTCGCCAAGCAGCGCTACCCGTGCTGCAGTAATCTCTTCTTGACGAGTAAAAACGCGGCCACTCACGATGGGCCAGTCACGAACAGTGAAGTAGTCGACGCTGACGCCTTGAATCATTGTGCTCCAGTTCTGATTTCCAGCAACCACCTGCATGGTCTGACGCTTGAGATAGGTCACGGCTGCAACCGATGGGCAGTCACGCGGAATCGCGAGCGCATCAGCCACGGTGAGGGTCGATGCCGCCCCATAGCCAGAGCGCGCACCGCCTGAGGTTGTCGCCCCAGGCATAACCATGATGATGTTTGTGCCAAGGCTGTTGATCTGCGACTGAATAAACGCATCAGCGCCTTGGCTAATCGCTACCATGGCGATAACCGCACCGACACCAAAGATAATCCCCAGCATCGTCAAGATCGAGCGCAACGCATTGCGCCGTAACGAACGCATTGCCACACGAATGGTCATGGCCAGAAGTTTCAGCGACATGCAGACAGGGTACAGGTTACAAAAGAGAGGGAATAGAGGGCTTCCCCTTATCAAAACCCGTGCTATGGTAATCGCCGCGTAGCTGGAAGAGAGATGTGAGACCAGTACTCACATTGCAACTTGAGGTCCTGCGCAACTATCGACTGACAGTAAGAAAAGGCCGAAGCGTCAGTATGAAAAACATTGCCTTGGTATTGCTCTCGTTCATGTTGTGCACGTCCTGTTCGTATGTAACCCCAGCCAAAAAAGTCGACTGCTGTGAACAGAAAGCAGCGTGCTGTCATGATCAGCTGTGCTGCCTCCCACGGTATGCGAAAGCAGCTGGCATTGAGCAAAAAGCCTTTACGCCCGAAACGCAGAGCTATGCGTCGGCAGAAGATCTACAACCACCCCCAGGAACACCGACAGGCAAACCGAGTTGGCTCTCTCGTTTCAATCCCTATCCGTGGTTAACCGAAGAAAGAGAAGCCGCTGCGGCAAAGAGAAGGCGCGAGAATCCTCAAGAAGCTGCGAAAGAAGAAGAAAAGGGGTTCTGGAGTCGGTTGTGGCCGTTTTGACGAACCCGTTTCAGGTTTTGCGTTTACAATTTCCCGCGTAACGATGAACGACGCAACACGCACGATGTAACACGTGGGACGTGAAACGTGTTGCGTCGTATGTCATTCGTCGCCCCGTTACTGCACTGCTTTCTCGCCCACCAATACGAGCACGCCAGAATATTGATGCAACGCAGATTGTTGTCGAATCGGGGCAATCTCACAACCTGAGAAGAATCCGATCAATGGAATCTCGCCAAAGTATTGTTTGATGTACGAGGTATCGAAGTCTGGAAATCCATAGAGCCCGCTTCCTCGGCCCAGGCAATTGAAATACAGGCCAAAACCAGGCGTGTGTCCCTCCCACGCTCGCGCTTGTTCTTCTAGCGTGACTTTGAGATCCTCGCGCGACACGTCGCCATTACGCAGAGTGAACACCATTTTTTGCCCCTGGCGAATTTCATCCGCGACTGCCACGATCCCTTGTCGCGGGTCAAACCCGACGATGTTCCGTACGACATACTCGCCACGTGCGATGTGTTGTCGCTCGCTATCAACCGGTAAGCCAATAAATACAGAGGCGGCAGCGCGTCGAAGATCATCGGACAGCGGTTGTCGCACCACTTCGGCAAATACGTCAAACGCCGATCGCCCATCAAGTTTAAGTAAAAGATTTTGATGCGACTTCGTCACCGTGTGCACTGGACCGATGGGTTGACACGCCTGGGCGATGCCCATTGAGTGGTGAAATTGTCCACTCAACAACATGCCACAGACAGAGTTGTTACTTACGGTGTCACCGCAGAGTTGAAACGTTTCGCCAATGCTGCCGTCCTCTGAGGCACCACCACCAACCGTCGTTACCTGCGGCGCCTGTTCAGATAGACCATGAAAGAAGGAAGTGGCATTGAAACTATAGGTATCAGGGAAAACCGCGAGCAAGTTGTTCTCTTTTAGGCGAGGCTGGACATGGGCAGCAACTTCTTTTCCGGTTTCATAGCCACGACCGCGCAATTGCGGAATGAAAAATCGCGACGCCGCAAACGCATCCGTCCGCACCGTCAGGACCGCCACTCCAGAAGCACGCTCAACTTCCCCATCTGTAGCCAATACTCCGCCGGCACTGCAACCGACAACATGAGTCGCTTGTGTGGTGTGTTGAATCGTTCGCAACAGGAGAGAATACCCAGGGCCATGACTTGCCGTCGCAAACACCAACGCGAAGTCAGCGTGGTCGCTGCCGGCCCGCGTCAGCGCAATACGCGCGGCCTCTGCTGCAGCTCTCTCGGTGTCTTTGTGTGTCGATAATCCGACTCCGGCTTGTAGCATGGTGTCCTCCTTGGAACAGCACAGGCCACAGGTGTAAGGGAAAAACAACGTCATCCCTTACGCCGGTGGCCTATCGCCTTTCTATTCTTACTTCGTCGGACTCTCCGGCTTCTTCAACCCCAATCGCTCGTAATACTTCGCTGGAATCTTGCTGCGATCCTTATAAATAATGAACGAGCAATGTTCTTTGCCAAGTACTGCTGCAGGCTCCACCACCACAAACGGCGCACCGTTTTTCTCGATATCGATCATTTCCATTGGCGGCTCATGCGCGCAATAGACCGGGAAATTGGCGCGATTGTACGTTTGCCGTTGTGGCTTCTCGACCGTGTAGAATCCGTTTGGACCTTCGTACTTCCCTTCCAACACCAGGCGCCCACCACTGCCACATGGCCGCATCTGAATAACCACCTTCTCTTCGTCTTCTTCGATGTGCATCGGCATCAAGTGACCATGTAATCCCGCGACAAACATCTTGATCCGCTGCGGCAACGCTTCAGGACCTTGCGGAAGCTTTTCGATATTCGGCAGCCACCAGGCTTTCACCCCTTCGATCATGATCTGTTCCAGCACCTCGTCACCGAACCGTTTACCAACCTCGCTGAGTGTCGCCGTGGTCCAGTTGCGATACAGATCATGCATGCTGAGAAATTCGTTATACATGCGTTGGGCAAGCTTTTTTGCCTTCTCTTTATCGCCAGATTCGATCGCTTCGATCACTCGATCAACTGTGCGTTTCTCCATCTCTTCAACTTCCGCCCGGGTAAACATGGGATTTTCCATGCCGCATTCTCCTTTGTTTTCACAAGGTCATTGGCGCGAACTATCGCACATCACAACTCCATTGCAAACCCCTAGATGCTCCTCTAAATCTAAAGTTTCCCAGCAAGGAGTATCGATGAACGTTGCACACGCGACCGTCAGTAGCGGGCGACACTTTGCGCGTACTGCGCACATGAAACTCTCGCCGATCAAAGAGATCGAATTGGCCGCCAGCCGTATCCCAGGAGTCGTCTCGCTGGCGCAAGGAATTCCGAGTTTCGACACGCCAGAGCCGATCAAAGCCTTCGTCCAGCAAAAGATCGCTGAAGGCGCATGTGCAAAATACTCTCTCACACCAGGGTTACCGCAGTTACGCGAATTGATCGCAGAATCACTGCTCCGCGATGGCATGCACTACGACCCAGACGATGAAATCATTATCACTTGTGGTTCTATCGAAGGGATCGCCTCAACGTTGCTCACCCTTACGCAGCCAGGCGATGAAGTGATTCTCCCAACACCAAGCTATGCCTCGTACCAGGAAGTCGTCCGCATGGCCGGATGTACCCCACGCTTCGCCGCACTCCATGAAGAAGACAACTTCGCCTTTGACATTGAGGCATTTGAGGAGTGCATCTCTTCCCGCACGCGAGCCATTTTGTATTGCAACCCGAACAACCCAACTGGCGCGGTCTTCTCTCGCGAGGAGACCCTCAAGCTGGTTGCACTCGCTGAACGCCACGACCTCTTTTTGATCATTGATGAGGCCTATAAAGACTTCAGCTTCAGTAAAGAAGCCTACTTCTCTCCAGCACAGCTCGCTGCCGTGCGTTCACGTATCGTGCGGGTATACACCTTTTCTAAAGCCTATGGCATGACTGGTTGGCGCGTTGGCTATCTGCACTCGGACGCAGAGAATGTGCGTGAGATCTTGAAGATTCACGATGCGTTAGTCACCTGTGCACCGGTCGTGTCGCAATATGCTGCCATCGCGGCACTCGAACAGGGCGAGCCCCACATTGCTGCGTTTCGGCAGGCTTTCAAAGAGCGACGCGATCGCACCGTCGAGCACCTCGACCGACTGTCACACATTTTTGATTATCAAAAGCCGGAAGGTGCCTACTTCGTCTTTCCTCGCGTGAAAGATACCGTACGTTGGGCGCGGGACTCGCGCCGCCTCACGTTAGATATTCTTGAACAGGCAAAGGTCGCGTTAGTGTCGGGCATCGCCTTCGGCCCAAGTGGAGAATCGCATCTGCGTCTTAACTTTGGTCGGGAGATGTCAGATATTGATCTCGCTTTTGAACGGCTGGAGGAGTACTTCCATGTCCGATCAATCGCTTCGAGCACTGCAGCGATTGTCCCCGCAACCCAGCAAACGCTTGACCGACAACAGAAGCGTCCTCGCTATCGTTTTCGCCACCTCGCTGTCCCTTATCTGCAAAGCTTGGCGCGCATATTTCTTCGTCGTACCCGCCCAAAGATCATTGCCATTGCCGGTAGTCGAGGGAAAACGGTGATGAAGCGTATCCTTGGCGAGTTACTCGAACGTCGCTACCGAGTGCGCACCAACCCTCGATCGTACAACACAGAAATTGGCCTACCACTCGCGGTCCTCGATCTGGAAATTGACACGCACAGCACCTGGACGATTCTCCATACGCTTACGCGTGCAGCATGGACAGCGTTCTTTTCTTCCGAAAAGCCGGAAATCCTCATCCTGGAACTGGGAGTCCGCCAACCTGGAGATATGCATCAACTGCTCCACACGGTACGACCAGACATCGCGGTTCTGACCAATCTCACCCCTAGTTATTCCAACGACACCGCGTTTCTGCAAACCTTGCAAGATGAGATTCGCGTTCTCTGTCGTGAGGTCGGAGCGCATTGCCATTTCCTCGTCGATGGCGATGATCCGTTGCTTAAAGAAGTCATTCCGGTATTACCAACACCGCCCGTCCTCTTGCAGCGAGACCAGTGGTCAGAGAACGGGCACGGACGCAGGCTACAGAGTAGTAGCCAGGATTATCACGTCACACGCGAGGTCGTGGGTGAAAGCGAGCGCGTCTCAATTCAGGCGGCAGTCCTCTTAGCTGAGCGATGGACCACACTGACACGAGACGATATTACTCAGTTTCTCATTGATGAAGAAGGAAAGGAGCCGCATGCGTCCCCCCACATATGACGATATTCTTAACGCGCGTGTACCCGTAAGTCGCGTGCTGCCACGCACGCCCACCTACCCTTCCCCTGGACTATCCGTGCTTGTCGGTTGTGAATTGTTCATCAAGCACGAGAATCATTTACCAACGGCATCATTCAAAGTTCGCGGCGGAGTGAACTTTATTTCGTCGTTATCTCCAGAAGAACGACAACGCGGCGTCATCACCGCCACCCGTGGGAACCACGGATTATCGATTGCGTATGCCGCTCAGCTGTTTGGCGCTGAAGCCGTGTTAGTCGTTCCCAAAGGCAACAATCCCGAAAAGAACGTGGGCATGCGCGCATTGGGAGCTGAAGTCATCGAGCACGGCAAAGACTTCGATGAGGCACGTGATCATGTGGCAACGCTTGTTGCCGCACATGGCTATCGCTTCCTCCATTCAGCCGATCCGTCGTTGCTTGCCGGAGTCGGCACGTACGCATTGGAACTGTTCGCTGATGTTGGGAATCTCGATGCCGTCATAGTCCCGATTGGTTTAGGGTCTGGGATTTGTGGAGTCTCACTTGTTCGTGAACGCATTAGCCCCAAGACTCGTGTGATCGGGGTACAAGCAGAACGCGCACCGTCTGTCTATTTGTCATGGAAAGAGAAACGGATTGTGACGACGGAAAGCGCCGACACGTTTGCCGACGGTTTAGCAACACGCGTTCCAGCCGAAATCACGCAGGAAATCATTAATCGTTTAGTCGACGATATTGCCTTGGTCAGTGAGGACGAGATTGCCGCGGCGATTCGGTGGCTCTTGTTTCATACGCACAACTTAGCAGAAGGAGCCGGAGCGGCTGCGCTTGCGGCGGCGGTCAAACTCCGGTTGCAACTCGCTGGGCAACGCGTGGCCATTATCTTGAGCGGCGGTAATTTGGACACTGCTACGTTGCGGCGAGTATTGCAGGGACAAGCAGGGCTGTAGCTGGCCTCTCTTCTCTTGAGTTCCCCACCCAAGGAGCGCATAATTTTCGCAAGTACAGCCCAAGGAAATATGGCAATGGCACTTGTGGCAACCACGTCTCCGTACGTCCACCAATATTCACTTGAGGAATTTTGCTCTCTCGATGACCCACGTGGCGGCGGTCACTACGAACTGATTGCTGGAGTACTCTACATGGTTCCACCACCTGATGGACCGCATACAACTGCGGTGTCTCGACTCAATCGCCGCTTTGCCTCTTATTTGGACGCTCATCCTCATCTAGGAGAACTTTTTTTCCCTCGTACCGCAATCTGGAGTTCGCCTAACACGTATCTTGAACCCGATCTCATGTTTGTTAGTGCTGAGCATCTCAAAACCATGGACCCAGGCCATCTCACGACCGCCGACCTCGTTGTCGAGGTACTTTCTCCCAGTACTGCAATGTACGACCGTACCACCAAGGCCGACCCCTATGCAGCACTAAAGGTAGGGGAGTTGTGGCTTATTGACCCTGTGACAAAGACTATTGAACAGCGGGTTCTCGGACCTACAGGCTGGAATCAGCCGCAGGTCCATGGGGTCGGTGACACTGTTCAGGCAGCCCGATTAGTAGGCTTTATGTGCGAAGTGCAAGCAGTTTTCGCTTGATTGTTATGCTCTCTGCTCTTTCTACCTGCTATTCCAACGCTCCCGCCGCCACCAACTCCGTAATCTTGTCTTCATTGTAACCAAGAATCTGCTCAAGCACGTACTGGTTGTCGCGTCCGATCGTCGGGGCGCAACGTTTGACCTCCGCTGGCGTGCGGGACATGCGAATGCGTGAACCTTCGATGGTCGTGGTTCCGTATGTCGGATGCTCAAGCTGGAGGAAATGATTGCGATGAGCGAGTTGCTGATCTTTGAAGGCTTCGTGCATCGAGCTGACCGCACCAGCCGACACCCCGCGTGCTTGTAGCATTGCCTCGACACGATAGGGGTCGTACTGCTTGGTCCACTCACCGATGATGGCGTCGAGTTCATCTTGATGTTGCAGTCGTGCCTCACGCGTGGCAAACCGTGCGTCGCGGACGAGATCGGTTCGTTGCATCACTTCACATAACGTCTGCCATTGTTCTTCAGTCTTCACAGTAATTGTCACCCAACGATCGGCTCCTTCGGCTGGATAGACGCCGTGCGGGGCATAATAGAGATCACGATTACCCATTGCTTCTTGGACATGGCCATTCACAGTGTAATCGAGCACTGCCGGGCTTAAGAAATGTAATGTCGCCTCAGCTTGTGATTGGTCGATGTACTGCCCTTGGCCAGTACGACGTCGATGATCCAACGCTGCCAAAATCGAAATCGCGGTAAAGCGTGGAGCAACATAGTCCGTGTACGCACTAAACGGTCCAGCCGGGATGCGATCTGGCCAGCCTGTGAGATTGAAGAAACCCGTAAGTGCAGCGGCAAGGTTACCGAAGCCGGCAAACTTCGCCATTGGTCCGGTCTGCCCCATCAGACAGGAACTAATCATGATGATGTCAGGCTTAATCTTCCTGAGAGACTCGTAATCTAGTCCCCAAGCTTTCATTGCCTTTGGAGAAAAAGACTCCGTGACGACATCCGCCCAACGAACAAGGTCGCGCACCACGTCACGCCCAGTTTCATTATTCAAATCCAGCGCGAGTCCGAGTTTCCCTGCATTAAGATTTTGGAACAACGCGGAGCTATCAGGACCCGCTTTGCGATTATGGAACGGCTGCAGCATACGAGCAGTGTCGATCTTCTGCGCAGACTCAACACGGACAACCGTAGCGCCATAGTCGGTCAGGGGTCGTATCCCTGCTGGTCCGGCCATGACCCACATCAGATCGAGAATCTTTACGCCTTCCAGTGGCAGACTGTTTGCCATGATGTCACTCCTTGTTTCTTCTCTTGAGTCTATGGGTTCGCTCTCTTGTCCTGGGGAGGGCCAAAGTGAAGATTTCTAGATCACTCCCTTACTCTGCAGCTCGGCTAATTCCGTTTCCGACATCCCTAACTCATCAACATACACTTCCCGATTATGCTCTCCAATCAACGGCGGGCGGCGAGTGTAAGTGATCGGTGTCTCACTAAACTTCACAAATGGTCCAGGGTAACGGAACGACTTGCCCAGTTCGGGATGATGGAGTTCCTGCCAGTACTGTCGGGCAGCGAGTTGCGGGCTACTGACAACTTCATCAATCCGAGTAATCGGAGCCATGACGAGGCCGCGGTCAAGCGCGCCTTGGAGCAGCTCGGCTTTAGTTTTCGTTTTGGTAAACTCTTCGACAATGAGCTTGAGACGTTCGTATTCTTCAAACCCCTTGCCACTAAACAGGACACCACCAAAGCCGACCCAATCGGTGCTACAGGTCGCTTCGTCGCACAGCCCTTCCTCATAGATCCAGTCCATCAGTCGTTTGGTAAAATGGGCAAAGGCGGTACCAAACAGAAAGGTAATTGCGACATATCCATCTTTCGCTGGCCAGATGAGACGAATCTTCATTGGTCCAATCTTCACACCGCCGCCCATGCGCTGAATTTCCGCTTCCCCTAATGGCGCCGCTAAAATCATCGCTTGCGTGGCCTGGGCAACTGCCTGCTGTGCCGACACATCAATGTATTGCCCTTTGCCCGAACGCTGACGTTCATGGTTGGCCAGTAGTGCTCCCATGACTCCTTCGACACAGGCGTGGAGATACGCTTGCGGCACGCTAATCCGCACCGGCGGACGATCATCGTCTCCGGTCAGTATCAATGGTCCACCTGCGGCAAGAATCACTAAATCGCTATCTTCATAACTAGCTTTTGGCCCATCCTGACCAAAGGCAGAAATCGCTACATAAATCAGCCCAGGGTTAATTGCTGCCAACTCCTGGTAACTCAACCCCAGCTTGGCCATTGTTCCTGGGTTATCAGATTCGATGAGAATATCAGCTTTCGTCGCTAGCCGTTTCAAGAGCGCTTGACCTTCACTCTTTGTCACATCCAGCGTCACACCGCGTTTGTTGCGGTTATAGGCCCACCAATAGAGCGAGCCATGCGGGTCCGGTTTATCTTGATAAAATGGTGGCAAGCGACGAGCCGACGAGCCACCGGGAGGTTCAATCTTGATGACATCAGCACCAAGATCGCCGAGAATCTGGCCACATAGCAGGCCACGCTCAGTTGTCAGATCAAGCACTCGATATGGACTCAGCACGAATGACCTCCGTACGACATAAATCAGTTTGCATTTCTTACACGTTTCGGCATACACTTCGCAACAGCAAAGGAGGGACATGTTATGCCACGACTTGAAGAATACGCCAATAAGTACCAAGACATGCGGATGCAACGGCGCAACGGCATCTTGGAAGTCACCTTTCAGACCAAAGGCGGACCGCTGCAGTGGAATGAAAGTATCCATCGCGAACTTGCCTATGCGTGTACCGATATTGGCGCCGACCCAGAGAACAAGGTCGTTATCTTCACCGGCACTGGCGATACCTTCTGTGCGGAGATCGACTTTTCTGGTTTCGCAGGGCTAGGAACTCCGCGTGGATGGGACAAGATCTACTGGGAAGGCAAACGCCTGTTGATGAATCTGCTTGATATCGAAGTACCGATGATCGCTGCCGTCAATGGTCCGGCGTTGGTTCATGCCGAGATAGCCGTGCTCTGCGACATTGTCATTGCCTCTGACAACGCCACTTTCCAAGATGCCCCACATTTTCCTAATGGTACGGTTCCAGGCGATGGCGTGCATCTTGTGTGGCCGCTCTTACTCGGTGCGAATCGCGGTCGCTATTTCTTACTGACGGGACAAAAACTTTCCGCTCAGGAAGCCCTGCAATTAGGCGTGGTCAACGAAGTCGTCCCACGCGCACAATTGTTATCCCGTGCGTGGGCTTTAGCAGAGCAGTTGATTAAACAGCCGCCCCTCACTCTTCGTTATGCTCGCGTGGCGATGGTGCAACAACTGAAACGCATGATGCTCGACAACTTGGGCTATGGCCTCGCGCTCGAAGGGCTCGCGGCCATTGATCGGACAAGCGGACAGCAATGAGCAGTTCCTTGTTCAACTTCATCACTTTTGGACCGCACTGGCGTTCTTTAGCAAAGACTGCAGTGCGGCGTTCCCCAATTGCTTCGCAACTATGAGGGCAGTGCGCTCTTGTGTATCGGCAACACTGGGATTCGCTCCGGCATCGAGCAGCAGTTTCACAACGGTAGGATGCTCATTCTCAACGGCGGCGATGAGCGGCGTGCGCCCAACCTCATCCTGGACGTTTATCGAGACACCTATGGCCAGTAACGCCTGGACGATCGGGACGTATCCTTTTTCAGCCGCGAGCAGCAGTGGCGTCCGCCGGAGCGAGTCTTGCGCATTGACGGCTGCACCATAGGCCAGCAAAAGGACAGCAACTTCGCCGTGTCCGACGAGTAACGCATCAATGAGCGCACAGCGCCCACGCCAATCCTGCGTATTGATCGAGGCACCCTTGTGTAAAAGTATCTCAACGATAACCGGTTTCCCGCTGCAAGCCGCCATCATCAACGCGGTACGGCCAAAGCGATTCCGCGCACTCACCACCGCCCCTTTTTCCAACAGGACGTCGACGGCTTCTTTGTGCCCTCCAACTGCAGCAAGCATTAACGCCGTGCACCGTTCACGCTTTTCGCGTTGACTGTCGCTTTCGCTTCTAAGAGACGACGTACCACCTCGCTATGCCCTTTGTCCGCCGCAGCAAGTAACGGCGTATACCCACGATGATCAGCCATATCTGGCAAGGCGTGGTGAGCAAGGAGGAGTTGAACGATCCCACTATTGCCAACTTCTGCGGCTCTCCCTAACGGAGTATAACCACGTGAATCCTGCGCGTTGACTGGTACTTCGTTCTGAAGGAAGCGTGTCACAGCTTCTGTATCCCCGCGTTCGATTGCTTCGATGAAAGCTGAGTATTCTTGTGGCGTTGGCAAATTTTCGGGTGCTTCAGGAGCACGGCCAGCCTGACCATTGGTCATACTCTCGGGAACAATGCCTTGCGTTAAGGCTAATTGCGCTGTCTCGTGAGGCACGGGGGAGTCGCCATCAGCTTGAACAGCGGATGAATCGGTCGTGTTTTTTCGTCTATCTTCCGGTTTTCCTACAGACGGCACGCCGTTTTTTTGCCCTGCTAACGACGGAAAAGAACGTTTGATCTCGGCGGCTCGTACGCGAATGTGGGGATTTGCGTGTTGTTCAGCTTTATCGAGGAATGGACTACATTCCTCGGGAAAAGCACGCTCAGAGAACAACAACTGATCAACCAGCGCCAATCCCCACCCCTGAATTTCCGCATCTTCATCGGTTAAGAATTCCTCCACCCAGACCAAAGCTCGATTGTCGGCGATAAAACGTAAGAGTTCGACTGCTGCTCGTCGCATGTCAAGGTTCGCGTTCGAGCGATACACATCGTAACAATACTGGGTCGCGGTCCACGAGTGCAAAATGTGCAGTACACTCCGCACTAATTCACGGCCCGGACGATACGCCAGATAATGGTCCACCGCAGCTCGCAGTTGTTCTGGCCCGATGATGACATCAAGAGCACGACGGGCAGGATCATCGCCCCCACTTTCACCAGAGGAACGCAGAGTACCAAGTTGTTGCGCTAACGCCTGCCAATCGATCGAATTCTTCATAATCCACAGGAAGAGGATACTGCGACCATGTCGCTCTGTCGCCCAAGATACAAGGGTCTGTGAAAAATGATAAGAGACTTTTCAACTATTGCCAAAACCATCAGGCAACCAGGCATGAGGGCAAATATCGGCGAATGCCCACATTGTTTAGCGCCTCCCCGAGTAGCGCACGTACCCGTGACAAAGGCCACCTCTCGTCGCTGAGAGATGGTTGGTGAATTGCTCAGCAACCGTTTCACCAGGCATCCTCGCGCCTCGATCAGCCCAACACGACCCGGACCCTGGCTCTCTTTCTCGACTTTCTGTTGCTCACCTTAGAGCTTATCAAGGGGATGAACGGTGGGGTTCCGAAAGCTTACGAGGGTGACTCTCCTGCGCCTGGTTTCCCTGCCCTTCCCTGCCGCTGTGCAACTTCGTGAAACTCGCTATACTAGCAGTGTGGATTTTACCTTTGAGTCACAACTGCCATCATGGATGACGTTCATTTCCGGGGGGATGCCGATTCTCTTTGTTGCTCCCCACGGCGGTCGTCGCCCACCAGAAGCCCCGATTCTAGACAGCATCAAAGTTAACGACCTCCACACCGCTGACCTGACCGCTACCCTTGCCCAGCTCACTGGAGGTTATGCTCTGATCAATCACGAGCGCGATCGCAATGAACTCGATTTAAACCGCGTTAGCCAGGTACGAAAGGAAGCCATCTGGTTTCTCGAAGCGCTCAATGAACTGCTCGTAACCTTGGTTGCCCACCACGGTGAGGCACGGGTGTTCTTCATGCATGGCTGGAATGTTGTTCAACCGGTGTGTGACCTCGGCCTCGGTCTCAAGCAGCGAGGTAATACCGTCGTACCCGCAAGTAAGTTTGCTGCCCCCACCTTGAGTGCGCAGTTCTTTACTGAAGCAGTCTTACCTTTTCGCGACGCTGCCGTCATACGAGGGATCGATGTCGCCATCGGCCGACGCTATCCAGCGGCGGACAAGAACAATGTCATGCAACTCTTTAGTAAGCGCTTTGCCGATGACTGCTCGCCTGTGATCCAAACACTGGCACAGCTTTCTATGGATGGCAAAGTCAATGCCGTGCAATGTGAACTCGGAGTCGGCCTGCGGTGGCCAGGACCAGAGCGCGATGCCTTTATCGAGATCTTTTGCCAGACGCTCGGACAGACACAACCACAAACTCAAGTGTCCAGCCTGGAGTTCTCCTCCCTGACTGTACCACGGCGGACCCATCCAACTGCGCATCTCAACGGTGCCCCCCTTCCACTGCGTCTTGCTTCAGAAGCCGTGCGGCTTGGGTTGCATTTTCATGATCCCACGAGTGGGCTAGGGTTACTGGGCGGCATAGAATGTGACCCAGCAGAATCGACGCACTCAGGTCGCCTTATGATGTTCCTCGGTGGCACTGAGATGGTGTTGTTTACCGGCGAAGATGATAGTGCCACTGATCCGAGTCGCGTGCATGTCGGTGGGCTGACCTGGCAAACGCAACCCACAGGATTTGCGATTTCGTACCGTGGCACAGTAATGCGCTTCTCTCATCCACAAGCCTTCATCCGCCTAGAGGACGGGCTCGCTGCGTCGTGGGTTGAACCAGCGGAGATGAAGCTCACCTTAACATTGCCCGTGCCTTTACCCTCACCACCGGTGCCACTGTATCTCGCCCACCTTCGTGGGGAGGTGAACTTACGTGATCGTCGCTATGTCCTTGATGCCTGGGGTTTCCTTGACTCGCTCAAGCCGGAAGAAACTGGACGGTTGATGCCACGTCGCTTGTTGTCGCTGCCATTTGGTCCAGATTTAGGAGTGTTTCTCTATTGGGTCGAAACACTCGACGGTCCCCGGTCGGCTGGAGTGATCTATCATCATGGAGAACCGCACGCGTTGCAGCCAGAAGATTGGCAACTACACTATACGTTACATGAAGGGCGCCCTCGTGCGTTTCGGGTCGCGCTGACTCCGCCAACACCGTTGACCTTACATTGTGACGGCGAGACATTGACACACATTCCGATTGTCCGCCATGCCCCGCAGGGGAATGCACTCGATGTGACATTTGGTCTTTCCCGAGCCCTCTGGCAAGGACGCGAGGCGCTGGGCATTTACGAGTTTTCCGAGCGCCGGAAGGATTAAGCCGCTCGTTGGTCGGTCTGTTCGTCATGTGCAAACGGTGAGTACAAAGTGTCAGGCACAGGCCGCCGATCAGCGACGCGGCGCCGCGGGAGCCAGATACTAACCGTACTCCCCTTTCCCACTTCGGATTCAACACGGAGCGTGCCGCCAAAGAAGCGACTGATGATGTCACGAGAGATGGGAAGCCCGAGACCAGTGCCTTCACCAACAGCCTTGGTAGAAAACAATTCTTCGAAGATTTTTTCGAGACTCTCCGCAGGAATGCCACATCCCTGATCGAGTACGTGGATCTCAAGGTTGCTCCCCTCCTCGCTCACCACGACTCGAATCTCGCCTTCGCTCTTACCAGCGTCCTTATAAGCATCGATAGCATTATTGATGAGATTGGCGAGGACCTGTCCAAGTTTTCCGGGATCACCATACATGGTCGGCTCAGTTGCCGTGCACGCGACGGCAATTTTGCAGCTCGACATGCGGACACGATGGGATAGCAAAGTTACCGTATCTTCAATCGTCTGTACGACAGAAAATGTACGTTCTTGTCCTTGTTGAAGGTCACGGGTGTGGAGTTTCAAACTACGAATATGGGCCGACGCTTTTTCCACCCATTGTTGCGTTGCCTGAACAGTCTCGCGCATTTCTGCAGCGATCTCATGGTGATCTCCAGAAGTGACATCCTGATCGCCGATCGAGTTCTCATATTCACGGATGAGTTCATCGAGTGACATTAATGAATTGAGTGACGCGCCAAGGGGCGTATTCATTTCGTGGGCAATCCCCGCAGTGAGACGCCCGAGTGCTGCCATCTTTTCCGCACGGACCAGATTTTCTTGGCTGTGCTCGAGGTCACGATACGCTTGTTCGAGCTTGTGCAGCGACTGCTGCAGCTCGGTATTCGTGTGGGCCAACTCCTGGGTCCGTTCAGCAACTTTCCGCTCCAGTCCAGCATTCAGCTCGCTGATTTCTTCGTATGACAACGCATTGGAAACCGAGAGCGCACTTTGGTTCGCTAAGGTGAAAAGAAAATCGCGATCGTCGGCTGAGAAGAACTGTCCTGATTCCTTCTGGCCTAAGGCGAGGACGCCTAACACCTCCCCTTTCAGATTGAGAGGGACAAGTAACTGCGCATTGAGAGCAACAAAGATCTCTGCTTCCTCATGCTGCGAGCCTAATTCCCCTTCATCACTAAGCGCGTCGTATTGCGAAAACGCTCGCTCGCGCTGCTGCTGTAGCCGTTGCATAAAAGGGTGGTCCACCGCAAAGGCGGACTCGTTGTCGTTGTGCGGGTACACGGTCACATACTGTTGTCGGTTCCGGTTGAGCAAAACCACGCCACCGTGAATGATCCCCATTGTTTCACGAATGGTGTTCCACACCAGCAAGAGAATTTCGTCGAGTCGTAACGTCGAAGCCAGTTCTTCACTCGTTGTTTCGAGCACTTTTTTCGGATCATAGCTGAGGCGAAAAAACAAACGATCGACGACCCGTTGGACGCGGTCCTTGAGCGGATTCAGCAAGAGCACCGCAGCCAAAGTAAAGAGCAAAGAGAACACCGGAGACTGCGCTACATCTGTGGTGTGGAGAGTCAAGTTCAAAGTGGATACGAACACAACGTATGACAGCGTAAGCACAGCAGTGAGGGTGAGGTAGTACGCACCACGTTTTAATAGCGCATCGATTTCAAACAGGTCGTGCTTCACAATGGCATAGCCAAGACTTAAGGGAAAAATAAACATGGTAAAAACTGAGTAATTGACCGCGACCTCACCACCTCTGAAACTCGACACTAATGCAAGGCCTGCAGGCACAGCAAAGGCGCCGAGAAAACCGAGAAAAATGACGCGAATACGTTGCCGAGTCAGATGCGAAGCCGTCGTCCAATACTGCCAGAACATATTCACGAGGAAGGGTAAACCAGAAAGGCCAGCATACGACTCGCACAGGCTGTGAATCCAGGAATAGATAGTCGGCTGATAGAGAAAGACTTCATAGGCGACGCTAAGGCGGTGGCAGGAAACAACTTACCGCAATAGTGATTGACCGGAGTGGAGAGCCTCTGCACAAGAGCAGGGATGAGAGACGAGACCATTGTGTGCTGGCTTCGGTCTAAGTATCGAAGTCTGGTCGAAGAGCTGGATGAACGCGGGCGAC
>Ga0194132_10002834_pt1 | contig 31760 bp, 30 predicted proteins | sample TA2KigOf80mmetaG_FD_148612 | JGI IMG/M metagenome (GOLD analysis project Ga0194132, IMG submission 148612) | Freshwater microbial communities from Lake Tanganyika, Tanzania - TA2015054 Kigoma Offshore 80m | ecosystem: Environmental > Aquatic > Freshwater > Lake | place: Tanzania: Lake... | reverse complement strand
ACAGTGTGCTGTGCTTCCGATACCAGCGGACAGTGGCCGCGGATAACACGGTGAGCTTTGGTGGAGAGGACCTGCAGATCGAGCCTGACAGCGAGCGGAGCACATACGCCAGGGCGACCGTAGAGGTACAGGAGCGGCTGGACGGGCGCATCGTGGTCATGCACAAGGGGCGTGAGCTGGCCAGCACGATTGCTCCCCTAAGACCCGCAGTCCTGCGAGCAAGGCGAAGAAAAGCTCAGGCGGGCAAGCGTGGAGATGGGCGTGCTGGAGACGGGTCCGTCTCCAGCACGCCCATCTCCACGCCCAAGGATCGAAAGCCAGCTCCAGATCACCCTTGGAGATCGAGACTGATTCAACCAAAACCAGTCGTACTGACAAAATCACTGAGCAGTAAGACTGACAAAGTCACTGAGCATTGACATGATTGCGGCCACGCCGTTTGCCGTGGCGGTAGCTGAAAAACGCGACCGGGCAATCTCTGGGCCGGACGTGCGCATCGAGGCGATCGACCCAGGGTCACTCATGACTGCCTTTAGAGACGCTGCCAGAGCGTTCAGGTCGCCGTGGGGGACCAGCATGCCTGTTACCCCGTTCTCCACGGTTTCTGCAACGCCGTCCACGGAATAGGCTACCACAGGCAGCCTGCAGGCCATTGCCTCGACGACAGAGCGAGGGTGAGGGTCGGAGGCAGCCGTGTGCAGAAAAAGGTCGGCGCCCTGCATGAGCCGGATAGCATCTTCCCGGAATCCCGTCAGGCAAACCCGCTTCTGGAGTCCGCCTTGCGCAATCTCCTTCCTCACAGCGTCAACATACGCCGGCTCACGGTGAAGGCTTCCGACGAGGATGAGGTGAGCGCGGGAGTCAGACGATGCTACAGTTGAAAACGCACGTACTGCCTCTATGGACCCCTTGCGCTGCGAGATGTGGGAGACACTGATTATCGCAAATGCGTCCGCTGGCAGGCCGGCGACGGCCTCAAGGTGACGACGAGCACCCTGACGGTCAGGGACGGCCATCGAATCGATCTCTACGCCGTTGTGAATAACATGGAGCCGTCCGGGCCGGCAAAACCGCTCGACGGACTTGCCGCAGGCCTCGGAGACGGCAATCACGGCGTTCGAGTACTTCAAGAAGCCCAACTCGGTCCATTTCTTCTTCCAGCCCATACTCCGGACATGGCAGATAAACGGCCTTCCGGCCAGCCGGGAGGCCACGAGCGCATTACGCGATACGCGGCTGGCGGTGTTAGCGTAGACCAGCTCGATACCTCGTCGCTTGATCAGCCTGCGCAGCCCCGGTATGGACGCGGTGCCCAGGGACTTGACCGAAACGTAAGGTATTCTCTCCGCGCGAAGAGCTTCGGCGAGCAGTCCCTCGCCCGGCATCACTACAAGCGGGTCTACCCGCTTGCCCAGATGGCGAATGAGTAGGAGGAGGCTGTTGGATGGGCCGGTCCAGTCTGCGGTGTAGGCGACGAAAAGTACGCGATCAGGCATGCGGTATTGTCATGGAGATGGTGGGCGCTTACCGGCCTGCGCCTAGCTCGGCGCCATGCGCGTGGCGCCGGCGCCCTTGCCAGCCTTCAGGGCGCGTGAAGCGCGCTTCAGCCCACCGAATTTGAGTCGTGCGAGGCCCTTGAGGTCGTAGATTGCAGTCTTGATGATCTTGACGCGACTGTCGGGATCGTCCGTCCATTTCACAGGGACTTCTTTGATCGTGTACCGGTTCTTCTCGGCGATGATCAGAAGCTCCGTGTCGAAGAACCACCCGGTGTCCTGCACGAGTGGAAGGAGCTCGTCCGCCGCTTTACGGGATATGGCTTTGAAGCCGCACTGCGCATCGTGGAACTTTGTCAGGAAAGTCACCCGGAAGATGGTGCTGTATCCCCGCGCCGTGACCTCGCGGTGAGGAGGCCGGTTGATCACTTTCGAACCCTTCATCAGGCGCGAGCCAATGGCGATATCCGCGCCGTCATGCTCGATCGCCCCAACAAGCTGAGGGAAATGGTTGAGGTCGGTGGAGAGGTCAACGTCCATGTAGCTGACAATGTCGGCCTTGCTCTCCAGCCAGCGCCGCTTCACCGCGCGACCGCGCCCGCGCTGCTCCATGCGCACCCAGCCCACATTGTTGAACTCGCTGGACAGCCGCGTAGCGACATCAGGCGTGGAGTCCGTCGACCCGTTGTCCATGACCGTGATGCGCCAATCGCGGCCCGGAAAAGCCTGCTCCATGAAGCCGTGCAGCTTTGCGATGCTTGGAGGCAGGTCCTTCTCCTCGTTCAGGACCGGGATAACCACCTCAATGGAGGCAGGCATAGGCGGGACACCTCTGGGAAATCGGAGTCTTACGTCTTAAAGACGCGCATGTATTCTAACTATTAGATTACCACGTTCCGCAAAAGCCTTCGCTCGCACGACTACCCTATCAGCGAGTCCAAACGCCTTTTCAGAACGTCGATATCTACAAACATGTCCTCATTCTTGCTCTTTTGTCTAACCTGGACGAAGTGATGCTCGTGACCCAACGTGGCGGCGAGTCGCACAAAATGGCGGGCCGATGGATTCGGGTCTCCAAGGAACTCGATAACCTTGGCATGTTGTGAGAACAACATGTTTGTGAGGCCGGCTCCATGCGGTCCGACTATCAATTCCGCCTGCCGAAACAACCTGACTTGCTCTTCCAGGGATAGAATCTCCGAGTTGACGACACCAATTCCGTATGCCGACAGGCATTCGACGACTTCGGCCTCGTTAATGACTCTGCGGCGGCTTGCCATTGAGCGGGAAACATAAATTCGACGAGGTGAGGATGAAGTTCCCACGGGGACATGTCTAAAGACGGCCTGGCGGACATAGTCCAGGAACTCATGAGGCACGTACAGGTTGGTCCGATCACGTATGTAGGTGGGTAAGAGCATCTCTTCCAATCGGACCACCGGGTGCCCATCTATGCATTAGAGCCTCATATTCGGCGGCAAAAGCCAAAACAGGGACTTCGTTTGATAGGCTTTCAAGTCGCCAGGGATCAAAACCGTGATAGCAGACCGAGCCGCGGTTTCGATGAGTCGTAGTCTTGGAAGAGTATCTATAAACCAATGGTAGTAGTTTCGGTCAAACTGCGTGGAAATCGTAGCGAAAGTCCCACCTGTCAGAGTCCTTGCCTTGCTGGTTTCCGTTGGACCCAGCATGACTTCTATTCGTGAGGGTCGAGACTTGGTGGTCGATTCGGCGAGTATCTTGGCATCTTCAACACGTACCATCCCGTTTTTGACATTTAGGTGGGATCCCCTGCAGTCGATAGACGAGGAGATCTCTTTCGGTGCCCCGCGCACTATCACCAGCGATCAACCGTGCTCGCTGATGTAAAGGGATGTCGTATGGCACTACTTCCTTGGCGAGAAGCCATTGAGGAGACGCGCTCCTATCGATACTGACAATTCCAGACTCAAAATAACGCCATGCTATTAGATTCAGCCTTCGCTTCGCCGACATGCGGAGGCTGTTAGGGAACCTCTGGTATATCCAAATGAATAAGCGGCGCATAAAGGCTGACCCCCGAGTAGGTTTTGGTTTATTCAGGCGGCGTCAACGGCATCGACAAACCAAGTGAGCAGCTGCGGTTCAGGCCGGTACCTTGCCGACCTTCTCCATGAAGTAAGGCACAACCTTCGCGAGGCCTTCCTTGCGCGGCACGCGCGGCTCCCAGCCCAGCAGCTTCCTTGTGCGCGTCAGGTCCGGCCGCCGCACTAGGGGGTCATCCTTCGGCAGCGGGCTGAATACGATCTTGCTGGAGCTGCCGGTCAGCGCAATGATCTCCTGCGCGACTTCCAGGATGGTGACTTCCTCGGGGTTACCGATGTTGCAGATGAGCTCGTCGTTGGGCTTTCGGTCGACCATGAGGAGGCGGTAGAGGCCTTCTACCGTATCGTCTACGTAGGTGAGTGAGCGGGTTTGGGAGCCGTCTCCGTACACTGTGACGGGCTCGTTACGTATGGCCTGGGTCATGAAGGCGGGTACGGCGCGGCCGTCGTTTACGCGCATGCGCGGGCCGTACGTATTGAATAAACGGGCAATACGTACATCAAGGTTGTGCGTGTGCAGGTAAGCGCTGCTGATGGCCTCGGCGAAGCGCTTGGCTTCGTCGTAGACGCTGCGAGAACCGACGGGGTTCACGTGGCCGTAGTAGGACTCGGGCTGGGGGTTGACCTCGGGGTCGCCGTAGACCTCTGAGCTGGAGGCGAGCAGGAAGCGGGACTTGTGCGCCCGCGCGAGGCCGAGAGCGTAGTAGGTGCCGAGCGCGCCCACCTTGAGGGTGTGGATAGGGTGCCGGGCGTAATCCTTCGGGCTGGCCGGGCTGGCGAAGTGCAGGAGGTAGTCTACCCGCACGTCCGGGTTCGGGTGACCGGCGGCCCGCAGGAGGTCCCCCAGGTTGATCGGGTGGGTAACATCGTGATGGACGAGGGTGAATTTGGGGTTGCCGACAAGGTGCCGGATATTGTCGTCCGTGCCGGTGATCAGGTTGTCCATGCAGATCACGGAATGTCCGACCGACAGGAGCTTTTCACACAGGTGGGAGCCGAGGAATCCGGCGCCTCCGGTGATAAGCGATGTGGGGGACTTGGCTTCGGTCATTTAATTGGGGCCTCCAGCGCCTGCGGACTGCCGCATTGGCATATTAGTTGGGCGTGCTGAAAAATTCTACAATAAATCGAGCGTGGGTTCATGGGCTTCGCCGACCGGCGGTGGACCGGCGGGCGGCCTCGATGACGAATTCTGCCCGCTCAGGGACGGGGAGCACAGGCACTTCGATGATACCGTAGCCTAGTTCCGAGTACACCTGCCTTATGAAGGCATGGATCCGCGCGGCGGTCGCCCTGGACTCTTCGCGTAGCGGGTCGATGTTCCGGGCGTCTACCAGGTCAAGCAGGAATGCGACGGTGTAGCGGTCCCGGGCACTGTCCAGTATCTCAGGGAAGGGGGTGTGCCCGTAGTGCCGGATATAGGCCAGGCCGTCCGGCGTGCCCCTGTCCAGGAAGGCCATTTCGGAGTCTATCTCCGCCTCTCGCGTTAGCTGCAGGGCCAGGACATGCCGCTGGAACGATATCGTATCTTTCCATGGAAGCACGTCTGAGCCAAGCCGGACCTGCTCCGTGATTATGTCCCTTGCGGCCTCTCGCACGGTCGCGAAGCCCATCGAGGACAGGTGCTCCACCAGGGTGGTCTTGCCCGCGCCCGGGCCGCCGGTAAGGACGAAGCGGTACTGTTTATTTGGGACTGCTGGCGTCGACATCCTCTGATTGGTCTTAGTCGTCGTCATTGCGGCCGGCCGCTGGTAGCGGCCGGGCCTTTTTGACCAGGCGTGCGGGAAGCAGGCCTCGCCCGAGAAGTCGAATTGACTGGAGGGCCTCGCTATCCGCGCGCCACGAAGCTGTGATTGCCTTAATTGCATATTTTCGACTTTCCGCGGGCCGGTCATTAGCCAGCAGCGCGGCGATGCGTCTATAGTGCCACCAGCGTACCCGCGGCAGGAGGCGCCGGCAGTCCGTCGAGATTCCCTGTTCGATGTTCTCCAGGAGGCCGATCCTGCCCTCGGCCATTTTCACGCGGTTCTTCGTCATTGCGTCCGGGCGCGTCCTTTCAAACCTTATCAGTTCCTGGTCGATGTACTTGATTCTGTCCTCTTTGGAGAGGCGGAGCCACATGTCCCGGTCTTCGCAGGAGACGAGGCGCTCATCGAAAGGTCCCAGGCGGTCGAAGCACTCCCTTCGCACAACAATAGAGGACGTTGCCCCGTAAAGAACATTTTTGAAAAGCAGTTGCCGATAGAGCTCCCTGGGTTCCCGCTGAATTCCGCGCATCACCTTCGTTTGGCCGCCAGGCAACACAAACCTCGCCGCGCCATAGCAGGCGCTGAACGCGGAGTCCGCCATCGCGGCGAACTGGAGAGAGAGCTTTTCAGGCAGCCATTCATCATCGCAATCAAGGAATGATATGAGGTCTGCCGCGGACTCATTAATTCCGGTATTTCTGGCCCCCGGCAAGCCTTTGTTCGGCTGGTAAAGGTACCGAACGCGCTTGTCGCCGAGGTAAGCCTTCACGACCTCAGAAGTATCGTCAGTGGAGCCGTCGTCCACGACGATAAGCTCAAAATCTGGGAAAATCTGTCCGAGTACGCTGCCAATGGACCTGGGCAGGAACGCCGCACCATTGAATGCCGGAATGACCACGCTGATTGCAGGCTTACGGTTAACCATCGGGTATTACTGGCCGGTAGTAGCCGCGCCGGAAACATCACCAATTCGAGTGCGTTTGAAGCGCCGCGCGGCACTGCGCGCGACGATGCCGGGGGACAGCGCTATTGCCCAGGCAACCATCCCGGCCGCTCCATTCAACTTCGCTGTGTCCACCAATTGCCTGAAGTGCGACAGACGAGACAGAGGTCCGGGCGCGCCCGGCAAGACGCGAAGGTTCAGCAGGGAAGAGAGAACAGTCCTTCCGAAGCCGGGTCTGTGGGTAATCTGTGGCCATTCTCTAGATAGAAAGCGCAAGGTCGCCAACAGCCTCGATCTTGACGGTCCATATTGAGGCGGGATCTCTGAGGGCACTTCTCTTCCGACGTACGTTGGTGAGACACCAAACCGGCCGGGCTGTTCCCAGAGCTCGGCAGGAAGGTTTAGCCGCCCCCAGGTGAACAGTTCGGCAGCCGATTCAGCCCAGCCCATCTTGAGAGCTCGGCCGACATTGTAGTTCCAGAGGTGAATGATGGACCTTTCTGCGCCGGCCGTGGATACAGGCGTGGCGACAACGGCGGATTGGATGCAGCGCGGGTCCGGGGTGGCGGCGCGCAGGGCGACGATTCGTTGCGTCTCCATGAACCGGATTGTCTTCGTGCTCAGGCTGTTGTCGCTCACCCGGTACATTGCCAGCGCCTCCGGCACAGCGGCAAATCGTACGCCTGTGCGCACCATTCTTATTAGCAGGTCCCAGTCCTGGCAGTGCTTTATGGATTCGTCAAAGAGGCCAGTCTTTTCCAGTATGGACCGGCCGAATACGTATGCTACCGGCGGCGTTGCATTGGAGTACGCGATTCGTTCGAAGGTATAGCGCTCTGGCGGCGCGGCTGCGAACCGCTTCAACACGGTACCGTCGTCCCTGAAGTGGATGTAACCGGCGGTCAGGCAGAGGCCCTCCGGGGCCAGTCCATGGGCCTTCTCGGCCTCCACGATGCGCTCGTAGAAGTCGGCCGAGATCTTGTCGTCGCCGTCAAGACAATGGACAAGCCGGCCGGTGGCGATCTTCAGGGCGCTATTTCTGGCGGCCCCGAGTCCCTTATTTGCCTGGCTTATCACTCTAAGCCGAGAGTCTCTTTTCGCCCAAGTCTCGGCGATCTGCTGAGTGGTGTCAGATGACCCGTCATTAACTATGATGCCTTCCCAGTCGAGGAAGGTCTGGCCAACCAGGGAAACGAGGGTTTCCTCAAGCGTCCGGGCGGAGTTGAAGCAGGGGATGATTACTGAGATGGCCGTGTTGCGGCTGGACTCTTGTATCACTCCCGCCTGCCGCCGGACCGAGCGCGAACACGCTCGGTGATGTACTTCTCGACCAGAGGAACGGTCCGGTCGGGGTGCAAGGCGCTGATCCTCTCTCGCGCCGCTTCGCCGACACGACTGCGATCAGCGCTCCGAAGTACTTCCGTGGCTACGCGGGCCAGATCCTCGTGATCCCCATTTCGAAAGAGGTAGCCGCTGATTCCGTCATCGAATAGCTCTTCGAAGCTCGCACCTGACGAAGCTATTACCGGCTTCCCCAGGGCCATGGCCTCCATGCAAGCGTTGGGAAGGTTGTCGATCCTGGAGGGGAAAACGACCGCCTCCGCATGTCGAATTACAGGGTAAAGCTGCTCGTGCCGCATGTCGTCCAGGAAAATGACGCGATCGGCGCAGTCGCCTGCCCACTCCCTGACGCTGGAGCGCATGGAACCTGTCTCCCGGTCCGCCCAATCGTTTCCGACGAAGACCGCGCGCAGCCCGCTGTTGCCGCCGAGAATTGTTGGGAGCGCCCTGGCGAGAACGTCGACTCCTTTATGTTTCTGCAAACGCGAAAAGTAGAGCAGGTACGGCAGTCCTTTGAGATGCTTTTCATAGACCGACGCGTCTTCAACGCAAGGCTCCAGGTAGAAAGTTGTGGGCAGTACATCCACCTTTCTCCTGCACTCCTTCTCGATAATGGCGGCAAGATACTTGCTTGGCCCATACACGTGGGGGAACCGTCTTACCTGAAGTGCTTCCAATTTGTAGCGGACCCCCGCGCTTTTGGTCTGGCGCACCATGGCGAGCTCATTCCACAACGGCCGGTGGCTGGACATCCGCGTTGCCGCGGCGTAGGGCCTTCCCGGCAGTAAAAATGCTATGCCGACCGCGCGAACGTTCGAGCATTGCACGTAAGTCAAGCGGCGCTGGCGGTGGAGAAAATTCACGACTTGCCTGGCGGAAACAGAGAATGCAATGTCCTTTGCGGCTTCGGGCTGTCTTCTGAGAGTGATCGCGTTGAGAATTCTCTGCGTCGTTCTGGAAGGCGCGACACGAAGAATGGTAACGCCGTTGTGTGTGAATGGCGGGCTTTTCTTCTCGGCCCTGACGATGACGAATACCTCGTGGCCTCTCTGCGCCAGCAAGGGGCACAGGCGGCCGAGATAGTTGGCGAGCCCGGCGGCGAAGTACTTCTCAGTTACGTACTCAGGTGTGATGAAGACCAGGCGCATCAGGAACGGGATTCGGGGCTGGCCAGCATTTGTTCGAACAGGGCGCCGTACTGCCGGGCGATCAGTGGACTGTCGAAGTCCATTGCCCGCCTCGCCCCGGCCTGTCCCATGCGCCGGGCAAGCGAACGGTCCTCCAGAACGACGGCGATTCCCGCGCCCATGACATCGATGTCGCCCGGCCTTACGAGAACGCCGTTTTCCATGTGCGTCAGGATCTCGGAGGGGCCGTAATCGCAATCGAAAGAGACGACTGGGCAGCCTGCCGCCATCCCTTCCAGCAGAGCGAGGGGGAGGCCTTCGTACCTGGATGCGAGCACGTAGCACGATGCCGATTTCATGTATCCCCAGAGGTTGCTTTTGAAACCTGGGAGGTGGACACGGCCGGCAAGCCCGAGAGACCGGACCGTCTCTTCAAGCATCGGGCGCTCCGGACAACGTTCCTAAATGCCACTTAACATTAGGTTTAACGAAGCCGGACTTACCTTGAGGGTTCACCATTCCGTCGTTGACGGTAAGAATAGCACCCTTCTTTATTCCGTAGGTGACGCGCATCGTCGGATCTTGAAAGCTAAAACCTATGTGGTATCGGCCTGACTTCAACTGGATCGGGTCAAATTGAATGTGAAGTTCGCCATCGCCTTGAAGCTTGAAGCCACTCCCCAGTGGAGGGACGTACTTTTCGGCAAAAATTCTTATGCCAATCGGGTCATCCAAGAAGACAAAGCCCACGAAGTTCGTTAGGGGTCTCTTTGCACGATAGCGTACTCTGAGAACAAGTGTGTCCGAGTCTCGGAAGACTTCTTTCGGAAGCCCTAGCGTATCAACAACATCCATCGAGGTTATCTCAACGTCGCCAGTCAGTTTGTCTCGATTCGTTCTTGCCTCGAATAGCAGGCGTTCCCGAGCAGCGTCGTCGAATATCATTCTAGCCCTACCAGACAGGTCATCACCGTAGTAACGGGCAATAAGAACGGACTTCTCGCCTTCATGCGGTTCACCATGATCCATAAGTACGACTCGGTTGCACAATCCATCCACTGAGACGATGTCGTGGGAGATGAACACGACGGCCACTTTGCCGCTATCCACCAGCTTCCAGATGCGCTCCATGGACTTCGCCTTGAACTCGGCATCGCCGACGGACAGGACCTCGTCGATGAGCAGGATGTCCGGCTCCAGGTGCGCCACCACGCTGAATCCCAGGCGGGCGAGCATGCCGGAGCTGTAGGTGCGCACGGGGCTGTCCAGAAATTCCTTCACGCCGGAGAAGTCCACAATCTCGTCGAACTTGCGCTGGACCTCTTTGCGGCTCATGCCGCGGACCATGCCTGAGATGTAGATGTTCTCGCGGCCGGAGAGCACGGGATGGAAGCCAGCGCCGAGCTGTATGAGCGCGCCCACGGAGCCCCGCACGGTGATCTTACCCGCGTCCGGCTTGATGAGGCCGTTGATGGCGCGCAGCATGGTGGTCTTGCCGGCGCCGTTGTGCCCGATGATGCCGAGCACCTCGCCGCGGCGGACCTCGAGCGACGCCTCCTTGAGGGCCCAGAACTCGCCTTTGCGGAGCTTGCGGGAGCGGCCGGAGCTGAGGGTGACCTCGAAGGCCAGGTCCTTCACGCCGTACCATAGCGAGCGCTTGAGATCGCGGCAGAACTTCTTCGAGATGTTGTCTACGGATATCAGTACTTCGCCCGGCATGGCTACCCGCCCATCTTTTCGATGATGATCGGCATCACCAGGCGATAGAGCACCAGCCCGAGGAAGACCCCGACGAGAGACGCAACCACCACAACTGCGAAGCTCACGGGGTCGGACATCGCGCCCTCGGTGGCGAGCTCACGCGAGCCGGTGATGAGCGGCGCGACCGGGTTTACGCGCGAGACGAGCGCGATTATGCCGTTCCTGGGGGCCGCGTAAACGACCGGGGTGATGAGCATCCAGGGAAGGGTGATTGTCGTCAGGAATGACGCCGCGTCCGAGTAGAGCGATCCGACGGGCGCAAGCAGCAGGCCTATCGAGAAGCCCAGGAGCATCACCGAGAGGGCGGCGATGGGAAACAGCAGGACGCCGATGGAAAGGTCCAGCCCGAACGCCACGAACAGTACTGCAAGAATGACGAGGCTTATGCAGAACTCGTACAGGACCTGCGTGATGGAGGAGACGATGATCGCCTCCCTGGGGAAGTTGAGCTTCGCCAGCATGGGCTTTGCGCGTTGGACGGCGGTGAGCGGCGCCATGAGGCTTGCGGTGAACATGCGCCAGAGCACCGTGCCGATCAGGACGAAGACGGGGTAGGGCACGTTGCCGGTGTCGATCGTTATGACCTTGCGGCTGTTCAGAGCGATGAAGATGAACGCGGTCATTACGGGCGGGACGAACTTCCAGGCGATGCCGAGCAGCGATTGCCGGTACTTCGCCGAAATATCGCGCTTGGCGAGCTCCCAGCCGAGCGGCCGTGCGGCCCGGAGGTCGCGGACCATGGACCGCAGCAGGAGGCCCGGGCGGCGTAGGCCGAACTCGGGCGAGTATACCGTCTCCGGCAGGCTGGATGTTTTGGTGGTTAAGGCGTTTGACATGCTGACGGTCCGCCTACCCCGTGCTCAGCTTGCTGGCCCAGCTGCGGTTCTCCAGGTACCACCTCACCAGGTTCTTGATGCCCTGGTCGATTTTCACCTGGGGCCGCCATCCCAGCATCTCCTCAGCCTTGTGAATATCCGCCCAGGTAGCGGGGACGTCGGCCTTCGGGAATGGGCCGTACTCGATGTTGGCCTTCTTCTCCAGAAGGTGCTCGATCATTCTGATCGTGTCCATGAGCACCGTGGGCGTATCCGAGCCCAGGTTGATCGTTTCGTACCCTACGGGCTTTAGCGCCGCAATGGTGCCGCGGGCGATATCGTCCACGTAGGTGAAGTCGCGGGACTGCTTGCCGTCGCCGTTTACTTTGACGGGCTCGCCCTCAGAGATCCACTTTACGAAGCGGAAGAGGCTCATGTCCGGCCTGCCGGCGGGGCCGTAGACCGTGAAATACCTGACCACCGTGACATCGATGTCGAACAGATAGTGGTAGGTGTAGCAGAAGGCCTCGGCGGCCTTCTTGGACGCAGCGTAAGGGGAGACGGGCGTATCCGTCTTAGCATTCTCGCTGAACGGCTGGGGGTTGTTCGCGCCGTACAGGCTGGAGGTTGAGGAGAGAACGAACTTCTTTACGCCCGTCTCCTTGCACATCTCCAGCAAGTTGAGCGTGCCCATGATGTTCGTATCTATGTACACCCAGGGGTTCTCCACGGACTGCCGGACACCGGCGCGGGCGGCGGTGTTTACCACGCCGTCGAACTTCTTGCCGGCGAAGACCTGGCGTACCGCCGACTTATCCGAGATGTCCGCGCGGATGAATGTGAAGCCGGGTTTGCCGACCAGGCGGTTGTGGCGCCACTCCTTCAGACGCACGTCGTACGCGTCGCTGAAGTTGTCGATGCCGGTGACGGTGTCTCCGCGCTCCAGCAGCATGCGGGTGATGGTGGAGCCTATGAATCCGGCGCTGCCGGTGACCAGGTAATTGCTCACAGCTTTACTACACGTCCTGTCTTGGATTTTACGGCCGCGGCCGCGTTGCGGGTGTCGACGACCAGCTTCGAGTTCTCGACGACCATCTTCCAGTCGTATGCGCTGTGGGCGGTGGTAATTACCGCGCAGTCGTAGCCCCTGAGGACGCTCGGGCCGATGGAGACGGACTGGTGGCGCTTGCCTTCAAGCTCGAAAGAGTCGACGTGCGGGTCGTTGTAGCTGACGTGCGCGCCCCTCTTCTCCAGGAGGTCGATCACCTCAAGCGCAGGGGACTCTCGCATATCGTCAACGTTGGCCTTGTAGGCGACTCCCAGGACGATCACCTTGGAGCCCTTCAGCGACTTGCAGTCGTCGTTCAGGGCGTCGGCGACCTTGCCGACGACGTAGGCGGGCATGCCGAAGTTGACCTCTTCGGCGATCTGGATGAAGCGCGCGGTGTAGTTCAGGCTCCGCATCTTCCACGCCAGGTACTGGGGGTCGATGGGGATGCAGTGGCCGCCCAGACCGGGGCCGGGATAGAAGGGCATGTAGCCGAACGGCTTGGTCTTGGCGGCGTCGATGACTTCCCAGACGTCCACTCCGAGGCGGTTGCACATGATGGCGATCTCGTTGACGAGGCCGATGTTGGTAGCGCGGAAGGTGTTCTCCAGGAGCTTGACCATCTCAGCGGCTTTGGCGGAGGAGACGGGGATAACGCGCTCGATCGCGCTGCCGTAGAGCTTCATGGCGGCCTGCAATGAGTTCGGCTCAACGCCGCCGATCACCTTGGGGGTGTTACGGACGGTGTAGTCCTTGCGGCCGGGATCGATGCGCTCCGGGGAGAATGCAAGGAAGAAGTCTGTTCCAACCTTGAGCTTGCGCCCGCCTGAGCTCTCCATCCGCGGGAGGACTATCTCTTCTGTGGTGCCGGGGTACGTTGTGCTCTCCAGGACGACGAGCATTCCGGGGTGCATGTACTTCGCAATCTGGTCCGCGGCGGAGACTATAAAGGAAAGGTCCGGGTCCTTGGTCTTGCTGAGCGGAGTCGGGACGCAGACGATGGCCGCGTCCGCCTGGGCGATTGCGGTGTAATCCGGGTACGCTGTCAGGCTGCCGGTGGCGCCGGCGGCGCCGATGCGGGCGAGTCGCTCGGAAGGGATGTCCGCTATGTACGACTTCTTAGCATTGATCGAGTCCACTTTGCGGCGGTCCAGGTCTATCCCGATTACGCGAAAACCATTCTCGGCGAAAGCGACCGCCAGGGGCAGGCCGACGTAGCCGAGTCCGACGATTGCGACCGCTGCTTTTCGATCTTCGATCTTCTTAAGTAGCTCCATGCATCCTTCCTGATCACCACTCTGCTCCACTCACAATTCACGCCGTCCGGGCCGAAAGCGGCCGGGATTTTGCCGGTCCCAGGCGTACTTCCGCAGAAATTCGCAATAGCTTCGGCACCCCGTGTTGCGCCGGGTCCTGGAAAGTACCTTGAGGACAGGTCCGGAGCTAACGCTGCGACAGACGGTGTCCGATGTAGATTTCAGCCCATAAAGTCAACAGGAAATTTCAGATCGAATTCACATGCGAAGGGCGGCGAGGTGTGGGCTGCCGGGGAGTTCGATGCGCTCGTCCGACCGGGGATCACCTGCATGGGCACGGGGTGCGGTTGAGCGCAGCGACGTCCTGTTTTTCGTCACACGTTCATTTTCGGAACGCATAACGCAATTGTAAATATATCGGAGGGTCTTTATAGCTTCAAGTACCTGAAGACGCAGCGTTCAATGGGCGTGCGGGGCACTCGCGCTCCTGCCCGATTTGCCGGGTGTTTGGCATTTTGGAAAAGTCCGCCTAGTCCCATCGTGTCAAAAGGCGTTGAAATAGTGGCGCGCAGCGGTCTATAATGCGCCTCGTGGTCTAAAGAGACGTTTATTTGGACTAGTCAACATGGATGAGCGGTAAATCGCTATGGCATCCGGATTTGGCGGAGGGTCCACCACAAGGCGCTATGAACACAAAAGAAACTCCATCCGGCGGCGTCGCTCTCCTTGAAAAGGAGTCCTCTGCGTCTGACCAGGCGGTAGTCGAGCGGCAGCCGTCGACACCATCAATCACGGCCGGAATGCCCGCGCGCGACGGGTATAAGCGCGCCCTGGATCTGACGATACTCCTAACGTCCCACCTGTTCCTATTGCCTGTTTGGGCTGCGTTCTGGGTGATCATTCCCCTTGCGATCTGGATTTCGGACAGGGGACCGGTCTTTTACCGGCAGACTCGACTGGGCAAGAACGGGAAACTGTTCAAGGTTATCAAGTTCCGCACGATGATCCCGGATGCTGAGAAGTACACCGGCGCCGTGTGGTCTACCGAGAACGATCCCAGGATAACTCGCGTGGGACGTGTTCTCAGGAAGTTCAGGCTGGACGAGATGCCGCAGCTCATTAACATCCTGAAGGGTGAGATGAGTTTCGTGGGGTCCAGGCCTGAGCGGCCAGAGATGGCCAACGAGTTCTGCAAGACAGTGCCGAATTTCCATGCCCGCCTCAGGGTGCGGCCCGGGATCGCAGGCCTGGCGCAGGCGCGGGGGCGGTACGCCACACGGCCCAAGGACAAGCTCCGCTACGACAACCTTTACATCTTAACCCTGAACCCTGTGATGGACGTCGAACTGCTCGTCGTATCTGTACTGGTGGCGTTCAAGGAGACCCTCACAACCCGCACAAGGTCAAGGCAGGGGTCCAGTCCAAGACGCAGTCCGTATCGACAGCTATCGGATCGTAGTCACAGTCGGGCAAGAGTGAAAAGCAAATAGGAGCGGCTATTGCGCTCCCATTTGCTTTTCACTCTGTTACAACAGGCGTCGACTACTTACCAAACCGCCTCTGGCGATTCTGATAGCTCCTGATCGCGCGCAGGAAGTCTATTTTCCTGAACGCCGGCCAGGGGGCATCACAGAAATAGAGCTCACTGTAAACGCTCTACCAGAGGAGGAAGCCGCTGAGGCGTACCTCCCCGCTGGTCCGAATTATCAGGTCAGGCTCCGGCTCGTCCGGGGAGTAAAGGAAGGACTCCAGGTCCTCCTTCGAAAGGGCGTCAGCCATCTCTCGGGCGGACACGCCCGCCTCGGCCCAGGCGCGGACCATGCGCCTTACAGCGTCCATGATCTCATCCCTGCCGCCATAGGCAACGGCGACGTTCAGGATGTTCGGCCCGGAACCACGCGTTTTTTCTTTCGCCGCCTCTATCTGCCTTCGCACATCGTCCGGTAGCAGGTCCACCCTTCCGACGGCCCGCACCTGCCGGGCGGAGGGCCCTGTGGAGAGATCGCGCGCCAGAACAGCAAGCCGGTCCTTTACTATCTCCAGCGGCTTTCTTACCTCCTCCGGGTCACGGCTGAGGTTGTCGGTGGAAAGTGCCCACAAGGTCACGACAGGAATCGAAAACTGGTCGCACCACCGGACTACTTCGCTGACTTTCCCTGCCCCATACCTGTGACCTTCGGTTACATCCGGCAAGCCGGATTCCGCTGCAAACCGCCGGTTGCCGTCCAGGATCAGCGCGATGTGGTTAGGACGCGGCCTGCTCAGTACCTCTGCGATCAGCTGGCGCTCATAAGAGCTGTAGATTAGAGACGCGACCGGAGCGAGGGCGGAGGAGCGCAATAACCTGTTGATGGTCTTGCTGAAGGGGAGAGTGACTTTGAAGTCGCTGGGCTGCGCAGACCCTGCGGGCAGCCTGTGCTGTGCGGTGTTGTCGGACATGTCGCTCGGAGGGCCTCCTGAGGCGAATCACAGCCATCGTACCAGATAGCTCAACGTGCCGATAGTTGGAGCAAAGCAAGAAGCCCCGGTATTCGCCAGGGCTTCTTGTCCAGATTGACGCCACAAATGCGCTAGTTCGGGTTCTTGGGCTTTCCGGCCAGCAGATCACGGGTCCAGTCCAGGGGCTTCCTGTACGCGGGGGTGTGGCCGTTCGTCTTTGCGCCCTCTTCCGCAGCGTAGTAGCTGTAATAGTAGCTGTAGTAGTAATAGTCGTAGTAGTAGGGGTAGTTATACCCGTACCCAAACCGGACGCGCTTCAGCTTATTAATTACGACGCCCACGATGTTCACCTGCGTGTTCCGCAGAGTGTCCAGGGCCGCCTTCAGCGAAGACGAGCGGGTCTTGAGGCCGTCCACCACCGCTATCGCGCCATCCACCTGCGCCGCGATTATCGCGGAGTCAGCGACAACGAGAACCGGCGGGCTGTCCACAAGAACGATATCGAACTGCTCCTTGAGCTGCTCGATCAGGACCTTCATGCGCGGCGACCCCAGAAGCTCGGCAGGGTTGGGCGGTATTGGGCCGCCGGGAATAACGAAGACTCCTTCAACGGCGGTCTTGTGAAGCACCTGCCCAACGGTGGTGGTTGGCTCGGCGAGGAAGTTGGATACTCCCGGCTCCTTGGTCTGAAGGTTAAACCGCTTGTGCATCGTGGGACGGCGCATGTCGCCGTCGATCACAACGATGCGCTTCCCCGTCTGCGCAAGGGTGACCGAAATGTTGCTGATGATCGTGCTCTTTCCGTCGCCCGGCCCCGGAGATGTCACCATGATCACTCAAGCAGGGTGTTTGACGGTAGCGAACTGGAGGTTCGCCCTGATCTGCCGGAACGCCTCAGCGTATCCGGAAGACGGGTACTTCCACACGATAAGGTCGTCGGTGGTGATGTACTTCACGCTCCACCGGAACACTGCGCCGATAGCGTTGACTCCGAAGCGCCGCTTCATATCCCCGGCGTTATTCACGGTATCACCGAGGCTAGATAGCACCAGGGCGGCGGCGACGGCGAGGACAAGCCCGATCAACCCGCCGATCATGGCCGACCTGCGCAGCTGCGGAAGAACGGGCCGCGTGGGTACGACCACCTCGTCCAGGAGCCTCATGTTGTCGAGCGTGGCGTTGAAGCTCGCAAGCAGCTGCTCCGTCGGAAGCCCCTGCGCGTCGTAGGAGCCAACCTGCCTAGAGATGACGGTCAGCTTGCGTTCGTATTCGTAATTTGGGAACGACGCGGCGATCTTGTCGGCGATGCTGGCTGCAAAATCCGGGTTGCCGTGCTTGACACGGATATCCAGGAGCGGAGGAGATTCACCGATCCTGACAGTGATCATGCTATTGAGCCCGTTGGGTGTAACCTCCAGGCCGTGATCCGAGATCATGCGCTGGAGGAAGAGGGTCGATTTCACCGTGCGCGAGTATATCTGTGCCAACTGGAGGCTCAGGTTGTAGTCGCTCGCGCCTGTGGACTGGCTGGACTGCCGCTGCTCAACAAGCAGGATGGCCCTGGCCTCGTACACCTTCGCCTGGCTGTTCGAGGTGTAGTAGCCGATTACCGCGCCCGCGATGGGCAGCAAGAGAAAGAGCCACCAGTAAGCCAGAAGCATGCCTATGTAACGTCGTATATCTACACTTTCTTCTTCGATGGTGGACGCTCCTTTAGGCGTGTTAGCGGAGTTGAAACGGGCTGAAGCTCTAGTAGCTCTTGCGCGCGTGTTATAGGACGGGAGGGTGAAGCTATCTGTAGCAGAAGTCTTCCAAGACAAAGGATAGCATTCCCTAAATATGTAGACAATGCCCGTCTTTCAGGTTCCAGGCTGCCAGCCATAATGTTACTGAAAACGCCGAACCCTTGCATGGGATTCGGAGTTTCCATCGTTTCAAAGGAAGACCCGGAGGTTATCCAGTTGCGCTATTTCACAACGATCTCGCCCACCATGCCCAGGGCTTCGTGGGGAATGCAAACTACCTTGAAAGTCCCGGCCTTGTCGAACGTGAAGGCCTTGTTGACCGTCTTGCCAGCGTCAACTTCAACGTCCAGTTTCAGGTCGTCAGAGGTAAAGGTGTGGAACTCGGTCTCGGAGTGGATCACAAGGGTGGCCGCCTGCCCAACCGTGAAGTTCAAGGTGGCCGGAACGAAGGCGTACTTCTTCGTCGCGCCGCCAACGTCTCCCATTGTGATCCGGACTTCGTTAGCCTGACTGCCGCTGGGGGCGGTGGTCGCCGTAGGGGATGTGGCCGCGGGGCGAGAAGTAGCGGTAGGGTCTGCGGTGCTGCCACCGCTAGAGCATGCAACCGATGCGGCAAGTGCAAGCGCGCCCACCGCCGACACCATTATCCATCGCTTCATGGGACTGAGAGCCTCCTGTTAAATATTTCACGAACGGGTTCTATTCATTGTACGTTGTTTCATCCACACAAAGCAAGGCCAGGCTGTACGGCCGGATGGTCGACGGGAATCTTGACAAGTTCAGGCACAGAGGACTTTAATAGTCGTGGTTGGGTCTGGTCGACCCCATGTGCGGCAGGTGACGACAGAATGAACACCTACGGTGATGTCCGTTTCCGTGAGGAACAGAAGTTCCGACAGCCGTGGCTCTGGCTGCTCATGAGCATGTCCGTTTTGCCGGTCGTGCTGGTATTCGGCATCGGGCTTGTGATGCAGCTTGGCTTCGACCGGCCATTCGGCTCCAAGCCAATGTCGGACGCCGGCCTCGTCATATCCGCAATTGCCTGCTTCGCAATCTGCGGCGCCCTGACCGCGGGCTTCCTGTTCATCGGCCTTGTAACTGAAGTGACCGACGAAGCGGTCCTCATCAAGTTCAGCCCCCTGCTCCAGAAAACACTCCCGTTGAATGAAATCGCCAGCTGCGAGGCCAGCGACTATAGCCCGCTAAAGGATTTCGGGGGATGGGGCGTGCGGTACGGCTTCTCTAAGGGGTGGGCGTACAACGTGAGCGGCTCCAGCGGCGTCCAGATCGTTACCTCGGCGGGGAAAAAGGTGCTGATAGGCTCGCGGCGCGCCGGCGAGCTGGCCGAAGCCATCAATGCCGCTTGCCGTCGGCCTTAACCCCTTTTCATTCGCCTCCTTTTTGTCTACACTCCACTTACCTTCATGGAAAGCCGGGGTGCAAGCCGCGTGTTGACACGAATCCTCGTACCACCGGACGGCTCTTCAAGCGCTGAGCAGGTAATCCCTTACGCCCGCGGGCTGGCCCGAAGGCTCGGCTCCAGGATAGACCTTATCCAGGTGATCGAGCCGGCCAAGGCCGCGTCCGGCGCCCCGGGATCGGGGAGGTTGCGGTCTGACCCCAATGAGCGGCTAAAGGCGCAGGCGTATGTAAACGAGATCGCGGCCGGCATCAGGGAGGATAACGTTTTTGCCGAGGGGTTCGTTCACGACGGCGACCCGGCGGCCTACCTGGTGTCCCAGGCTTCCCGAGGCTTCGCAACTAACCTCGTAGCCATCGCCACACGCGGCCGCACCGGCATCGACCGGGTCATAAAGGGCAGCGTTTCCGAGAAGATACTCCAGGGGTCGATGGCCCCCGTGCTTATTGTCCACACCCGCCGTGCCGGTCCGCCGAAGTCCGAGGTCCTCTTCAACAAGATCTACGTGCCGCTCGACGGGTCCGAGGCCTCCGAGCGCGTGCTGCCCCCCGTAACGGCAATGGCTCGACAGCTCGGCATCGGCATCACGATGCTGGGCGTGGCTGACCGCCCCAGCGACCGGTTTGTCCCCGAGAGCGAGAAGTCCAGGCCCAGCTTCAAAGAGCACGAGTATAACGACACCGCGATCGGCTATTTCCAGAGCATGGTGGACATCCTGCAACGCGAGGGTATCTCCCCGGTGGACTACCGACTGCTTTCAGGCGACCCCGCCGGCGCGATACTCGAACTCATTAACGGGGAGATTCCGACCACTGAGGCCGAAGAGGCGAAGATGGAGAGCGAGAACCTCCTGGCGATAGCCACCCATGGCCGCTCGGGTATCCGCAACTCCCTGGCCGGCAGCGTGACGAACCGCGTCATCCGGAACACGCGCGGTCCCATTATGGTCGTCCGCGCGAGGTAGCAGGTGGCGCAGGAGACTGTCCTCATAGTAGAGGACGAAGAGAACATCCAGATCGCCGTCAAGTACAACCTTCAAAAAGAGGGTTACCGGGTGGAGACGGCCGCCGACGGTGAGTCGGGCCTGGAGCTCGCCCGCTCAATTTCCCCCCAGCTTGTCATCCTCGATGTCATGCTCCCCGGCATGAACGGCCTCGAAGTGTGCCGTTCGATTCGCCGGGACGCCACCGTGCCGATCCTGATGCTGACCGCCAGGGGTGAAGAGATTGACAGAGTACTTGGCCTGGAGATCGGTGCTGACGACTACCTCGTAAAGCCGTTTGGAATGCGGGAGCTCATCGCAAGGGTCAAGGCGCTGATCCGCCGGTCTACTGTTGCGGCCGCCTCGCCTTCGCAGCCCGCCGCCAGGGTCCTCAGGTCCGGCGACCTCGAGATCAACGTGGACAGCCATGTCGCCATGCTCCGCGGCAAGACGCTTGAGTTGAAGCCCAAGGAGTTTGAGCTGCTCACCCTTCTTGTTGAGAACAAAGGGAGGGTCTTCACACGCGAACAGGTGCTGGACAGGCTCTGGGGCATCGACTTCATCGGCGACATCAGGACCGTCGACGTACACATCCGGTGGCTGCGGGAAAAGATCGAGACAGATGACGCGAAGCCCGAGCGGATAATCACTGTGCGAGGCGTTGGCTACAGATTCGAGGGATGACTATGCCCAGGTCGCTCCAGTGGCGCATCGCGTTCGCGTTCACGGCGCTAATACTCGTCTCCATGGGGGCGGTCAGCGCGTACCTGATCGGGTATATTCGCGACAGATACACCGAGGACCTTGAGCAGCGCCTGAACGAAGTGGCATCCCTGGTGGCCCGGCACGCGGAATATGCGGTCAGGAGCTCTGCATCACCCTCCGATCTGGCCCAGATCGCGGTTACGGCAGGAGAAACGATCGATGGAAGGGTCACGATCGTCTCCTTGAACGGCGCCGTGCTTGGGGATTCCCATACGCCCCCTCTCATCCAGAATGACGAAGGGCTCGCCCCGGAGATACAGGCCGCGGTCGCGTCCGGACTGGGCAAAAGCACACGCAACGACCGGTATCTCGGCGAGGAGACCCTCTATATCGCCGTTCCGGCCGTAGTAGACGGACAGCCCGTTGCGGTGGCCCGCGCAGGCGTGCCCACGTCACGCGTGGCCGCAAACATGCGCCGCATAGTAACCACCGTAGCCGTCTCCGCCCTCATCGTCGCCGTTTTGGCCATCGCGGTTGCCTATCTGGTCGCATACCGGACTTCACGGTCTATTCGCTCCGTTACCGAGGGCGCGCGCAAGCTGGCGCAGGGAGACCTGGACCAGCGGGTGCATGCCCTGTCCGCGGATGAGACCCAGCAGCTCGCCGACGCCTTCAACCGTATGGCTGCCTCCCTTCGAGACATCGTGAGAGACCTGTCGGGGGAAAGGAACAAGCTCTCGGCCGTCCTCGAAACAATGGCGGACGGCGTGCTCGTGGTGGGGCCGGACGGCCGGGTAGAGCTTATCAACAAGAGCGCCGGGGAGATGCTCCAGGTAAAGGCGGAGGTAGTGACGGGCCGGCAGCTTCTGGCGGCGGTCCGCGATCACGACTTGAGGTGCCTCGTGTCCGACTGCCAGGAGAAAGGCGAGCAGCAACACGCTGAGGTGGAGGTGGCCGCAAACCGTCGAGTGCTGAGCAGCGTGGCGACGCCGCTGGCAGGCAAGGGCGGCGGCGCCGGGGTGTTGCTCACGCTGCATGACCTCACCCGCATCCGGCAGGTGGACGTTACCCGGAAGGAGTTCGTGAGTAATGTTTCGCACGAGCTCCGGACACCCCTGGCGTCCATAAAGGCCATGGTGGAAACGCTGGAAGGCGGCGCGATGGACGAGAGGGCTGTGGCCGCCGACTTCCTGGCCCGCATCCACAAGGAGGTGGACAGGATGTCCGGCCTGGTGAAGGAGCAGCTTGACCTGGCTGTTCTGGAGAGCGGCAAAGAAGTGCTCAGGCCGCGGCCGGTCGATGTGCGCAAGGTGGTTGAGGATGTGGCTGGCCAGATGCAGGAGATGGCGCGCGCCAAGGGCATCCGCCTCGAGACAGCCGTGCCGCAGGGCCTCCCAAATGTGTGGTGTGAAGAGGACAGGTTGAGGCAGGTCCTCGTCAACCTCTGCCATAACGCGATCAAGTTCACGCCGGAGAATGGCGTCGTGACCGTTTCTGCGGCGTCGAGGTCGGGGATGATCGAGGTCTCGGTCACCGACAACGGCATCGGGATCGCCCGGGAGCACCTTCCGCACATATTTGAGCGGTACTACAAGGTGGAGCGCTCTCGCCGGGATTCAGGGACTGGGCTTGGGCTTGCCATTGCAAAGCATATCGTGCTTGCTCACGGCGGTCACGTGAGCGTGAATAGTGCAGAAGGGGAAGGGAGCACCTTCACCTTCACGGTCCCGACGGCCGGCAAAGTGTAGAACGGCTGGAACACATGCCTGAAGCCCCTGAGCTTGAAGTCATCAAGGACTACCTTAACGAGCGTATTGTCGGCGCAACGATTCGGGAAGCGCTCGTGCTGAAGCCGAGCGTGCTGCGTTCTTTCGCCGGCGACTTCGTCACCGATATCCGCGGCAGGACCTTTGACGGCAAGGTGGAGCGGCGGGGAAAGTTCATGTCGTACCCGGTGTCAGGCGAGAGGCTGCTGCTGATCAACAACATGCTGACCGGCGCCTTTCAGTACTGCCCTCCCTCTGAGAGGAGGCTACGCAGCACGTGCTTTGTTCTGGGGCTGTCCAACGGGCTTGAGCTGCGGTATGTGGACGAGAAGCAGATGGGCAGGGTGTACTACCTGCAGCCGGCCCAGGTGGAGCTTGTGCCGCAGATCAACGAGTACGGGCCGGACGTGCTGGACGAGATTACCTTCGAGGAGTTCAGGCAGCGGCTGAAGCCGTTCCGCGGCGAGATAAAGGGCGTGCTGACGAACGGGCGGTTTATCTCCGGGATCGGTAATGCCTATTCAGACGAGATCCTCTTCGCGGCGATGGTATACCCTTTCAAGAAGGTCTCGAAGCTAAGCTAGCCCGAGCTGCGGCGGGTGCATGCGGCGTGTCGCAAGGTTGTGCTGGAGGCGACGGCTGTCGTAAGAGCACGCATTGGTGATAAAATTCACATGAAGATCAGGGACTTCCTGAAGGTGCATAACAGGGGCGGCCAGCCGTGCCCGCGATGCGGGTCTGCGATAACCGAGATAACGGCGAACCAGAGAATCACGAGCTACTGCAGGCGGTGCCAGCCGGGGCTGCTCATCAAAAGCTAGACACATATTGCGGTTTTCGTAGCTTGTACCACATCGTATCTGGTGGTATATTCCTGCCGGCAGCAAAGACATACGAGGCGATATCCGATGTTTGACCATGATGTACTTGTGATCGGCGCGGGACTGGCCGGGATGCGCGCGGCCCTTGCGGCAAGCCAGGCGGGCGTTAACGTGGCCGTTGTCACGAAGGTATTCCCCGTGCGCAGCCATTCCAACGCTGCGCAGGGCGGCATCAACGCCGCGCTGACGGACCGCGGCGACAAGTGGGAGGACCACGCATACGATACGGTCAAGGGCTCCGACTACCTCGGGGACCAGGACGCAATCGAGATTATGTGTAAGGAAGCCGGCTCCGAGATCATCAACATGGAGCACATGGGCACAATATTCAATCGCGACGCCGAGGGTAAACTCGGCGTTCGTGCTTTCGGCGGCCAGCGCCAGGCGAGAACCTTCTTCGTCGCAGACTTTACCGGCCAGGCGCTCCTGTACGTACTGCACGAGCAGGTCATGAAGTCCGGCGTCCGCGTATACGAAGAGTGGTTCGTCCTTTCCCTGATAGTTGAGGGAGGCGAGTGCTGCGGCGCTGTGGTCATGGAGATGAAGACGGGCGAGGTGCACACAATCCGCGCCAAGGCGGTCATTATGGCCACCGGCGGCATCGGCCGAGTCTTCGAGCCCAGCACCAATGCGCTCATCTGCACCGGCGACGGCATGGCGCTTGCCTACCGCGCAGGCGCGCCCTTGATGGACATGGAGATGATCCAGTACCACCCCACGACCCTGAAGTCCAACGGCGCGCTCATGTCCGAGGCGGCCCGCGGCGAGGGCGCTTACCTGATCAACAAGGACGGCGATCGCTTCATGAAGCGGTACGCGCCGAACATGATGGAGCTTGCGTCCCGCGACGTAGTTTCCCGGTCGGAGCAGACGGAGATAAACGAGGGCAGGGGAGTCAACGGTTGCGTGCTGCTGGACTGCCGCCACCTTGGAGAGAAGCTGATCAAGGAGAAGCTGGGCCAGATCCGCCAGCTCGGAATCGATTTCGCAAATGCCGACATGATCAAGGAACCCGTGCCCGTGCGTCCGGGCATGCACTACGTGATGGGCGGCATCCGCACCAACTACGACGGCCTGACCTCGATACCAGGCCTGTATGCTGCGGGAGAGACGGCGTGCGTGAGCGTGCACGGCGGCAACCGCCTGGGCGCAAACTCGCTCCTGGACACGCTCGTGTTCGGAAAGCGGTCCGGTCAGCACGCGGCCGCGGGCGTCAAGTCGAAGCAACACGCGGCAGGCGTTACTGACGCGTACTCAGAGGCTGAGAAGAAGAAGATCCAGGCGATCCTGGACCGGCCCGCGGACGGCGGTGAGCTGTTCGGCAAGGTCCGCCAGGAGCTGGGCGAGACGATGAACAAGTACCTTGCGGTCTTCCGGGACCAGCAGGGCATGGAGACGGCCCAGCGGAAGGTGAAGGAGCTCAGGATGCGGTACGAGAAAGTCATAGTTCACGACAAGGGCAGGACCTTCAACACGAACCTTATCTTTACGCTCGAGCTTGGCTTCATGTTTGACTGCGCGGAAACGGTCATCGTTGGCGCCCTCGAGCGAAAGGAAAGCCGCGGCGCGCATACCAGGACCGATATGCCCAAGCGCGACGACGCCAACTGGCTGAAACACGTTGTGCAGTTCCGAACGCCCGAAGGCCCCAGGATCGAGGACCAGCCGGTGAAGATTACCCAGTGGCAGCCCCAGGTGCGGTCCTACTAGTAGTTGGCAGTTGGCAGTTAGTAGTTGGCTAACAGCCGATGCAAGTGAAACGAAACTTCGAAAGGGTATGACGATGGATGTAACCCTTAATGTAAAGCGATACAACCCGGATGCCGCCAAGCCCGCCTCCTACAACCAGGAGTACCGGATTGACCTGGAGGACGGCTCCTCGCTCCTGGACGGCCTGATAAAGGTTAGGGAAGAGATGGACGGCACCCTGGCGCTGCGCTGCTCGTGCCGGAGCGCTATCTGCGGCTCCTGCGCGATGCGCGTCAATGGCCGCGCGGTGCTGGCCTGCAACACCAAGATGAAGGACGTGATGCCGAAGGACGGCTCCCCGGTTAAGGTTGAGCCTGCCGGCAACATGGGGGTCGTAAAGGACCTCATCGTCAACTTCGATGTCTTCTGGGGCAAGATCAAGGCTGTCAAGCCCTGGCTCCAGCCAGAGGGCCCTGTCCCGCAGGGCGAGTACCTTGCTCCGAATGAGGCGATGTTGCACCTTGCCGGGGTTATGGGCTGCATCATGTGCGGCGCCTGCGTGTCGGACTGCACGGTGCTTGAGGTGGACAAGAACTTCCTCGGCCCCGCAGCGCTCGCCAAGGCGTACCGGTTCGTCGGCGACCCCCGCGACGCGCACGAGAAGGACCGCCTGAAGGACCTGACGAAGTACGGCGGCATGTGGGACTGCACGCGGTGCATGCAATGCGTGCAGGTCTGCCCCAAGGGCGTGGACCCCATGGGCCGCATCATGAAGATGCGCGACAAGGCCCTTGCGGCCGGCTACAACAACACTTACGGCGCGCGCCACGCTCTGGCATTCACGGACCTGGTCAGGCACGGCGGCCACCTGGACGAGCTGCGGCTCCCAATCAAGACATTCGGCATCTTCAACGTGAAAGAGATGCTCAAGCTCGCACCGATTGGAATGCGCTCGCAGATGGTCGGCAAGGTGCCGCCGCTGTTCCCCAAGCCCATTCCGGGCATCCAGAATGTGCGCCGGATCTTTGAGAAAGTTGAGGCGAAGCGATGAAGTACGCCTTTTATCCGGGGTGCGTCGCCCGAGGTGCCGCGCCCGAGCTGTTCGCGTCCACTATCGAGGTTGCACGGAGGCTCGGCATCGAGCTCGATTACGAGCCGATGCGCGGGGCGTCCTGCACCGGCGCAGGAGTGCTGCAGGAGAAGAACCAGCGTCTGGGCGACACCCTGAACGCGCGCACATTCGCCATGGCGGAGAAGGCCGGGCTGCCGCTTATGGTCATATGCAGCACATGCCAGGGCGTCATGTCGCAGGCGAGCAAGCGATTCAAGGACGACCCGGCGTACCTTGCCGAGATCAACAAGGACCTGGCAGAGGAAGGGCTCCAGTACAAGGGCACGGTTGAGCCCAAGCACCTCCTGTGGGCGATTATCGAGGACATCGGCATCGACAAGCTGAAGGCGCAGGTCGTCAAGCCGCTGAAAGGGATGAAGCTTGCGCCGTTTTACGGGTGCTACATCGTCCGGCCGTCGGCGGCGCTGGGCTTTGCCGAGCACCCCGAGCGCGAGGACTCCCTGGAGCAGGTGATAAAGGCGGTCGGCGCAGAGGTGGTGGACTTCCGGGGCAAAACGCTCTGTTGCGGCTTCCCGATATTGACTATTAACCAGAACAACGCGCTGAAGATGGTTGCCAATCACACGCTGGAGGCGAAGGGCAACGGGGCGGACGCCATGGTAACGCCGTGCCCACTCTGCCACCTGAACCTGGACGGCTACCAGCCCGCAGCGGCGGGGCTTCGGAAGCAGCCCATCGACATGCCGATCATCCACCTTCCGCAAATGCTGGGGATGGCTATGGGCATCGAGCCGAAGGCGCTAAAGCTCAACAAGCACCTTGTCTCCACCAAGAAGCTCCTGTCGGACCTGGTCCTGGCGCCGTAAAAGCGGTTCACGTCCCCCGGCCCAATGCAGTCTGACCGGGGGATGGCTATTTCCTGAACTGAAGGCCTTAAACAAAATAATTATTCGCTTTGGGAAATTGTCACCGAATGGTCACTTCCTTTTCCGGCTCCGATGGTATGATTCCTCATATCGATGGGATTCCCCGTCAAGTCTGACACAGAGGTGACACATGCCCAAGGTAACGTAAGCGCACCTGGAGGCACGGAGGCAGCAGATACTGGACGCGGCATTTGCGTGCTTTGCGCGCCAGGGCTTTCACCAGACGACCATGCAGGACATCTGCAAAGAAGCGGACCTCAGCCCGGGTGCAGTCTACCGCTACTTTGACAGCAAGGAAGAGATAATCGAGGCGAGCTGCGACGCCTGCCAGCAGCAGAACGCCACCGTCATGGAGAAGATGACCCAGCAGGGCGGGCCGATCGAAATGCTGGACGAGCTCGTCCGCCACGCCTTTTCGGGGCTCGGCAAGGAAGGTTATGAGGACCAGCTCAGGCTCAACCTCCAGTGGTGGTCCGAGGCCGTGCGCAGCCCGCACCTGTGCGATCTCCTGAAGCGCTCAACTATCACCCCGTGGGTGGAGGCGCTGTCCGGAATAATCGTCACAGCGCAGCAGCAGGGGCGCATTAACCCCGTGGTGGACCCGGAGTCCGCCGGCAGGGTGTTGCTGGCGATGTGGCAGGGGCTCGTGCTCCAGAAGGCCATGGAGCCGGACATGGATGTGCAGAAGTACCTTACCGTGGCCAAAACGATCTACACGGGGACCTTAGCGAAGCCCATTCGCAGTGAGCGGGGCAGCGCGATTTCATAGTCGCACCCGACCTCAGGAGGAGTGAGTGAAGCTGTCAACAGAGTCCCTGGCCCGCGCCAGCAGCCGTAGGCCCTGGGTTACCGTTGCCGTTTGGGTCCTGGTAATGCTTGGCTCCGGCGCCCTGGTGGCATCCATGCTCCAGGGCGCCCTGACAACGGAATTCGACTTCACCAACGAGCCGGAGTCGAAGAAGGCGGCGATCCTCCTCGAAGAACACATGGACCTCAACCTGCGGAAGGCGAATGAGGTCGTCATCGTCCGGTCAGACTCACTGACCGTGGACTCCCCGGAATTCCAGCAGCAAGTCAGCTCCGTCTATTCCAAAGTTATGGCCCTTGGCCCATCGGTAGTCGACCTCGGTTACAACTACTACATGACCGGGGATGAGTCGCTCGTTTCTAAAGACCGTAGGAAAACGATTATTCCGTTTGTTATGGCAGGGGACCTCAGCGACGCCCACGACAATGTCCACCAGATAGTAGATATCGTCCACGAGACGGACGCGAGCCCACAGTTCGATGTTCTGATCGTCGGAGACGCTAGCATCGCGGCGGAATCGAACGAGTACGCAGAGAGGGACCTCCGCCGCGGGGAAGCGTTCGCCATCCCCATTGCCATCGTGATCCTTGTCCTGGTCCTCGGGGCCGTCTCAGCGGCTTTTATTCCCCTGATGCTGGCAGTTGTGGCAATTGGAATGGCCCTCGCCATGACCGCCCTCGTGGGCCAGGCATTCGAAATGTCGTTCTTCGTGGTCAACATGATAACGATGATGGGTCTGGCGGTGGGTATCGACTACTCCCTATTCATCATCGCCCGATACAGGGAGGAGCGCGCGAAGGGCAGGGATAAGCTGGACGCCATCTCGGCCTCGGGCGCCACGGCCGGCAGGGCCATATTCTTCAGCGGCCTGACCGTGGTCCTGGCCCTGGCCGGACTCGTGCTGGTGCCAGGCACGATATTCAGGAGCCTTGGAATCGGAGCGATACTCGTCGTCATCGCCGCCGTGCTTGCCACGATGACGCTCTTGCCGGCCGTGCTCTCCATCATGGGCGATAAGGTAAATTTGATCCGCATCCCACGAATCGGGCTCAGGACGAAAAAGGCCGAAGATAACGGGGGCGCCGGCGGGTTCTGGAACTGGGTTACCTACGCGGTCATGAAGCGCCCATGGGTGTTCCTGCTGATCACCGTCGGGGCGCTCGTCGCGGCCGCGGTGCCGTTCAAGGACATTGAGACCGGATTCAACGGCATCAGCACCTTCCCGGACAGCTCGAAGCGCAAGGCGGCGTTCGCCATACTGGATACGGAGTTCTCCTTCGGCCGGGTCGCCCCTGCGCGGATTGTGGTCCATGGCGATATCGCTTCGCCCGAGGTCCAGGCTGCGATTGGACGACTTCGCGATGCGCTCTCACGCGACCCTGCCTTCGTGGGCCCTTCCACGGTGCAGCCTTCGCCCGACGGCGCAATTGCGCTGGTCACTGTCCCCGTGGCGGGCGACCCGGGCAGCGAGGTCTCGGTGTCGGCGATCAAGAGGCTACGCAGCGACATCCTTCCCGCCGCGCTCGCCGGGACGACGGCGACAGCGCTTGTGACAGGCGCCACGGCGTTCAACGTGGACTTCTTCCATATCACAGACACCTACATGCCCATCGTTTTCGCGGTGGTGCTGAGCCTCAGCTTCGTGCTGCTCACCATCGTGTTCAGGTCTATTGTGGTCCCGCTGAAAGCGATCATCATGAACCTGCTTTCTGTCGGCGCAGCCTACGGCCTGGTTGTGCTCGTGACGCAGAAGGGAGTCGGCGCGGAGTTGTTAGGACTCCACCAGTCTCACATCATCGACGCGTGGATCCCGCTATTCCTGTTCTCAGTGCTGTTCGGCCTTTCGATGGACTACCACGTGTTTCTGCTCAGCAGGATCAGGGAACGGTATGACATCACGAAAGACAACGCCGGCTCCGTGGCCTACGGGCTGCGGTCGACGGCCGGGCTGATAACCGGGGCAGCGGTCATAATGGTCGCCGTCTTCGGCGGCTTCGCGGCGGGCGAGATGGTAATGTTCCAGCAGGTGGGGTTTGGCCTTGCCGTCGCTGTATTCCTGGACGCGACGATTGTGCGTTCGGTGCTTGTGCCCGCGAGCATGAAGCTGCTCGGCCACCGGAACTGGTACTTCCCCAGGGCGTTGCGGTGGCTTCCTGACGTGCGTGTAGAGGCTTCGGAAGCACCCGAGAATAAGGTACACGCCAAGTAGCCGGTGGGAAAACTCAAACAAAGGCCCGGGCACCCTATGTGAAAAGGATGCCCGGGCCTTTTTGTCGTTCACAGAGTGACCGGAGTGCCCGGTCCTGGGACGTTACTGGACCGTGAACTCTTCGACCATGCCGAGAGCGAAGTGAGGCGCGCCGCCGGCCTCGTCCGGCACAAAGCAGAGCAGGACGAAGTTTCCGGGAACGATATCGGCCCGGAAGTAGCCGTGCATACCGTCCGCCATGGCCTGCATGCCGCCTACGAAGACGCCGGGAGGCGGTCCCGGAGGAGCGCCCGGCTCGAATGCGCCAAGGAAGTCCTCAACGGTCTTGCCCGGCATGAGCTGCACAAGAACAGCCTCATGGTCCTGCTCGCCCTCATTGTTCGTCCTGAAGACGTGGCTGCCCGTTGTGACCGCCTTGGAAAGGGCGAACGAGAAGTCCTTCACGTCTACCGTGATATCGGCCTCAGGCTCTTCGACCTTCTCAGCTTGCGCGCCTGCAACCGTCAAAGTCTTCATCATCCCCTTTGCAATGTGCGGAACGCCCTGGGCGTCCGGGATGACGCAGATCAATACGTAATTGCCCTCTTCCATCTCGATGGTGGCGTTAGATACGCCGGCGGGCATCGCGACGCCCGGGCCGCCGGTCGCGGTCAGCCACTCGGGCGTGGTTGTAGCCTGCATTGCGGCTATCAAGTCGGCGGTAGTCTTGCCCTCATCCATCTTCAGCATCTACATATGGTGAGGCTCTTGCCCGCCGTTGGTGAGCGTGAACTCCGTAACGCCGGCCGGGATCGTGTCCGGCCCGGCAAAGCTGTGGTCCACTGCTGTGAAAGCAGCAGCGCCCGACTCAGCCCCCGGCGTTCCACTCGGTGCAGGTGTGCCGGTTGCCGTTGCGGCCGGCGTATTCAGGGCAGCTGCAGTCGGCGTCGCCGCCGGCGCAGCAGCCGTCGCCGTGGGTGCGGCAACTGTTGCCGTGGATGCGGCGGGTATAGATGTGGCCGTGGGCGCCTCGCTGTCATTGCCATTGCTGCATGCGGTGACGGCGAAAACCGCCAGCGCCGCAGCCGACACTCCAATAACCTTCCTGATCAACAGAATCCCTCCTTGGAGAAACACAAAATTTTGAAGCTGTACAGCTTCAAGTTTACGACCCAGTAGTAGCCCCTTCACCACCCAAATGGACCAGGCGAGATTACGTTCGTTCGGTTATGAGCCGACCGTCCGTCCGGGCGGGGGTTTGCAGAATAACAACAGGGGGCACCGAGGTCAATTTGTGGAATTCGACATGTCTTTGCTCAGTGATATTGTCAGTAGGTAACTGCTCAGTGAATATGTCAGTCCATGAGAGGACTACATTTGACCGAGCGAGAAACGAAGAGAGCACAGATACTGAACCTTGTTCTGGAGGGGCGTTGCGAGGCAAGTAAGGCCGCTGAGCTGATGGGTGTCAGCGAGCGACATGTGTGGAGAATGCTGTCCCGGTACAGGCAGGAGGGCCT
>Ga0194132_10002833_pt1 | contig 31761 bp, 28 predicted proteins | sample TA2KigOf80mmetaG_FD_148612 | JGI IMG/M metagenome (GOLD analysis project Ga0194132, IMG submission 148612) | Freshwater microbial communities from Lake Tanganyika, Tanzania - TA2015054 Kigoma Offshore 80m | ecosystem: Environmental > Aquatic > Freshwater > Lake | place: Tanzania: Lake... | reverse complement strand
GCCGGCTGGTGCTGCAGGAGTTTGGGATCGAGCCGGGCGAGGAGAAACTGGCCCGCCCGCTCTTCGTCTGAATTCTTGACGCCCAGCCAGACCCCGCCTACCTTGCTGCCCATGCCCGCCCTGGCCCGCCTCTCCTTCTGGATTCCCCCCGACAAATCCGCCGCCTTTGACCAGGCGTACACCGCCCTGGCCCTGCCCTTCCTGCGCGAGCACGGCTGGCAGGAGGCCGGCCCCTGCCAGCGACCCGCCACCACCGGGGTCTTTTCGCGCCTCTTCGCCGTCGATTCCCCTCTGCAGATTCCCTCCCTGGAGCACAAGCTGCGCCGCGACCCGGCCTGGCGGACCCTTCTGGCTCAGTTGGAGGGGATCGTCGGCCGGGAAACCCCCTTCCGCCTGGGGATCTACGCGGCACCCTGTGCCGGCCGGCTGATCGAAGCGGGCCGGGGCCAGCGCCAGGGGCTGTGGCACACCCTGGGGGTGCGCGACGGCCTCCCCTCCTCGTTGGTCGTCAAGCTCCACCAGGACCGCCAGGGCCGCCTGTGGGTGGAGACCTACGGGGCGGGGGTTTGTGGTTATGACGGGGCCTGTTTCCTCGCCTTCAGCACCGCCGAAGGGCTGGCTCAGGACCAGGGCTTTGCCATCCTGGAGGACCGCCGGGGCCATCTGTGGTTCGGCACCGAATCCAGGGGGGTAAGCCGCTGGGACGGGGCGCAACTGGAGACCTTCACCGCGGCCGACGGCCTGGCCGACGACCGCGTCTGGTTCATGCTCGAGGACCGGCAGGGGAGGGTGTGGTTCTGGGGGGACCACGGCCCCTTGAGTTGTTGGGATCAAGGGCGGTTCCGCGCCTTTGGCCGCCAGGAGGGCCTGGCCTGCGACCAGGTGACCTCCGTGTTGGAGGACTGCCACGGCCAGCTGTGGATCGGCACCTTGGGCGGGGGTCTGTGCCGCTGGGATGGCAGGGACCTGGTCTCTTTCACCACCGCCGAGGGCCTGGCCGAGAACCGGGTCCGCTGCCTGCAGGAGGACCGGCAGGGGAATCTGTGGATCGGCACGGAGAGCAAGGGGGTCAGCCGCTGGGATGGCCGCACCTTCACCACCTTTGCCCAGGACCCGGCCAACGACCCGGTGAACGCCCTGGGCCTGGACGCGGCGGGCCGACTGTGGTGGGCCGGCAGGGGTATCCGCTGCTGGAACGGGCAGGGGTGGCAGCAGGTGCTGGAGGACAAGGCCCTGGATGGAAACGTCGCCGTGGGTTTCAACGCGGTATACGGGGACCGGCAGGGGCAGATATGGTTCGCCCTGGACGACACCGGACTCCTCTGCTTCGACGGGGATCACCTCCAGACCTTCACCACCGCCGAGGGTCTGGGGAACAACCAGGTCCGCGCCCTGCTGGAGGATGGCCAGGGCAATCTTTGGGCCGGCTCCTGGGGCGGGGGCCTGAGCCGCTGCGACCAGCAGCACCTGAAGAACTTCACCACTGCCGAAGGGCTGGGGCACAACCGCATCGAGGCCCTGCTGGGGGACCGCCGGGGCCTCCTGTGGGCCGGCACCTGGGGCGGGGGGGCCAGTTGCTGGGACGGTCAGCGCTTTGCCAGTTACACCACCGCCGACGGGCTGGCCAGCGATCACCTGTGGTCCCTGTACCAGGACCGGGAGGGCCGGGTGTGGTTTGGCACCCAGCACGGGGGGGTGAGCTGCTGGGACGGCCAGCGCTTCACCTCCTACACCACTGCCCAGGGGCTGGGGCACAACAACGTGTGGTGCATCTTCCAGGACCGGGAGGGGCGGATCTGGTTCGGCACCTACGGCGGAGGGGCCAGTTGCTGGGACGGGGAGCACTTCACCACCCTGACCACGGCCCAGGGTCTGCCCGACAACCGGGTGTGGGCCATCGCCGAGGACAGGGAAGGGGCCCTGTGGTTCAGCACCTTTGAGAGCGGGGTGAGCCGGTACGAGGACGGGCGCTTCACCACCTTCACCACTGCCGAAGGCCTGGCCCACGACCAGGTGTGGTGCATGATGAAGGATCAGCGGGATCGCCTGTGGTTGGGCACCTGGGGCGGGGGCGTGAGTTGTTTCGACGGCCACCGCTTCACCACCTATACCACTCAGGACGGCCTGGCCGACAACAATGTGCGGGCCATGTGGGAGGACCGGCAAGGCCACCTGTGGTTCGGCACCTTTGGCGGGGGGGTCAGCCGTTGGGACGGTCGGATCTTCCAGACCTTTTCGCGCCAGGACGGCCTGGTAAACGACGCCGTGCAGGCCGTGGTCCAGGACCGGGAGGGCCGCCTCTGGATCGCCACCGAGGACGGCCTCACCCGGTACGCGCCCCCCCGGACCCTGCCCCTGGTCCAGATCCGGGACCTGATCGCCGACCAGCGCTATGGCCCGGTCCCCGAGGCCACCATCCCCGCCTCGCAGCGCTTTGCCCTCTTCGAGTTCCAGGGCGCCAGCTTCACCACCGCCCCGGACCAGTTCGCCTACGTGTACCGGCTGCGCGGGCAGCACGAGGAGTGGCGGACCACCCGCCAGCGCCGGGTCGAGTACCGCGAGTTGCCGGCGGGCAGCTACACCTTTGAGGTGCGGGCCGTGGACAAGGACCTCAACTACTCCGCGCCGGCCGCCGCCCGGCTGCACGTGGTCCCCGACCCCGGCCAGGACCGGTTGGCCGCCCTGCGGGCCGAGTTGGGCCAGGTGCTGGGCCAGGGGCAATTCATCGGGCGCAGCCAGGCCCTGGAGGAGGCCATGGGTCAGCTCCGCACCGCCGCCCCCAGCGGCGTGGCCGTGCTGATCCTTGGCGAGACGGGCACGGGGAAGGGGCTGGCCGCCCGCGCCCTGCACCACCTCAGCCCCAGACGAAACCAGCCCTTCATCCACGTCAACTGCGGCGCCATCCCCGAAGGCCTGGTCGCCTCCGAACTCTTCGGCCACGAGAAAGGCGCCTTCACCGGCGCCACCGCCCGGAAACTGGGACGCTTCGAACTAGCCGACAAGGGCACCCTCTTCCTCGACGAGATCGGCGATCTGCCCCTCGACTCCCAGCGCGTCCTCCTCCAGGTCCTCCAGGACGGCACCTTCCAGCGCGTCGGCGGACAGCACAACCTCCGGGTGGACGTGCGCGTCCTCGCCGCCACCAACCGCGACCTCAAGCAGGCCATGAGCAAAGGCCAGTTCCGCGAGGACCTCTTCTACCGACTCAGCCCCTTTGTCCTCCACCTGCCCCCCCTCAGACAAAGACGGGAGGACATCCCCCTGCTGGTCCACTACTTCGCCGAACAGTTCGCCCGGCACCTCAACCGCCCCACCCCCGCCATCGACCCTCGAGTCCTCGACGCCCTCGCACTATACCACTGGCCCGGCAACGTCCGCGAACTCGAACACCTCGTCCAAAGAGCGCTCCTCGTCTGCCGCGACCACCACATCCGCCTCGAAGACCTGCCGGCCCTGGACCTAAGATCGGCCGCGGCGCCGGCCCCGCTCTCCGGGGATTTCCTCCCCCTCGACGAGCAGGAAAGACAGACCCTGGTGCGCGCCCTGCGCACCTGCAACTGGATCGTGTACGGGGAGCGCGGCGCTGCCCAACTGTTGGGCATCCACCCCGAGCGCCTGCGGGCTAAGATGCGCAAGTACGGCCTGCGCCGGCCCCTAGCTGCCGCTGGGCGCACCGCCGGCTGACCGTCTTATCAGCCGGATTATCGTTCTATAAGACGATTATCCCTAACTGCTTCCTCTTCTTAGGGTTGCCCTTTTTTGTCCGTCTTATAACACGAGCCCCAGCTCCGCCTCTCGCCCGCAGATCCTGCTGATTCCGAGATAAGCTGATTCAGAGAAACTATTTAAGCCCATCCGTGCAAGGTGGTATGGTTTGTGCAAAGCCATATCCATCCCAAGGGCCGGCGCCCCTGCCGTCCCTCCTTTCCACAGGAGACTCGCACATGCACACCCGCTTCTGCCGTCCCGCACTGCTGCTCGCCTCCTGGGGGCTGGCCCTGGCCCTGCTCTCTGGTTGCGGGGTGGCGTACCGCACCTCCTACCGGACCATCGAAGCGGAGGAGACCAAGGGCAGCGACGGCACCCTGCTGAGCGACGCCGGCTTTGGCTTCACCCTGCCGGTGCACGAGATCACCCTCTCCGACCGCACCGGCATCATGCTCTCCCTCTTCGGCGGCATGGCCAATGCCATGGAGGCGCGCAACGAAGAGCTGAAGGAGATGTCCAAGCGGGGGGACTCCGAGGGGAGCTACACCTTTGAGGTGACGCCGGTGGTCCCCGGACCCGACTTCCGCATGCTGCTCCAGTACGGCACCGGCACCGGATACGACGTGACCCTGGGAGGCTACACCGCGGAACTGGATCAGGGCGCCACGCGACTCCTGGGCTGGGGCTTTGCCTTCGACACCGGCGCCCTCCATCTCCACCAGCGCCTGCTGCTCGACTTCTCCGCCGAATGCACCTTCTGGAACTACCGCGGCGCCTTTGACAAGACCGCCCTCGAAAACCACGCCTTCGGCGAAACCGAGCGCGAGCCCTTCTATATCCCGGTGTACAGCCGGCTCTCCTACCTGATCACCCCCCGCGCCCGCATCTCCGGCACCTTTGGCTACGACGTGCTCCAGAGCCTGCTGGGCGCCATCCCCTCCATCGGCGGGGGCCAGTTGTACAGCACCAAAGCCGAACTGACCTACGCCCTGGCCCCCTGGCTGATGCTCGACGCCGGGGTGGGCCGGCAGTCCCTGTCCGACGGCACCGGGGATTTCCTCTCCGGGGTCAGCGACGTCTCGGGGTGGGCCGGCATCAGACTGGAAAAATATTGAACCCTTCAACCATACGGAGGAAACTCATGACCACCCTCGCCCTGCTCGCCGCTCTGGCTTGCCTCCCCACCCTCGCCACCGCCCAGGCGGAGGTCAAAAGCCCCCTGAACCAGGGCACTCAATGGGGCAAGACCAAAGCCGTCAAGGAGCTGCCCAAAGAGATCACCGTCGGCTACTTCAACGTGTTCTACATGACCACGCGCGTGGCCGGCGGCAAGCAGGGCAATGCCAGCCTCACCCGGCGGGCCGAGCTGAACCTGAGCGAGGAGGCGGCGCGGGCCACCACCGACGCGGGCTACGCGTACCTCAAGGCCCAGCTCGAAGCCAAGGGCTATACCGTCAAGGCCGAGGATGCCGAGGTGCTCCAGAACACCAAGACCTTCCAGAAGTACGCCAAGAAGGATACGGCGGCCAAGGTCGTCACCGGGGGGGGCAGCCAGCATCTGAAAACCGAGGATCGGGTGGACGAGAAGATCGTCGCTTACGCCTCTCAGCTCACCGGCGTCACCCTGGGGGCAAAGGGTGGGGCCGGCTATGTCCCCCTCTCGCTGGAACTGGGCGGCAAGGAGGGGCGGATGACGCTCAATTTCCTGGGCATCATCGACTTCACCGAACCAGTGGTAAAAGAATACACCGCCGGAGCCCACGACATCGTCGAGGTCACCTTTCCTCCCAGTCTGCGGATGATCGACAACCCCCACTACGGCGGCCAGTCCAATGTCAATTATCAATCCGCCAAGGAACTGGGCGGAAAAAACTTCGGCGGGCACGAACTCAAAAACGCCAGCCCGGCCTGGCTGAAGAGCCATACCACCGATCAGGACGGGGTGGACCAGTTTGTCGTCGATGAAGCCGGGTACCAGGCCGCGGCCCTGGAGCTGCTCAAGGCGTATATCGATCAGTTCGCAGAGCGGGTCGAAGACTTCAAAGCCAAGGGCGGCTGAAGCGAAGACTCCGCCTCCATAGCCCGAGCATACTGCCGATGATCCGGCTCACCGAACTGGAGCGCAGCGGGCCCGCCGCCGCAGTCAAGATCGAGGGCCATCTCACCGAATCCACCCTTCCGGTGCTGGTGCAGGCCCTGGCGGAGTACCGCCGGGACGGCCTGGCGGAGGTGCGGCTCCTGGCCGACGGCCTGCAGCAGATCGATATCGTCGCCCTGGGGGAGGCGCGATCGCATTTTCCGGCGGAGATACAACTCTCGTTCCACACCTCGCGGCTGGTAGTGGGGCAGATGCTGGAGAACCGGGGCTTCACCGTAGTGCTCAGCAACCCACCATATACCCCCTAGACTAACAAGGAGGATCCCATGAAACACCTCAGATGGCTTTGCTTTGCCAGCGCCCTCGCCGGCCTCGGTCTGCTCGCCGGATGCAACGACGACGACGCAAACCCGATGGATAGCGGCGCCAGCAGCGGCGGCAACACCACCGGCAGCGGCGACTCCGGCCCGAGTGGCGCCATCAGCGCCAACAGCACCGCCAAGGTCGGCGGGGTGACTGTAGCGATCACCACCGTCACCTGCGAGCAGAACGCCTTTGGCAGGCCCAGGTTCATCTTCACCGCCAGCGATGACAACGCCCCTGCGGGCAACCGGCCCAAGTTCACCGTGGAGGTTACCGGCACCGAGCCGGAGGTTGGCTCGTATGCCATCGTGGACGACCTGACGGACGACAGCGCCTACATCACTTTGTACTACGACGCCAAGAACTATACCTCGGCAACCGCAGGGACCGCCGCTTATACCCGCAGCGGCGCGCTCAGCAACGTAAAGAGCAGCACCCTGCAACTGGTGAACGCCCGTGACGAAAACGACAAGGTCGCGGCCGAGATCGACTTCACCTGCTCGTTTTCGTTTTAGGAACCGAGCCTAGTACCTGAGGCGCGGATTCTTGACACCCGGCCAGGGCGGGGTCTACCTTGCTGCCCATGCCCGCCCTGGCCCGACTTTCCTTCTGGATTCCCCCCAACAAATCCGCCGCCTTTGAAGAACTCTGCCACACCCTGGTCCTGCCCTTCCTGCGCGGGCGCGGCTGGCAGGAGACCGGCCCCTGCCAGCGACCCGCTCCCGCCGGGGTCTGCTCCCACCTCTTCGCCGTCGAAGATCCTCTACAGATCGCCCCGATGGAGCGCCGGCTGCGGCGCGACCCCCGCTGGGCCGAGCTGGAAGCCGGGCTGCGCCGTGCCCTCGGCCGGGAGGAATTGCGCTGGTCCTTTGGCGTGTACCGCGCCCCTGCGGGAACTGGCCGCCTCGCCGAGGCCGGCTCCGGCCAGCGCCAGGGCCTGTGGTACACCCTCGGGGTGCAGGACCGCCTGCCCTCGGCACTGGTGACCTGCCTCCTGCAAGACCAGCAGCGCCGGCTGTGGGGCGGCACCTATGGCAAGGGGGCCTGGTACTACGACGGGGCCTATATCCACTGTTTCGGCCTAGCCGAGGGGCTGGCCAGCGACAAGATGTATTGCCTCGGCAAAGACCGGCAGGGACACGTCTGGCTGGGAACCGAGGACTGCGGGATCAGCCGGTATGACGGGCAGACCATCGAGACCTTTGCCACCGCCGACGGTCTGGCCAGCGAGCGCGTGGACCGTATCCTGGAAGACCGGCGCGGCCGCCTGTGGGTGTGGGCGTACGGTGGGCCGCTGAGCTGTATCGAGGAAGAGGTCTGCCGCCCCTTCGACGAGGGCCAGGGGCAGTTGCTGGAGCAGGTGAGCCAAGTGCTCGAGGACTGCCAGGGCCGCATATGGATCGGCACCAGGACCCAGGGGATATGCTGCGTCGACGGCACCGCGCTGCACTTCTTCACCCGGCGCGAGGGCCTGGCCGACGACGAGGTCCACTGCCTGCTGGAGGATCACCAGGGGCGGATCTGGGCCGGCACCCCCGGCGGCGTGAGCCAGTACGACGGGCAGACATGGCGCAATTTCACGGCCCGGGACGGGATGGCCAGCGACCAGATAACGGCTATGGCCGAGGACCCGCAGGGGTGCCTGTGGTTCGGCAGCAGCCTCCGGCGGGGCATCAGCCGCTGGGATAACCGGGGCCTTGTGGCCCTGGCCACGGGCGCGGAGCACCCTGCCGGCATTTCCCGCATCCAGGCCGACCACCAGGGCCAGGTGTGGTTCGCCCTGGGAGAGGAAGGGGTGAACTGCTGGGACCGCGCCGGCCTGCGCACCTTCACCACCGCCGAGGGGCTGGGGCACGACTACGTGCGCGACATCCTGGTAGGGGATCAGGGAGGAAACCTCTGGTTCGGCACCTGGGGCGGGGGCATCAGCCGGTACGACGGGGCCTGCCTGCAGCATTTCACCTCGGCCCAGGGCCTGGGAAAGGGGCGGATCGAGGCGCTGTACGAGGACCGGGAAGGCAGGCTGTGGTTCGGCACCTGGGGCAGGGGAGTGAGTTGTTATGAGGGCCAGACCTTCAGGACCTTCACTACCCGCGAGGGCCTGGCCGGGGACCATCTGTGGTCCATCTGCCAGGACCGGCAGGGCAACCTGTGGTTCGGCACCCACGGGGGCGGGGTGAGCCGCTGGGACGGCCGCACCTTCACCAACTTCACCACCGCCGAGGGGCTGGGCCACAACAGCGTCTGGTGCCTCTTTGAAGACTCCCGGGGCCGGATGTGGTTGGGCACCCAGGGCGGTGGGGCCAGTTGTTGGGACGGGGCGTCCTTCACCAGCCTGACTGCGGCCGACGGGTTGCCCGAAAACCGGGTCTGGGCCATTGCCGAGGACCAGGCAGGTCACCTGTGGTTCAGCACCTTCGAGCACGGTGTGAGCCGCTGGGATGGCCGCCATTTTGAGCACTTTACCACCGAGGAGGGGCTGGCCCACGACCAGGTGTGGTGTATGCTCAAGGACCGCCTGGGCCGGATGTGGTTCGGCACCTGGGGCGGCGGGGTGAGCTGTTACGACGGACAGGGTTTCAGGACCTTCTCCACCCGCGACGGCCTGGCCGACGACAGCGTGCGCTCCATCTGGGAGGACCGGCAGGGACATCTCTGGTTCGGCACTTACGGGGGCGGGGTGAGCCGCTTCGACGGCCAGGTCTTCCAGACCCTTTCCCGCAAGGACGGCCTGATCCACGACGCGGTGCAGGAGGTGCTGCAGGACCGGGGCGGGGCGATCTGGATCGCCACCGAGGCCGGCGTCACCCGCTACACCCCGCCGCAAACCCCGCCGGAAATCCATCTCAAGGACGTGATCGCCCATCAGCGCCACGGGGCGGTGCAGGAACTGCGGGTGCCCGCCTCCCAGCCCTTTGTGCTCTTCGAATTCCAGGGCAGCAGCTTCCTGACCCGCCCCAGCCAGTTCGCCTACGTCTACCGCCTGCTGGGCCACCAGGACGAATGGCGCACCACCTACCAGCGCCGGGTCGAGTTCACCCACCTGCTCGTCGGCACCTATACCTTCGAGGTCCGCGCCGTGGACCGCGACCTCAACTATTCCGAAACCCTTTCGGTGCAGCTGACTGTCGAACCGGACCAGCAGCAGGACCGCATCCAGGCCCTCAAAAAGGAACTGAGCCGGCCCCAGGGCCTGGAACAGTTCATCGGCCAGAGCGCAGCCCTCAAAATCGTGCTCGAACAGATCCACGCCGTCGCCCGGGCCGAGGTCACTACCCTCATCCTCGGCGAGACCGGCACCGGCAAAGGGCTGGTGGCCGGCGCCCTCCACTCCCTGGGCCCACGCCGCAGCCAGCCCTTCATCCACGTCAACTGCGGCGCCATCCCCGAAGGCCTGGTCGAATCCGAACTCTTCGGTCACGAGAAGGGCGCCTTCACCGGCGCCACCGCCCGCAAGCTGGGACGCTTCGAGCTGGCCGACGGGGGCACCCTCTTCCTCGACGAGATCGGCGACCTGCCCCCCGACTCCCAGCGGGTGCTCTTGCAGGTATTGCAGGACGGCGCCTTCCAGCGGGTGGGCGGCCAGCAGATCCTGCGGGTGGATGTGCGGGTGATCGCCGCCACTAACCGCGACCTGCGCCGGGCCATGCAGCAGGGGCGCTTCCGCGAGGACCTTTTCTTCCGGCTCAACGCCTTTGTGTTGACCCTGCCGCCGCTGCGGGACCGGCGCGAGGATGTCCCGCTGTTGATGCACTACTTTGCCGAGCAGTTCGCCCACCACCTCCACCGGCCAGCCCCGCATATCGCCCCCCAGGTGCTGGATTCCCTGAGCCGGTACGAGTGGCCCGGCAATGTGCGCGAACTGGAGCATCTGGTGCAGCATGCCCTGTTGGTCTGCCGGGGGGACACGATCCAGCCGGAGGATCTCCAGCTCTGGGCCCCTGCCACCCCCCCTGCCCCTGCGGAGAACATGGCCGCCCCCCGCTCCCTGGACCAGCAGCAGCGCCAGGCCGAGGAAGAGGAGCGGCGGTTGATCACCCAGGCCCTCGAAGCCACCAACTGGATCATCTACGGGGATCGGGGCGCCGCCCAATTGCTGGGCATCCATCCCGAACGCCTGCGCCGCCGCATGCGCACCCTGGGCCTGCGCCGCCCCTCCCGCCCAAGGCAGGCCTGATCAACGATCTTCGCTGTTTTTTCGTCGCTTTTGCACGTTTCTAGCTAACCCTATTCCACTCAGCCCTTTAAGGGTTTCTCGCCCCGCTCTATCGTGCAATGAGCACGACTTTGGCCCCAAGCGCCTGCCACCCGACCCGTGCGTTCAGATCCAACAAACTCATTTCTATCAATCACTTGTCATTTCCTCCCCCACTTCCCTCCTGTCTGGTACGGTTTCTGCCTGTAGAGGAGGCCTGGGCTCGGGAGGAAACCGCCGGCATGATCCGTCTCACCGAATTGTCGTGTACCGCCGGAGTCGCGGTGGTCAAAGTGGAAGGCAGCCTCACCGGCGATACCCTGCAGATCCTGGGCCAGACCCTGGCAGACTATCAACAAGGGGGGATTGGTGCAGTGAACCTGGTGGCCGACGGGGTGGTCGCCGTCGACCGCCTGGCCCTGGAGGCCTGGCTGCGGGAAACCCTGCCCCAGGTCGAGTTCTCCTTCCTCACCTCGCGGACCGTGTTGCACCAGCTCCTGGCTAGCTGCGGTGTAAAGGTGGCTCTACAGTAATCCCAACCCATTCAAGGAGGTTTTCCATGCGTCAAACCCTCGCCTTGCTGGCCGGCGCCCTGCTCCTGTGTGGCCAGGCCTTTGCCGGCACCCAGAAGTGGGAGCACAAGGTCGATTCGCCGGTGCGCTTCAAGCTGATCCACGACAGCGGCCTGATCGTGGTGGGCACCACCACCACGGCCTACGGCTTCAACCCGGAGACCGGGGAGCAGAAGTGGAAGATCGAGAATCTGATGAAGAACTACGAACCGGAGACGGTGCAGCCCCAGCCCGGATCAGAGTACATGGTCTACATGTACAAGAAGGGCCTCTTTGACGTCTTCCCCTCGATCCGCTGCCTCAACATCCTCACCGGCGAGCAGGTGTGGGAGTCGAACATGTTCGAGGTGCTGCCCGATGGGTTGCTCCCGCAGCTAGGTCAGGCCTTCGGCATCGAGTTCAAACCCGAGGACGGGGCAGCCTTTGGCATGAACGCCCTCAACGCGGTGGTCGACGACGAGGCCAACGACCAGTTCCTCTTGTGTTCCTACAGTGCCTACCTGATCGCCGGCAAGAAGATCGTCTTCAGGGGGAAGACCTCCATCAACGGCAAGCCCAAGCAGATGGCCGCCGGCGTCGTCGCCGTGGAGCGGAAGACCGGCAAGATCAAATGGGTAGCCCCGGCCCCGGAGCAGACCGGCAAGGTCAAGGCCAAGGCCACCTACTTCTGGAGCTACCCGCAGGTGGTGGGCGACAAGCTCCTGCTGGACTGGGCCGGCGTGCACGTCTTCAACCTCAAGGACGGCGCCCTGGTCTGCGCCGTGCCCTTTGACCGCACCAACGGCAAGGGCGCCAACGCCTCCACCGTGGTGGACAACGGGGTGGCATACGTGGCCTCGGCCGGGCAGTTGACCGCCGTGGACATCGCCACCGGTCAACTCAAGTGGCAGACCAAGCCGGACAAGAAGGTCATGTACTCAGAGCTGTACCCGGCAGGGGACAAACTGGTGGTCAAACGGGGGGGGAGCTTCGCCGACGCAAAAGGCAAAGCCGCGACCTACGCCTACGGACTGGATGTGCTGGACATGGCCACCGGCCAGCCCACCTTCGACTCCATGGCCATGCACAAGTCCAAGGACCGCCAGATCGCCGACATGACCAATGTGCTGGTCGAGGGTGACATGGCCTATTATGCCACCCAGAAGAGCCTGCGGGCCTTTGACCTGAACACCAAGGATTACAAGTACCAGGTCGCCCTGGGCGATGACCAGGGCAGCTTCGACGGGGCCAAGTCCGTCTCCTCCTCCGGGGAGGGCAAGGTCTACGTGCTGATGAAACAGAGCACCAAGGCCTTCAGCGCCGCCGATGGCAGCCCGCTGTGGTCCAAGACCTTCGAGCCGCCCAAGGTCAGCGGCCTGGCCCTGGCCCTGCTCAACACCCTCAGCGCCGTGGAGGCCCAGCAGCGGGCCAACCGCAGCATCACCGGCAAGGCCACCTATAAGACCTACAGCCAGGCCAGCTTCTACCAGAGCCGCGCCGCCGCTTCGGGCCAGTACAACTATGTCATGGCCAAGGAGAACGACAAACCCACGGTGGTGGGCGTCAACCTGGAAACCGGCAAGGACGACCGCCGCGCCACCATGGACAAGAAGGAGGCCGACTACATCGTCGACGAGCGCTTCGGCATCCTGCTCAATGTCGAGAAGGGGGAAACCCTGCAGGTCTACGACCTGAACGACTGACCGCACGCCGCAGGCAAAAGAAGGGGTGGCCCCGGAGCACCGGGGCCACCCCTCTTCGTTTGCAGACTACCCCGGCGCTCAGTCGTCCGCCGCCACGTGCCAGGGCATCATCTTGGGCACGAAGACGATCCCCCAGACCACCGCTCCGGCCAGCCAGTACCCGGCAGCCATGTGCAACATGCCAAAGTAGTAGTCGAGGAAGAATTCGGAGATCACCCGGGTCACCAGGGCCAGCACAAAGCAGATGGTGAGGGTGGCCAAAGGCCAGGTGTTCTGGTCCCAGTAGCGCTCGAAACCGCAGTGGGCGGCAATCACCCGGGTGGCGACGATCAGGGTCATGGAGCCGAAACCCCCGACAAAGGTCAGGTGCAAAGCCTGCAGTTCGTGCTCGGGGAAGAAGCCGTCCAACCACAGACCGGCCGGCACACACCAGAAGGAGAGCCATAACAGATATAGGTGCCAGAGCCGGCGCGAGGGCACCCGCCAGATCCCCACCACCGCCACCAGATACACCGTCACCACCGCCGCCCGCAGGAGCCGGCCCGCCTCCACCTGGCCCTGCGCCTCCAGCGGAAAGCTGGCCAGCAGCAAAAGCCCGCTCAGGCCAAAGACCGCCAGCCGCCGGCCCGCCGAGGGCCCCTGGGTCACCGGGTCTTGGCGCCGCCCGTACAGGAGCCGCGGCCCCAGGTAGCTGCCCACCGCCATGATCAGCCCCAGCAGCAGGCCCTGCTCCAAGAGGCGGCGGCCCAGGTCCGGGTTCGCAGCCGAGGGCCAGAGCAGGAGCAGGGTGCCGGCCAGGCCGCAGCCCAGGCCAAAGGCCACGAAGACGAAGGCCGGCGGCGGGTTGTCGCCCCGGCGGGCAAAGCGCCGGCCGGCGAACACCAGCAGAAAGAGCAGCGTGGCCAGCAACCCGCCCAGGGACCAGGCCTGGTCGCCCAGGTAGAGCCCCACCGCCCCGCTCAAGAGCAGCACCACCCCCAGGATCAACTCCCAGGGCCGGGCCCCGGGCGTCTCCAGAAGGCGGGGCATGGCCGTCATCAGAAAGCCGGCGGCAAAGGCCAGCTCGAACCCCTGGATCTGGAAGAGCCCGTGGTAGAATCCCGAGTACCTGTCTATCCAGCCAATATAGTACCACAGCCAGTGGGAGACCCCCACCAGGCTGCACAGCCATCCCAGGGGAAAGAAGACCCGGAAGGGCTCGGCGCAGCATACCTGGAGGTAGGAAGGGCGATCAGGCATCGACCAGCCTAGCGCTGCCTCTTCCCCTGCGTCAGCAGCCGGACCATCTCCGCGATCCGGGCCTGGCGGGTCTGGGGCCTCTTGGCGCTGTTGATCCAGCGGAGGAAGTTCTTGCGGTAGAAGGTGGGCAGCGAGGCGAAAAACGCCACGGCCGCCGGCGAGGCCGCCAGCGCCCCGGCCAGGTCCTCGGCCAGGCTCTCTACCTGCGGCCCTTCCGGCCAAAGGGTGACCCGCATCGGTGTGTCGAGGGGAACCTGGGTGTCGCGCAACCAGGCGGCCCCCACCGGCAGCCGGGCCTGCCCTCCCTCGACCACCAGCAACCCCCGCACCCGGTGCCCGTCCAGTTCCCCGTCCACATAGTGCCGCTCCTGGCGGCCCCACACCTCGTCGGGGTCGAAGGGCAGCACGACGCGGTGTTTGCCGCCGCTGCGGGTGATGGCGGCGGTGAAGCGCTGCTGCCGCCGCGCCTCCGGGCCCGGGGTCCGCGCCACTGGCACCGCCGGCCCCGCCGGTGGCTTGGCTTTGGCGGCGGCCATCAGCCCTCGCTTAGAACCGCGCGTGCTGCGACTCGGCCGGGGCCTGGTACACCACCTTGAGGTGCGGGGTCTCCAGCTTTTTGTTCCCCTGCACCTTGGAGTCCAGGCAACTGTCCAGGGCCCCGTTGACGATCAGGGTGCGCTCCGCGGGGAAGGGTGCTTTGCCGGTGTAGATCATCTCGACGATCTTCTCCACCAGGCAGGCCGAGTAGGTGACATTGGGCACCGGGGTGAGGAAGAACTGGTTCGACACCGGCAACTCCTGGCCCTTGAGCTTGGCGGCAAAGCAGTAGTCCCCAACCGCCCCGTTGAGCATCAATAAGGTTGTGCGCAGCCCGTCGTTCCGCTCGATGAAATAGGCCGCCGGCTCCTTGACCAATCCGGGCAACTCCCCGTTGCCCAACAGGTCCTGGGTGCGGCCGTCCTCGATGGTCTTGCCCTGGGGGCTGTCGCTGCGCGAGAGGGCCGCCTCCAAAAGCTCCTTGGACCAGCGCCCGTCCTCACCCGCTTTCCACACCTCCTCCCCCTGGATCAACTGTACCGACTTCACCCCGGTCTCGCCGCCTTTGCGCCTTTCGATCATGCACTGCATGGCCTCCAGGGCGTGGTAGTCCATGGCGTCCGAACCGCCCACCCCCACCATCAGCGCCTCCTCGATCTGGCAGCCCAGCGGCAGCTCCAGGTCGGGCAGGCGCCAGGTCACCGGCAGGGAGGAGCCGGCCAGCAGCGGAAACTTGAGGCGGTGGGCATCGTCCACCATCTCCTTGGCCTTGGCAAAGCTGTAGGAGAGGTGCTTGTCGTTGTACACCGGCACCGCGCGGCCGTCCTGCTCAAAGACCTTCACACACTCCTTGAAGAACTCGTAGCGCGGGTACTGGATCTGGCCCTTCTCGTTTTTCGGGTAGTTGCCGTGCTCGCCAATGATCAGCACCGCGTCCACCGCCAGCTTGTCGCCACCGCAGCGCAGGGCCTCGGCGATGGTGGGGTAGACCGAGAAGCCGAACTCCCTCGCCCGGTCCACACTCTGGTCGCCGGCCGGCTTCTGGTCCACGTACAGGGAGACGATGGGGGTGTTGGGCCGCACCCAGTGCCCCCCGTAGGGGTAGCCCACCACGAAGCGGTCGGCAAAGTGCTGGGCGTGGGACAGGTAGGTGTAGACCGTGGCGATGACCGCGATGCGTTTTTGCTGGGTGTAGTCCATCATGTCCTCCAGAAGGTCGATTCTTTGGGCGCGGTGTACTCCACCTTCAGGTGCGGCGTCTCGATGCGTTTCTGCTCCTGGTGCAGGCTGTCCACCCCTGCCTCCACCAGGCCCGAGGTCAGCAGGGTGCGCTCCACCGGGTACGGGGACTTGCCGGTGAGGATGAGGCTCTCGATGTGGTTGACCTGCGGGGTGAAGAAATTGGCCAGGCTGGTGCGGGCCGGCGGCATGGGCAGGTACATCTGGGTGGAGAAGGGTTCGGCCTGCCCCTTGATCCGGCCGGCGAAGTTGAAGTCCTGGATCAGGCCGTTGAGCAGGATCATGGTGGATTTGAGCCCGTCGCCATGCTCGTACTGGTAGGCGATGGGGTCCTTGACCAGCTGCTTGAGTTCGTCGATGGTGGGGAAGGTGTCGTTGAAACCGGCCCGGCCCGGGGCGATGGTGTGGCTGCGGGAGAGCCCGGCCTCAAAGAGCTCGCGGGACCAGAGCCGCTCGTGGTGGGCCTTCCAGAAGTTGTCCCCCCGGTACGCCTGCAGCCACTTCACCCCGCTCTCCCCCCCTTGGCGCCGTTCCACCATGCACTGCAGGGTCTCCAGGGCGTGGAAGTCGTAGGAGTCCACCCCTCCGTACCCCACACACATCCCCTCCTCGACCTCTGCGCCCCAGGGCAGGTCCAGGGCCGGGGTGCGCCAGGTGACCGGCAGGGAGGAGCCGGCCATGAAGCCAAAGCCCAGCTCTTTGGAGAGGTCGTACATCTCTTTCGACCAAGCCCAATTCCACGACAGGTGCTTGTCGTTGAAGACCGGGGCAGAGCGGCCGCTCTGCCGGTACACCGCGCAGATCTGCTTGAAGAACTCGTAGCGCGGGTACAGGCGCTGCCCCTTGGCATTGGTCTGGTAGTTGCCGTGCTCGCCCACCAGCACCACCCCGTCCACCGCCAGCGAGGAGGTGCCCAGGGTGAGGGCGTCGGCGATGGTGGGATAGATCTTCATCTGCGGAAAACGCCGGGCCCGGTCCGCGCTCAGGTCGTTCTCGGGGTTGACCTGGTCCACGTAGAGCGAGACCAGGTCCATGGGCGGGCGGTGGTGCCGGCTGTTCCAGCCATAGCCTTCGAGAAAGCGGTCGACGATGTGCTGGGCGTGGGAGTACTTGTGATAGACCGTGGCGATGGCCGCCACCTTGGGTCGTTTGGCCATAGATCCGTCCTTTGGTTTAGTTCACAGCCCCAACTCGTCCGCCGCCTCGCGCATGGCGGCGATCACCTCGGCGATGATCTGGTCCAGCTCCATACCCATCATTGCCGCCCCGCGCAGGACCACCTCGCGGCTCACCCCTGCGGCAAAGCCCTTGTCCTTCCACTTCTTCCTCACCGAACTGACCTCCAGGTCCCGCACGCTGCGCGAGGGCCGCACCAGGGCGCAGGCCGTCACCAGGCCGGTCAGTTCATCTATGGTGTAGAGGGTCTTCTCCAGCCGGCTCTGCGGCTCCACCTCGGTGCAGATCCCCCAGCCGTGGGAGAGCACTGCCCGCACATATTCGGCGGGCCAGCCATTGACTTCGAGGAGTTCTTGCGTTTTTTTGCAGTGTGCCTCCGGGTAGCGCTCGTAGTCCAGATCGTGGACCAAGCCGACAACGCCCCACTTCTCCTCGTCCTCCCCCCACTTGCGGGCCAGATAGCGCATCACTGCCTCGACCGCCTTGGCGTGGTTGATCAGCGAGGGGTTGCTGTTGTGCTGGAGCAGCAGTTCCAGGGCTTGGGCGCGGGTGGGGAGGTGTTGGGGCATGGGGTCCGGAGGGCTTGGGGTTTCTCGATAATAAACGAATAAACGCCGGCGGGTGACAGTTCAGCCATGGGTATAGAACCGCTGCAAGCCTTCCTCGCCGACCTGGGCCCGACCGGGGTCATCGTGCTGGCCATCCTCGACTCGGCCGGCATGCCCACCCTGGGCGGGCCGGACGCCCTGCTGCTGCTGATGGCCCCCAACTTCTCCATCGCCACCGGCCTGTGGCTGCTGGCCGGCACCGTGGCCGGCTCGGCCCTGGGCTGCCTGATCCTCTACTACGTGGGCCGGCGCGGCGGCGAGCCCCTGCTGGCCCGTTTCGGCGGGGCCGAGAAACGGGAGTGGGTGCGGCAGAAGATCCAGCGCTACGACTTTACCGGTATCTTCGCCGCGGCCATCGGCCCACCGCCCTTCCCCACCAAGCTCTTTGTGCTCTCGGCCGGGGTGCTGGGCATGGAATGGAAACGCCTGCTCCTGGCGGTGATCCTGGGCCGCACCCTGCGCTACGGGGTGGCCTGGTACCTGGGCCTGCTCTACGGGGTCCGGGCCGCTGAGCTGTTGAGCCAACACTACCTGAGCATCTTCGCCGGGGTGGTGCTGCTGCTGGCCCTCCTGCTCCTGATCCCCCTGCTCTCAAGGCGCTGGTCCAAACCTAGCGCTTGAGTATCCCCCCGTTCACGTCGAGGGTGGTCCCGGTGATGTAGGCCGCCATCGGCGAGGCCAAGAAGAGGGCCGCGTGGGCCACATCCTCGGGCAGGCCCAGCCGGCCCAGAGGGATCATGGCCTTCACCTTCTCGCGCTGTTCCGGGCTGAGCAGGTTCGGGTCCGCGTCGATCTGACCGGGGGCGATGGCGTTGACCGTTACCCCGTAAGGGGCCAGGTCCCGCGAGAGGGTCTTGGTCAGGGAGATCATCCCGCCCTTGGAACTGGAGTAATGGGCCCCGCCCGAGACCCCGCCGGTCTGGGCGCTGATCGAGGCGATGTTGATGATCCGGCCGCTCTGCTGGGCCTGCAGGTGCGGCACCACCGCCCGGCTGCACAGGTACGCCCCGGTGAGGTTGGCCCCGATGATCCGCGCCCATTCCTCTGGCGTCACCTTCCACACCGGCCCGCCCAGGGAGATCAGGCCGGCGTTGTTGACCAGCACATCCACCCGGCCCCACTGCCCCACCAGTTTCTCCACCGCCGCGTTCACCTGGGCCTCGACTGCCACGTCCGCCGCCAGGGCCAGGGCGCGGTCCGGCCCCAGGCGGGCGTTCAGGTCCGCGGCCAGTTCCTCCAGGGGGCCGGCGCTGCGGGACAGGAGCCCCAACCGGGCCCCGGCCTGGCCGAAGAGTTCGGCGATGGCCCGGCCAATGCCCCGGCTGGCCCCGGTGATCAGGGCCACCTGGCCGGACAGATCCAAAAGCTGCGAGAGGCCCCCCATCACAACCCCGCCCTCTCGAACTCTTCAAACACCTCCGGCGGCAGGGGTTCCAGCACTGCGGCCACGTTCTTCTCCAGTTGTTCGATGTTCAGGCTGCCCAGCGGATTGCCGTGGATGCGCTCCTCGCGCAGGCAGAAGTGCAGGGCCAGGCGCAACAGCGACACCCCCCGGTCCTCGCACCAGCGCCGCATGGCCTCGGCCCGCTGGTGGTCCTGGCCCCACTGCTCGCGCGGCACGAATCTTTCCACCGGCACGCCGGTCAGGTAGCCCCGCATGATGGACCAGCCGTTGAGCACCCCCAATCCGGCGGCCGCGGCAGCCGGCAGGATATCCGCAGCCGCGGTCTGCCGCAACAGATTGTAGTCGCTGAAACACAGGAGCGCGTCGATGCGGCCCGAGGCAATGGCCGCCAGGTGGAAGGGGTGGGGGTTCATGCCATAGCCGATCCAGTCCACCCAGCCCCGCTCCCTGGCCTTTTCCAGCCCTTCGAGGGTGCCCCCTGCCTCCAGGGTGGGCTCGATGGCCGGGGGGTCGTGGACAAAGAGCACGTCGAAGCGGCCGATGCCCAGAATCCCCAACTGGTCCTCCACGTCGGCCAGCACCCTGGCCGCAGCATAGTCGGGCGTGCCCTGGCCGTACCCGCCCCACTGGGCCCCGCTGTGGCAGCAGACCCGGCCGCTGATCACCAACTCCTCGCGCTTGACCACCCCCCCCTTGATGGCCACTCCCAGCTTGCGCAGGGAATCCCCGTAGCAGCGGGCGCTGTCGAAGTGGTTCACCCCCAGGTCCACGGCCCGCCGGATCAAACGGCCGGCTTCCTCGTCGCTGACCGGGCCAAAATTGTTGCCGAAGCCCTGGGTGCCGAAGGGGATCACCGGGATGGAGAGCCCTGTTTTTCCCCAGCGCCGGCGCGGACAACCCTGCTCTTTTAGCTCCATCACCTCACCCTCCTCGCTCGATGCCCTGCAATATAGGCTCCCCGGCCTGCCCGATCAACGAATGCGGCGACGCCCCGCCGTGTGTTATCTTAGGGCCCATGCAAAGAGAGGGGCAATCCTTCACCGCCAGGGCTTTGGTCCTGGGCGGACTGGGCGCGGTAGCCATCGCCGTGGGCGATCTGTACTCCAACATGGTGATACGCGGCTCGTACATGGCCCTCGACTTCAGCACCCCCGGCGCCCTCTTCCTGCTGCTGCTCCTGGCCGGCCTGCTCAACCCGCTGCTCAAGCGCTTTGCCCCGGCCTGGTCCCTGGCCCCCGGCGAGTTGCTGGTGGCCTATATCATGATGATCACCGCCTCAGCCGTCTCCAGCATGGGCCTGGTGGCCTACATGCTGCCCCTGCTCACCTCCCCCTTTTACTTTGCCACCCCCGAGAACAACTGGGAAAACCTGCTCCAGCCCCATGTGCCCGCCTGGATGGTGCCCCAGGGGGCCGAGGTGATCAAGTGGTTCTACGAGGGGGCGCCCCAGGGCCGGGGGGTGCCCTGGGCAGCCTGGATTCCCCCCCTGCTCCACTGGGCGGTGCTGCTTCTGGCCCTGTACGCAGTGATGATCTGCGCCATGGCCATCCTGCGCCGGCAGTGGGCCGAGAACGAGCGCCTGCTCTACCCGGTGGCCCAGGTCCCCCTGGAGGTGGTGCGCGCCGAAGCGGGCCGCCATCTGCCGCCCTTCTTCCGCAGCCCGGTGATGTGGGCCGGCTTCGCCCTGCCGGTGCTGGTCTCCACCCTCAAGGCCCTGCACGCGTACTACAACTTCATCCCCCCGGCCGAGCTGGTCACTACCCTGCCCTTCTTCCGCAACACCGTGAATCTGATCTTCCGCCTGAGCTTTCCCATGATCGGCTTCACCTACCTGATCAATCTCGACATCGCCTTCAGCCTGTGGTTCTTCAACCTGCTGGCCCATCTCTTCCAGGGGGTGATGAACGTGCTGGGGATCAGCAGCAGCGAGAAGCTGGCCCCCTACGGGGCCTGGGAGAAACCCATCCTGGCGCACCAGGCCACCGGGGCGATGGCCGTGCTGGTGCTCCTGGGGCTGTGGGTGGCCCGGCCGCACCTGAGAAGGGTGTGGCGCCAGGCCCGCAGCGGGGAGCGCGGCGAGGACCGGGAGTTGTTGTCCTACCGCGCCGCACTGCTGGGGCTGGCCGGCGGGCTGGGGGTGATGGTTCTGTGGCTGTGGCGGGCCGGCTTGCCCCTGTGGACCGCCCTGCTGCTGGTGCTGGTGGCCCTGCTGGTCTTCGTGGGCCTGACCAGGGTGGTGGTGGAGGCGGGCATGGCCGAGGCCATGACCCCCCTGATCAGCGCCGCCATCCTGACCTCGGGGCTGGGCTCGTCCCTGCTGGGGCCGACGACCCTGGTGAACCTGGGTTTCACCTACGTCTGGCAGGGGGACCTGCGCACCTGCCTGATGGCCTCCTGCGCCCACGGCCTCAAGCTGGGCGAGCACCTGGGCCACCGGCTGCGGCCCCTCTTGTGGGCCATTGCCCTGGCCCTGGGGCTGGGGCTGGTGGCCTCCACCCTCACCCTGCTGCACCTGGCCTACCAGTACGGGGGCATCAACCTCAACGAGTGGTTCTTTGGGCCGGGGTGCCGCATGCCCTTCGATTTCGTCGCCGACAAACTGAACACCCCCACCGGGCCCCACTGGGAGGGCTGGGCCCACACCGCCACCGGGGCCCTGATCATGGGCCTGCTGATGTTGGCCCGCCACCTGTGGCCCTGGTGGCCCCTGCACCCCCTGGGCTACCCCATGGCCGTCACCTGGATCACCAACCAGATCTGGCTGAGCATCTTCATCGCCTGGCTGCTCAAGCTGGCGGTGATCAAGTACGGAGGCCCGCAGCTCTACCACCGGACCCGACCCTTCTTTATGGGACTGATCGCCGGGCAGTTCGCCATCGCCGGGATCTGGCTGGTAATCGACTACTTCACCGGGATGACGGACAACGTGGTGTTCTGGATTTGAGGCAGCGCTCGCCAGCTGATGCCAGAGCGCTCCTGCCCTTCATCTCCAGGCCGGCCCAGCAGCCGGGTGCTCAGCTCCACCCCCCGGTGCGCAGCTCGACGCGCTCGCGGCGGGCGGCGCTGTCGTAGAGCCCGTCGAGGATGCGCAGGAAGGTGTGGGCCTGGCGGGCGCTCACCTCCGGCTCGACCCGGCCGGCCACGGCGAGGGCGAAGTGCTCGACCTCGTAGAAGAAGGGCGGCACCGGGTCGGGGGGCTTGGTGTGGGGGATCGGAGGATCGTCGGCCAGGGCCATTGCCTCCTCGAAGCGGTGCTCGCCGCCGGCATACCGCGAGATCCTGCCCTGGGCGATCGCCCCCTCGCTGCCATAGAGTTCGACGAGGGTCGGGCTGTCGCTGTGCAGCCAACGGGAGCAGTCGATCTGGATCGTCAGGCCGCCGACCAGGCCGACCAGGCCGCTGAAGTAGTCCTCCGCCGGCCCCTCGGGTCCGCCGTACGCCGGATAGACCGCGTGGGCCGCGGCAAAGGCCCACTCCGGTTCCGGGCATCCCATCCACCACCAGGCCAGGTCGAGCTCGTGGGAGGCGTGCTGCCCAAGGGCACCGCCCTTCTGGCCCCAGACCTGTTGCCACCTGGTGATGCCATCGGCCGGTGGCAGGAAGTTGAACTTGAGGAAGATCCGGGCGTGGTAGGGCCTGCCGATCGCCCCGGCGGCGACGGCGGCGCGGATCCGCCGGGCGTCGGGGAAATGGCGCCGGAAGTAGCAGAACTGCAGGGTGCGGTCGGCCTTGGCCGCGGCCGCCTCGAATTCAAGGACGTGCCCGGCGCGCACCGCGTGGGGCTTCTGCACCAGGACATGCTTGCCCGCTGCCAGGCTGTCGAACACCATCTGGTAGCGCATGGCCGGATTCACGACCAGGGCGACGGCATCGACCTGCGGGTCGGCCAGCAGCTCCCGGTAGTCGCCGTAGCGCCCAGGCACGCCGAATTCGGCGGCCACCGCGTCGCGCAGGCCGCCGACCACATCACTCACCGCCGTGACCCGCACCCCCGGCACCACCGTGCCGGCCAGCGCCGTCTGCCGCCCGGCCCAGCCGCAGCCCACGACCCCCAGACGCACCTCCTCCCTCATCGCCGTCCTCCGCCAACCCAGTCCCGGTAGCGCGCCAGCACCTCTGCCCTCAGGTCCTTCCACTCCGCCAGCACGGCCAGACGCACGGTCGCGCTGCGCTCCTCTCCGGCCGCCGTGTCCGCGCCGAACAGGTGGAGGTACTGGGCATTGTGGTAGGAGTTCAGCCCGGACAGGCCGATACAGTCGGCCCGCCGGGCCATGAGCGCCACGGCGTGGCCGTAGCGGTGCTCCTGGATCATCAGCGGTTCGGCGTAGTGGGCCCCGCGCCGCCAGTTCAACGGGTAGCCCGTCTGCCAGCGGCCATCCTTGAACACGGCGTCCGCCTCCGGATCGCGGGTCCAGGTCTCGTCTTCGTCCTCGCCGTACCAGCGCTTCTCGTACCAGACGAGGGGTTCGGGCGCCAGGCGCCGGTCACCGACGGCGAAACTCGGCCGGTAGTAGGGGGTGAAGTAGCTCGACACGAACAGTTCGAGGCGCTGGTAGGCCGCCTCGCAGCGCAGGTGGAATGCCGCCTCGACAGCCGAGGCCGCCTCGACCAAGCGGTAGCGCACGGCGACCTCGGCGCGCAGCTGGGCCGTCGGCGCCCAGCGCACCTCGACGGCGCCATCGACCGCCTCGATCGCCGCCGGCGGCCGGTCCCGCGGGATGTCGAGCTGCCGGCCATCGGCCAGCACCCGGTAGACGTTGAGCCAGGTCAGCTCCGGCCCCTCGTCGAGATGGAAGCCGGACAGCCCGGTGAGCCTCAGGCCGCGGCCGCCCACCACCGTCGCTGTCGCCTCGCCAAGCCGGCCCTGCCACAGGGGTGGCTGGGGGATCTGCTCGAAACCCATCGCGGTCCCTCCTAGCCCGGAATGTACGCCGTGCGGCAACCGGCGCGCCAGTTGCCGGCCCTGCGGCCGCGCCGGCAAATCCGTCGGGGCGCCGGGCAGAATCTCTTCTCACCCCACCGGCGTGACCCCCTTCTTGAGGATGATATTGCCGTACTTGGCCGTGTCGCCGGTCATCACCACCGCAAAGGCGTTCCGGGTCTGCTCGTAGAAGGCGAAGCGCTCCACCCGGGCGATGGGCGGGGTCTTTGGCCAGTGCCGGTCCACGGCCTGGCGGTACCTGGCCTCCACCGCCGGGTCGAGGGTGTCGCCGGGGGTGGCGGCCATCATGAAGAGCGGCGAGGGCACGTAGGCATCGAGGGCAAAGAGGGGGAGAATGGCGTCCAGCAGCGGGGCGATCTGCAATCCGTCAGCCCGCAGGATGCGGGAATTGCAGGACTCGCCGGGGAAATGGGCGTCGCCCAGCACGATCTCGTCGCCGTGGCCCATGCGGTACAGGGTGGAAAGCAGGTCTGGGCTGAGCAGGGGGGAGATGCCGATCAGCATGGGGGAACTCCTTTCAGAGTAGTCGTTCGAGATCCGCACGGGCCTGGCGCGCCGCTGCCAGTGGTTCCGCCGAGGGGGCCAGGGCCACCACCAGATCCCCGCAGTAATCCACCTGCCGCAGGTGGCTCAAAAGCGCCTCGCAGCCCTGCACCTGGTGCAGATGGACCACCCCCACCCGCCGGCCAAAGACCTGGGCCACCCGCAGGGGATCCTCGCCGGCCACCAGCAATGCGCCGGTGTCCAGGAGCACCCGGGCGCGCGGGTCCAGACAAGGGACGAGGGCCTGGTAATCGGCCAGGCCCTCCAGCGCCGCGCCCGGCGCGCTGCCCAGATTCAAGGTGATATCGGGGATGCGGCGCAATAGTTGCTGCACCCCGGAGCGCAGGTCGGACCGGGCCTCCCCGGTGCGCGCCCCGCCGCGCAGATTGGCGCTCTTCAGCCCCAGGGCCCGGCCCAGGTGGATATCCCATTCGAGTTGGCGCAGGTTGTAGACCAGATTGCGCTCGTCCGAGTCGGCCTTGCGCCCGGTGAGCGGGCGGATACTGAAACCACTCAGGCGCAGGCCTGAGGCTTTCAATTGATCGCGCACCATGCGCACCGAGGTCTCGGGATGCACTGGGCTGCTCTCACTTTCGGTGCGGCACAGCTCTACAGCCGCGAAACCCGCCTCCTTTGCCAGGGCCAGGAATGCCCCCAGCCGCAGCTCTGGGCAGAGCGAGGGACTCAGGCTCAGCTTCATGCGCGCATCCCCTCCCAGTACTGCCACATGTCATCGGGGGCCTCGAAGCGGATATCCTCCAGGTCCTTGCGGGCCAACCGCGCGATGAGGGCCATACGGATCTTGGCGGCGCAGTTCTTGCTGCCCGAATGCACCAGCTGTCCGTGCCACAAGCAGACCGTACCGGCCGGCCCGGTGATCTCCAGGCCCGGCCCCAGATCCACGTCCTTGAACACCCCGCCCTCGACGCTGAGCAGGGAGTGGGTGCGGAAGTATTCGGCCGCATAGCGGTGGGAACCGGGCCAGACCGTGAAGCCGGCCCCCCGCGCCTCCACCTCCTCCACGTAGATGGTGGCCCCCACGTGGAAGATACCCACCGTGCCCTGGGCCACCCCGTTGGTGGGGGTGTAGTACCCGTCGAGGTGGCCGATGCGCGGCAGCGACCAGTCGGTCTCGCCGCTGGGGAAGACCAGGTGTGGGCCGGGGCTGGCATTGGGCGACAGGGTGCCCGCGCCCACCAACTCCTCGGCCATCTCGAAGACCGGCGATTCGTGCAGGGTGGCGCGGATGGCCGGGTGGCTGGCCGGCACGGGGACGCGGGGCCCGGCCTTGATCCAGGTCTGCGGGTCGTTGCGGTCAGCCGGGATGCCTTCCCACAGGGCGTCCTGGGCAGCGCGGATCTGCTCCGGCGTCAGGACCTGTTTGACCAGGTACCCGTGCTCCTTGAAAAACACCTTGTCCGCAGGCGTGAGGTGGGGCATGTGCTGCTCCTCGGGAAAAGGGATCAGCCTTCGACGGCCTCGACCACCGCGTTGCGGGCTTCCAGTTCCCAGGTCTCGTTGAAGGCCGTGGGCCGGTGCCGGGGCGGGGGATAGCCGGGGGGTCGCTTCTCTGGATCGGTCAGCTCAAAGCGGTCCCGGCCGCGTGGCTGATCGAGCCAGGCGCGCTCCTCGGGGGCGGCCTCCACCTCGCGGCGGAGGAGGAACTCCACCCGGTCGAAGCGCGAGAAGGCGGCGTGGGCGAGAAAGACGCGGTGGACCGTGGCCCCATCCCAGGTGGCCAGGTCGGGCAGGAGCACCGGGCCGGTGCATACCTGGAACTCCCCGTCGGCCACATTGAGGTTCATGACATTGACCGGGTATTCCAGCTCCACCTCCAGCCCGGTGCGCCCGTCGCGATAGCAGGTGCGGGCATTGAGCGCCGCTCCGGCCAGGGTGGCCTGGGCAATGGCCGCCGCATCGGTGAGGACCCGCTCTCCGGCAAAGGGCCGCAGGTTCAGCTGCCAGCTCTGAAAACCCCGGCTCAGCGGTGTAGCCTGCACTTCCTCGTGCTCGTGGCTGGGCCGGCGGGCAATGGGCAGGCTGTGCGCGGCGCTGAAGGCCAGGCGCCATTCGGCGCTGGGGATCTGGAAGAGGTTGGTGTCGGCAATGGTGTATTCGGTATGGCAGGGGGCGCCCAGAAAGCACTCGGCCACCTGCCGCCCCTGCGCATCGCGCAACCGGCAGGCGGCGTCCAGGTCGAAGCGCACGTGGTACACCTGGCCGGGCTTGCCGACAAAACCGCCGGCCCACTTATAGTAAAGGTCTGGGACCCAGGGGTGGATCTGCCAGGTGAAGGTGGAGCGGGGGAAGTTGATCATCGCCTTCTAATTGCTGGGTAGATTGGCCTGCCAGCGGGCCTGCCACGCTTCCCAGCTCTCCACCTGAGCCGGGTCCGGGCTGGCCGCCACGAAACAGGGGTAATGCACGTTGAACTCCTCCCCCATCTTGTGCCAGTCGAAACCCTGGCCGGCCGGCGAGTAGCGCAAGTCAATGCTCCAGCGCACCTGGTCGGTGGCGTTCTCGCCCGAGGCATGCAGGGTGTGGTTGTGGAAGAACATCACATCCCCCATCCGCATGGGCTCGTCGACGACCTGGCCGTAGGTGGCTACCGCTTCTACGGGTTCCTGGTGGTTGTTCTGGTTGGCCCGGGCCGGGATGCGGCCAAAGCGGTGGCTGCCGGGCACCAGTTTGAGGCAGCCGTTGCGCACGTCCACGTCCACCAGGGGAATCCACACCGAGAGCACCTGCATGTGGGGCGCCACCACCCCGCCGTAGTAGAAGCTGTCCTGGTGCCAGGCCAGGGTGGTGGTCTGGTCGCCGGGGGCCTTGGGCCGCACCCAGAAATCCCCGTTGGCGGTGATGGCCGGGCCGATGAGCTGGGTGGCGGCGCTGATCAGGCGTGGGTCGGTGTACAGCTCGTACACTGCCCGGTCGAGGATGTCGTGCCGGCCCCAGACCGTCAGGTGCGGGGCCGGGTGCGGGCTCTGCGAGTACTCGGCAAAGGCCCTGGCCCAGCGCCGCTCAAAGGGCTCCCCCTCGTAGCGCTGCCCGATCAGCCCCTGCTGGTGGAGCTGCTCCACCCGCCGATCCACCGAGCGGGCAATGACCTGGCGCATCGATTCGAGATCCTGCGCATCGAGAAGCTGACGCTGGATCACATATCCGTCCCGCTCGAAGGCGGCCTGCTCCTGGGCGCTGAGCATTGTACTCCTCCTCAGTAAAGGGCGCGGTACAGGCGCTGGGGGTAGTCCCCCACGGCCGGGTGCTGCCGGCCCAGCAGATGAAAAAGGGCGGCCATGCCCTCGCGGGCCGCCCCCTGGCGAAAATCCCGCCGGCGCTCGACGATGGTCAGCCACTCCCGGAGGGCGGTGGCGTAGTCCCCCTCGGCGGCGGCGCAGCAGGCAAGGAGATAGCGGGCCTCCAGATCCTCGGGGTCGGCCAGGAGCCGCCCGGCCGCCGCTGCCCGGCCGCCCGCCCCGCCGGCGAGCTGGTGGATGTCGATGAGCTTGAGCAGGGCCTGGGCCTGTTCGAGTTCGGCGCTGCCCTCCTCGATGCGCTCGGCCAACTGGCGCACCGCCTCAAAATCCCCCTGGTGCAACCGCACCCGGGCCAGTCCTAGCAGGGCCTGATTGTCGTCGGCCTCGGCGGCCAGCTTCTCCTCAAAAAGTTGCGCCGCCCCCTCCAGGTCTCCCTCCTCCAAAAGCATCTTGCCGCCCTGGACCAGATCCTCGCCTTCGTCTTCCTCTCCCTCGCCCCTGGGCATCTGGGGCACCAGCGGCTTGAGCAGGGCCTCGATCTGGGCCTTGGGCAGGGCCCCGGTGAACTCCTGCACCAGCCGGCCCTCCTTGACGATCTTGACCGCCGGGATGCCCTGGACCCGGAAGATCTGGGCCAGCTCCGGGTTCTCGTCCACGTTGACCTTGGCCAGGGCCACCCCCGGTCCCAGAGCCACGACCACCTCTTCGAGGGCCGGCCCCAGGGTGCGGCAGGGTCCGCACCAGGGGGCCCAGAAGTCCACCACAATGACCCGTTCCTGCGAAGCCTGGACCACCTCCTGCTCGAAGTTGGCGGCGTTGACGTCGAAGATCTGCGGCTTGAGATTGGCGCTCATGGGCTCATTCTCCCTTTCACTGCGACTGTCCCCGCCCCAGCACCCGCCACTTGTCGACGATCTGGCCCTGGCGCATGGGGTGGGTGTACTCGTACAGGTTGGTGGTCATCTCCCCGTGCAGGGGGATGAAGGAAAGGATCTCGCCGACCTCAAATTTATGGGTCGACTGGGTGATGTCCACATGCCCGTGCTCTATCGACACCCCCTTGATCCAGATCTCCGGGTGCTCCAGGCAGTACCCGTACGGGGTGGGCGGATAGCTGGTAAAGGCCTTGATGCCTCCGTCGACGATGATCTGCCCTGGAACCGCGGTGCTGACCACCGTCACCACCACCCGCACCGGGCAGCGGTCCGGGTGCAGGTCCTCGCGCCGGCCCACCCGGGTCATACCCTCAAAGACGTAGGAGCCGATGCGGGTCTCGGTGCAACCGAGGGACTTGCAGAAAGCCTGGCTGCCGGTGCCGCCGTTGCTGACCATGTGCAGGGGCAGGCCGGCCTTCTGGGTCAGGTCGCGCACCTCGGCGAGGAAGGGCGCCACCTTCTCGCCCCCGGCATAGGTCATCACCCCGGTGAAATCCAGACCCGGCAACTGGTCGATGCGCTGGGCCAGTTCCAGGGTCGCCTGGGGGGACTGGGTGCCGCAGCGGTGGCCGCCGCAGTCCATCTCCACGATCACCCGGATGCGGCAAGCGTCCTTGTCTGCCTGGGCCGAGAGCCCCTCGACCGTAGCCGCCGAATCCGCGGCCACGGTCAGCACCGTGCTGCTGCCCCGGATCAGGCGGGTCAGTCGCTCCAGCTTGGGCTTGCCCACCAGATTGTAGGGGATGAGGATGTCGGGGATGCCGGCGGCGGCCATCACCTCGGCGTCCCCCAGCTTCTGGCAGGCGATGCCTATGGCCCCCTCGGCGATCTGCATATGGGCGATCTGCGGGGTGCGGTGGGTCTTGGTGTGGGTGCGCAGCGGGATGCCGATGTGATTGCAGTCGGCCTGCAGGTCACGGATGTTCTTCTCCAGCACGTCCAGGTCCACCACCAGGGCCGGGGTGTCCAGCTCGGTGAAGTGCATGCTCAATTCCCTCCTCGGAAAAGCGCCAGGTACTGCGCGGCCATCCGGTCCCACGAGTACGCACTGCGGGCGTACTGGCGGCACTCCAGGCGCCACTGATCCCGCTCCTGGGCCGAGAGCTTGTAATAATGGTGGATCTGCGCCACAAAGGCCGGATAATCCCCCGGGGACACCAGCCGCGCCCCCTGCCGCAGGCTCTCCTCCAGGGCGTCCACCGCAAAGGCCACCACCGGCAGACCGGTGTACATACATTCGAGGGGCGCGATGCCGAAGCCCTCCATGTTGTCGGGCAAATGGATATTGGGCATGAGGAAGAGGTCGGCGCTCTGGCGCAGCATGGCCAGCACCTCCTCCTCCACTGGTCCCAGGATGAAGACCCGGTCCTGCAACCCCCTTTCCTCGCGCAGGCGCTGCAGCCGCTCCAATTCGGGGCCCCGTCCGCCGATGAGCAGTTTGATGTCCGGCTCCAGCAGGGGCATCCCTTCTTCGAGGAAGGCGGCCAGGCCCTTGCGGGGCACCTGCCGGCCAAAGCTCAGCAGCACCCGGTCCCGGCCAAAACACAGGCCGTGCTGCTGCTCAAAGGCCGCACGCAATTGCCCGCAGCGCTCCTGGCCCAGCACCAGGGGCTCGATGCCCGGATAGATCAGCGTCAGTTGCGCGGGCGACAGGCCGGCTTGAAGGGTCAGGGCGCGGGTCTGCTCGCTGATGACCGCCACCTGGTCGCAGGCCCGGGAGCCGGCGCCCATCAGCCACCGGGCCACCGGGTTTTTGTAGGCCAGTTCCAGGCCGTAGATCGTCACCGCGAAGCGGGCGCGGGCAAAGGGCCGCAGGAGGGGGGCCAGGGCGCCGGCCACCCCGTCGGCGAAATAGACCACCTCGACCCGCCGCAGGAGCACTGCCCAGAAACCCACCCACAGACACCAGGGCAGAAACCAGGCCAGGTGGAGCAGGGATTGCCGGCGCAGGGCCACCAGCCGCACCGGGGTCTGGCGGCGGAGGCGCTCGCAGAGCTGGTAGCTGTGGATCTCGATGCCGCCCATGCAGGGGGGGTAGCGGCGGGCCAGGAAGAGGATGCGCATAGGCGGTGGGGCGGGTCTTTTGCGCGAATGGCGCCAGAGATATAATTTCTAGCCCGAATCTCGAACGGGGCGCACCGTGCCCCGCCTGGCAGCGGAACTTATCACCCAGCCGCAAAACCACCAACTCATCACAGGAGATGCTACCATGGTTCAGATCGGCCAGACCATTCCCGATTTCGAGCTGGATGCCTACCACCAGGAAGAGTTCAAGAAGATCAAGCTTTCCGACTACCGCGGCAAGTGGATCGCCCTGATCTTCTACCCGGCGGATTTCACCTTCGTCTGCCCCACCGAGTTGGAGGACGCCGCCGCCCTGTACGCCGACTTCCAGAAGGCCGGCGCCGAGATCCTCAGCGTCAGCACCGACACCCAGTTCTGCCACAAAGCCTGGCACGACACCTCCCCGGCCATCTCCAAGGTCAAGTACCCGATGGTGGCCGATCCCACCGGTCGGCTCAGCCGGGCCTTTGGGGTCTACATCGAGGGGGCTGGCCTGGCCCTGCGCGGCTCCTTCCTGGTCGATCCGGACGGGGTGCTGCAGACCATCGAGATCCACAACCTGCCCATCGGCCGCAGCGCCGAGGAGCTGTTGCGCCGCCTGAAGGCCGGCCAGTTCGTCCGCGAGCACGGCGACCAGGTCTGCCCCGCCAACTGGGAACCCGGCAAGGACACCCTCAAGCCGGGCCTGAACCTGGTGGGCAAGATCTGATCGGGATGCGGGATATGCCCCGGCGGCCTTTCCCGCAGACCAAATGGAAATAGCGGCTCCCCCTTGGGGGGCCGCTTTTGTTTTTGTCGGACTTGATAGCCCCCTGGAGATGGTGTATATCTAGCTCCAACACCTATCCCAAAGGAGCCTCCATGAAGATCGCCCTGGTGCTCAACCCCTTTTCCGACGAAAACCTGCGCCTGGCCGCCCAACTGGGGGTCGAGGACATCGTCGCCGGCCTGCCGGCGGGCGACTACACCGAGCTGGCGATGTTCAAAAGCCGCATCGAGGACTTTGGCCTGCGGCTCTCGGTGATCGAGGGGGCCACCCGCATCGACGAGGCCGTGGCCGGGACCGAGGGCCGCGACCAGCAGATCGAGGAGTTCAAACAGGCCCTGGGCAAGATCGGGGCGGCCGGGATCCCGGTGGTGTGCTACAACTTCATGATCTGGAAGCCGGGCCTGGGGGTGGTGCGCACCTCCTACACCA
>Ga0194132_10002832_pt1 | contig 31761 bp, 29 predicted proteins | sample TA2KigOf80mmetaG_FD_148612 | JGI IMG/M metagenome (GOLD analysis project Ga0194132, IMG submission 148612) | Freshwater microbial communities from Lake Tanganyika, Tanzania - TA2015054 Kigoma Offshore 80m | ecosystem: Environmental > Aquatic > Freshwater > Lake | place: Tanzania: Lake... | reverse complement strand
GCAAAACCGTGGGAGCCGGAGGGAGCCCGTTCTTGTTGCGAGTCTGAGAATTCACGCTGATTCCTATTCTCGCCCTGCTCAGTAATTAAGGCCAGGGGAGTTGTCTCAGCTATGTTGGCACGGAGGGTGCGCTCACCTGACGGCGAATAGCTGCCTGTTGCTGCGGAATGCGGCGTGCATAAGCCGCCTTCATCGACGATACCAACGCTCCCATCTGCTGATACCCATGAACCCGGTTCCACCGCGATTCGGCGAACAGCATCGCCGACCCGACGCACCTCAGCCGATGGTCCGAGCCCTGCCATCGCTTCACCTGCCGGCAGATTCGATCTGCCACTGAAAAGCTCGACTCAATTCCATTGGTACTGGAAACCGAGCGCATCAGCTTCTTGCCCATCCTCAGATTCAGCACGGTCAGGGTCTCTTCCATGCCCTCCATCAGACTTGCCGCCGCACTCGGGTTGGCCTCCATCAGTTCTCCGTACAGCTTCTGCAGCGCCAACTTCGCGTCTGCTTCGTCATCCATCAGATACGCACACCGCATCTTGTACCTCACGGCGTGGCCTTCGTTCTCCTCCAAGTGCTCGCAGACATTCCGGATCTTGTGCACCTGGCACCGCTGGATGAACGCTGCATCTCCGGCATGATCGATGATCGCCCTCCGGATCGCTCTACCTCCGTCCACCAGGTACAACCGCGGCTGATCGAATTTCAAGCCCCGCTCGGCCAGTTCACTCAGCAGTTCCCCCACCACAGCCGCATTCTCCGTTGCCCCTTGCCGCAGCCCCAGCACGATCTTGTGCCCAAACCGGTCGATCCCCATCGCCACCACCAGGCTGAATCCCTTGAAGACCGTCCCGTCGATCATCATCACATCGATCGCCAACTCGCTCAGTGACCGCGTCATCAACATCTCCAGCTTCTTCCGGCTTGCCTCCACAAAATGCTCGCTCACCGTGCTCTTGTCCACCCCGTAGGCGTCACTGAATTGCTGCACCACCTCCCGGTAGTTCCGCATCGTCAGCCCATGCATGATCTTGTGCCACACGCTTTCTTCCAGCAATGACGCCCTCTGAAAAAGCTCATAGCTCCCCAGCGGAATCTCCTGGTTGTGTGCCTTGCTTCGCAGTCTCGGCCGCGCCACCGGCACCTTCTGCCCGTCCACCACGCAGTACCCCTTCTCCCGGCCCCACCGGTACGCCGAACGCTCCGCCTGCGCCTTCGATCTCGGTCCGGCGATCCCCGCCGCTTCGGTCTCCAGCACCTGCTCAATGAACAGCTTCCCAAGGTGCCGTAATAATTCCCCAAGCCCTTGCTTGGCCATCTCCAGCATGTCCGGTGTGCCGAACTGCAACTGGATCGGCTCCCGGTTCCCTTGGGCCCAATCCTCGAACTTCTTCATCGCTGCGGCCGAGGCCGCTTGTTTCTGGTATTGTGTCTTCACTGTCTCTCCTTTTTCTTGGTAGAAATGCCCCAGAGCCTATCACGGCTCTGGGGTGGAGAGCTACCCTACTTTCAACGGGGTGCGGGCGCGTTTGGCTCTGGAACGTGCAACCGGAAGCGGCGCGTTACACTGAAAAGGAATTCCGCATGCGGACCCTCTTCCTCAATCCTCCATCTTTTGAAGGCTTCGACGGCGGCGCGAGTTCCCGTTGGCCCGCTTCGCGCGAGATCGAATCCTACTGGTACCCGGTGTGGCTCTGTTACCCCGCCGGAATGCTGCCGGACAGCAAGGTGGTGGACGCGCCACCTCATAAGATTTCGATTGAGCAAACGGTGGCGATGGCCGGGGAATTCGAACTTCTGGTCCTGTTCACTTCAACGCCCGGCTTTCACGTGGATGTCCGCATCGCGGAGATGATGAAGGACACGAACCCGAAGCTCAAGGTAGCCTTCGTGGGCCCGCCGGTCACCGTGGAACCGGAAAAATGCCTGCGCGCCTCATCGGCTATCGACTTCGTCGTGCGCCGCGAGTTCGACCACCAGATCGTTGATTTCGCCAAAGGCAAGCCGCTGGCCGAGATTCCCGGGGCCAGCTACCTAGACAACGGACTCGTGCGTCACAACCCGGATGGCCCGGTGATCGAAAATCTGGATGAACTCCCTTGGGTCACCAAGGTCTATAAGCGCGATCTCGACTTCCGGCGCTACAACGTTCCCTTCCTCAAGAACCCGTTCATCAGCCTCTACTCGTCGCGCGGCTGTCCGGCCATGTGCACGTTCTGTCTCTGGCCGCAGACGCACTCCGGCCATCGTTGGCGGCTGCGTTCGGCGGCCGACATGGCGAACGAAGTGAGTTGGGCACTCCAGAACTTTGACGGACTGAAGGAAGTCTTCTTCGATGACGACACTTTCAACTATCAGAAGAAACGCACCATCGAGTTGTGTCAAAAGCTGGGGCCCCTGGGCTTCACCTGGTCCTGCACCTCACGCGTCACGACGGACTACGACACGCTGAAGGCAATGAAGGATGCCGGGGCCCGCCTGATGATCGTGGGTTATGAGACCGGCGACGCACAGATCCTGAAGAACATCAAGAAGGGCGCAACGCTCGATATGGCGCGGCGCTTCACCGAGAATGCGCACAAGCTGGGGCTCACCATCCACGGCGACTTCATCGTCGGCCTTCCCGGCGAAACGCGCGAATCGATCCGCCGCACCGTCGATTTCGCCAAGGAACTCGACTGCGAAACCATTCAGGTGTCCATCGCGCACCCCTATCCCGGCACCGAATTCTACGACTGGGCGAAGCAGAACAAGCTCATCACCATCGATTCGATGACCGACGACCAGGGCCACCAGCTTCCGAACATCGTTTACCCGGGGCTTGATCGCGCCGAACTCGTCGACTGGGTGGAGCGCTTCTACGGCGAGTACTACTTCCGGCCCCGCGCCGTCTGGCGCGTGGTGCGCAACGCCATCTTCGACAGCGGCGACCGGCGGCGTCTCTACAAGGAAGCCCGGGAATACCTTGCCCTGCGCAGCAAACGCAAACAGTTCGTGCGGGACCAGCGGCAGCGGAAGGAAGCCCAGGCCGCGGCCGGAGACTGACCGGGATGCGCGGGCGCACGGGCGCTCTCACTCTCGCCGTCATTCTCACGAACGTCCTTGGCAACTTCTCTCTCAGCTGGGGCATGAAATATGGCGGCGCGATGCCGCTCATCGATCCCTGGGTTGTGGGTGGCGCCGCTCTGTTGACTCTCTGGATGCTGGCCCGCATGGCCCTGATCGGCACGGCCGACTTGAGCTACGTTCTGCCGGTGACTTCCATTGGCTACGCACTCACCGCCATCCTGGGCCGCGTCTTCCACCAGGAGCAGATCACGTCGGCACGATGGTGGGGGATTCTTCTGATTGTCGCCGGCACCGCCATTGTCAGCTTCACACCGCCCAAGACGGAGTCCGCCCGGTGATGGCCTGGGCGCTGGTGGCGTTGATCGTGGCCGCCACCGTGGCCAACGACCTGATTGTTGCCCTGGGCATGCGGCGGCACGCCCCCCACGTGGACCTGTCGCCCGGTCCGCTGGCCAGGCTGTTCTTGGCTTTGTTTCGTAAAAGGTTCGTGCTGGCCTCCATCGCCTGCCAAGCGGTGTCGTTTTTCGCCTTTCTTGCCCTGCTCCGCATCGCCGATCTCAGCTTCGCTGTGCCCGCCACGGCGGCCAGCTACGTCATCGAAACCCTGCTCGCGCGTCTGGTGCTGGGCGAATCCGTCACGCCGGCCCGCTGGGCTGGAGCCGCGCTGGTGGCTGCTGGCGTCGCACTGCTTGCCGCATGACACTCGCACTCGCCCTCCTCTGTGCCGTGGCGGCACTCTACCAGCTGATGGCCATCCTGGCCAGCGTCCGGCACCTGATGCGCCCGGAACCGGTGCCCCGTTGGTTTCCGCCCGTCTCGATTCTGAAACCCGTGCGGGGAACCGACCCTCACCTGGACGGTGCCCTGGAATCTCATGCCCGCCTCGAATACCCGGGGCCGCTCGAGATTCTGATCGGTGTGGAATCCATGGATGACCCGGCGGTGCCCGCCGTGCAGCAGTTGATGCACCGGCACCCGGGACGCGACCTTCGGCTGATTGTGTGCCCGGCCGTGGCGCCCAGCGGCAAGGTCAGCAAGCTGATCGCCCTGGCCGCCGAAGCCCGCCACCCCGTTCTGGTGGTAAACGATGCCGACATCGAGGTGGAGCCCGGCTATCTAAGGCGCCTGGTCCAGCCGCTGCAACAGCCGGCGAACGGCATCGTGACCTGCCTCTACACCGGCGAATCCCGCGAGGCCGCCGGGCGCTGGGAAGCGCTGGGAATCGCCGTGGACTTCATGCCGAGTGTGCTGGTGGCTCCGCTGGTTGGCGTGCGCGAATTCGGTCTGGGCTCGACGCTCTGTTTCCGGCGGCAGGACCTCGACCGGATCGGCGGCTTTCGGGCCATCGCCGACGCGCTGGCGGACGACTACCAGCTTGCCCGTCACATCACTCGGCTGGGGCTTCGGGCGGTGATCTCGCCGGTTGCCGTTCGCACGTGGCTGGGCGGCGCTACCTGGCGGGCGGTCTGGCGCCATCAGGTGCGGTGGGCCCGCACCATCCGTATGTCGCGAGGCGATGGCTACGCCGGACTTCCGGTGACACACGCCGGGCTGTGGGCGCTGGTGGCCACGTTGACAGGCGCCTGGTATCTGGCGATCCCGCTGCTGGCATTGCGCCTGCTGGCGGCGCTCACAGCGGGCGTGGGTGTGCTCAACTGTGGTGTCGCGCGGCGGTGGTGGTTTCTGGCCCCGCTTTGGGACCTGTGGGCCTTCGCTGTCTGGATCGCCGGTGTGTCGGGCCGCACGGTGGAGTGGCGCGGCCAGCGAATCGTCCTGGGCCCCGGCGGCCGCATCCTGCAACATCGGAGTGGTGCGGCAAGGGGCTCTTCCGCATGATGCGCCGGGCGATCCTGCTGGCGCTGGCTGTCACCTGCCACGCACAAGGGGAGCAGGATGCGGTTCCGCCGGTCGCCAGGGCCACCGGCCGCCTGCGCTTACTGTTCGCGGGTTCCTCAATTACGTGCGGAACCGGAGCGCCCAGTTACGCCGCGTCGTTCGTTCCCCGGGCGGCGTCCCGGCTGGAAGCGGCGGCAGGAATCCCAGTTGACGCCCTCAACCTCTGCTATGGAGGCACAGCCTCTCTGGCGCAGTATCTCTCGCTGCGCGACGAGGGTCTGCCAATGCGCCCGCACGCCGTAGTTTGGGAGCCGGGCACCCTGGACGGGCTTTCCGCCGCCCCGGCGCTGCCCGCCATCGAGGCCGGCATCCGCGCCGTTCGCGCCGCCGGTCTGCCGCTGATCCTGATCTATCCCGCCACCCAGTATCAGGCTGTCCCGCGCGATGCCGTGGCGCGACTGGCTCGCCATTATGGGGTTTCCCTGGCCGATATACCGCGCGCGGCCGCGCAGCGCGGCCTCAAGCTGCGCGCCGTGGCTCCGGACGGGGTTCACCCCAACCAGCCGGGCCAGGATTTGATGACTGCGGAGTTGTCGCGCCTGTTCGAGTCCGGGGCTCTCACCAGTCAGCCGGCGCCGCTGCCCCCGCGGCTGCTGGCTCCCAGCCTCGACGCCGCCAGGTACCTTCCGGCCGTCGACCTGCTACCCGGGATGGAACCCGCTCGCCCGTCCCGATTCCGGCCCGCGGGCAGCGGGGTTCAGTGCCCAGACCAGTGCGAAGGCACGCTGGCGGCCGACGGCGGGCTTCTCGCCATTCTCTTCACGTTTGGCCGTGTGCCGGAACGCTTTGAGTATCAGATGGGAAACGGCGCCTGGCGGCGGCTGGACGCTCGCCACCGCTGGCTGGTGAGCCACCTTCTCTACAACGGACTTGCGCCCGAACGGCACATCGTCCGGTTCCGAATGTCGGCGGGCGCCGTCGACGGCTTCATCTCCATGCCGCGCTAGAATGGACCTTATGTGTCCGGACGGCGCCGCCCTGACGCCGATCAACATGTACTCCCTTGTGGCGTACCTTTCAGGGCAACTGGGAACGTTTCTCACCGATCTCCGGAAGGATCTGGTTCCCGCGTGCAAAGCCCGCTCCCATGTCTCCGTCCTGCCGCCGCGAGAGGTGGCGGATGAGGCCGCCGCCCGGGTTCAAGTGGCCGAACGGTGCCGGATGACCCAGCCGTTCCAGGTTTCACTGGGTGACGTTGCTATGTTCGAATCCTCGGGTGTGATTTTCCTCGAAATCTCCGCCGCGCGGGAACATCTCCACAAGGCTCACCAGTCATTCAACCGCCTGGAACTCGCCCAGCAGGAAGCCTACCCGTATCACCCGCACGTCACGCTTGCCCAGTGCTTTCCGCCGGACCAGAAGCAGCATCTGTTGAACCTCGCCCGGCAAGCCTGGGCAGCCTACCCCGGACCCCGCGATTTCCTGGTGGATTCGCTGGCTTTTGTGCGTAACACGGAGCAGAATATCTGGCTGGATCTGGACGTGCACCGGCTCGGCGGGCTCTGAGATGACCCTGTAATGTCACTCCGCACCTGACATCGTCGAAACGCACGTCGCGCCGCGTGGGAGGCGCGTGATATGGAATCCCGCCGGCTTGTGCCAGGCGTAGGAATCGCCCACATCGTGGCGGACTGTTTCAACAAATGCTCGAACGGCGGCGTGCAAGACAGTGAGTTGTTCATGCAGTGTGCGGCGGATACCCGCTTCCGATTCCGGCGGTACAGCGACTTAAAGAAACGTGCTGGCCCAATGGCTGTTACACACCTGCCAGCTTTCACTTCCGCACACGCCAACCGCTTGATCGCGTTTGGCGGGCAGCGTCTCGCTTTGCCTTGCAGTTCAGGACGTCACAGACGGACAGATAGACTCTGCGATGTGAACCCACCATGTGGAAGGCAACTTCTTCTCTTCCAACAGACGCACGAAAAACGGACCGAGACACCCAGGATGCTTGCTGCGCGCTGGTTGGTCAGTTCGTGGCTTTCGGCCACCATGGAAACTAATTTGCCCGCCTCTACATTGCGAGCGTTCTCGACGATCAGGGTTCGCACCGGGGCTGGTATCGACGCTGGAGCCAGCTATCGGCATGGGAGACTATACGAAATTGTATTGTATAACCAGAACATCCGCAATAGACGAAATCCGGTGATGCCCCGGGCTCTAGTCGAACAGGCCGATCTGGCCGGCCACGGGCTCCTTGGCCCGCGGCCGCCGCAGCGGGCTGCCCACCACGCCCAGCACCTCGAACGACCGCAACGACTCCCGGGGCACGAACAACTTCTGCCGGTTCGCCGAGGCATCCGGAGGCGTGATCGAATAGCCGAAAGGCTCAATCGCCAGCAGGTTGTTCGGGATGATGCCCTCGAGCGTTTCGCTGTCCAGGAACTCCGCCCGCACCCAGAGCCCGTCCAGTTTCGGCCTGCTGGTGAACTGTTTTCGCTCACCGCGTTCCCCGGTTTCCCAATCCCGGACAAACGCCACGTACTTGACTTCGCCATACGGCAACAGGACCGTCATGCCGCCGGCGGTGAGCATCTCCACCCCGGCCGTTGTCGCAAAACTAACGGGATTCACGAACCCCTGAATCGCGCTCCGGTCATAGCGCCGGACAATCACCTTCTTGTGCGTCGATGCGGGCAAATCGTTGGGCTCAGGTCGGCGGAATACAACGTTTCCGCGAATTATTGTATCATTAGGGTCGATGCCCAGCGGGCCGATACCCAGTGGGGCGATGCCCAGAAACATTCCGTGGTCCCGGGGGATGCGGGAGTTTCTCGACTTTTGCCGCGTGGAAAAGGGTCTGGCGAAGAATTCCCTGGAAGCTTACTCCCGCGATCTCCGCCGTTTTTCGGCATTTCTTCATCAGTACGCTACCGGCCAGTTACCGGATGCCGAAGGTGTCCGCCTGTATCTCGAACACTTGTACGCCGCCGGCCTTTCCCCCCGCTCCATTGCCCGCCACCTGGTCACGCTGCGCAACTTCTTCGGGTTCCTGGTGCGGGAAGGCGTGCTGGCCTCCGATCCGGCTGAATTGGCGCCCATCCCCCGCCAGTGGCGCACCCTTCCCAAGGCTCTTTCCCATACCCAGGTGGACCAGTTGCTGGCCCCTTCCGGCGGCGAATCGCGCGCCAACACCATCCGTGATCACGCTATGATTGAGTTGCTTTACGCCTCCGGCTTGCGTGTTTCGGAACTGATTTCCCTGGCCCTGTCCGACATCGATCAGGAGATGGGGCTCGCCCGGGTAACGGGAAAGGGCAACAAGCAGCGCCTGGTGCCGGTGGGCACGGAAGCCCTGGCCGCCATTCGCGCCTATCTGGACGAAGCAAGGCCCCAGCTTCTCCGGGGCCGCGCCTCGGGACACCTGTTCGTCACCGCCCGCGGCGGGCCCCTCACGCGCCAGGGTTTCTGGAAAGCCTTGAAGCAGTTCGCGCTCGCGCGGGGGCTTTCCCTGCCCCTTTCGCCGCATGCCCTACGCCACACCTTCGCCACCCATCTGCTCGAAGGCGGGGCGGGGTTGCGAAGCGTCCAGACCATGCTTGGGCACGCCAGCGTCGCCACCACGGAGATCTACACCCATGTCGTTCGGTCGCGGCTGCGCCAGACGGTCGACGAGCACCATCCGCGTGCCTGAACGCGTGCCTGAATTGGAGATGCAATGAGCGATTACATGTTCATGCTGGACAGCCACCTGAGCGCCGGCCAGAGCCGTGCGCTCCAGTGTGTTCAGAATGCGGCCGCCACGGCCAACCTCAGTTTGTTCCTCACCGGCGGCGCCCTGCGCGACATGTTCGGCGGATTCGCCATCCGAGACCTCGATTTCACCGTGGAAGGCAGCCCCACCAAACTTGCCAAGGCAGTGGCGGAAACCTCCGGCGCGGCGATTACCGCCACCGACGATCACCGCAAGTCGATTGAAATGGTGTTTCCGGATGGAGTGCCGGTGAGTCTCGCCATGGCGCGCGAGGAGAAGTACTCGCGCCCTGGCGTCCGTCCGAAGGTTACCGCGTCCACCATCTATGAAGACCTGCGCCGCCGCGATTTCACCATCAACGCCATGGCGCTGTCGCTGAACCGCGCCTCGCGTGGACTCGTCATCGACCCCACCAACGGCCGCGGCGATCTGGAAAGCCGCGAACTCCGCGTCGCCGCGCCGTATGCGCTCTACGACGATCCGTCACGAGTGCTGCGGCTGTACCGGCTCAAGGCCCGGCTGGGCTTCAACGTGGCGCCGCGCACGGCCAGCCAGTGCCAGACCGTACGGGAAGAGGAGCTGCATCTCAAGATCGATCCCGAACAGATCCGCGCCGAGCTTCTTGCCGCGGCCCGCGAGCCGGACCCGGCCGAGGTGGTCCGCCTGCTCGCCGAAGAGGGGCTGACCCAGCTGTTTTCCCCCGCCTTGACGGGAAGCGGACTCAACATCCCCGGTCTGATCCGGTTGCGCAAAGCCATGGCGCAGATCCCGTTCGGACTGCCCTTCCGGCCCGATCAAGAAAGCCTGTTCCTCCACGTCCTGACCGGAAATCTCAGCGCCGCCCAGCGGACCGCCATGGCCAAGACCCTCTCCCTGCCAGCACCCCTGGTGAAGGCCTGGACCGGCTTCGAAGCCGCCTCGAAGAAGCTAGAAAAGCAGCTTCAAAACCCCAAGCTCCAGAAGCCGTCTCTCCTCTACGAGGCCATCAGCAGCGCACCCGCCGAGTTGATTGCCGATCTCATGATGCGATCGGCACAGCGCTTGGTGCAGGACCGTATCCGGAACTATTTCCAGAAGCATTTGCCGGCCGCGCTTGAAGTCACCGACGAAGAAGTCCAGGCCAAGGGGTTCGTGCCCGGCACTCCCAAGTTTGCCAAGGCGCGGAAAGAGCTTGTGGCCACACGGCTTGACTCGCGGCCGAAGAAGCCTGCCGTGGAGCCCGAAGCCGTGGCGGAAGCCGCTCCGGCCGGCAAGAAGTAGCTACCGGATGGCCGCGTACCACCGGGCCAGCCGGTGGGGCGATACGCCCAGTGTGTAGCCTCCCTGGATGACAATCCAAGTCCACAGCGTGGGCAGCAGCCCCGCGCGGCGCCAGCGGCGCGGCGAGACGTGGACCGGCACCGGCAGATAGGCCAGCCGGCCCCGCTTCCACAGGCGCCGCGCGAACTCGTAATCCTCCATCACCGGCCAGGGCTTGTATCCACCGAACTCTTCGAACACGGAACGCCGGCAGAAAATGCCGGAGTCCCCATAGAAGATGCCGAGCGGCAGGCGCTTGCGGTAGATCCACGTGAAACTGGCCGCCACCCAGTCATCGCCGCCAAAAATGGTGTCAAGGTTCCCACCGATGACCACCGGATCGTCAAACGCCCGCCGCACAGCCTCCACGGCGCCCGCCCCCAGACTCACATCGGCGTGCAGGAAAAGCAGGACATCGCCGGACGCCGCCCGCGCCCCGGCATTCATTTGCGCCGCGCGCCCGCGTTCGGCCGAAAGCAGCCGCACCGGCTGCCCCCAGCGTGACGCCAGTTCCTGCGTGCGATCCTCGGAAGCGCCGTCGACAATCAGAATCTCGTCGGCGCCCAACCCCGTGAGATGGCCCAGAAGAGCCTCAACAGTCGACTCCTCGTTGTAGACCGGAACAATGATGGAAACCCGCACGGCCTCGACGGGCTAACTACGGCTGCCCTTCTCCGTGCGCCCGGCCAGCGGCTTCACCGAGGGCCCGCCGCAGACGCCCACACCGACGTTGAGCAGCGCGTTCATGAAGTTGTAGAGCACCACGTAGACCATCTGTTCCGAAACCGGCTGTTTGCCGGGCAGCCGGAAACCTGCCGGCAGTTCCTTGGCAAGCTGCACCTTGATCGAATTGTGGACCAGTTGGCCGGAGCGGTCGCGGACGTTTGCCACCACGATGGGGGTCTGCAAAACCGTCCCCGTGCGGCCGTCGATGTAGAAAGCACACCGTGCGAACCAGCCCAGGTTGCCCGGGTCGGCGGCGTCGAACAAGAGGAGCGGCGCCTGACGGTCCACAGCGCTGAGTTCGATGAGCACATTGCGCCGGCGGTCCTCCACCTGGGCCTCAAAGCCGGCCTGCCTGGCCGCGTTCACCAGATGGTCCGCTTCCAGTTCCAGAAGCAGCAGTTTATGATCGCCCGCCTGCAAGACCTGCATGACAAGGGATATTCTATCAAGTAGCGGGGATTTGGCACTGAGACTCCATCGGACTCGCGCGGGTACCGCCGTCTGCCTTTTCGACATTGACGGAACCCTGATCCGGCGCGCCGGACCTCACCATCGGCAGGCGCTTGAGGCCGCTGTGTCGAAAGTAGTCGGTTTCGATTCCACCACGGAAGGGATCCCGGTTCAGGGCATGCTCGATCAGGACATCGTCACCCATATGCTGTGCCGGGCCGGTGCCGCACCGGCGGAAGCAACCCGGCATCTGCCCGCAATTCTCGATGAGGCCAGCCGGCACTACCTTGCCGCGCATCCACGTTCGCTGCGAGCGAAGGTCTGCCCCGGTGTCCGCTCACTGCTGCGCCGCCTCACCCGGCGCGGCGCGCACCTGGGCCTGGTGACTGGCAACTTCACAGCCATAGCCTGGAAAAAAATGGAGCTGGCCGGCCTGCGTGAGTTCTTCACGTTCGGAGCATTTTCCGAAATGGCCGCAACGCGCGCGGGCCTGGCCTCCCTGGCACTGGCGGAGGCACGCGCCGCCGGATTCTCGGGACCGGGGTTCCTTTTCGGCGACCATCCCAACGATATCGCCGCGGCGCGGGCCACCGGCCTTACCGCGGTTGCCGTGGCCACCGGCGTGGTGCCGGCCGTGGAATTGGCTTCCCACAGCCCGGACTTCCTGTTTACCGACTTTCGCACCGCCACCATGGGGAGCTTTTTTTCGTCATGATCCGCCTTCTCGCCGCCGGGGCCGCGCTGGTTCTGGCCTCCTGCGGTCCCCCGGAGATGCCGCATCGCACCGTGATCATCGGCGCCACATTGATCGTCCCGGACCGGCCGCCGGTGGAGAACGCGGTGGTGATCGTCGAAGCGGGGCGTATCCGCGCCGCCGGGGTCCAGCGTGATGTCCCGATTCCCGCCGGGTCCGAAAAGGTCAACGCCGCCGGGCAGTTCCTGGCGGCAGCCGAAGGTGCAGTCATCGAACCGGGCCAGACGGCGAACCTCGATCTTCGCGGCCGGCCGGAGGGACCGCCGCTCAGGCGTATGCGTCAGGGAGTCTGGATCACCCCATGAAGGGCCCCGTGTCCCAATCCATGTCCGTGAAGCGGGCGCAGGTTGAATTTCACAATGTCGCCTCACTCGGTGAACCGGAACGCGCCGCCGCCGTGTACGCCGACGAGAACATCCGGCGCGGCTCCATCCTCAGAAACCACGAAACCTTCATCGGCCCCATGACGCCGTTTCTCGAAATCGGCGCCAATGCCGGGCACACCTCGTACATGCTGGCCAATGAGTTCGGGGCACAGGGTTTCGCGCTCGACCTCTCAGCCGACTCGCTCCGCCACGGTATCGCCCTCCAGGACCGTTGGGGACTCGCTCACGCCCCCGTGCGGATGGCCGGCGATGCGCTCCATCTTCCGTTCCAGGACAACTCCCTGCGCGCGGTTCTCGCCTTCCAGATGCTGAGCCAGTTTCTGGATATCGAGAGCGTGTTCGTGGAAGTGAAAAGAGTGCTGGCCCCCGGCGGCCTCTTCATCTTCGCCGAAGAGCCGCTTCGCCGCCTTCTCAGCCTGCGGCTCTATCGTTGCCCGTATTACGAAAACATGAAGTGGTGGGAGCGGAAACTCTTTGACTGGGGCATGCTGGGGTACCTTGTTCGCGACGTGATCGGGGCGCATCAGGAAGAGAGCTTCGGCATCCGCCAGAACCACTCCATGTACCTGAAGGATTGGCACACGCTGATCGGCCGGCACTTCGACCCCTTCGAGACCGACTTGTTCTTGCCTGAGCGCGGGTGGGGCGAAAGAGTGGCGAAAAAAATGTGCCGGCGCCTTAGCCGCCGCCAGTTTGACTGGGCGGGCGCCACGCTGCTGGGCGGAACACTCGCCGCCGTGTGCCGCAAACCTGGGCCCTCCGGTGGGCCTGCGTTTCAATTGGAGCGCTTCGAATCCCTGCTGGAATGCCCTGACTGCCGCGGCCCTCTCGCCCGAACCGTGAATGAAACGCTCGCCTGCACCGCTTGCTCCTACCAGGCGCCCCTTGAGGGTGGCGTCTATAACCTGCTGCCCTCGGCGTCCAGGAACGAACTATACCCCGGCCCGCGGCCTGACATCATCGACTTCTCCCAGCCGGGCCACGAGGCTCTGCTGGGGGCGGGCTGGCATGAACTTGAAGGGCATTTCGGCAACCGGTACCGCTGGATCGACGAACAGGCGTCGCTCCGCCTGACCAACGTGCGAGGCGGGCGTCAGGTTCTTCGCGTCCGCGGGTTCGTTCCTGAGCCGGCGCTGGCCGTTCAGGGCACCGTCCGCGTGACTACTCGCGTGAATGGTGCAGCCGCCGGAGACTGGCGGCTCGATCGAACCGGCCTGTTCATCGTGGAGACCGAGGTTGCGGAAGCCCCGTCGTACGAAGTTGAACTTTCAGCCACCCCCCGCTGGATGCCGCCCATCGACGACCGGATGCTCAGCGTCAATTTCAGTTCGATCCGGCTGGTGCCTCTCGAAGACAACTAACCCCCGCGTTTCTGCTTCGAGCACTACCCGCAACTGAGGTAGAATTATTTCGTCTAAATGATCAAAGATTTTCCTTTACAATTGTCATCGAATTGTGGAAAATCAAATCACTGTGCCGACTCCTGAGCCCCTACAGCGCCCTCCGGGCGCCGCTCAAGGCCGGATCGAAACCAGAGAACAAGCGGCCCGCAAAGTCTGGCTTCCGCATGTAATTGGCGTTGTATCTGCCTTGGTATTGCTGATCGGGATAACCCTTTCCGGCCAACCGCCGGAGCGTCCGCTATCCCCTCTTGCCTGGATGGCGCCAGCCATCCTCACCGTGGCATTCATTCCCCGGATAATCGCCGGCCAATTTGGAAAAACCTGGTTCCTTCTATTGGCTGTCTGCGCCTCCCATGCCCTGCTCCTTGGCTTGGCCCTTCGTTCCAACATCACCCTGACTTGGGCGGCGATGGCATGGAGTCTGGCGGTCTTGGGAACCATCGCCGCCATCCGCCGGTGGCTCCCCCCCCCAACGCAGCCGGCCGAAACGGCTGGGCTTCGCATTCTTGCGGTTGAGGACAACCCGGTGAACCAGCGGCTTGTGGTGAAAGTGCTTGGCAACCTGGGACATTCCGTCTCCGTGGCGGATAACGGCCAACTGGCGCTCGCGGCCCTGGCCAAGCACACCTTCGACGTCATCCTGATGGATGTGCAAATGCCAATCATGGACGGGCTCACCGCCACACGCGAGATTCGCCGTCTCGGCATCGGGCTGCCGATCATCGCCATGACGGCTGACAACTTGCCCGGCGACCGCGAGAAATGTCTCGACGCGGGCATGACCGCGTATCTTACCAAGCCGCTCAGCCGCGAAGCGCTGGCCGCCGCCCTCACCCGGCACGTGCGCGCGGCCGCCGCCTGAAGTTGGCTCTTCCCCTCGCGCTATCATCGGAAAATGATTTCGCGCCGCCCCGTTTCACGGCGAAGTTTCCTGGTTCCGGCGGCCGTGGGTCTGGCTGGGTGCGGCCGTAATCGCCGCCGCATCATTGGAGTGATCCCCAAGGCAACTTCCCACCTCTTTTTCGTTGCGGTGCATGCCGGCGTGGACGCGGCCGCCCGGGAGTTCAACGTGGAAGCGCTGTGGAATGGCCCGAACGACGAGACCGACCACGCCCGGCAGATCCAGGTGCTCGAATCGATGATCACCCGGCGCGTCGACGCCATTGCGATCTCAGCCACGGACGAGAGGGCGCTCGCCTCAACGGTTGAGCGCGCCATCCGGTCCGGCATTCCGGTAGCCATCTTCGACTCCGGTGTCAACGTGCAGGACTACATCACCTTCGTCGCCACCGGAAATCATGAGGCCGGCGTTCGCGCCGCGCGCCATCTGGCGGAACTCACTGGCGGCCGTGGGGATCTGGCGATGGTGATGCACAAACCGGGCGGCACCTCCACCATGCTCCGCGAGCAGGGCTTCGAGGAAACTCTCACCCGCGAGTTTCCCAACCTCCGCATTGCCGGGCGCCAGTACGGTATGGCTGACATGGCCAAGGCCCGGGCGGCCGCCGAAAACATCCTGACAGCCAATCCCCGGCTCGCTGGCATTTTTGCGTCAAGCGAGGCCAGTTCGCTGGGCGCCATCCACGCCATCAAGGCACGCGGTCTGGCCGGCAAGGTGAAGCTTGTCACGTTCGATACGAGCGATCCCCATGTCGAGGCGCTCCGCGATGGAACCATCGACGTCATGCTGGTGCAGGACTCCTTCAGCATCGGCTACCAGGCTGTTCGCGCGCTGGCCGAACACCTGAAAGGGGCGGCACCACCCAAGCGCACGGACCTACCCGCCAAGTCGATCACCAGGGCCGATCTGGAAAAGCCGGAAATCCAGTCGATTCTCTTCCCGAAGGGCGTCCTTCGGAAGTAAGTCTACCTGCAGGCGGTGGGATCCGAATGCACGAAGTGCTTCCGGAACCGCGGCGACTTCGGGTCCATGCAGCCGGCGAGATTGAGCAGTTCCACCTTCCGGAACTCGATGGGATGGCTTTCGCTCTGCAGTGAGATCGACCCGCCGGTGAGAATTGTGCCATCCGGCTTCATCGCCGGATCAAACTGATTCACCGTGCCTCCACCGATCTGCGGCCTCTGATAAACCAGCACAGTTTCACCGTTCACCGAGTGCCGGATCTCATCGCCACCGAGCACGGTCACTTCCACCCGCACCCACTGATCGCCATCGTAGGTCTTGGACTTCGAGGTCACACAGTGCTGGGTGATCAGGTTGCCTTCCATCTCGACATGAGTTCCCGGCGTGCACAGGTTGGCCGTCGTTCTCGGGCCCTTGCCCAAACCGCCCAGCAACTGCACTTCAATCGAGATCGGGAAATCCTGGTCCCGGCGCATGCTGGCCCCGGGCTGCCCATGCACCATGATCCCGCTGTGCGGGCCGCCCAGCCCGGGCCCTGCGGCGCCTGCTCGCCCGTGAACCGGTACTCGGCCGCAATCACGTAGTGAGTGAACGGCTTCTCATAGAACAGGTGGCCGAACTGGTTTTGTCCCTTGTCATTGCCGAACTTCTGGTAGCCGTCGTAGACAACCTTGAGAAGGCCACCCTCCACGCGGAACGTGTTCGCGAAATTCACGCCCCAGTCATGCCCGCTGATCTTGGGTGTCCAGCCGGCGAGATCGCGGCCATTGAACAGTTGAATCCAATCGGAGGGGGCCGCGCTCTGCTGCGCGGCCAGAAATGCCGGGAAAACCACAGCGGCCCATGCGAGTCTCATAGAAGCCCATCCTAACAGGGTTCAGCGGCAACAAAACCGGTATCGTTGGTGTTCATGTCAGAGATGTTCCGCGCACTTGCCCCGCTTGTGGCCCAAGCCGCCTTACTGGCGCAGCCCGCCCCGATGCCCCTTCCGGGTGGCGGCCCCCCGCCATTCGGACCTCCGATGGGCACACGCAAGCTTCTTGCCGAGTTCGACAAGGACGGCGACAAGCGCTTGAACGCCGAAGAGCGGGCGGCGGCACGCCGCAAACTGGCCGAATCGCCACGGCCCCGGTTCGGCCCCCCGGGAGGCTTTCCGTTTGGCCCCGGGGGCCGGGGACCGGGAGGCCCTCCGCCGCCCCCCCCGGAAGCGGGACCAAGACTGCAGCCCGCCGGTGTCAAGGTGTACGCAAACGAGCCACTCTATGACACCCGGGTGCTGCGCACGCTCTTCATCGAGTTCGAAAACCCGGACTGGGAAAAGGAACTCGCCGCTTTCCACCACACCGATGTCGAAGTGCCCGCCACGCTGACGGTCGACGGCCGGAAAATCGAAGGCATCGGGGTTCACTTCCGTGGCAATTCGTCGTTCATGATGGTGGAAGAAGGCCGCAAACGGTCGCTCAACCTCTCCATCGACTGGACGGACAAGGACGCCCGTCTGGCCGGCTACCGCACTCTGAACCTGCTCAACGCCAACCAGGACCCCACCTTCCTCCGCGCCGGCCTCTTCCTCGATATTTCCCGCACCTACATTGCAGCCCCCCTCGCCAACCACGTTCGTGTGGTCATCAACGGCGAACTCTGGGGCATCTACATCAACGTGGAACAGTTCAACACCGATTTCACGAAACGTGCGTTCAAAGAGACCTCGGGGCGGCGCTGGAAGGTGCCTGGCAGCCCGATGGCGCGCGGCGGACTCGAGTTCCTCGGCGACGATCCGGCGGAGTACAAGCGCCACTTCGAAATCAAGTCGCGCGACGACAAGGCGTCGTGGGAGGCTCTCATCCGGCTCTGCCGCACTCTGAACCAGACGCCGGCGGCGGATCTGCCCGCGGCGCTGGAACCGATGCTTGACGTCGATGGCGCCCTCAAGTTTCTCGCGCTGGAGAAGGTGTTCATCAACGCCGATGGCTACTGGAGCCGGGCCAGCGACTACAACCTATACCAGGACAGCAAGGGACGCTTCCACGTCATCCCCCATGACGCCAACGAAACACTGGCGCCCGCGGAGATGATGGGTCCACCGGGTGGATTCGGGCGCGGCCCCGGCGGACCCCGTGGTCCCCGCCCGGGAACATCCGGAGAAGGACGTGCTGAGCAACCCCCGGACGCTGGTGGCCCTCCGCCCGGGTTCGGCCCTCCGACGGGTTTTGGGCCGCCACCGGGAGGCTCCGGCGGCCGTCCCCCGCGCCCGCCCGCCGACGCTAAGTTGGATCCGTTTGCCGGACAGGATGACCCGCGAAAGCCGCTGCTTCACAAGTTGCTCGCCGTCCCCGCGTATCGTGACCGCTACATCGGCTACGTGCGTGAAATGGCCACCACCTGGCTCGATTGGAAGCGGCTGGAGCCGATGATTCGGGAACGTCAGCAACTCATCGCCGCCGATGTCGCCCGCGACACCCGCAAACTCTACTCCACTGAGGCATTCACCCGGGCGATTACGGAAGAAGTAACTCTGGGCCGCGGACCGGGAGGCGGCCAGCCGCACATGAGCCTCAGGACGTTCGTCGAATCGCGCCGTCAGTACCTTCTGAACCATCCTGCGTTGGCGAAGTAAAACTATGCGAGAATAGCCGACATCTGTATGGGTGTGCGTCCGGCTCTTCTTTTCCTGTTGGCGCTTGGATGCGCCGCGCAGGAGGTCTCCCAGAGCGGCCTTCTGTTGCAGGGCCCCCGGCCGATGGTATCCCAGCCGGAACGGGCGCCAAAGGCGATGGTGGCCACCGTCCACGAGTTGGCCACGCGGGCTGGCCTTGACATTCTGCGGCTTGGCGGGAACGCAGTGGACGCCGCGGTGGCCATTGGCTTCGTTCTGGCCGTGGTGCATCCGGAGGCCGGCAACCTGGGCGGTGGCGGCTACATGCTGGTGCGAATGGCGGACGGACGGTCCAAGGTGATCGACTACCGCGAAACGGCCCCCGCCTCGGCCCGGCCCGGCATGTTCGCCAACTCACTGGAAGCCCGGGTGGGGTACAAGGCCTCGGCGGTTCCCGGAACGCCCGCCGGACTCGAAATGGCGCACAAGACGTTCGGCTCGCGGCCTTGGGCCGAAGTGCTGGAACCGGCACGCTTGCTGGCCGCCAGAGGTTTTCCGGCCTCCCATCGCCTGGAACTGATCCTTGCTCTGCAGGTGCCGGTGATGAAACACTTTGCCGACAGCCGGCGCATCTTCCTGCACGGCGGAACGCGCCCCGTCCAGCAGGGCGAACGCCTTGTGCAGACCGAACTCGCCGCCTCCATCCGCCGCATTCAACGTTTGGGCGCCCGCGACTTCTACCACGGCGAGACGGCCCGCCGCATCGCCGCCGATATGGAGGTTCATGGCGGCACCATCACCCTGGCCGATCTTAACGGCTATCAGGCCATCGCGCGCGACCCGCTGCGGGGCAGCTACCGGGGCCACACCGTGCTCACCGCCCCACCCTCCACCAGCGGCGGCGTAGCGCTCCTCCAGATGCTGAACATCCTGGAACGCTTTCCGGTGAAACTGGGCCAGGAGGGCTCCACCGAAGTGCGTCATCTGATGATTGAGTCCATGCGGCGGGCATACCGCGACCGCTCCGAATTCGCCGCCGACCCGAAGTTCTTTCCGGTTCCCGTGGACACGCTCACCGCCAAGGAGCACGCGGCGAAACTCGCCGCCACCATCCGGCCGGATCAGGCGACACCCAGCCACACGCTGTCGCCGGCCGGCAATGAAACGGGCGACGACGAATCGATGGATACCACGCACTTTACGGTCATCGATGCGGCCGGAAACCTGGTTTCCAACACGTATACTCTGAACGGCTTCTTTGGCTCCCAGGTGGTTGCCAGCGGCACCGGCATCCTGCTCAACGACATCATGAGCGGGTTTGGCTCACGGGGCCGCAACTTGCCGGGACCCGGCAAGCGCCCTGTCTCATCCATGACACCGGCAATCGTTCTGGACGCGGAGAGCAAGCCCTGGTTCGCGCTCGGCTCGCCGGGCGCCACAACCATTCCGAACACCGTTTTCCAGGTGATCGTCAACATCATCGACTTCAAGATGGGCCTGCGCGACGCGGTAGAGTACCCCCGCATTCATCACCAGTACCTGCCGGACCGCGTGGATGCGGAACCCGCTGCGCTGGTCACCGATGTCGCCACGGCGCTCACTCGCTATGGCCATACGCTGAATCCCGCGCTCCGCTCGCAGGGCGATGTCCACGCCATCCTGGTGGAACCCGGAACGGGCTGGCGGCTCGGCTGGTCCGACGGGCGCCGCGGAGGGCGGGCCGCCGGTTTCTAGGCTCCCCGGCTCCGGGTCCCCGGCTCCGTGCAACGCAGCCGCACGCTATGTGCTAGCGTTTGAACATTGTGTTATCCCGCTTCACTCTCGCACTCTGCTGCTGTTCCGCCCTCGCTCAAATCGAGCAGGGCACCATTACAGGACTTGTCACCGATGCCTCCGGCTCCGGCGTTCCCGATGCCGTGGCCGCGGCAGTCAACACGCGAACCCGCATTCGCGTCGAAACCCGCACCAACGAGACTGGCGTTTATCGCATTCCGTTCCTTCCGGCCGGGGACTACGAACTCACTGTGCAGAAGGACGGCTTTGACCGGGCTCGCGTGTCCGATATCCGGCTGACTGTCGGCCTTACCGCCACCGTCAACGTCGAACTGAAGACCGGCAGCCTGCAGCAGGAAGTAACCGTGGAAGCCCGCGCCGTCCAGCTTGAGCAGGAGTCTTTTTCACTCGGCAACACCATCAACAGCAAACAGATCGTCGAACTGCCGCTCCTGGGACGCAACCCCTATTCGCTGCTCCAACTCGCCCCCGGAGTGATGCCCAAAGGTGGCGCCGGCGCCGGGCCCATCATCAACGGCGGCCGCTCCAACACCAGCGAGATCCTGCTGGACGGTGCCGAGACCCGTAACTCCACCACCAACGACATCGCCTATACCCCGCCGCTTGAGACCGTCGCCGAGTTCAAGGTCTACACGTCCGGATTCTCAAGCGAATTCGGCCGTTCAGGCGGCGGTGTACTCACGGTCGCCACGCGCTCCGGCACCAACGAGTGGCACGGAGCTCTCTACGAGTTTCTGCGCAACGACAAGCTCAACGCCAATTCGTGGACCAGCAACCGCGTGGGCCTGCCCCGCAATGCCTTCCGCCGCAACGAGTACGGGGCCGCCATTGGAGGGCCCATCCGCGCTCCGGGTCTCTACGACGGCCGCAACCGCAGCTTCTTCTTTTTCAACTTTGAGCAGGTGCCGCAGCGCTCGCCGGACAACGTGCTGGTCACGGTGCCCACGCTCGCCGAGCGCGGCGGCAATTTTTCAGGCACCGCCACCAACACCGGTCAGACCATTCGCATCTACGATCCCTACACCACCATTCCCGAACCCGGCCGGCCCGGCCAATTCATCCGCGCGCCGTTCCCGGACAACACCATTCCCGCCAGCCGCTTTGAGCCCATCACGCAAAACGTACTCAAACTTATCCCGGAACCGAACCGCAACACCCTGGTGCAGAACTACGTGCGCAACAACTCCCGCCAGAACGACACGACGCGCTGGTTCACGCGCTTTGACCACAACCTCAGCAGCCGCCAGCGGCTGTTCTTGACGGTGGGCACTCAGGGAAACGAACAGTTCACTCCTGGCCTCAACGTCGCGTTCCCCGGCGAGGGCGTGAACGGCGAGCAGGGGCGCATCAAGAGCGATGCCGTGTACGCCGTGCTCAGCGACACCGTGACCTTCCAGCCCACGCTGATTGGACAATTCCGCCTTTCCACCACCCGGCGCGTGATCGTCACCGAGCCACGCAGCGCCAACTACGACTTCACTCAGCTTGGATTCCCGAAGTCCCTGCTCGACCGCGCCAAGCAGCGCGTGTTTCCACGCTTCGACATCAGCGATTCCGTCGCGCTGGGCCCCGACCGTGCGTCCTTTTTCACCGACGCCGAGGAGAACCGCGACGCTCAGGCCCACATCACATGGATTCGCGGCGGCCAGGCCATCAAGTTCGGCGGCAACTTCACCTTCCAGACCTTCAACATCTTCCGTCCCGAGCGGCCCAGCGGCCAGTACACTTTCAGCCGCGCATTCACCCAGGGCCCGAACCCAGCCGCCGCCACCGTCACCGGCGGCCATGGCGTCGCCAGCTTCCTGCTCGGCATTCCCACCGGCGGCCAGTTCTCCGACGATCCGTCGCTCGCCGCCTCACAGCGCTTCCACGCCCTTTACCTGCAGGACGATTGGAAAGTACGGCGCAATCTGACACTCAATCTGGGTGTGCGATGGGAGTATCAGACACCTTGGAATGACCGCTTCAACCAGTTGGGATTCTTCGATCCGGACTTCACCGATCCGCTGACCAGACAAAAGGGCCTGCTGCGCTTCACCGGAAGCGGCGGCGCCTCGCGCTACCAGTCGGACCCGGATCGCAACAACTTCTCGCCCCGCATCGGTCTGGCGTTCACGCCCCTGGCGAACACCGTCATCCGGACCGGCTACGCCCTCTCGTTCTATCCCGGCAGCGGCGGCGTGGGCGCCGGAGCCAGTGATCTGGGCAGCGGCTTCCTGGCTCAGACGCCCGTGTTCCTGGGCCCGCCCCCCGCGGCCCCGAACACTCCGCCGCCGGGCGCCACGCTGTCGCGCGCCTTTCAAGCCGGCTTCTTCGCCGCCCCGTTCGATGGCGTGGGCGGCAGCGTTGGAACCGCGTTCCGCCCGTGGGTGACACCATACAACCACACCTGGAACTTCAACATCCAACGCACGGTCACCCGCAACACGCTGGTCGAGATCGCCTATGTGGGCAGCCGCGGCCAGCGCATCTGGGTGAACCGGTCGCGCACCGCGGTCTCCCCGGAGTTCCTGGCGCTGGGCGCCGGGCTCGACGCGCTGGTGGCCAACCCGTACGCCGGCATCATCACCTCCGGCGCGCTGAGCGCGGCGCAAGTGCGGCGTTCGCAACTGCTGCAACCGTTCAACCACTACACGGGTGTGTCGCGTTTCCGCGACGCCGTGGGGGATTCGGTGTACCACGCCATGACCATCCGCGTCGACAAACAGTTCAGCCGCGGCTTCAGCTTCCAGGCGTCGTATACCGGCGGCAAGCAGATCGACAACGTTCAGGAGCGGTTCGGAGGCCGGAGCAGTTTCATCGATCCGAACAACATGGCGCTTTCCCGTTCCGTCGGTGAATTCGACCGCCCGCGCTTCCTGGTGCTGAACTACATCTACGAACTGCCGGTGCCGAAATCCCGCCTGGCGGGCGCCATCCTGGGGCGCTGGCAGGTGAGCGGAATCACCACCTTCGGCGCCGGGCTTCCGATGGTGATCACCGGGCCGAACAACACACGTCTGCCTGGCGTGAGCGCCACCGCGCTGCGGCTGAAGGATCCGGTGCTGGCCGGTTCCAGCCGCACGATCGACCGCTACTTCGACACCACTGCATTCGCCCCGGCGCCCCTCTACTCGCTGGGTTCGGATTCACGCACGCAGCCCAGGCTGCGCATCCCCGGCATCAGCACGTTCGACTTTTCGTTCAGCCGCAGCCAGCGTATTCGCGAACGTGTCAACATCCAGTTCCGCGGGGAACTCTATGGCGCGTTCAACCACCCGCAATTCGATTCACCGAACGGTAACGTGGCGGCCACCAACTTCGGAGCCATCACGGGCGCGGGCGGGGCGCGGCAGGTTCAGCTCGGGCTCCGGGTCTCGTTCTAACGCCCGGGGCACCTCAGCGGCTCCAGCCAAAGGCCGCCATCATGATGTGAAAGAGATCCGTATTGGCCAGGAAGCCCTTCACTCGCTCCGCTCCGGGACCCCGGGCCGCCACGATCACCTCTTCCCCCGTATGGCGTCCTTCCACGCGCAGCGAAGGAAGCCAAACCGGCTGACGCGGCTCCTTGGGGTTGGCTTTGAGCGCGGCCGCGCGCTTCTGCTTCCATTCGTCCAGGCCCGCCAGCAACGGCTCACCAGGACCGCCGCCCACAATCCGCAAGTCGAAGGAATGGTCGGCCGTGAACAAGAACAGAGTGTCATCCCCGGCCGTGGCGGCAAGTTCGCGAATCAGTTTGTCGAATGCCACCAGACGGCCCAGCCCCGCCGCCGGATCGTCCGTGTGAGCATCGGACTCAATCATCAGGAAGTAGCCCTTCTTGTTGCGAGAAAGCGCCCGAATGGTCTTGCGAGCCGCCTCGGCCAGGTCCACCGGCTGACTGGCAATCACCAGGGCGCGTTCAAAGTCGCCGGCTTCGGCAAGGGATCCAAAAATCTCCCGCCCCTTCGCCTTCGCCGCTTCAAGCGGCTTCTGGCCCAGCGCCTCCACCAGGGGAAAAATACGGTCCCGCCCGGGGCCAATCAGGACGTCAACGCCATTCCCGAATCGTGGCTCCAGAAGCTGCATGAAGATCTCACCAAACTTGCTTCGATTGTTCACATGGGAAAAGCACGCGGCCGGAGTGGCGTCGGTAATCGTGACATTGGATAGCACACCCGTCGAAAGACCCCGCTCTTCGGCGTGCTCAAGGATGGTCTTCAACATGGCGCCATCGCGTTTGCCGCGTTCGGTGTCCGGACCCAGGCTGATCACGCCATTCTGCGTCTTGACGCCGGTGACGATGGCGGTCATGCCAGCCGCCGAGTCGGAAACCCAGCGTTCCGCGGGCGTCGTATCCGAAAGACCGACGTTCTGCCAGCTCTGAATAAACAGCTTGCGCGGCGCGTTGTAGCCCAGCACACTCGCGGCGTTGACCGTTGCCACGCCGCCGGCATCCGCCAGCAGCAGGATCACATTGCGCGCCCGCTTGGGCGCAGCCGTCCCTGGCAGGGCCAGCAGGAGAACGGAGAGAAGAGGCAGGAACTTTGTGGTCATGTGGATCACTCCCAAGTGTAACGGGACGGCAACTACGGCCTCGCCTGATGGCCCTGCGCCAGCAGGCTCACAACATCCTCGCGCAGTTGGTTGGTGAACTCGCCCCGTTGATTCATCGCGAGTCCCTCGGCCGGACGCGCCTCGCCAATCCGCAGCGTCACCAGGCCGGGGCGCGGAAAGCCGGCTCCGAACGGCAGGATCTCGCGTGTGCCCACCAGCGCCACCGGCACCACCGGAACACCCGCCTTGATGGCGATGAACGCACCGCCCTCCTTGAAGGGCTGTAGAACGCCATCCGGCGCGCGTCCTCCTTCGGGGAAGATCAACACGGAGATGCCCTTTTCGCGGATCGTGCGTCCGGCGTCGGTCATGCTCCTGACCGCCGCGCGCGGGTTGTCGAGAGGCACCGGAATGTGCCCGGCACTCTTCAGGTGCGTTCCAAGAAAGGGGATGCTAAACAACCCGCGCTTGGCCATGAACCGGAACTCCACGGGAATGTTTCCCAGCACCACCGGGGTGTCCATGTAGCTCAGGTGGTTGGCCGCGAAGATGTAGTTCCTGGACGGATCCAGTTTCTCCAGTCCCACCACCCGCACCTCGACACCGGCAACCTTCAGCATCCACCGGGCCCACACGCGCGCCACCTTCAACTGCCCCCGCCCTGTGGATTCGAACAGCGAAACAACCAGGCTCACCGTCCCGAAGGCGATGGTGGAAACAATGATGTAAGGATCGGTTAGAAAAAGCGCGCGAAGAAAACCACCCATGTTGCCGGGCGTCAGTCCACCAGATTGCCATCGCGGAGGCCGAACACGTAGATCGCGTGTCCGGCGGCAATGGCCACCTGCTGCTTGCCGTTGCTCTGATAGCTCACCGGATTGGCGAATACCCTTCCGCCCATCGGATAGCGCCAGAGCACCTTCCCGTTGGTGTCGTCGAGCGCCAGCATGTCGCCATCCGCCGTGGCCGCGAACACAAGACCGCCCGCGGTCGACAGTACGCCGGACCAGGAACCGCCGCCCACCGGCGTCTCCCACTTGGCCGCGCCCGTGGCCGGGTCCATTGCCTTCACGGCGCTGGTGGCCTCTTCACCCGGTTTCGAAATGAACCGGCCGGCCAGGAACCACTTGCCCTGCCGGTAGGTGTCGTCGCCTGTGTAGAACACGCCGCCCTCGTCGCGAGTCATTACATAGTGAAGCCCGGTCTGGGGGCTGAACGAGGGCGCCTGATAGTTGGTGGCGCCGGGCGAATTCGGATAGACCTCGTTACCCTCCGCCGTGGGCTCCTTGCCCGCCACGCGGACCGGACGGCCCTTGGCGTCCAACTCGGGCTGCGCCCAGGTCTGCCGGACGTACTGCTTGCCCAGCAGGTACTCGCCCGTCTCGCGATCCAGCACGTAGTAGAACGCGTTGCGGTTGGCAAACAGCAGCAACTTGCGCGGCTTGCCCTTCCAATCGCGATCCACCAGCACCGGAGTCTGCGTGGAATCCCAGTCATGAATGTCGTGCGGCGTGAACTGGAAGTGCCACTTCAGCTTGCCCGTGCCTGCATCCACGGCGAGCACAGAATCCGAATACAGATTGTCGCCCTCCCGCGAATCGCCCTTCCAGTCAGGACCTGGATTTCCGGTGCCCCAGTAAATGGTATCGAGGCCCGGATCGTAGGATCCCGTCACCCACGTCGTCGCCGATCCGTACTTGTAGCTTTCACCCTTCCAGGTTTCCGTCCCCGGCTCTCCCTTGGCGGGCACGGTCCAGAGCCGCCAGGCTTCCTTGCCGGACTTGGCATCGAACGCGGCCAGGAAACCCCGCACGCCGAATTCACCGCCCGCGCTGCCCAGAATCACCTTGTCTTTCACGATCAGGGGCGCCACGGTGCTGGTATAACCCACCTTGTAGTCCGCCGTCGAAACGTCGAACAGCACGCCGCCGGTCGAGGCATCGAGAGCCACCAGATGCGCATCCAGCGTTCCAATGTAAACCCGGCCATCGTGGTACGCCACGCCGCGGTTCACCTTGCCGCAGCACACCGGCATGTTGTCCGGCAGGACGCGGCGGTACTTCCAGAGCACCTTGCCGGTTCGCGTTTCCAGCGCCGTTACATCGCTCGGCGGTTCCGAGATGTACATGATGCCGCCCACCACAACGGGCGAAGTTTCGAACTTGTCGGTCCGGTCGATCTGGTAGCTCCAAAGCGGCTGCAAGCGGCTTACGTTCTGCCGGCTGATCTCGTTCAGCGGCGAATGGCGATGTCCCTGCACGTTGCCCTGGTAGTGGGCCCAGTCGGCGCCCGCGGCCCCGCCCGCAGTCTTCTCGGTTCCGCCCGGCCCGCTGCCCGCGCAGCCAAACTGAATCAACGCGGCAACCGCCAGGCCCGCCAACGCGATGGTGAATCCAACTCTTTTCATTTCGATTTATTCTCCCCGCAGCGAAAACAGGTACGCAACCAGATCGTTCAGATCCGATTCGCTCAGCTTGTCGTAGGCCGGCATCAGGGACTTGCCCAGACTCACCGCGCTCGACGTCAACTGGCTCTTCCGCAGCAGGTGGATCTTGCCCTTGTCATCGCGGATGTTGATGGAGAATGCGTCTTCGCTCAAACGCACGCCGGCAATCTTGGTGCCGTCCTTGGCCACGGCTTCCGCCGCCGTCCACCCCGCGGCAATCGCCGCTTCCGGCTTGGTCAGGGACGCAGCCAGATTCGGCAGGCTGCGCCGTAGCCCGATGTCCGTCAGATCAGGGCCGTTCTTGCCGCCCTGCCCGCCCACCATGTGGCAACCCACGCACCCGTTCTTCGTGTAGAGCTTCTGCCCGTTGGCGGCATTACCGGGAGCCTTCGCCGGCGCCGACCGCCCGATGGCACGCACATACGCCGCCACCTTCGCGATCTCGGCGTCGGTCATGCCCAGCGCAGCCGGCATGTCCGTGCCGGGAATCCCGTTCTTGATGATGTTCACCAACGCCCCCTCGGTGGGTGCGTGCGGCAGCTTGGGGCTTGCCAGATTCGCCGCGAAACCGTCGTCGCCTTTGCCGTGGCAGAAGGCGCAGTTGAACAGGTAAAGTTTTTCGGCCTCCGATTTCGGTTGTCCGAACGCAGAGGAGGCGGCCAGCAGCGCCGTGATGGCGAGAGGTGCTGTCAATTTCATGAATTCTCCAGGGATTTTGGCATCTTATCGCAAACAGACCGTAGCGTGCTGGCGCCCTGCCCAGCCCCAACCCGGCGGCCCCGCCCCAGGTCTGGGATAATCGGGTTGTGTCCAGGGTGAAGGAACTCGAAGCACGGCTGGAAAGCACGGAAACGCTGCTTCGCCTGTTTCAGAAGATTAGCCGGTTCATGGTGCGCGACCTGAGCCTGCAGGAAGTCCTGCAAGGCATCGTGTCCCTGGTCGGCGAGTACACCAAAGGCGATTCCTGCCTGGTCTACCTGATTGACAACAATGAACTGGTGCTGTGCGCCTCCAACTCGCCCAGCCCCGGAACCCTCGGCAAGGTCCGGCTGCGCATGAATGAAGGCCTTACCGGCTGGGTGGCCCGCGAACGGCGTCTGCTGGCTATCTCGCGCGAGGCCTACAATGATCCCCGTTTTAAGCGCTTCTCCGACCTGCCGGAAGACAACTACCACGCTTTCCTCTCTGCCCCCATCCTGGCCCGCGGGCGCGTGGTCGGAGTCATCAACGTGCAGCACCGGCAAACCCATCAGCACACCGGCTCCGAACTCGAACTGCTTCAAACCGTCGGAGAACAGGTGGGGTCCCTGCTGATTCTCGCCCGCATGGATGCCTCGGCCATCGAAGCCGCCAATCACGTTGAACTGGTCTTTCCACCCGGAAAGCCCGCCGCCACGGCGTCCGCCGAACCCGAATTCGCCACTTCCTTCGACGATTAGACCCATGCGCGCCACCGCTTTCGTTCTGCTTGCCGCCGGCAGCCTCTTTGCCCAGTCTTGGAAGCTGAAGTACGAGTTCGATCACGACCGGGAGTCGCTTTCACTCACCGATATCGCCGCGCTGGCGCCGGCAAGAGCCATCGCCTGTGGTATCCACCGCGGCCCGGGCGGGCAGCCAACAGGCGCCCTTCTGCTCACCAGCGACGGCGGTGCCAACTGGACCCAGGTCCAATTCCGGGACCTGCCGCGCACACAGTTCTTTCTCAATGACTCCACCGGCTGGATCGCCGCCCAAGGCGGCATCTGGATGACCGAGGAGGCCGGCCGGGCCTGGCGCAAAGTGTCCTCGCTCAAGGGCGTTCTGCGCGTCCATTTCTTCGATGAAAAGCGAGGCCTGGCCGCCGGCGCGCCGAAGTCCGTCTGGTCCACCGCCGATGGCGGCCGCACCTGGACCAAGGTGCCTGAAGCGGCCAAACCGGAAGTGAAGGCCGAACACACCGTGTACTCCACCATCGCGTTCGCCGCCAACGGTTCCGGCATGATTACCGGCATCAGCATGCCCCCGCGGAAAGACGATCCGCTGTTCCCCGCCTGGATGGACCCCGAAGCCGCGGAACGCTATGTTCAGATTCCGCAATCCACCATCATGCTGGAAACCCCGGACGAAGGCCGCCGTTGGAACCCGAAAGTCTCGTCCCTGTTCGGCCAGATCACCCGGGTTCATGTCCTGCCGGAGGGTGCCGGCCTGACGTTGTTCGAGTTCACCGAAAAGTTCGCCTGGCCCAGCGAGGTCTACAGGTTCGACTTGAAGACCGGAGGCTTCGAGCGTGCCTTTCGCGAGAAAGACCGCGCCGTGAAGGATGTTCGCATGCTCACCGGCGGCGGCGCCTTGCTGGCCGCCATCGAGCCCCAGGGCACCCTGCAGGAACTCACCATCCCCGGAAAGCTGCACATACTCCGTTCTTCGAACCTGAAGGAATGGAGTGAAATGAAAGTGGACTACCGCGCCTCCGGGCGTCGTGCCTGGCTTGCCTCCCACGGCGATACCCACTGGGCCGCGCTCGATACCGGCATCATTCTCAAGCTTGAGTAGACGTTTCGGCGGCTGCGGCCCGGGCAGACTCCGGAACGGTTTTCACCTTCCACAGAATGCACAGCGTTCCGATCACAGCCAGGCCCACAGCCACCAGACTGGCCTTCCAACTCACCGCCAGCAGCAGCACCGCTGAAATCATCACCGCGGTCCACATGGACGCCAGCGCGGCCACCTTGGCGGCGCGCGTCATCCCGCCCAGATCCTGAAAACGTCGCAGGCTGGGGCCCAGCCAACGGTTGGCCCTCAGCCAGCCGTTCAAACGCGGTGAACTCCGCGCGAAGAAGTAAGACGCCAGCAGGACAAAGACCGTGGTCGGCATGCCAGGCACGAAAGCACCAATAAACCCCAGCCCGGTGCAAATGCACCCCAGAGCGACATAGACCGGTTTGCCTGCTTTGTTCACGTCTGATCTTCCATCGGCGGTGACGCACGTGCGCGCCACGGGCTCACAGCCCTCAGTCTAACCCGGCAACCCCCCGCAACGGTCGAAGCTATCGGGAATCCGGCGCCCAGTCGATGGATGTAATCGAACCGACATAGCCACCTTCCAGCGGGCGCGCGAAGTAGCGAATCCGCACCCGCTCCGCGGAGGCAGGGCCGCATTTGAACTCATGCTGCACCGACCCGGTGTTGCGGATGACAATCTCGCCAGGTTTCTCGGCCAGCAGCTTCAGCGGACCCCCACGTTGCTCCACGTGAAGTCCAAGCGAGGCGCCACGGCAATCCACGTGGATCAGACGGCCTTCGGCAACCTGATCGCCCTCCGGGCGTGTCCACGCGGACGGCACGGTCACGGCAGGCTTGGCCGGTCTAGATCCCTGTGCGGCGCGGCCCAGCGAGTCGAGGAGAGTTTCCGCCGCCTCCCGATCCTGCTCCGTGGCCGCGAAATCCATCGCGCGGTAGAGCGACGTCCGTGCTTCCGCCAGTGCCCCGGCATCGCGCTGAGCCAGGGCCAGGTTGTACCACCATAAGCCCCGGCGCGGTTTGGCTCGCACCGCGCGCGCAAAGTGAGCCGCGGCCTCCGTGAACTTCCCGTCCACGGACGCCGCGATCCCCAGAAGGAAGTGCGCGTCGCCCAAATTCGGCTCCCGTTCGATCGCTCGCTTTAACCAGAGCCGGACCTCGTGGGGCGCGCCGCCGGTCTCGCGAAGCAGCATCGCGTACTCCAGAAAAAGACCAGGACTGTCAAAGCCGCCGTCCAGCGCGCGCCGCAGATGCTGGCGCGCACGAACGAAGTCCTTCCGTCCAAGGGCCAAAGTACCGAGCGCGGCCTCGCCCGCGGGTCCGGCGGATGCGGTCCCGGCCAGGCGATCATAAATCCGCTGCGCTTCCAACTGGTGTCCCGTTGCCAGGTGAATCTCGCCCTCGAGCAGGAGAACTTCGACCGCCGAAAGCGTGCGCACAGGCGGCGCCGCGACGGGCGCCGGCGGCGTGTAAGGCAACGTGACGGCCTGGAACATCTGGGCGTCTACATACTGTCTGAGCTCCGCTTCCAGACGCCCCAGCGGTTTGCGAAAGGCCTGCTCCAAGGCTGCCATCGGTGGAACGCGCTCATCCAACAAATGGCGAAACGCAGGAACGTGTTCCCGGTATCCGGGGGCCGCAAGCAGCATGTGGACCAGCGCCCAGCTTTGGGCATAGAACACGTCAGCCTTTTCTTCCGGTTCGGCGGAGGCATCCAACAACGCCCGCATCGGAATCCAGGTCCGCCCACCGAGCACGCGGGCATGCCCTTGGATCAACCCGCCGGCCCGCGCAACGCCACCCCGGAACTCGAGTGTCGAGTAGAACTCGGCCAGACCCTCTTCGAACCACGGCGGATAGCGGACCCCGCTGAATGCGCGCACCCGGTGGGCATATTCATGAGCCAGAACTCGCGGAGAGCTGTTTTCGACCACAATCCAATCGTGGCCGCCGGCCTCAAGATAGAAACCCGCGTTGGCGTGACCACGGCGGTGCGCCGCAAAATCGGCCGCGCGGGCAAAGATCACCACGCGCAGGCCAGGGCCTTCGATAGCACCGGGTTCGGCCACACGGTACAAGGCTTCGAACTCCGACAGCCGGCGCAGCGTGGATGAGGCGGCGCCGGCACCGGCATCGGTGAGCACCTCAACGCCAGGCGCGCGAACCGACACCCAGGCCGCGGAACAAAGCACGGGCGTGGCAACGATGGCGGCGATCACCCGCGGCATGCCTTTAGACCTAGAATCGCAAGATTGAAGCCTGGAAGCGCGCGGTGTGAAGTACGCCACCCGCATTCCGGCCAACGACAGCCTGGCGCGGGACATCGCCGAGTTGCTCACCCGGCCCGTAGGACGCCCCAGCCAT
>Ga0194132_10002831_pt1 | contig 31767 bp, 27 predicted proteins | sample TA2KigOf80mmetaG_FD_148612 | JGI IMG/M metagenome (GOLD analysis project Ga0194132, IMG submission 148612) | Freshwater microbial communities from Lake Tanganyika, Tanzania - TA2015054 Kigoma Offshore 80m | ecosystem: Environmental > Aquatic > Freshwater > Lake | place: Tanzania: Lake... | reverse complement strand
GCCTTGTTGACGCCGGTGACTTTCAGCGCCGTGGCGCCAGCGTCTTTCAGCAGCCGGCGCACGCGGGCCACGGTCCAAGCCTTGCCCGTCGGCGTCTTGCAGCCAGCGCTCGCCAGCTCAGCGACAAGCTCCTCCAGCGTCTTCCCCTGCTGCTGCAGATCGCGAGCGATGAGCACGACGTCAGCCGGCAGCGTGCGGCCAGGATCAGCCGGAGCTGGTTCTTTTGACGCCCGGGCGAGAACGAGCCAGACCTGCGACAGCGTCCACTCGTGGCCCCGCCGCGTGGCAAGGCCCTTGCGGTTCAGCTCCTCGGCAATGGCAAGATAAGTCGCACCGGCCGCCCGCATGGATTTCATGATCGGCAGCACGTCCTTGTACGCTTCCAGGGCTTCCAGGTCCTTATATGGCGTCTCGCGGGGCTGAGCGCGGCCCTGCTCCAGAACCTGGCGGATTCGACTGGCCGACCACGGCTTACCATGCAGTGTCACGGCGCCGTCGGCGTTCAGGCGATCAGCGATGGCCTGGAATGTTGCGCCGCCTTCCCGCATTGCCTTGATTGTGGGGAGGATGCCGGCATAGCGACGGGCAGCCTCGTCGCGCATGGCCTGCGCGCCAGCATTGCTCCGTGGCGGGTCGGGCGGGGCGGCGGCAAGTAGCGGTGCCGGCGGCTCGTCGTCACCAACCTGCTCGTCAGGTGGCGCATCCGGGTGGCCATGAACCTGATGAAGCACGTCGCGCAGGTATCGAGCCCTGGCCCGCGTGCGCCGGCCATACCATGCGATGTACTTCGTGGACGTATGCCCGAGGGCGTCAGCCAGCTGGCGCTCGCCAACGCCGGCCTCCAGGCCCTTCACCGTGAATCCATGCCGTAGGCTGTACCCAGAAACCTCGTCGCGCACACCGGCGAGTCGGGCGAATCTACGAAACAGCGAGACGAACGACGATTTCGACCAGGGCCGGCCGCGAACGGTAATGAAGATATGCTCCTGCTCCGGCCGGCGACGGCGGTAGAGCCAACGAATGAGCCGCCACGCAGGGTAGGACAACGGGATCAGCCGAGACTGCCCCGTGGCTCGCGCCGTCTTGTGTTTCGCCAGAGCTATGACGTGGCGTTTCCAGTCCACGTCCGCGAAGCGGGCTTCGCGCATCTCGCAGGTGCGTGCACCCGTCTCCCACAGAAACCACATGGCCAGCCGGAAGGCGGTCCGTCCGGGCCGGCAAGGGCGAATCATGCCGTTGCTCTCCTTGGCGACGCGCATGATCGCGTCCAACTCGGCCGGCGTGATCGGCTCGCGTGGCTCGGGAGGCTGCCATAGGCGCCGCGGCCGACGAAATGGCACGCGGTCAATCAGGTCTTCCTCATCTGCCCACCGGAAGCAACGGACCACGCTTGCCGATGCGTCGATCTTCGTATGCGGGCTCACCCATTCCGGATGGGCGACGATCCACGCCGTGATGTCGCGCTTGCGGGACTCGCTGATGCGTTGCTCGCCGAACATGGCGGCGAACGAGTTCAGATAGAACGTGGCGGTCTTGAGCGTGGCCTCGGCGAGCGCGCCGGCCTTGTGCTCCAGTTCGATCTCCTCCAGGTATGCCCGGATGACCTCGGCGACGGTCGGGTCCTTGGGCACTGGCGCCGGCGATGGCGCGCTCTTGTTGCCGAAATGCAGGAATGTCGGCTCGTCGGAAGCGTCAGGCTCTCGGAGTGGTTCAGCCATTGATCGGTTTCCTTTCTGAAGTCGTGCCGGTCGGGCGCTTGCCCGACTGGTTGGAAGCGAAAAAGCCCTCTGTGGTCTGCTGGGCGGCTTGCTGGAGTTCGTCACCGAGGAATTCGGTGTGCAGGTAGACACTTTCCGTGATGGCTGTCCTGGCGTGGCCAAGAAGCTCCGATACCAGCTTGAGAGGCACGCCACGCTTGAGCGCTCGCGTCGCGAAGCCATGGCGGCACAGGTACAGCGTCAGGTCGTCTGGTAGGCCCACGCGACGGCGGATGCGCAGTATGGAGCGGCAGAGCGTGTGCCGATTCCAAGGCCCGCCGCGCTCATTTCGGAACACATGATCGGGCGGTTTCTCGACGTGGCGACCTCTTGCTTCTTCGGGCAGCCAGTAGACGCCGCCTTTGCCCTGACCGAGCCAGCGGAAATTTGCGCCAATTGTTTTCTTGGCCCGGCCCAGCATCCGGTACGAAATGCCATGAGGCTTGAGTTTCGCTCGCAGTTCCTTGGCGGTGATCGGCCCCTTGAGCAAGATGTCGCGCAGGACCGTTGAGGTTGTGCTGAGCGTCATTTTCCGGCCGTGCCAGGTCCTGCGTGGATTTGCCTTCATCCAGCGCAACAAGCGGACCAGCAACGGCGGCAGGAACAAACGCCGTGGCCGGCCCGTGCGCGCGGCCGTCTTGTGGCGAGTCAGCTTGATGACTCCGTTGTCGAGATCGACATGCGCCCACGTCAACGACCGGGCTTCTGAGGGACGGCAACCGGTCAAGGCCAAGAAGAGCAGCAGCTGGCGCAGATGCACCGGGCTATTCCGCATCAGGCCGCGCAGCTCGGCTTCGGTAATGGGCCGACGTTGCTTGGCCGGTTCGCCCCAGGCGACCCGCAGCCTCCAGCAGGGATTCTTCTCGCACAATTCCATTTCCATTCCCCAGGAAAACATCCGCTTGACCGAGGCGATGGCGCCTTTTCGCTTGTGGGAACTTCGCCATTCGGAGTGTGATTGGAGCCAGAGAGCGACTTCGATGCGGCGGATGGAGTTCACGAGCCGGCCGGCGCCCAGGTCCCGAACGAATACTTCGACGTCGCGCGACACGTTCACGAAGGCGTCTGGCGACAGCTTCTTCGCGTCCATGTCGAGGTACGCCTTCGACAGTTCGTGCAGTGTGATCTTGTCGGGGGTCGGGAAGGTCATGGCGTGGCCCTCCCTGGCGTGCCTTCGCCTGGTTCGACGGCGCGCGACGGCAGGTGTCGAACGAAATGCGATGGGAACGGTTTCAGGCAATTGGTGATGAATCGGTCCCGCAGCAACAGCACCGCTGGGAAGCCGAGCATCCGCGTGATGCGGCGAAGGCGTTGGTAGAGGGCGTGACGGGACCAGCGCGCCCCCAGGGCGTCTCGAAACACGTACGGCGACGACGGGCCACGTTGTTTGCGCAGCCAGCGCAGCAAGCGAATCGCGTCTGGCCCAAGGGCGAGCACCCGTTGGCAGTGCCCAGCGGCCTTCTGAGCGGCCAGGTTCGCGCGACAGTTTCTCCAGTCGATCGCGTTCCACCGTAGCGAGATCACTTCCACCGGTCTCGCCGCGGTGCAGCCGATGAAATACAGCACGCGCCGCAGATCCGGGCCGGCGCTACGCAGCACGCGGCGATAGTCGTCATCGATCGTCCGGGCCAGTGATTCATCCTTCTTCGACATGACTTGCTCCTTCGGTTTGGGATGTTGGGATGGTCAGTCACACGGGTTCCGCATCACCGCCGTTCTCGCGGCGGTATCTCTCGTCCTCTTCGTTCCAAGCTTCTTCGATCTCCTGGCGGTAATCGGCGTCGTCCTCGCGCTCGCGACGCTTCCAGTGGTGGATCATCACTGTCAGGTCGTCAGCCGATGGGAAACCAGTCTGTTCCAGCTGCCGCAGGTGGGGTTGCAGGACGTACATCTGCGATTCGAGGTTGCTGAGGATCAGGCGGACCATGTGCAAGTCGCCGGAAGCATCGGCGCAAATCCAGCAGTCGCAATTGAGACCGTGGGCCTCGAGGAACTCGATCAGGCCATCGCGAGCCATCCACAGGCCGGCCATGGTCTTTTCGAGCTGCGGCGGGTTGGTGGGGCGTTGAGGCGGCATGGAAAACTCCTTCAAGGCATTGAGCAGCGGGAGAGGGCATCCATGCCCGAAACACCGGCCGTCTTGACCGGCGCACCGACGGCAGAACTTTCACAGGGCGGACAGCAGCGCCAGCATTGCCAGGATGATTCCCGCGTTGATCGCCAGTGCCAGCAATTCGGCGAAGATGAATCGGAGGGCAGCAAGACAGGACATGATCGACTCCTTTCAAGTTGCGAGAGTTTCAACGCGCGTCCGTCTGCCGGCCTGGAAAGACAATCGCCAGGAGCCGGCAAAGCAGCCAGCAACCGAGTTCCCAAGTCACCAGCAAACCCATCAGGTCCACCAGCAACCCGATCCCACCGCGTAACCCTTCCATCACGCACCGCCTTTCACCGGTTCCAGGCACGCGACGGGCAGCCATGAAAACCGCCCGTCGCAGTGCTTCACCAGGGCCGCAGCCGGTCGATCAGCCCGGATACCGGTGTCGGTGACCTCCAGGCCGGCGGGCAGGTCGAACGTCTGGCCGACGATGGCCACATTCGACGCCAGGCCGCCAACGATCACGGACATGGTTTCGGACTTCACGCGCAAGCGCATCGCGCACGCTCCTTTCTTCCCATTGCAGGGTTGGGGTGAAAATGCCGCGATCGGTTCAGCACTGGCCGAAGTGACCGGCCATCAACTCGAAATCGGCGTCGGAATAGCCGTCCCAGGCGCCGTTGCGGCAGGCGTCGCCGAGGCTGCGGTAGACGGGCCCAGCCAGCCGCTCCGTGGGCGGATTGCCGGCCGCCGCTGGCGTGCTCTCCTCGATCATGCCGGCGGCTTGCAACGCGGCGACGTGCGGGCAGCTGGGCGGCTGCGGCTTTCCGAGCCGGCAGGAGCATAGGACCTGGTCGGCCACGCGGATGATGACGGCCATGTCACGAGGCTTGCCGTTGATCTTTTGCAGGACGACGCCTCGCGGGCAATCCGGGCCGGTGCCGCGAACGCGGCGGGCGTCGTAGGAGACGCCATCGACCTCGACGCGAACGGCAGCCGGCGAATACCGGAGCATGGACTTGGCGGACGGGGGGCGGGTGCGGAGAATGGACATCGCTACGACCTCCCTAAAGGTTGTGGCCATGGGCCGGGGTGCTAGTAACACCGCCGGCCCACTTCCTTAGCAAGGCATGGTAGAGCACCATTCTTGCTAACTGGAATACATAGTATCCCAAAGGACGTATATACGTCAAGTGGGATATGGCGTTATTTCTCTTTTTTTGCATCGCTTCCGTAACCCGTTTGACGTACAATCGCTTGTGGCACGGATGTGGGAGGCAAGCATGGCATTCAAGGACAAGCTGAAAGAACTTCGTGAGAAAGCTGGCTTGTCGCAAGCCGAACTGGCGGGCAAGGCCAGCTTGTCGGTGCGATCAATCCAGAATTGGGAGCAAGGGCATCGGGGGCCAAGCACTGATGGCCTCGTGGCCCTTGCGAGAGCGCTTGGCGTGTCGATGGAAGCTTTGCTGGTAGATGGCCAGTCCCGCAATAGGCCGCCTTCCCGCAAGCGGTGAGAATAAGGGATCGCCCATGATCCGCTACACCTGCCCGCGATGCAGCATTCTGTTGGAGTCGCCCGACGACCAGTCCGGCCAGAAGGTTTTCTGCCCGAAGTGCCAGCAGAAGCTCCAAATCCCGGAGCCACCGCGCAACAAGACGATCCTCGCGACATTTGCCGGGAGTAGCGGCGCTCCAATTCCTGCGCAAGCGGAATTCGTCCCGCAGACCAATCCGCCGCCATTGCCGCCGACAGGGCTTCCGGCCTTCGAGTTTTCGCATCTGCCGATGTTCCAGCAACGCAGTGTCGAGTTTTGTTTGTGGCGTAGAGGCGTCCTGGCAAGCGTTTCTAAAGACGTGAAGACCTATGTGTCCGGGGGAGGTGGAGGCGGATCGACTTGGACGGACGGATATGGCCGGGTTCAAGGCTCAACTGCCCCGATCTGGATGCGAACCGAGCATGTGACGACGATGGAATTGTGGATTGTCGATGCCAACGGGGCCGAGAGTTCCGTGCGGATTTACAAGGATATTCCGCTCAGAGAGGGGCAAGAGGTTTCCGTTGTGGCTGCGCGGGTAGACCAGGGCGATAGCTGCCATTGCTTGATCTTGAATCATACGGCGAGAGCGACGCACTTTCTGGGGCGTAGCCGCAGCTTGGTAACGCCCTCCGTGTCGGAGATCACTTCGGCCGTCATCGCATTTCTTGCGCTTGGACTTATCGGCGTCCTCATTAGCTTCGCCGGTAGTGTTGCTGGCTTTTTCGTTGCGGCTGCTGCCTGTCTGGCAATGGTTGTCTACTTTGCGGTACGTAGGGAATTCTTGCGCGGCCGTTTCGCCAATCATTGCCATGGTGTCGCGCGAATGTTGCAATAGCCCATTGCCCGCGCCCTCGACGTGCCGCTTGAAGCGTCGCTCGTGGACAAGCCGGCGAAGGGGAAGGACAAAAAAAAATGACCGCCCGAAGCAGAGTTGTCGTCTACAGCCATTCGATGTTGTTCTACTGGTGGCCCGTCTGGGCAGCCGGTTTCATCATGGCGGGCCTTTGCTTCGTGGACGATCAGCGGCTCGCCGTCGTGCCGGCCGGGACCGTTGCCAAAGACGACGTGCTGACGCCACCCAAAGGCAAGCATCTGCCCGTTGATCCTGTATCCAACGAAGTAGCGCAGCCACACTTGCATACCACGAGCAGCAAGAGCGCCGGCGTCTTGTTCATGACCATCTTGCTCGTCGTGATTTTCAGCACCAACATTCCGCTACGCGGCTTGTGGTCAGTCATCTTCATCGGCACGGCGGTCTTCCTGGCCATCATCTTCGCGTTGCTGCGCATCAACGAGCAAACCGTCTGGGATCACATTATCCACTACGTCAGTTTCCTCGACATTCGCATCAACATGGGCGGCTATCTGTTCCTGTCCGTCGGCCTATTCATCATTTGGTTTGTCGTGACGTTTGTTTTCGACAGGCAGATTTGTATGGTTTTCACGCCAGGCACGGTCACCGTACAGCAAGCGATTGGGGACGGAGCGAAGGTCTACATGACCGGCGGCATGGTTGTCACCCGACGCCGGGACGATCTTTTCCGTCACGTCATCCTAGGCTTTGGTTCTGGCGACATTGTTATCGCGCCGGCCGGCGCCCATGAAATCGACATGCCGAACGTGCTGTTCTCCGGAAGGCGGCTCCGGGAAATTGAGGCCATCATAAAGGTCATCGTCGCCGTACCAAGCTAACTCGCCGCTCCGGTTGTCGGCGTCCTTACCCGAATCCTCTGATAAGCGGGGCCAGCTCGTGGCTGAAAACACCGACCAACGAATGCTGGTTGTCCAAGGCGACATCACCCAGCTGAATGTTGACGCGATCGTGAATGCCGCCAACTGAGATCGGTCCTGGTAGCTGCTGAGGTCCAACATGCCTCGACGGTCCATGACCCCGATATGAATCCGAAAATGGCCCAGCTTATTTTCGCGAGCCATGATACCTCGGTCTTAAGCCCAAAGATTTTTCGTCGTGACCAAGTCTGGTTTACAGAGAAGGACAAGACAGGCGCCACGGATCTCTATTCGTTGCACGCGCCGGCGGCGACGATGAGATCGCCCTGCTGGCCTGGCGTGCACTGACTGGGCGACGGTGAACGCTGGGAAGCAGGGCCTTTTCGTTTCGGCGGTGCAGCTCCCGGCCGCTCATCCCGTCTCAAGAATTCACCCCTTCGCGTGGGCAATCCCGAGCCCCCCCATAGAATCGAACTCACCGGGACGGCGCGGCGATTGCAAGCGGCGCGACCAAGCGGACCGGGCGATTGGGCGGGCAGCATCCTTCCCCGACCATGAGCCTGGCCCGGCCCGGTATGAAGGATGCCCCAGCATGAGCCCAGTCGCGCGCAATCTTTGCCTATTCGCACTTGAACAGCTTCTCGAAGGCGCCTCCAAGTCCATCGGCATCATTGGCGGCGAGAAAGCTGTTGCGAAACTCTCCCAATTCCTCCAGCAACATTTCTCCGATCACAGCGCCAAGATCGAGGGAGCACTCCGGATGGCCAATGAGCGTGCCTGGAAGTCGCTCGAACTGGCGCTCGAAGGTGACTCGTTCTTGTCCAGGTGCAAGGCGATTCTCGTTCAAGCGGAACAACGAGCCTTTGCCCATCAAGTCCAGACATTCTTGGAGGGCCTTCCGCTTTCCGAATTCAGAGATCAGACGGCGGACATGCGTCAAGAGTGTTTGCGAGACCTGCGTGCGGCGCGGAAGGCAGGTCTGCTGGACATGGGCCATGTCAGGATCGCCGACTTTCCCAGCCAGGTGAGTTCCTTGGCTCGCTATGGTGATCCGCAGCAGCGGGCCAATGAAGGGCTGAAGCTCCTCGCCGGCATCGGTGCCGAACTGAAGTCACGGGGATTTGTTCATCTGGCCTGGCTGGTCAATGCCCAGGCCATTCCTGGTTCGTCATTGCTGGTCACCGCTGTACGCTTCTTTTTTCGGCGCGCCGTGGAATCGGACCGTGAGCTGTTTCAAGGGCTGGCGTGGGCCACCTGGCAACAGATCTCGGAAGTGCAACAGAGGGGCTTCGCTTGCCTGAATGCTGCCATCGTACAAAACGCGAAGCGGCTCGAGGACCTGCTGGCCGGGACGGCGATGGCCGGCGCTTCGTCCGCCAAGTCTGGGCCGCTGTTGCCGAAATTGCGAAAATGCTCGAATCTGACGATGCCTCGGCGTATTTCTCGACCGATGCCAATCCAGGTGACTTTGCGGTCGATGCCCCAGCTTTGCGTTGCCTCTCCAATTCCTCCAACGCCAATGACGGCGCGATACTCCAAGAATCTTCGCTTCCCGGTGCAATGGCGCCATTCCCCGCGCTGGGTTGGATCTCCAAGGTGAGTTTGCTTGTAGATCAGGATTTTCATGCCGAACATTCTATTGGCAACCAAGACTCGCCCCTGGGGAAAGTCGCGGATGAGGCGAGTCCCGCGCTGCATGATCAGACGATGCTCGGCCAGGCTAAACTGGCCCATCGCAGTCTTTGCCGCTCTGCCGATAATGCCCCAGTTCACGATAATGCCTCTTTAGGTGAGCTTTCCATGGGCCGGACGCGCTATCATGTAAGTAGCGTCCCAGGGCACCGAAACGGAGTTCGAGCCCCATGTCCACGTCAACCGCGCTCACCCTTCACCCCGCCATGGCAACTGCCGGCGAACTCGCCCTGCCCCCGGCCCAGCGGCTGCTTGACGCTTTCCTCAGCGGCCGGTCTCCGCAGACGATCCGTGCCTACCGTCAGGATTTGGAAGACTTCCGCGAGTTCATCCAAGCCGACAGCGTCGAAGCGGCAGTCGGCCCCATGCTGGCCTGGGGGCCTGGGGCGGCAAATGAACTGGCCCTCCGCTACAAGGCCGACCTGATGGGCCGGGACCTGGCGTCGGCCACGGTCAATCGCCGGCTCGCCGCTCTCCGGTCCATGATCAAGCTGGCCAAGACGATCGGCTTCGTCCCCTGGACCCTGGAAATCAAGAACGCCAAGGCTGAGCCCTACCGGGATACCCGCGGACCTGGCCGGGGCGGCGTCCGGCAGCTGGTCGATCTGGTCCGGGATCGCGGCGACGCCAAGGGGGCGCGCGACCTGGCCATCATCCGCTGCCTGTACGATCTCGGGCTGCGGCGGGCGGAGGTGGTTCGCCTTGATCTCGAGGACATCGACGTCGCCTGGGGGACCGTGGCCGTGCTGGGCAAAGGGCGGACGCAGAAGGTCAAGCTGACACATGCAATGGGTGTGTTGAGTGTCTTGGGTGTCTTGCTGGGCTGTGGGGACAGGACAGGGGATTTCAATTCTTGGGATTAGTTCTTCCGCAACCGGGTCCAAGCTCGGAAGTTCTTTTGCCGGTAGGGGAATCAGCCATTGGTATTGAGGTCCCGATGGGTGCCGAGACGGAGGAAGCAGGCAATAATGCCCTGAGTCCGCCCGATACTCGCCGTCTTCCAACGACCTGAACCCTTCTGGACCGGTGAAATAGACGTGGAATCCACGGCCCGTGCGGACAGTCGGCAAATCCTTGGCGAGACTGGCGTGCAAGTCCGCCCAGCGCAGATAGGCGTCCGCTTGGTCGAAATCACGACAAGCAAGCCCACCGCTCGCGACGCCAAGAATTACGGCCAGACCGGTAAGGCCTCGGAGGCCAAAGAGTTTTCGAATCACCGCTTCGTCGGGGGGATGCGTCTGGAACCCTTTCCACGCACATGCCGATTTCTTGCCTCTAATGGGCAAGATCGCCCAGCCTCGACGTTCGTAACCAAGAGCAGCCTCAAGCAGCCAATCCTTTGACATGTCCGTGCTCCATCTCACCTGCGTTGGGTTTCTGCAGTGTGGACCATCAATTCTTTCATCTGGAGAGTGTCGTCCCGCCTAGCCGAAAATGGCGCCGATTAGCCGAAAACTGATTTCAGCGCGTCCTGCGAAGTCTTTGGAATCAAGTGCGAGTACCGTCGCCGCATCGTCTCCGTCGAGTGGCCAACCCACTGATCGATGAGCCGCTGATCTATTCCCTTTGCGACACAATTGCTGATGAAGCTATGTCGGAAGCAGTGCCAGCCGGGCAAAACCTCCCATGCTGACTTGCGCAGCACCCGCACAAACGTACGGGCCGCAAGTTGCTTGGAAATTGCTTTGCCGGTGGGCGTGCAGACTGTGAATGGGCCGCCGGAATGCACGGCGAACCACGTTCGCATGGCATCGGTCAGAAGCGGTGTGAGCGGGACGGTACGATAGGTCTCTTCCTTGTCGCGGTCGCGCTTCTTTTCCCGGATCGTCACGACGTTGGCTGAGAAGTCGAAATCGTCAATCCGTGACCGGAGCATCTCGCTTCGCCGGGCGCCAGTATGTGCGGCGAACGCGAAAAGGGGATAGACGAACGCGGGGCATCTCTTCTTACGGAGGAATTCGAGCACCTCGTCGACCTCCGGAAGAGTCAGGAACAGACAATTCCAGAGTGACTGCTGTTCCTCGTCCGACAAGCCACCTCTGCCGATCTGCCGTTCGATCTGCACGCGTGTCTGGAATGGGGGCTTGGCCTTCTCCTTGCCGAACGCCAAGAACTTCGTCGGCAGCGGAAGGGACGCCAGTCCCTGTGGGATAGCCCACTGATTCCAGACTGCGGTAAGCGTCCCCAGTTCCTTCTTGATGGTACGGCTACAGATGGTCGTCCCGCGCTTGCTCTTCTCCTGCGACCGGGCCGTGACATACGCTTGGAGCGTTTTGGCTGAGATTGCATGTAGCTTCGTCCGTGCACCGAGCAGACGCTCAAGATGGGCCATGTGAAGCCGTTCTGTGTAGCGAGTGTTGTCTTCCTTGGCGGCCTTGGGGTAATTGTCGCGGTAGCCGGCGAAGAGTTCGGAGAGCGTCGCGGGCTTCGCGCGATCCTCCTCCTGGGGCCGGCGGTTGATCTTGCCATCGGAAAGGAGGAAAAGCCCGACATCGGCGTCAGCGGGTATCTCCAGCCGTCCGCGTTCTGCGAGCCGGAGATTCTCCTCGAAGCGGGCGAGCCAGCCGTTCGCCTCCTTTTCCTTCTCGGTCTTGAGCGGAGCGACGAGCTTCCGGCCACCGAACCGGAATCGGATGCGAAAAAGGTTCCCTTTGTGTTCGAGCCATGCCATGTTGCGCCTCCCAGTGCAGTGTAAGTGCTGTGTAGGGGAGGGGTCATCAGAACGAGTGCACTACTAGTGCAACGCTGCCCCCCTTTTGCCCCCCCTGGCACGTTGGCGCAACAAAAAAGGCACTCGCGACATTCGCAAGTGCCCGATGCTTGGTGACTTATGGCCGCAGAAATCAAGCTGGGGAACTAGGATTCGAACACCACCAGAGGCCATATTACTTGCATCGAACTTGCAATGCAGTTGAATGGAAGTGCTTTGCCAAAGAGCGGGTTGGGGCAAAACCACGTTGGCATTGTAGCACGCTTGCAGTGCGTTTACAGGTGCAATAATGTGGCAAAAATGTGGCAAAGTCACCTCAAAAAACACTGGAGAAACGAGGGGCGAAACCGAAACCGTTTCCTAGTTCACCTGTGCCGCTGACGCTCTCGCCGTTCTCGTCTTTGCCACATTTTTGCCACACCCAGATGCCCACGAACTGACTCGCCGCCACATCCCTTTGAACCCTGACCACTTCATCCGTGTCCTCTGACAATGTAGGTGGAAGGTCCGTATCGACCCGGAGGCCAGGATGCTGCTGACCATTACCACGACGCACCAACCGGCGAACGAACTGGGCTACCTGCTGCACAAGCACCCGGAGCGGTGTCAGTCGTTCGACATGAGCTTTGGAAAAGTCCACGTCTATTACCCGGAGGTCAGTGTCGAGAAATGCACGGCTTGCCTGCTGCTTGACGTGGACTCGGTGGGCATGGTCAGAGGCAAGAACGCCGATCAGAGTTTCCTGCTGGCGCAGTACGTCAACGACCGGCCTTACACGGCCTCGTCGTTCTTGAGCGTGGCCATCGCCCAGGTCTTCGGGTCGGCGCTTCAGGGCCGCTGCAAGGATCGACCCGAGTTGGCGACGACGGCGATTCCGCTCTCGGCCAGGATCGACGTGCTTCCAGTACGTGGCGGCGAGCGATTTCTGCGAAGTGTGTTCGAGCCGCTGGGCTACGAGGTCGAGGCGGTACAAGGGCCACTGGACGAGCGTTTTCCCGAGTGGGGCAATAGCCCGTACTTCTCGGTGACCGTGCGGAAGACGACGACGATCTCGGACCTGCTGACGCACTTGTACGTTCTGATCCCGGTGTTCGACAACCGCAAGCACTACTGGGTTGGCGACGACGAAATGGAGAAGCTGCTTGCCAAGGGTGAAGGCTGGCTGGCCGGTCATCCCGAGAAGGAAGAGATCACCCGGCGTTATCTGAAGTTTCAGCCGAGCCTGTTCCGGTTGGCGTTGGCCCGGCTCGTTCAAGAAGAAGAGCCAGAAGATGCTGAGGATGAGGACCAGCCGAAGGAGAAGGCCGAGGAGGTTCTGGAGAAGCCGATCAGCCTCAATGAACAACGGCTTGGTGCCGTGGTGGCCTCGTTGCGAGCCAACGGAGCCAAGCGGGTTCTCGACCTGGGCTGCGGCGAAGGGAAGTTGATCCGAGAACTCCTCAAGGAAAAGAACTTCGAGGAGATCGTTGGGCTCGATGTGTCGATCCGCACCCTTGAAGTAGCCCAACGCCGCCTCAAGGTGGACCGACTGCCGACGATGCAAGCGAACCGGCTCAAGCTGATCCACGGATCGCTGATGTATCGGGACAAGAGGCTGGAAGGCTTTGATGCCGCAGCCGTGGTCGAGGTCGTGGAACATCTGGACCCTCCCAGGCTGTCGGCGTTTGAGCGGGTGCTGTTCGAGTTCGCCAGGCCCCGGACGGTCGTGCTGACGACGCCAAACCGGGAGTTCAACGTGACGTGGGAGACGCTGCCGGCGGGGAAGTTTCGACATCCCGACCACCGCTTTGAGTGGACCCGGCAGGAGTTTCAGGGCTGGGCGCAAAGGCTTGGCGAACGGTTTGGCTATGCAGTGAAGTTCCTGCCCGTGGGGCCGGAACATCCTGAATACGGCCCGCCAACACAGATGGCGGTGTTTCAGCGGAAGGAGGACAGTCATGGGCGCTTCCCGTGACGATTTCGTCAAATACCCGAGAACTCCGCATCTGTTCGGCTCGAAGGGCACGGACGACGACAAGCACCTGAGCGAAGCGGAGTCCAGTGAGTTCATTGCGGACGAGTCGCTGATCGTGGAGGAGAAGATCGACGGCACGAACGTCGGCATCCACTTCACGTCGGCTGGGCAGATGGTCCTTCAGTGCCGGGGGCACCTCATCACGCAAGGAATGCACCCGCAGTACGACTTGTTCAAGCAGTGGACGGCGGTGAAACGGGGCGTCATTGAGGAGAGGTTGGAAGATCGCTTCATCCTCTTCGGTGAATGGCTCTACGCCCGGCATTCGGTGCATTACCGGCAGCTTCCGCACTATTTCTTCGAGTTCGACATCTACGACAAGGACGAGGAAGCCTTCCTCAGTCTGGAGAAACGCTTGTCGCTGATCGAGGGCACAGGAATCGAAACGGTGCCGGTGCTGCATCAAGGAGCCATCGGCAAAGAGGGGCTTGAGGAACTGATCGGGCCATCCCTGTTCGACAGCGAATTTGAGAACCCGTTGACGAAGCGAACGGACAACCTGATGGAAGGGCTTTATCTGCGAACCGAAGCGGCTGAGGCGGTGACCGGCAGGGCGAAGTTTGTGCGACCGGAGTTTGTGGAGAAGGTTAAGCAAAGCACCCATTGGCAGCATCAGGCGATGGTGCCGAACCTGCTCAAAGAGGGAGCGGAGATCTGGCAATGATGTGGGACGAGCTTTCACAGGCATCTCTCGATGAGATCGTGGCCTGGGCGAACGACCAGCCCTGGTGTCGAGCGATGGCTGACTGTCAGCAGGATGTCGGGTGGCATGCCGAAGGCGATGTCTGGACCCACACGAAGATGGTCTGCGCCCAACTTCCTAAGCTCGCTGAATGGTCGGCGCTGACGCCGCACGAACAGATGGCCTTGGTCTTCACGGCTCTTTTTCACGACTCGGCAAAGCCGCTCACGTCGCAGGTCGATCCAGCGACGGGACGGGTCACTTCGCCTAAGCACGCCATCAAGGGCGAGCATCTGGCGAGGTCGGCGCTGCGGGATCTGGGATGCGACCTGGGCGCTCGGGAAGAGATCGCCCGGATGGTCCGTTTCCACGGGCGTCCGGCATTCTTGCTGGAGAGATCGAACCCGTCGAGCGAGGTCGTGTCGCTTTCATGGTCGGTGAGCAACAAGCTCCTTTACCTTTTTGCGCTGGCGGACACCCGTGGGCGAAACACTGCCGAGATGGGACGACCCGAGGAGAACTTGCACTACTGGAAGATGCTGGCCGAGGAACACGACTGCTTCGACAAGCCGTACCGCTTCGGCAACGACCATGCCCGGTTCCAGTTTTTCCGGCAGAAGGAACCCAACCTGCATTATGTGCCGCACGAAGACTATCGCTGCACGGTGACGATGATGTCGGGCCTACCGGGGAGCGGCAAGGACACCTGGCTCGCTACGAACCGAGGTGATCTCCCGGTCGTCTCGCTAGACGACATGCGGGATGAGCTTGGGGTTGAAGCGACAGACAATCAGGGCCAGGTCGCCCAGTTGGCCCGTAAGGTGGACCCCATTGTCTAGACCAAAAAATGGCGATCCTTCGCTACTCCCAGGTCCGGTCTTCGTGAGCCGGACCACATGCTGCCCGGTTGCTCTTGCCCGCTCGCTGCGCTCTCGATACTCTCCGCCTGCCGGTGAAACGGAGGTGGGCTCTGCGGGCGCGCAACCCACCAAGGGATAATCCGGCCGACGGTGTACCGAGGGTACATCCCATGGCGGCCCCTGCCCACGCTGGTGGTCGGGGGCCCTTTCTCTCCCCTCGGTCACCGGAGCCATGCCTCCGAAAACGCACCGGCACACCGCCCTTCTCACGCCGATACACCCCGGTAGACTGCCGCCGGGGTTCGGTACTCCAGGGACTGATGGAACCGCTCCGTGTTGTACAACTCAACGAAACAAAACTCACAATACGGACTATCGCGAGGTGTGTTACCCGTGGCACCCCTGGTACGGCCTGAACGTGTTCGTCCTCCAGGCCATCACCAAGGGTGGTCAGACCTCGCTTCGCTGTACCCCGGACGGAGACACATCATCCCGCTTCCGGGACTTCCCGCTTTGGATGTTCGACCGCGGCCTGTGTAGCGGCATGCGGTTGGCGCAGACCCCGTGGGTGCCGGTGGCTGAACTGCGGACGCTACGGCAACTGCTTCAGACGGCCCGCGGCCCCGACTCTGTGGTACAAGATCAGCATCCTCCCCCCAAGTCGAAAGGAGATGCTGATGCACAGAAAGCGCCGGCGACCAACGACCAGCCTGCCGAACCTGTTCCACCCGCTGCCGACCCGGCCGACCTGGGACAGCCTCCCGCAGGCGGTGGCGCAACGGGTCACCGAACTGCTCGCCGAGTTGCTCGGCGGCCAACGCCCCCCACGCCCTCAACCCGGCACGCGAAAGGGGGCCGGCCATGAGTGACAAGATCAAGCCGCACCACCTGCAACGGAAAGCCATCCTTTACATCCGTCAATCCTCCGCCTTCCAGGTTCAGCACAACACGGAGAGCGGCCGCCTCCAGTACGCCATGACCGAGCGCCTGGAACAACTGGGCTGGCGCGACGTGGAGGTCATCGACGAGGACCTCGGCCGGTCCGCCGCCGGTACCGTGGCCCGGCACGGCTTCGAGCGCATGGTGGCCGAGGTCTGCCTGGGGAAGGTCGGCGCGGTGGCCGCCCGCGAGGTCTCCCGCTTCGCCCGCAACAGCCGCGAGTGGCAACAACTGGTCGAGATGTGTCGGGTCGTGGACACCCTCCTCATCGACCAGGACGCCGTGTACGCCCCGCGCCTGGGGAACGACCGGCTCCTCCTCGGCCTAAAGGGGAGCCTTAATGAGTATGACTCGGTATCCCCGTGCGTGTGTTCAAGGGCAGCGAGCGAGGTGAGCTGGCGTCGAGCCAGGACGATGATGCCTGGAATGATCGACTGAAGGCGCGACAGAAAAACTACATCACGCCGAAGATCATCGTGCCGTTTGTCAATCGCCTCATCTCTCTTGGCGTCTTGCCCAAGCCGAAGAACTTCCAGGTTGAATGGCCGGACATCACTAGCGAGTCGGCGCAGATCAAGGCGCAGGTTGTCTCATCTCGCACGACAGCAATGGCAGCGTACATCAGCGGCCAGGTCGAGAGCTTGATGGCTCCGATGGACTTCCTCACGCGCGAGCTGGGTTACACCGAAGAGGAAGCCAAGGCGATCATGGACGGTGCATGTGAAGAGCAACAAGCAAAGGCGCAGGAGCATCAAGACCTCGCTGACGAACACGGCTTCGAGAAAGTACCGCCCCCTGGATTCAAGTCACCTGCGCCGCCGATACCGCCACAAGGCCCCGTTGTAATGCAGCCGGGGGCCAAGCTCGTCGATCCAGCGACCGGCCAGCCCAAGGGACCGGCTGGTAGACAAGACTTCGACAAGCTCCTTGGCAACGTGTACCTCGACTCGTGGGATGCGCACTACATCGCCAATTGCGGCGGACCCGGTAGCGGTGTTCCTGGTCCGTGTCCTACGAAGGTTTTTTCCAAGATACAAGAGGTTGTATCCAGAGCTAAAGGCAATGTCGATGCGCTGACTAACAAAGTCCCTGGCGTCAAGTTCGTCAAGGACAAGATTGCCAAGGCAACTGAGAAGCTCAACGGCTTTCTGGAGAATCGCTACGGCAAGATCGGCGCATCGATCATCATGAAGTCTGCGCTCTACGGCCCGACCTCACTCGCTGGCATGGCCGCTGGTCTCAAGATGCCCGGCGTGCCCGGCTTCAATGACGTGATTGGCGTTGCGGTTTCTGTAGGGGTGGCGGAGACCTTGCTCCAGGCCGGACGCGCCGCCAAGTTCATCAGCCACAAAATCACCGGCAACGAGCTACAACAATTGCTCATTCTCAACGACCTCACGCCTCAAGAAATTGAGTCCATTGCCGATGACGTGCGCCAGTCACTCTTGAAGCAAGTGGCGCAGGCGATCAATCAGTATGCTCCGGAGATTAGTCGGTCGCTGAAAGAGAAGGGCAACGAGAACATCGGCGATGATGCGCGCGCTATTCGCAAGGACTTCGACTCCATCGACGATGTCAAGGAGGACCAGGGTGAACACGAGACGGTAAAGGATACTCCTCCGGTTGACAATTCCAATCCGGAAGGATGCAACCAGCACACAGGACCTGGCTGCGGTGGAGGTGGTGTGCCTGATATCGCCAAGACTCTCGGCAAACTCAAGGCCAACGGTGGCGTCACCTACGTTCCCGGTCAGCACAAGTACCGCAACATCGGCGAGTCTGGCTACTCGGTTTCTCCCTACCCGGAGAGGAGTGCAATCTTCGAGGGCAAGGTCACAAAGGACCAGCTCAAGGCGTATATGATGAAGAATAAGGACCTGATTCAGAAGTCAGGTCACGCCGTAGGAGCGTGGAAGGACCAGAAGTCAGGTAAGACGTTTCTCGATGTTGTTATCACGACGGAGAACAAAGATGAAGCCATCCGACTTGGACAGCAGCACAACCAGCTCGCCATCTTCGACTTCAAGAACGGAAGCGAAATCTCAACCGGAGGGACAGGACACCACGGCAGCACCACGGGTAACGCTGCTCGACTTGGAAGCGACGGATCAGGAGATCGAGCAGGCGCTGGAAGCGCTGGACAAAGTCCAACTGACAATCTGAATCCTGACGGTTGCAATCAGTACACAGGCCCCGATTGCTCCGCCTCGTCTGGTGAAAAGGACAAAGGCGACAAGGAGCCTGGGTCCAAAGACAATCCGATTCACTGCGGCTCGGACATCAAGCAAGCCGCGAAGTTGCTGGCCGAAGGCAAGCATATCTCACTAGCGCAACCTGAGCAAGTCTCCACGCTCGTTGACCGTATCGCCAAGATGGTCAACAAGGATATGGAGAAGGGGCGCAAGGTCCGCGACTTCGATCTCTGCAAGGTCAGTGTCCCTGGCACGAATCTCTTTTGTATTGGATCTGCTGAGGGCGCGATCCGTGGAGGCGCGCCGCGAGAAGGCCCGCCGCGGCGAGTTGCTGGTGGCCGCCCCCGTCGGCTTCGTCAAGACGGGGGACCAACGCCTGGAGAAAGACCCCGACCGCCGCGTGCAGGAGGCCGTCCTGCTCGCCTTCCGCAAGTGCCGCGAACTCGGCTCCGTCCGGCAGACACTCCTGTGGTTCCTGGAAGAGGGTCTGCTCTTCCCCAGCCGGCGGCCCGACGGCAGCACGGTCTGGAAGAAGCCCACCTACTCGGCCTTGCACCGCGCCCTGACACACCCGGCCTACGGAGGGGCCTACGCCTACGGCAAGACCGAGGTGACCGTCCACTACGGCGACGGGCCGCCGCGCCGGCGCAGCCGCCGCAAGCCCCCGTCGGAGTGGCTGTCGTTGCGGCCGCACGCGCACGAGGGATATATTGGCTGGGAGGAATACCAGCAGCTCCAGAAGGTCATCGCCGCCAACGTCCAGGGGGTCGGCTGTCCGGGGGCGGCGAAGCGCGGGGCGGCCCTGGTCGCCGGCCTGGTGCGCTGCCGCCGCTGCGGGCGGAAGTTGACCGTGCACTACACCGGCCGCGGGCACGACATGCTGCGCTACTGCTGCCTGCGCGGCTACCTGGATCAGGGCGAACCTAAGTGTATCGCATTTGGAGGCATTCCGGTGGACGAGGCGGTGGGGCGGGAGGTGCTACGGCTGGTCCAGCCGGCGGCGGTGCAAGCCGCCGTGCTGGCCGCCCGGCAGGCGAGCCGGCGACGTGACGAGGTGTGTGACGCCCTGGGGCGCGACCTGCAGGCGGCGCAGTACGAAGCCGGGCGCGCCCGCAAGCAATACGACGCCGTGGACCCGGAGAATCGGTTGGTGGCCGACGAACTGGAGCGGCGCTGGAATCAGGCGCTGCGGCGCGTGCGCGAAGTCGAGCAGCGCCTCGCTGCGGAGCGGGGCGCGGCGGACCAGGACCCGCCGGCGACGGCGGACGAATTCGAGGACCTGGCGGCCGGCCTGGAGGCCGTCTGGAACGGCGAGGGCACGGACGTGCGCCTGAAGAAGCGCATCGTGCGAGCGCTGATTCAGGAGGTCGTCGCGGACGTCGATGCCGAGGCAGGCGAGGTCATCCTGGTCATCCACTGGCAGGGCGGCGTCCATACCGAGCTGCGCCTGCCGAGGCGCCGCCGGGGCCAGTGCAACCAGGCGGCGAAGGACGTCGTGGCGGCGGTGCGCCAGCTGGCCCGGGTCTGCAGCGACAGGCAGATCGCGGGGGTGCTCAACCGCAATGGGCTGCGCACCGGGCGGGGCAACCGGTGGACGCAGATGCGAGTCACCTCGTTCCGGAACAAGCAGGACATTCCCTGCTATAACCCCCAACGGCGTCATTCCGAAGGGTGGATGAATCTGACGGAGGCGGCACAGTTCCTGGGTGTCAGCGCACGCACGCTGCGCCTGGCAGCAGACCGGGGCGAAGTCGCAGGTGAGCACCCACTCGGTGACGGTCCGTGGATCTTCAACCGTCAGGAGCTGGAAAGTGAGGCGGCCCGGAAGGTCGTGGGGCGGGCCCGCGATCACAACAGGACCCCCGCGGTACCAAACCCCGACCAGAGAACCTTCGATGTTTTCGAGACATAGCGATGGGGGCAGTATGAAGCGCGGTAGTACCCGACGCGTCGTCCAGCTTCCTGGCCAGCCCGAAGTCAGTAATCCTGGGCACGCCGCCCTTGCCCAGCAGCACGTTGGCGGGCTTCAGGTCGCGGTGCACAATCCCCTGTTCGTGGGCCGCGTGCATGGCCGCTGCGAGCGCCCGTACGACCTGGGCCGCATCGGCTGCCGGTAGCGGCGTCCCGTTCAGCTTGCCTGCCAGGCTGCCTCCGGGACAGAACTCCAGGGAGAAGTAGGGTAATCCCCGCTGCTCGCCGACCTCGTAAATCTGCACGATGTGGGGGTGCTGCAGCCGGGCCACCGCCTCGGCTTCGGTCCGGAAGCGCTCGAGTTCATCAGGCCCGGCGTGGGAGCCGGCCAGGATCATCTTGAGGGCCACCAGCCGGTTCAGCCCGACCTGGCGTGCCTTGTAGACGACACCCATTCCGCCGCGACCGAGTTCCCCCAGGATCTCGTACCCGGGGACCTGGATCGAGTCCGTCGGGACATCCAAACCAGACGCCTGAGGTGGCGGCGGCAGCGTTTCCTCCATTGCCGGAGCCATCGCGGGCGGTCCGAGAGTGGGAGCCTCCGAAGAAGAAAGATCAAGCTGCCGGTCCATCGACGCCAGGGCCGCCAGCCGACGCCGCACCTCGTCGAGAAGCTCAGGACAATCCCGGCACAGGTCCTCCGTGGAGACTGGCGCGCCTTGCTCGCGCAGGTGTTCCCAGCGCGAGACCAGCGCATCGACCCGGTCGTCGGAAGACATCTGAGGCTACCTCCGCATCGAGATCACCCGCCCAATGTAACCCGCCTACTGACATCGAGCAACAACCCAGTCCAAGGGAACCGGGGCAAGCAGGCAAGGCAGGTGCCGGTAGACTGGCGAAGCCTGGGGCTGTGTGAAGGCGCGGAGCGTCGCGGCAGTGCGTTCCCACGCGGAGCGTGGGAACGAGGATGCCCTTCCCTTTTTCAGGGCGACCGCCTATGGTCCCGCCCCGGAGGTCATCCCCGAATGATCGGCGTCATCTCTCGTCATCATTGGCGACAGCCAGCCCTCGTGGCGGCGCTTCTGCTCTGCGCTGGCTGCGTCGCGGTGGAGCAGGAGCGGATCCGCGAGTACAACGAGGACGGTATTTACCTGTTCCGGAGGGGGGATTATGTCGCCGCACGCGAGAGCTTCAAGGCCGCCCTGGCGCTGGAGCCCGAGGACCCGGGCCTGATGTACAACATCGGCGAGTGCCACGACCGGCTGGGCAAGGCCGAGAAGGCGGAGAAATTCTACAAGGAGTGCCTGCTGCGGGTGCCCAACCACCCCGACTGCCGGCACGCCCTGACGGTGCTGCTGGTGCGCCAGGGCAGGCGTCCCGAGGCCCAGGGCCTCGTCAACGACTGGATGGCCCGCGAGCCGGGGATGGCGGCACCCTACGCGGAGGACGGCTGGCTGCTGCACGAGGCCGGCGACCTGCCCCGCGCCCGCACCCGACTCCAGCAGGCCCTCGACATCGACCCGCACGACGTCCGCACCCTCACCGAACTGGCCCGCGTCTACGAGGACATGAACCGCCCCGACCGCGCCCTGGTCCTGTACGAACAGGCCCTCGAACGCGATCCACGCCGCACCGAGCTTACCGAGCGCGTCAACTTCCTCCTCGCCAAAGGCGCCGGCCGGCCGAGGCCGGATTGAGCTGAGCATAACGGGTCGTCCACGGACTGTAGCCGAATTCTTACGAATTCGGCTCCGGCGACCGGCCTCACACGCCAAATTCTTACGCGGCGACCTATCCCTCCCAGTTGCCGTCGGCCGGCTGCCCTGATAACTTTTATCAGGCGTCACCGTGTCACCCTGTCACCTTACCACCCTGTCACCCATGACCACCCAACGAGAACTCACCCGCCGCGACGCCCTTGGAGTGCTGGCCGCCTGTCTGGGGGGAAGCCTGACCCTCAACGCCTCTGCTGCGGAGCCTGCGGCATACCGCGTGGCGACCTTCACCGCCGACGTGACCCCGCCCATCGGCCACGCCTGCATGGGCGGCGGCATCAAGCCGGCCGAGCGCATCGAGGACCCACTCTTCGTCCACGGCTTTGTGCTCTTCGGCCTGGGCAAGCCTGTGGTGCTGGCGTCGGTTGACTGGTGCGAGATCCGCAACGACGCCCACGACCGCTGGCGCGAGGCCCTCGCCGAGGCCGCCGGCACCGTCCGCGAGCGCGTCCTTGTCTCGTGCATCCACCAGCACGACGCGCCCATTGCCGACCTGGAGGCCCAGCGCATCCTGGAAAAGCACAAGTGCGTCGGCAGCATCTGCGACCTCGCCTTCCACGAGAAGGCCGTCCAGCGCGTCGCCCGAGCTGTCCGCGACTGCCTGGAGAAGACGAGCAAGATAACGCACATCGGCACCGGACAGGCGAAGGTGGAAAAGGTGGCCTCCAACCGTCGCTACCTGACCGCCGACGGCAAGATCACCTTCGGCCGGACCAGCGCCTCGCGCGACCCGCGTGCCCACGAGGCGGACGAGGGGACCATCGACCCCTGGCTGAAGACCCTCAGCTTCTGGGACGGCGACCGGCCGATTCTTGGCCTCAGTTGCTACGCCGTCCACCCGATGAGCTACTACGGCAGGGGCGGCGTGTCGAGCGACTTCACCGGCATCGCCCGCAAGCGCCGCCAGGCCGACGACCCGAAGGTGTTCCAGTTCTACGCCTCCGGCTGCAGCGGCAACGTGACGGCCGGCAAGTTCAACGACGGCGCGGCGGAGAACCGCCCGGTGCTGGGTGACCGCATTTACCAGGCCATGGCCGCCGCATGGAAGGCGACGGAACGCCGGCCCATCAAGAACATCGAATTCCGCTCGGTCCCCATGAGGCTTGAGCCGCGCGACAGCGCCGGCTTCACCGTGGAGGACCTGACGAAAAAGCTCGCCCCCGGGCCGAGGGGGTTCACCCAGTGCCTGGGCGCCCTGGGCCTGAGCTGGCGGAAGCGCGCCGACGCCGGCTACAAGCTCGACGTGCCCGTGCTCGATTTCGGCGTTGCCCAACTCGTCCTCATGCCGGCCGAGTCCTACGTCGAGTACCAGCTGATGGCCCAGAAGATGCGGCCGGATTCGTTCGTGATGGTCCTGGGCTACGGCGAGTGTGCCCCGGGCTACATCCCGACCGAGAAGGCCGTGGCGGAGAAGGACGGCAACCTGGGCGACTGGAACTGGGTCGCCCCCGGTTCCGAGCGGGCGATGACCGCCGCCCTGGAAGCCGCCCTCGGCAAACCGAAGTGAGCTTCCGCGACGCGCCAAGGATAGCCATGCGCCGCGTCTACCATCTCGTTGCAAAAGCCACCTGGGACCAGGCCCCGGCTGGCCCTTTCCAGGTGGCCTCACTGGCATCAGAGGGTTTCATCCACTGTTCCAACCAGGACCAGGTGGCCCGCTCGGCCAACCGGTTTTACGCCGGCCAGGCCGAGCTGCTCCTCCTGTGCATCGATGTGGACCGCCTCACCAGCCCGCTGCGGGACGAGCCGGCCGCCTCGGGGGAGTTGTTCCCGCACATTTACGGGCCAATCAACCGCGAGGCCGTGATGGAGGTGCGCCCCATGGAGCGCGGCCCGGAAGGGGGGTGGGCGTGCCCGGAGGGCTTGTAGGCCGGATTTCAATCCGGCCTGACACCGCCTGGCCTGCAGCGGATGGATGGATGGCATGCATGGTAGCAGGCTCTTGATGCAACCCATCCCGGTAATTGTGCAACCCATCTCTCTCCGGTGCAACGAAACGACTCGCAGGTGAAAAGCCTTGTCCGGCATCACTTTCCGTCGCAGTTGTCCGGCAGACCGGCGCCCCCCGGGGGCCGTGCGGCCTTGTGTCAGGCGGAGCATATTATGCAAGTCATCTTTGCCGGCGATGGCGGCATGCTGCCACCCCACTGAATGGGTGGTTGACTTTTTCGACCTAGCGTGAACTGGCCCCAACCTGGCCGTCGAGGGCGGCCCGGGCTCATCGCCCCCTTCCGACGGGCCGCCACGATCAGCCCGCTACAGCGGCGTCACCACCTGCTTGGCGTCGGGCGACGATTTGCTGATCAGCACGGCATCGACACGCACCGGTGGCGCCTCGAGGTCGGTGGGGTTCAGCACCCACGTCTCCATCTTCAGAGTCGTCGGCGTCATCGTCACCAGCATCGCCCCGAACACCCCCGTGGCCCGCGCCACGCTGCCGTCCACCGGGGGGCCGAACGGGCTGAACGTGCCGATCGGGAAGTCGAACCCGCCGATCCCGTTGACCACGTACGTGATGCCGTTGGTCTGGATCCGCTCGTAGTTGTGGACGTGCCCGGCCAGCACCGCGTCGATCTTGTTGCCGGCGAAGTCCCACTGCATGTTCTGGATGCTGCCGGACGAGGAGAACGGCTGGAAGTGGTCGCCGGTGAGCTGCCACGCTGCGCCTCCCGGCCGGGTCGCCGCGACGGCCAGGATCGTCTGCGCCTGCAGGCTGGTGCCGTCGGCGTTGCCGATCGCCGCCTGGTAGCCGTCGATCATGTAGAAGTTCGCGAGGTCGGGGTGCACCGTCCCGTTGGCGTCAATCGGGCTGAAGCGGTAGTCGTAGAACGGGTTGCCGTTGCTGTCGCCTTGGTTGAAGGGCGGGGAGAAGACGTACGGCCCGGCCAGCGGGACCACGTTTGCCGACGCCTGCGCGCCGGTGATCGACGGCATGTAATAGGCGTCGTAGTCGCCGCGGCCGGCAAGGATGTTGAATCTGCTGGTAAATGGGTCGTGGTAGTCGTGATTGCCCGGCGCCCCGAAGAAGCGGTTGTACGTCTTGGGCGGCGTGCCGGGGATGCTGTCAGGGTAGTCGTTGCCGTAGGACTCCTGCGGCACGTACGGGTAGATGTACGGTGCGTAGTTCTTGCCCGTGTTCTCGTCGAACTCCTTCTTCAGGCCGAGCAGGTAGTTGGTGTCGCCCAGGCCGACGATGAAGTCCGGCTGCCAGCTGCGCACCATGTAGCCGACGTAGTCCACCGGGCCGTCGTCCTGGCCGAGCGTTTTCGAGAACGAGTAGCCCCAGTCGCCGAGGATCACGAAGGTCACCCCGTTCGCAGGCGTGGCGTCTCGGGTGGCGAAGGCGGCCAGGTTTACCGGGTCGGGCTCGGGCTCGCCGGCCGGGATCTCCAGCGGGGCGCGGCCGGGGCCGGGCACGGCAGGGAAGCGCTGGACGAACACGTCGAACTGCGTGGCCGGGCCGGCCTGGTTGAAGCTGTCCCAGGCCGCCACCAGGTTGCCCGCCGCGTCCAGCCCGACCGACGGCGACGTCTGCACGTTACCGGTGCGGGCGTTGAGGCGGAACTGGCCGCCCTGCGGGGCGCCGGCGGCGTCGAAGCGCTGGGCGAAAATGCCGGACCGGTCGCCGTTGCCCAGGCCCTGCCAGCCGACGACGAAGCGGCCGTCCGGGCCGACCGCCACCGTCGGGTTAATCTGGTTGCCCCTGGTGGTGACGTTCACCGCAATCTCGGCGCTCAGGGCCACGCCGTTGCTGCCGAAGCGGCGGGCGTAGACGCCCTCACCGTCGCCGTCCTGGCCGGCGCTGTACCACGACAGGACGTACGAGCCGTCCGGGGCCGCGGCCGCGGCGCCGAAGCGCTGGTCGCCCGCGGTGGTGGTGTTCACCAGGAACTCCTGGGCGTCGAGCGGGACGACGGCACCGCTGTAGCGGCGGGCGTAGACGTCGTCGCCGCTACCGGCCGCGACCTGGTCGCGGACGTGCCAGGTGATCAGAAACGCGCCGCCCGGCGCCACGGCCACTGAGGGCTCCTGCTGCTCGCCGGCGGAGACGGCGTTGGCACGGAACACGGTGCCGACGGTCTGGCCGGCGGCGTTGTAGCACTGGGCGTAGATGCCGGAGCCGCCGGCGTCCTCGCGCGTGTCGCGCCAGACGACGACGACGTTGCCGGCGGCGTCCGAGGCCACGTCGGGGGCGTCGAGGGCGCCGGCGCCGGACTGGACCACGACGGCGGGTCCGCGCGGCTGGCCGGCCGCGTTGTAGCGCCGCATGAACACCTGGTCGTCGGGCTCGCCGCGCACTGTCCAGGCGACGACGGCGTTGCCGGCGCCGTCCACGGCCACCGCGGGCCGGTCGAACATGCGGTCGATGCCGGACGCCACGTAGACCGGCTGGCCCAGCGGGTTGCCGGAGGCGTCGTAGAACTGGGCCTTGATGCCGGGCGGCGTGCGTGCGTCCTCGGCGTCCTCGGTCTCCTGGACGCGCCGCCACACCACGACGGACCGCCCGTTGGGCGCCACGGCCACGTCCGGGTCGCTGTCGTTTTCGGCGGTTGCCCGGAGGTTGACCAGGGACTCGGCCAGGGTGACGCGCTCCGGGTTGGCCCGGTCGGGCGTCCGATCGAGGCCGCCGGTCGCCAGGAACCAGTCCGTGCCGGCGCCGCCGGTGAGCCGGTCGTTGGCCGCCCTGTCGTCGAACACGGTGGTGGCGTCGAGCGGGGGCAGCCCGAAGGCGGCGCCACGGCCGAGTCGGTCGATCCGCGTGCCGTAGGCGGTCGAGGAGGCCCACTCGGCGAGGACCTGCCACAGGGCGGCGGGGTCGGTGTCGTAGGCGGTCGTATCGCTGATGAGGAGGTCGTCGCCGGCCTGGCCGAGGAGTTGGTCCGACCCGCGGCCGCCGAGAAGCAGGTCGGCGCCGAGGCCGCCGTAGAGCCGGTCGTTGTTGTCGCCGCCCGAAATGATGTCTTTGCCGAATTCGCCGTAGAGGGCGTCGGCGCCGCCGCGGCCGAACAGGAGGTCGTTGCCGATGCCGCCGCGGAGGACGTCGTTGCCGTCGCCGCCGTCGATCACGTCGTCGCCGCCGCCGCCGAACACGAGGTCGTGGCCCGGACCGCCGCTGACGGACGCCGTCCGGGTTATGCGGGCGTCCAGGACGACGGCGTCGTTGCCGTAGCCGGCGTTGACGATGATCTGGCCCGTGGGCGAGTAGGTGCCCCGGTACGCCGCGTTGAGGAACACCCGGACGGAGTTCCCGGAGCCGGCCAGCAGGCTGATGGAGTCGTTGCCCGAGGTGCCGACGACGACCAGGGCGGTTCTGCTAGCGTCGGCGGGGTCGGGCTGCAGGCCGACGGCTCCTGAGAGGAGGGCGCGCGCTTCGAGCTGTTCCAGCAGCAGGCGGGTCGGGCGACGCCGGGCGGTGCGACGGGGTCGGTCGGTCATGAGTTCCCTCGGGGTGTAGGAGCGCCGTTGCCGGTGCGGGGGCGGAACGGCCCTTGGGTGCTAGAGGGCTCATTGTGGGCGAGAGTCTCTCGAAGGTCAAGGGGTAGCTCTACTTTGGTTTTGATTTTCAGGGCGGCGTTTCGTGTGCCTCTCGACGTTCGGAGGCGCGGTTCGTGCGGTTGTTGACGGACTCGGCGGCGCTTGGCTCGACGTGTCGGGGCAAGTCATCCACCATCCAGCGCGACTTCAACTGGGCAGCGAAGGAGCGGCGCATCGTCTATAAACCCCATCGCCGGCGCCGAACGCTTCCAGGAAGCCGAGCGTCGCCCGTGCCTTGACGACGCCCACCTGTCAAGTCAGCGAGCATGCGCACAAATGCGCAGAAAATGTCCCGCCATCGTTCTCGCCTGACGTGACTCAGACAGGGAAGAACAGACAGCGGGACAAGTTGCATACTCCCGCCGGGGGCCGGACTCACCCCGACGGGATCATTGGAAAGCGCGAAGAGCCCGAAAAAAACCGTTCTCTCCAGGTTCCTTTAGAGGGGCGGCCTCTTTCGGGCCTGATGGGATAAGGAGCAACTCTTGTTCCGCTCTGGGCCAATGCTGACGGGCTTTTTCGTTGACACCGACCCGCCGCGCTGCACAATGGGATTGTCTCAGGACTCCGCAAAGAGTCTTGGAGTATGAGGTCCGGCTGCCAGACGCCATGATGGGCTAACGCTGGCAGCCGGTTTTAATCCTCTCAGCCACCAGCATGAAACCACTTGAACCAACACGGTTCGTCTGCGGCGACTGTCAAATCGCCTTTGACATCATCGTCGCGCCGTACGACGAATGGCGCGATCCGCTCGACGTGGAAGCAACCGGCGAACCGTTCGTCATGCTCGATGCCGAGTGTCCTTTCTGCGGCGCCCGCGAGTTGCGGGAAGCATCGGACCAGCCAAGAATCGTAAGCTGATGACGGCCCAGACCGCGACCAGCAGCACGTCGATTCGCATTTCACCACCCCGCCACACCTCCAGCGTCCGTGTCCCCCAGGAAGACATGCTCTTGCCCTTCGCGCACGCGCAGCCGTATCTCGCTGGACGGGATGAAGTCGCCGCGGTTGATGCCAGGGCATTTCGCCTGCAGCCCAGTCCAGGCCACTTCGCTTTCGACGTGGCTCGGCCAGAACGGAAACAGTAGGCGCCATCAAGGCGGCGGGATCGTGCGCGCGAAGGTGCTGGCGTTCGTGCCGTCACCGACGGCGCGGGTGGTCACGATATCGTCGCGGTTGCCACCAGACGGTGCGATGGCCAGACTGTCGTGGAGCGAGCTGACGCGGACGCCGCCCAGGAAGCTTTGTTCATAGGCGAGGAAGGCGTCGACCTGCATCAGGTCCAGTTCATCGTGCGGCGCGATCATCGAATGCTGGTTGGTAAAGACCTTGACGAGCGGTCGGCCGCCAGCTCCCTTGCCGGTGATGATGTCGTCGAACGCGAACCCCTTGGCGTTGCCGGTGGCGACGTAGACGCCGCCCTGGAAACTCGGTTCATAGGCCAAGAAGCTGCCGATCACGCCCAGGTCCGTGCCGCTGAAGACCTTGACCAGCGCTTGGCGGACTGCCTTGCCGGTGACGATGTCGATGCGGCCGTCGCCGTTGATATCGCCGGCGGCCACGCGCACGCCGCCATTGAACTCATTCACATAGGCCTTGAAAGCGGCAACCAGGGCGCTGCTGTTGATTTGGCCGTTCGGGTTAACCTGCAGCAGCTTGGTGGCGTCAACGACATTGACCCGCGGAGGGCCGCCGGGGCCGGCACCCGCGATGACGTCGCCCAGGCCGTCGGCATTGATATCGCCGACCGCCACGTTGACGCCGCCGATGAAACTCGGGCTGAAAGCCAAGAAACTGCCCAGCAGAGCGCTCGAGCTGATCACCCCGGTGGTGGGATCGATCTGATTGAGCTTGGTGCCGTCGATCACCTTGACGTGTGTTTTCCCCTGCGTTTTGCCGGTGATGATGTCGTAGACCCCGTCGCCGTTGACGTCGCCGACCGCCACGTTGACGCCGCCGCGGTAGGCCGGGTCGTAGGCGAAGAAGCTGGACACCAATGCGCCGCTGACGGCATTGAACACCTTCACTCTGGGCCTGCTGCCCGAGTTGGCGGCGACCGCGTAATAGGGGGTGTTGGGAATCACATTGACAAGGGCCATCATGCCCATGTCCTCGTGGTCCACGCGGTGGCAGTGGTAGACAAACTCGCCCAGGAAATCCAGGAATTCGACGCGGATCTTCACCGTGGCTCCGGGGGGGACGTTGATGACGTCCTGGAATTGGGGTAGCCCGTTCGGCTGGCCGATGCTCACGAACGTCACTTGCTGTGGGTCGACGTGGAGGTGGAAGGGATGGTGATCGGTGGAGGTGTTGGTCAGCGTCCACTCCTCGACTGTGCCGAGCCGCGGCTGGAAGAGGGGATTGTTCGGGAACTGCTGGCCGTTGATCAATTCCCTGTCCCCGTCGTTGGAGAAGACAACGTTTCGGAAGGCCGCGATCGGCACGCCCGGCCCGCGCAGGTCGTGATAATTCTGGAACGGAGGTGTCAGGCTGGTCCCCGGCGTGGGCGGCGTCGGTCCAGGCGCGGCCGCTGTGTAGTTGATCTGCAGGAGCAACAGCGGGGAAGCGGCGCTGCCCGGCCAGTTGTTGCTGCCGTCGGAGAAACCGGTGCTCACGAGAAAATACGGATCGGCCGCCGTCGTTGCCACCGCCGAGGGCTCAAAGCTGAACGACCAGCGTCGGCCGGGCGGCAGGCCGATGCTATTGTGTGGGCCCCCCACCTTCTCAAAGGGATTACCGTCCACGGCGAACGTTCGGAGTGGCTTGCGCGCTGAATAAGTTCCAGGACCGGTCTGCTGCACGATGGCAAGATTGTAGAACGCGTTGTTGCCGATGTTGTTGACGCTGAACACGTCCCACCGGCCTGCCGGAATATCGAGCTGTGGGAGGAGCTGGCTGTTGACCGTGAAGGTCTGAGCGCTCACGTCGGAGCCTGCGGCCGGGACGTTGATCTGGTTCCCCGCCAGCAACGCGTTCTGGAGCGCCAGCACGTGCTGCGTGAAGCCATTCAGTTCCGTCGCCCCGCCGTCCGGTCGGCCGATCACCAGCAGCCCCGATAGTCCCATGCTGATCTGGTCAAACACGGTGCCGTGGTGGTGCGGGTGGTACCAGTACAGCCCATTGGGGTGGTCGGCCGGGATCTGGATGCGGTAATGGTTGTCCGCGCCGGGCTCGATTTCGAGCAGGACGTTGTCCGAGTTGCCGATCGGCGAGACGTGCAGACCGTGCGTGTGCAGGTTGGTAATCTGCCCATCGGGCAGCTGGTTGACGATGGTGATATCGAGCAGGTCGCCCGGATTGGCCATCAGCGTCGGCCCCACGTACAGCCCGTTGTAGGTCCAGGCGTTGACCACCGAGGTGTCGCCCACCGCAACCGGTGTCATGGGGGTGGCGACCGTTTCCGTGAGCGTGGCTGTCAGGACGCCGCCCACGCTTTGGATCGCCCGGGGTGGCGCTGTCAGGTCGATCAGAGGATCCCCCGTTGGGGTGATCCTGTCCTCGAGCACTTCCATGACAGGCCGAAACCTTCGGCAGCGCTGGTACTCCCCGTTTTTGCACACACGCATTGGTGTTCTCCTGTTGGCGTCTCTGAATCAGCTGCAGCTCGCAAACGGCGACGGATCCTTCCTATTTGACCCAGTTGCCCTATTTGTCCTATTCTGATGGCGAGCCGCTGTCAATTGGAAGGACGGCAAGTCGACGTCCGACGTAAGAGGGCGACATCAAAAACCGCAGGCCCGCCAATCGCGGGACCTGCCAGCTCGGCGGCACTATCGAATAGGGTCCCCTTCATTTCTCTCGGGGCAAGCCTGCGAAATCTTGCTGTAATGTACCCTGGTCAGCTTATGTTGTTTAGGGTATACTGATACCAATAGCTCCTCAATGCATCTTCGGACTGTCGAGAAATGAGCAAGGCAAAAATAACGGCGGCATATGTTCGCGTTTCCACGACTGGCCAGAATGAGGCGGGCCAGCGCACCGAGCTCGAGCGTTGGCTTGCCGGCCACGGCATCGCTCCCAGTTCGGTGCGATGGTTTGTGGACAAGAAGGGTGGCAACAACCTACAGCGTCCCGCCTTTGAGAAACTGCAAGCGGCGATCTTTGCAGGCGAGGTTAACTCGGTCCTCGTCTACAAGCTGGACCGGATTTCCCGAACTTTGCTCGATGGAGTGAATGTCTTAGCTGGCTGGTGCCAGAATGGGATTCGTGGTAACCGGTCACGGGTCGATATAGCTCGGAATCGTGGTTTCGGGTACTGTTGCGGTTGGCATGGATGCTCCACCGACAGTATCGGCAGAAGTGTTGGCATCGCTGCCGCCTGAAGTCCTTGCTT